>Ga0265297_10006318_pt1 | contig 17330 bp, 15 predicted proteins | sample Munlanlwell13791_FD_192502 | JGI IMG/M metagenome (GOLD analysis project Ga0265297, IMG submission 192502) | Leachate microbial communities from a municipal landfill in Southern Ontario, Canada - Leachate well 137-91 | ecosystem: Engineered > Solid waste > Landfill > Unclassified | place...
AATCCTCGGTTTTTTTCTGCCAGTTGAGTATCTCTTTGGACGCAGGATATTCGCCGATCAATCGTTGGTATATCTGCTTCGCTTCAAGGATGCTGTTTTTAGATTCTAATTCTTTTGCCTGCATAAGCAGGGTTGCGGCTGATTCACCTCCTGTTATTTTCCCTATGGAAACCTGGCGTGGCGTTAGGATTGCCCGCAAGGCAATGCCTGCAACCACCAACAGCATGCATGCAACAACCACTATTACTACTCGTTTGTTCACAGGTCTCCTCCTTTAACTTTATAACAAAATTTTATCGGGCAAGATAGGCGATGGCAATGCCTAAGAGAAATCCGGCGATAACCTCTATCGGGGTATGGCCAATAAGTTCGCGCAACCGGTTATCCTCGATGCGCTTCTGCCAGTATATATCTTCCATGATCCTGTTTAAAATACGCGCCTGTTTGCCTGCGGCACGCCGCACCCCTTGCGCATCAAACATTACGACAATAGTAAACGATGCTGCCAAGGCAAAAAACACGCTGTCAAAACCGTATTGGAAACCAACTGCCGCTGCAAGGCAGGAAGCGCCTGCGCTGTGGCTGGAAGGCATGCCTCCGGTGCCCACAAACCACCGAAAATCAAACTTCCTGAAACGGATAATGCCAATGCCTACCTTGATGCACTGGGCAATAAACCAACTCAAGAGGGTGGTGATAAAAATTTTATTGTGTATAAATTCAGTGAATACTTGCGTTAGCATTATTGGGCAGCAGGAGAAACCTCAATGTATACTTTCGGTATATATGTTGATTTTCCGTTTTTCAGCAAAAACCCTTGGTTGCCGGGGAAGCGCCTTTTATGGTTCCCATTTTTTTTTACGCCGGGCTGCGGTGGCTGAGCCAAGGGGCTCTTGCGCGGTTTTCTTTTTAATTCCCGAATGGCCTTCTTTAGTTCAGCAATAGAACCAAGCTTTATTTTAAGCTCATCGTTCTCTTGAGAAAGCTGCTCAAGTTGCGCCTTTAAATAATCGTTCTGGCTGCGGGATGCCTCGCTCTCCGTTTTTAAAGTACGCACTGCAAGGTTAAGACGGCCCAGCTCTTCCTGGGCAGCCTTAAGGTCCGCATCAAATGTGCGCAATTGCTCCTGGGTAAGGTTCAGGGTTTTGGTTAACTCTGCGTTTTCTTCGCTTAAGACCCTTTGCGCTTCTTTTTCGGCCTCAATGGAATGCAACAACTTTCCTTTCTCATACTGCAAAGAGCTGACTTCGGCCTTTAAAGACTGCAGGCCCCGAGAGAGCTCTATATTCTCCTTTTGCGTCATGATAAATTTTATGACGCTAAAGGCGGTTATCCCGACTAATAATGCCACCAGAAAAGCCCTGAAATTTTTCATCTTCATTGCCGTGCCCCTTTAGGGGTAATTATATACTAGGAAACTAAAAAAGCAAGCATTTTCCCTCTGTGCCAATTATTTAAGTGAGAATATCGGTTTTGCCGCGTCTATTATTTTGTTATAGGCGTATTAATAATAATCCAACTATAAAAAGGATCGGGGATGGTCGCGAAAGTCTTGGCCTTTGGCTTGCTAGGAATAGAGGCTTATCCTCTTGAGATAGAAGCGGATGTATCAAGCGGGCTGCCAATCTTTACTATAGTCGGGATGGCAGACACTGCAGTGAGGGAAAGCAGGGAAAGAGTAAAATCGGCAATTAAAAACTCGGGTTTTGCATGGCCTATAGACAGAATCACGGTTAGCCTTGCGCCTTCGGATATCAAAAAAGAGGGGGCTGCGTTCGACCTTGCGATTGCCTTAGGCATACTGGCTGCAAACGGGCAAATCTCTACCGAACACCTGAAGAATTACTGCTTATTGGGAGAATTGTCCCTTAATGGACACCTGCGTCCCGTAAAAGGAATACTGCCTATCGCCCTATCTCTGCGCCAACATGCCGTTAAAGGCATCGTGGTCCCTGAGGATAACGCAATGGAAGCGGCTGTGGTAAAAGACGTCTGCGTATGGCCGATGAAGAGCCTCGCGGAAACAATAGAATTCCTACATAACCAAAGCATGCATACGCCGTTTAAAACGGATATTGAGGAGATGCTACACAAAAGTTCGCACTATCCTCTTGATTTCTCTGAAGTGAAAGGCCAGTATATGGCTAAAAGGGCAATTGAGGTTGCTGTCGCCGGCAACCACAACATCCTGATGATCGGACCGCCGGGAAGCGGCAAAAGTATGCTTTCTAAACGGATTCCTTCGATAATGCCTGCATTAAGCCTCCAAGAAGCCCTCGAGATCACTACACTGCACTCGGTAGCCGGTATTATGGCGCCGCACAAACAGGGAATAATCGGCGTGCGGCCGTTTCGCTCGCCTCATCACACCATATCAGAAACCGCGCTTATCGGAGGCCAAAGCATCCCCCAGCCCGGAGAAATAAGCCTTGCGCATGGAGGGGTATTGTTTCTGGATGAATTGACTGAATTTAACCGTGCGGCGCTAGAGGCATTACGGCAGCCCCTGGAAGAAGGCCTGATCCGAATATCAAGAATTGCAAAAACATCGACCTTCCCTGCTTCGTTTATGTTTGTAGGCGCAATGAACCCGTGTCCGTGCGGGTATTCAACCGACCCGCGCAGGGCATGCAGATGTAATCCCGCCAAGATTGCGGCCTATCTGGGAAAAATCTCCGGTCCCCTGCTGGATAGAATCGATATCCATCTTGAAATTCCACCTATAAAATATAAAGAACTCACCGAACGTAAACTTGCCGAGCCGTCTGCGGCAATACGGGCAAGGGTTGAAAAAGCCAGGGCTATTCAGAAAATGCGTCTGAAGGAGCACGGTATCTTATTTAATTCCCGAATGGGGGCAAAATTGACGGAGCGATATTGCATGCTAGGAGAAGAAGCAAGAGGGCTCTTAAAGATGGCACTCAATGAATTAAAGCTCTCTGCGAGGGCTTACGATAAAATACTAAAGGTGGGCCGTACGATTGCGGACCTGGAGGGATCGGAGCTTATTTCCGCACAACACATTTGCGAAGCAATCCAATACAGGAATCTGGATAAATGGCATTAACAAGATATGCGATGCAAAAATCTTCAATAGGGACGATCCCTTTTGATTATAGGCCATATTTCACTACGTACCTGCGGCCGTGATTCATTTTCATCCCGAACGCAAGCAATCTGGTCAAATTCGTAACGTCTTTAACTTTATAGAAATAGTACAAATAAAAAATATGCGGATACCGCCTTATTAACTGCGTGCATTCCTGCGGCATCCGGTTTATTCTTGAATGGAACGTTGATTCTATCCCGGAGGTAAGGGACAGATGTTTACCGTAGCGCCGGAAAAGCAGGGAATCTTTGATGGGAGCCAGAGGATGCAGCGCCACTTCTATCCCCTTTGATTCCAAGAAAGCCATACAGGCGAGCGTTTTTAGAAAATCTTTCTTTGTTTCAAAAGGATACATACACACAAAAGAGGCTATGACCTTTTTAAAATATTTTTTTGATAAAAGTATTGCCCTTATTGCGTCGGCGACACAAAAGCCTTTGTTGACCTTCTTTAATATCCGGTCCGAGCCTGACTCAAAGCCGTAGAAAATCCTCTCACATCCATTGTCCGAAAGGGTACGCATGAGTTTTTCATCCATTCTGTCTATCCGGCCATAACAACTCCAAGGCATAACCAGACGGTTGCGTCTAAGCAACATACAGAATGCCTGCACCCTTTTTCTGTTCACCACAAATGCTTCGTCGATAACCGAAAAATGGAAGCGCTTATTCTTTCTCGCCCGCAACAACAATTTTAATTCGCCCGCCACCTTGCAAATATCCTTATATTCAATACGGCCGCCACCCAATACCGGTATCTGGCAAAAGGTACATTTATAAATACAGCCTCTTGCGGTGAGGATATCGTACTGTGTGGCCCGTAAGGCCCCGGGGACAAGATGGAAAAAGGCAATCGCATTAAGAAAGGCTTCCTTGGATGCAGGAGTAACCGGGTTGCTCATTATATGCCTGCCGTTTCGATATACCAAGCCGCTGATATCGCTGAAATCACGCCCCCCCCTTAAGAGCGCTCCGGCAAGCCTGGGCAAAGGTTCGATGCCACAGCCTTTTATCACAAAATCAATGAAGGGAAATTCCCGAATAATATCTTCGGCGACCTCGGTAGGGCCGATACCTCCCAAAATAACAAGCTTTTCAGGGTAATGTTTTTTTAATTGTTTCAAGGCGGCTATCACGTACGGCAACATATGCGAGAAACAACCAATAGCGACGACTTTTTCCGTCTTGGTAAAAAAACGATACAGCTTCTTTAACAACCCGCTGTTCTTGTACGTATATAGCCTGAATACCTTAATCCTAAAAGGCACTTTTTGTGTATAAAGGCCAAATGCAAGGTAAGCGGCAGCTAAATTAGCAACTGAGGGGTAATGTTGAAAAAAAACCAGAGTTAAACCCTTGCGTGTTCCATTTTTATGCATAGCGATATCCCCGTTTCTCGCAGGCTCCTTGCACAGCTTATCTTTACAGTTCCACCCGGCTGGCGTCATAGTAGTTTATTTTTAGGGCCTCCGGGAGCAGCCGGGTTATCGCCTCAAAGTCTTTAGGCCGGTACGAGTAATAAAAATAGAAAATGTCGGGATAGCGTTTTACCAAACGGCGGCACTGCACAGGCACCCGGTTGATTAAAGGATGGAATGTGGATTTTACCTTAGAGGTAAGAAACAGGCTCTTTTTGTATTCCTGAAAGAGTAAAGAGTTCTTAATGGGCGCCAGTGGGTGCAACTGCACCCTGATGCCCTTTGTTTCTAAATACACTATACAAGAGAGGGTTTCCAGGAAGTCCTCTTTCGTTTCAAATGGATATAGGCAGATGAACGAAGCGATGACTTTTACGTATTTCTTAGATAAAACTACCACCTTCATCATATCGGCAACGGAAAAACCTTTTTTGATTTTCTTCAATACCCTCTCGGAGCCGGATTCGCACCCGTAGAGAAGTTCCTGGCAGCCGTTTTCTGCCAAGGTACGCAAGAGCCCTTCATCCATCCTGTCCACCCTGCCATAACAGCTCCAGGGTATGTTGAGGCGGTTTTGACGCAGCGCCCGACAAAAGGCATACACCCTTTTTCTGTTAACCACAAACGATTCATCGGTAAGAAAGAAACCGAACCTCTTATTCCCCTTCATCTTGATGATTAATCTCAATTCGTCTATAACGCGATCGATGTCCCTGAATACGATATCGCGCCCTCCCACTACGGGGGACTGACAAAAGGTACATTGATAACAACAGCCGGCTGAAGTAAAGAGATCGAAATATCTGCACTGTGTTGCGCCCGGCACAAGATGAAACGCTGCTACGGCGTTCAGTATCGCCCTGCTTGAGGTTTTGTGGCGATTATTGCTTATTATGCCGGAACCGTTTCTATATACCAAGCCGCCGATAGAGTGGAAAGTATTTTCTCCCTTCAAAAGCATACCAACCAATTGAGGTAGGGGTTCGATACCGCAGCCTTTTATCACAAAATCAATAAAGGGAAATTCCCGAATAATATCTTCGGCGACCTCGGTAGGGCCGATACCTCCCAAAATGACGATTTTATCGGGAAAGGCCCTCTTTAATCTCTCTAACCCTGCTATCACGTACGGTAACATGTGCGACATACAGCCAACTGCAATAATCTTTCCGGAATCGGCAAAAAAACGGTAGATATTGCCTAAATTGATACGGAATCCATACTGGCCAAAAATTTTAAGCCGGAAAGGTATGCGCGCTTTATCCAAGCCATACGCCAGGTATGCGGCGCCCAAATTGGTACTTAAAGGGTAATTCTGGAAATGAATAAGAGTAAGGTTATTATCGATTCTTTTTCTTTTGACTGACTGGGCTGTTGACATTATGGTCTCCCGTTGCCCTCTTTAATTCCGCAACACAGTACGTTGCCAGATCGTTCCTTACCGCAGGATACATATCGGCATAACTGTCGGTTTTATTATTCCTCGCGCAGAGGTATTTTACAAAGCGCGGAATAGCAGTCATCGCAATCCTTGACTGCAGCCTATTTTTTCTTACCCTCCCCAAAAAAGAGGATTCCCACTGTAGCCACGTTTCGAAAATGTCGCAAAAGGCGATTTTAAGCTTCTTTGCGATTACAAATATACTTTCCCTCAAAAGCCCTGTATCATAAAGAAGGAATATCGCATGGCGCAACCCATCGATTTTTTTAAGTTCCTCCTGTGTCATAGTCCTGCTGCGGCGTACATAATACGGCGGATGCCTATCGAATTGTAACCCTAAGCGGCGGGCATAGCGACGCAGAAATGTTCCCGGCAGAAGCATCAGTTTCATAATGGCTACCTGGGAAGGCTTACACATAAAAAGCCAGTCGATTGATTTTTTTACTTTGGAATAGGTATGCCCTGGGAGGGCATCGATCATCTGCAGTTGATAAGGCAGGTGTTCTTTATTCAAACGCATTATATTTTTTCTAAACGCCCCTTTCCCGAGCTTCCGGTTCGCAATCCTTAATGTCTGCCTATCGGTACTCTGGATTCCTATTTCAATAAAAGTTGCGTTCGCCTGCTTAAGCAGGCGGACCATCTCTTCATCCAGTAGCTCTGCCTTCAATTCTACGTGCAGTCTCGAACTCCTGTTGTGCCTTTTAAAAATACGCAAAATGTCTTTTGCCCTTTTCCGGTTTATATTAAAAGTCGGATCCATAAGATAAACTTCTGCAGGGTCTTGAGCAAGAATGCAGCGGAGTTCGCGCTCGATCCGTTTAAGAGAAAAAAACCTGAGTCTCGGGAAATCCTTATGGTAATAACAGTAATGGCAGCGATAAGGGCATCCTCTCATAGTTTCGGCGGGGAGGATATCATTTTTCTTGCCCTTGATTATGCCTTCTAAATAGGGGGATGGTATTGAATCGAGGTCTGCGAGCGCAGGCCTTTCGGGATTTACGCGTATACGCGTTGCGCTGGCACGGTAGGTTATGCCCCGCACACGGGATAACGGCATACGTCCACCGATAATGCTCTGCAGCAGCTCAAGTAATGTTGCTTCTCCTTCTCCCCTGACTACAATATCAATAGCTCTCTCCTGGCGCAAAAGCAACCCTGAACGCACAGAAACTTCAGGGCCTCCGACTATGATTTTTATAAAAGGGTCTCTTCTTTTTATCGCACGGGCGACTGCAATGATTTTTGTCACGTTCCATACATAGCAGGAAAACCCCAGTATGGCAGGGTGCCTGTGTAATAACGCCTCTGCTGCCCGCTCTGCGGGAAAATGCGCCGGGAACACCTTCACAAAAACGGGAATCCTAGGCAATGCAGCCGGCATATGCTTTACGCAGTAGGCTTTTAGATAACAAAGCCCCAGCTGCACATCCTCGCGGTTGTAAGGAGACAGTGTAGATAAAAGTACGGGCTTGTGCATAACTCCTTAAATAGTAATCAGGTGGAAATGTAAGAAAGGTCCTGGATAACCTGGAAAGGAAAGCGCGCTATGTAATTATTCCCGGCCCTGTTGCAGCAAAGAGAATACATGCTGGGTAATTTTGGTTCTATCGGTATCGCTTATTTCAAGAAACTCAATTCCTGCGTCAAACCTGGTTCTTTTGTCATCGGCAACCACAATCTCGCTTCTCCAGACTACTCTGCCTATGGCCTTGATGGGATCGGCATCACGAGGCAGGTAAAATTTCAATTCTAGTATTGAATCGGGCTGGATATCTTCATAAAGAATAAGGCATATGCCGCCAGCGCTGATATTCTTTGACTGCGTCTTGGCAGCTTCGTCGCCGCGTATGACCGAATACTCAACCTGAATATTAAGGTTCAGCCGCGGATACCTTCTGCGTTCCTTGTCGATCTGTCCCCCTGCATTCATATTATTTCAACGGTTTTAAGACGTACTCTGATATCTTCTGCTGGTCTTCTTCGCTGATTTCCGTAAACTCAATCCCCAGGTCGAAGCGGTCCGCGTGGGGCAGCTGAAATGCCGAGGGGTTTCTCCAGACCACCCTGCCTTGCGTAAGAATCGGATCATTATAGCTGGGCAGGTATATCTTAAGGAGCAAAATAGTTCCTATTTCTATTTTCTCGTTTACAATGATGGAAATGCCTCCTGCGCCCACATCTCTGGTAAAAGCCGACTGTTGAGGCGAGTCTTTTTCTGCGAATGAATATTCGATAACTGCCGCGCGCAACCTTGGGTAACGCCGCCTCTCAACGCCCGCATAGCTGTTTTCTGCGTTTTCCATCAACTCTAGTTTATTTTCTTTAAAATCAACTGTCAAGTAAATTTTGGCGAAGCCCGGCCTTCATATTGACTAAGGCCGTATGGCCTCATGGCGTTTTCTTTTCCGATCCAGGGAAAGGCGGATTAAACAGATATCCGAGCGCAGTCGCTTTCTCATAATAGCTATTCGCTATATCCGAGTCGCCAACTGCATAACAGGCGTTAGCGAGCCTTGCATAGGCAAGCGCATTATCGGGATTAGATGCTGCCGCGCTCTCGTACGCCTTGATCGCTGCGCCATAGTTACCCACATGTTCATAGGCAATGCCTAAGTTAATGTATGCCCCGGTAAAAGAAGGATCGACCTCTAGGGCCTTCTCATATGCGCTCACCGCATCTTCAAACTTACCGAGCTCACGGTAAGTGCTCCCTAAATTGCCGTATAGCCGGGCACTCTGCGGGTTATAGCGTATGGTCCTTTTGTAAAAAACAATCGGATGCCTCCAATATTGATTCTGTTGGATAGTAAGGAACGAATAGAGCATCGTAAGAACAAGCAGGAATATGACTGTAACCGCCTTCATGCGCACGGCGGCGTATGCTCTGCAAAAGATATCCGCAATGATAATGAATATCCCCATTGAAGGAAGATAGAGCCAGTGTTCGGCCATATAGGCATTAACCGGAAAAAGATTCAACGACGGTAGGAGCCAGAGCAAGAACCATCCCAGAGAAAAGACGATGAGCCTGCTTGAATTCCTTTTATGATACATAACGCCAAGTACGGCACCAAATAAGCACATGCCTATTAAGGCCCTGGGGTCGAGCAAACTAAAAAACCGGTTACCGTACTCCATATGTAAATCCGAAGGCACGCACAGCAGGCGCAGGTAATCGGCAAACGCAACGAATGCGCCGGGCAGCCTCTGTCTCAGCGTCGAAGTGGCAGCCTCGGGCAAAAAAGATTTTAAAGCGGTATAGCGCAGCGCTATATACCCTGCGCTTATCAGAAACGGCAGGAGAAGCGCCTTAACGCGATATTTGATTTTATATACATAGTGATACCACAGCAGTAAGAGAGGGAATACGATGGTTATTTCTCTTGATAAGAGCCCAAGGATAAAACTGAAGCACATCAATACATAGTTCAAAAAGCTCACCCGGCGGGTAAATTGCAAATAGGCAATACATGAGAGTAAAATAAAGAGTGCGGCCATGGAATCCGACCTTCCGGCAATATAGGTAACTGCTTCGGTATGCACGGGGTGCGTTAAAAAAAGGAGTGAGGCGGCAAAGGAAAGAAGGGTGTTACCGAAAAGAAGTAACGTACACCAGTAAAAGGCATACGCGACCAGGATGTGAAGGGCGATATTGACAAAATGGTAAGACTCCACCCTCAAACCCGAAAAGGCGTAATTCAACATATACGAGCACATTTGTAAGGGCCGCCAGAAACCGATTTTCTTTCCGCTGCCGGTCCCTACGTCTTCAGTAAAAATATTCCCTAAAAAAGACGGGTCTTTGATGTGGTCGTTGTTGCGGACAAGAAAATAATCGTCCCAGACAAAATAATTATGAAGGGAATTACCGTAGATTGAGAAGCCGATTATGACAAGGCAAGCCAACGTTAAAAGATGGCGGAATCGCAAACAAGGGATTTTCATCTTCTCCGGCCGAACCGTCTGCCCCATATCATCCTTAGTGCCTTTTGTCCGCGCGATTACAGTAATACATAGACCAACAGAAAAAAAGAAACCAGTATAAGTAATAATCCCATTGCTTTAGTATTACGGATTTCCTTCGGCATGGACACAGGCTCAATGTTCCAATTAATCTTAAGATAAAACCGCCTCTGGATTTCGATTGCAGACGCAGGATGCAGGAATATAAAGACGCCCAACAGCAGGCTTAACACCGCAATACCGGCAAAAACAAAAACGATACCATACGGTCCCATGGTTTTTACGACTGCATCAATGCGAGGGCTTCGGCGCGGGTTTTTTCATTGTCTTTAAATACCCCTCTGACCGCTGAGGTAACCGTCAGTGTCCCGGGCTTCTTGACTCCGCGAAACGACATGCATAAATGCTCCGCTTCAATTACCACCATACATCCTTGGGGTTTCAGTTTTGACATAATGATTTCCGCGATCTGGGTAGTAAGGCGCTCCTGCACCTGCGGACGCTTAGCGAGAATATCCACCACGCGGGCAAGCTTGCTTAAACCGGTCACCCTGCCGCCTTTTGGGATATAGGCGACATGCGCCTTCCCCACAAAAGGAAGAAGATGGTGTTCACAGACACTATAGAACGGGATACCCTTCAATAATACGATTTCGTTATGCTTCTGGTCCAAAATAACTTCCAGCTCTTTCTCGGGATTGCTGCGCATGCCGGAGAAAATCTCTTCGTACATCTGGGCTACCCGCTTGGGAGTTTCCCGTAAGTCTTTTTTACGGGGGTCTTCGCCAATAGCCACCAGTATATCCCTGACCGCCTTTTCTATTTTTTTCCTGTCCATATACTCTCCTATTTACCTATGCAGAACTTACTAAAAATGGTCTCCAGCAATTCTTCAGAAAACCTTTTCCCCACTATCTCATCAAGATGGACTAATGCACCCTTGATATCCTCGGCAATGAACTCAACCGACAGTGTATTATCTAATGAATTGGCTGCCTGAACAATACATTTTTTCGCGGAATGAAGCGCGCGGATATGCCTTATATTGCTTACCATAAGGGCCTCTGCATCCTGTGCCGCCCCGGAACATGCCGCAACCTTAATCGCCTCCTCCAGTGCGCGTATGTTCTGGTGTTTTTTTGCGGAAATTTCTACCACGAGAGAAAATTCTTTTTTGATTCTCTGTGTTTCGATTTTTTGCGGAAGGTCAATTTTATTGACGACTGCCAGTGTTTTTTTACGCCTCAGCCTTTTCATCAATATCGCGTCGCCTTTGGTAATTCTTTTGCTGCCGTCAAAAAGCAAAAGCACAAGGTCTGCTAAGTCAAGGCAACGTTTCGTGCGCCGGAGGGCTTCTTTCTCTACCAGGTCTTTTGGCTCGATGATGCCGGCTGTATCAATAATATGCACGGGAATTCCCTGCATATCTATTGTTTCCTCAATGGAATCACGGGTGGTACCGGCAATAGGGGTCACAATAGAACGTTCTTCTTGCAAGAGGGTATTTAAAAGAGAGGATTTGCCTACATTCGGTTTGCCGCAGATAACCACCCTGACCCCTTCACGCAAGACCCTGCCCTCTTTTACGGTAGCAAGGATTGTATCGAGTTGCCCGGTTGCCCGGCGAAGGCCTTCTTTGATTTCGCTGCTACGTAAGGCCCCTGTCTCTTCTTCGGGAAAATCGATGTTTGCTTCAAGCGCGGACAGCACGCCCAAGAGGGTATTCCTTATGCGGTTGATATTTAAAGACAAGATGCCCCGTAACTGCCGCATACCCAACCGCAGGGCTGCATCGGTCCTTGCGGTGATTACATCCGAAACCGCTTCTGCCTGGGATAAATCCAGCTTGCCGTTTAAAAAAGCCCGCTTGGTAAACTCGCCCGGCTCGGCAAGCCGGCAGTTATAAGAAAGGATCAAATCAAGCACCGCGCGTAATCCGACGATACTGCCGTGGCAGCTTATCTCAACGCAATCTTCTCCGGTGTAGCTCTTGGGGGCGCGGAACACAGTCAAGAGCACCTCATCTATTATTTCTGCGCCTTGCTTCTTTGTAATCCAGCCGTGACAGGCGGTATAGCTCTTGCGCTCAGAAGGTTTCTTCCCGCCAGGAGAAAGAAAAATAGTATCCGCAATAGATATCGCGTCTTTCCCGCTGATTCTGATAACACCGATCGCGGATCCGCCGAACGCGGTAATGATAGCCGCGATAGTTTCCTGCAGTATCACGCTCGACATGGCATACCTTATTTGTTAAGATGCTGAAACGCTGCGCGGCACATATGGGTATTGGTCTTTAAAAAGACAACGCCTGAATTCACCTATCACAAAAAAAGACCCGGTAACCAACACAAGGTCGTTTTTACCCGCCATCGTCTCTGCCAATAGTTTTGCGCTCTTTATATCTGCGGTAAGAAAACGCCTTTTGCCGGCAAAATAGCCATACAACTGCTGCGGCTCGCTCGCCCGGATGGTGCATGCCTTAGTTAAGATAACCGTATCGGCCAGGTTGCGTAACGTGCTACAGATACCCTGTATATCTTTATCTTGTGAAATGCCTAACACCAGAATCAAATCTTTATACCTGAAATTTTCCCTGATTGCCTTTTTTAACGCCAAGGCAGAAGCCTTATTTTGTGCGCCATCCAGTATGACAAACGGAGCCCTGGCAACAACCTCGCATCTGCCCGGCCAAAAGGTACGGTTGAGCCCTTTGCGAATTGACCTATTGCCTATCCTGATATTAGCATACCTCAACCCTTCAACAGCACCTATGGCCACCGCGGCATTGATGCGCTGATGAGACCCCAGGAGCTTGATTTTTAAATTCGGGTACTCTCCGAATAACCCCTGCACGCTAAAGAGCGTACCGGTCATTTTAAGACGGATATCTTTTCCCACTGTGAATAATTGCGCACCTACCCTGGCGCACCTTTCCCTAATCACCCTGCCTGCATCGTTATTCTGCGGCGCGCTTATTACGATTACGCCCGGAGACTTTACTATCCCGGCCTTCTCTTTTGCAATTTTCTCCAAGGTATTCCCTAATTGCCGGGTGTGTTCATGGCTTATGGGAGTAATCGCGCACACCAAAGGATCCACCACATTAGTCGCATCAAGCCTTCCTCCCAGGCCTGTTTCTAATACCGCGATATCGACTTTTCTCTCTTTAAAATATAAAAACGCCAAAGAGGTATATGCCTCAAAAAATGAAAGGGCGCCATATTTAGAAACCCGTCGAAATTTCTCAATGGCTGGCTTCAATTGCGATAAAAGGCGGGCTAACGCGTTCTTCGTGATCATCCCTTCAAATGCATAGCCCAAAGACTCCTGCGGCGTTCTTGCAGATAAAACCCGTATCCGCTCCCTGAAATCCGATAGGTGCGGAGAAGTATACAAGCCTACGCGGTAACCGCCGGCGCGCAACATAAAGGCGATACACGCAGAGGTCGAGCCTTTACCCTTGGTACCAGCAACATGCACGCAGCGCAAAGCATGGTGCGGATTACCTATGCTGGCCAAAAAGTCCCTGATGCGCTTCAGCTTTACCGACCTTTTATAAGGATAACAAGGGATCTTTTCGTAGTTAACGAAAGACTCTAGGTACGCAACTGCTTCTGGATAGGACATCATCGGCACTATCGTTGCTATCGTTAAAACACAACGGGTATAACGGATCGAACGGATTAAACGGTTAGTGTTTGAAGTGGCGGATGCCGGTAAAGACCATTGCAATTCCGTATCTATCGCAGGCTTTGATGATTTCATCGTCGGCAATAGAACCGCCCGGTTGGATTATCGCTTTTGCGCCGGCGCGCGAGGCTTCCCTGACTGCATCCGGCTTAGGGAAGAACCCGTCGGAGGCAAGGCAGGAATTTTTAGCTCGGGCACCGGCTTTATGCCTTGCGATAAAAACGGAATCTACCCTGGACATCTGGCCTGCGCCTATGCCTACAGTCTTGGTGGCCTGGGTAAGGACTATCGCATTGGATTTTACGTGTTTGGCAACCTTCCAGCCGAATATAAGACTTTCCAGCTGCTTCTTGGTAGGTTTTTTCTTGGTCGGAATTTTTAAGCCTTCCTGCGCCAGGCAGGCCGTATCTTTGGCCTGAAGGAGCAGCCCTGCGCCGACGCGCTTGAATTCTAATTCGTCAACCGGCTCTAACTCATGCAATAGCAGGACGCGCAGATTCTTTTTCGTTTTAAATAAATCAAGGGCTGCCGGCTGATACTGCGGTGCGATAATGCACTCCCTGAAGCCGCTCTTGAGAATGAGTGTTGCAACTTCCAGATCGGCTTCCCTGTTCAGCGCCACAATCCCGCCAAAAGATGAAAGCTCATCGCTCTTCCAGGCATGGTAATATGCCTTTTTAAGCGTCCCGTCTTGCGCTACTCCGCAGGGGTTATTATGTTTGATAATCGCCGCTGCAGGGCAGCCGAATTCCTTCACCAGTTCCCAAGCCGAATGCAGGTCTAAAATATTATTAAACGAGAGTTCCTTACCCTGTAACTGTATCAAATTAACCAACCCCTTGGTATTGCCCTTTTCCCGGTAAAGCGCGGCCTTTTGGTGCGGGTTCTCCCCATAACGCAATTCCTGCATTTTTTCAAAACGCAGATTGAGTTCAGCAGGCCAGGTATCGGCGGGTGCTCCTTCTTTACTACGGATAGTTGACTTTAGGTACCGGTTGATTGCCCCGTCGTAATGGCTTGTACGCGCGAATACCTCTGTCGCCAAATCGCGCATCAATTCCTGCGATACGCTGCCGCTGTATTTGCGTAATTCCCCGATTACGCCGGGGTACTGGGAAGGGTTTGAAAGTACGCAGACCCAACGGTAGTTTTTAGCCGCAGAGCGCAGCATTGAAGGGCCGCCGATGTCGATATTCTCGATTGCTTCCTCAATCGCAACCCCCGGCTTCTCAATGGTTTTCTCAAACGGGTAAAGATTCACCACTACCATGTCGATGAGACCGATGCCCTGGTCTTTTAGGCTCTGGAGGTGCTGCAGGTTTTCCCTAAGCGCAAGCAGCCCGCCGTGGATCTTAGGGTGCAAGGTCTTTACCCGCCCGTCGAGCATTTCAGGAAAACCCGTGTATTCGCACACCTCCTGTACGGTAATATTATTTTCACGCAGCAATTTTGCCGTGCCGCCCGTAGAGAGAATTTCAACCCCCCATTTTTTTAACTCTTGGCACAGCTCCACGATGCCGGTTTTATCGGAAACACTGATAAGTGCGCGCGTAATCTTTACCATTCTTCTAACTCCCCGCTGTTTCTTATTTGTTAAAGCGGAAATTTGCTAAATCCGCGTCCTGCATAACATACTCTTTCTGCTCCAGGCGCAATTTGCCTGCCTGCTTGGCTTGTGTTTCCCCGCCCGAGCGGATAAAATCATCGTAACTGATAATCTCGGCACGGATAAAACCTTTCTGGATATCCGAATGAATTACCCCTGCGGCTTCCCAGGCGGTCGCGCCTTTTTTAATCAGCCACGAGCGTGATTCCTTTTCTCCTGTAGTCAGGAAATTGATGAAGCCCCCTTCGTGCAGCGCCCCAAAGAGGGCTGCGTTATAATCAGGCTGTTCTTGCGGCATAAAGAGGGTTATTGGCCTGTTAGTCAGGAGCCCGTATCCGCAAAGCAAGCGCTTCTCTTCGTCGCTTACCACGCTTGCGAAGACACAATGTTCGCTCTCAAGTACGGCCTTCAATTTTCCCAGTATTGCTTTTTCTGGCTCATCCGAGGCGCGGGATAATCTGTTCTCCACAAACTCCAGGTCTTTTAAAATAAGGTCGGCGAGGGAATCCTTGTGCACTAAAAGTACGTCTGCCTCTAAAAGTGCAGCCTCCGTGACTATTTCGACCGAGCAATAGGTCTTTTTCTTCGACTTGGTGAGTGCATGCACCGCATCGAGGCGCTCATCTTTAATCGCGCGCGTGCCCTCAGGGATATCTGAAATTGAGACAATTCCGATTTTCATGGCAAGGCCCTGGTTTTCAAGAAATAAGGAAGAGCTGCATAACGTTACTGTTCTTCCTGTTTCTTGCTTTCTTGGTACTTGTTTATAATGGTCGAGGCTATTTTATGCGGAACTTCTTCATAATGAGAAAAGCGCATGCTGTATGAGCCCCTGCCGCCGGTAAGCGAGCGCAGGTCGTTTGCGTACGTAAACATCTCTGACTGGGGAACCTGGGCTTTCACCACCTGCAATTTGCCTTTTATATCCATACCCATGATCCGGCCGCGACGGGAGTTAACGTCTCCGGAAATCGCGCCGAGATAATCTTCCGGTATGGTAATGTCTACGTCCATAATAGGCTCAAGAAGTACCGGCCCTGCTTCCAGTATAGCTTTTCTTAAAGCCATTGCCCCGGCAATCTGGAACGCCATGTCGGATGAGTCAACCTCGTGGTAGGAGCCGTCAACGAGCGTCACGCGGATGTCTTCTATCGGATAACCGGCTACTGCGCCTTCCAGGCATGCCTGTGAAACCCCCTTTTCCACGGAAGGGATGTAATTGCGGGGAATTGCACCGCCGAAAATCTTATCCACAAACTCAAACCCTTTGCCGCGCTCAAGCGGGTTGATCTCAATCCACACATCTCCGTACTGGCCGCGGCCGCCTGACTGGCGCTTAAATTTCCCCTGGACTTTAGCGCTCTTGGTAATCGTCTCTTTATAGGAAACTTTAGGGGTCCCTAAATCAACTTCGACGTTGAACCGCTTTTTCATCCTCTCGACCATAATCGTAAGATGTAGATCTCCGAGCCCGGAGATAATTAATTCTTTTGTTTGCGGGTCGTGGCTTATCTTAAAGGTCGGGTCTTCCGCGGCGAGCTTACTTAAGGCGCCAGAGATTTTATCTTCGTCGTGGCGCGATTTAGGTTTCACTGAAGCCGAAATGACCGGCTCCGGGAATACAATGGGTTCAAACAATACCTGGTCCTTCTCTTCGCATAGCGAATCAGATGTGCTGGTTTCTTTAAGCTTTGCTATCGCCACTATATCGCCGCACGCTGCTGATTCAACCGAGCGCTGCTCCTTACCCTGCAGGATGTAAATCGGGCCTATCCTTTCCTTGGTCTTTTTATTGACGTTATAGAACCCGGTGTTCGCTACCAGGGTGCCGGCAAATACGCGCAGAAGCGTTAGTTGCCCTACATAAGGATCGGAAATGGACTTAAAGACAAAGGCTTTTAAAGGCCCCCCCTCCTGCGCAACCACCTCTTTTTTCTCATCGGGTGCGGAGGGGTTCTTTGCGTCTATGGCCGGCCTTTCAAGGGGACTGGGCATATGACGGGATATTACTTCCAATAATTCAGATATCCCCTTATCGGCCAAGGCAGAACCGGCAAGGACGGGGAATATTTTACGCTTTATCACCGCCTCTTTTAGCCCC
>Ga0265297_10006319_pt1 | contig 17329 bp, 2 predicted proteins | sample Munlanlwell13791_FD_192502 | JGI IMG/M metagenome (GOLD analysis project Ga0265297, IMG submission 192502) | Leachate microbial communities from a municipal landfill in Southern Ontario, Canada - Leachate well 137-91 | ecosystem: Engineered > Solid waste > Landfill > Unclassified | place...
ATAAGGTACGGACAATACCGGCAAAGGCCAGATTGGCAAGCCTTACGGAACCTCCGATTATTGCCGCGCTAAACCCGTTGTCAGATGAGGCGCCTACTTCCTTCCGTTCAGCAGTCTTTGCACCAGTTCTCTTTCGTCCCTGCTCATTTCCAGCGACGCGAAGTAATTGGTCTTTAATTGCTCTAATAAATTTGACGTATAAGTTTCCTCTATCCTGCGCATCTCTTTCTCGAATTCCGGCATTATTAAAACCATTTGTAACCCCCTTCTTTAGTGAATCTACGTTAACTACGATTACTACCACACCCGTAGATGTAGCGGAAGGCGGGCCTTGCGATGTTCTTATGATAATGATCTTATGCCTCTTGATCGCGTCAGACGCATCGGTTGCCAGCTGACTGGCGTAAGTATTGACATGGAGTATAGTAGACTTTGCGCTGGTTGCGCTGCTGAGCGCGGCGGCCGCGCTTAAGACATTCCTTAATATGCTGAGTATTTCAGCAAGCCCGGTCGGTAATGAGGCAGCGCGCTCTTTATTCTCGGCAGGGTTATGGGAAGCCTTGTTGTCTTTATTGTCGGTTGCGGATATTACATTAGAAGCATTGATGCTATTGTCATTAGCGATTACGGCTACGTTAGTATCGGATACGGTGGAGGATAAGGCTGATGTTGCGACTACTGCTGCGTTTGCGGCTACGCTGGCAGTATTGGCTAATCTGCTGGCAACTTCCTCGAGTAAGGCTTTGGCTGCTGCGACGCGGGCTTCATCCTTGGAAGAAACGGCTAAGATATTGGAACGGGCTTCTTTAATAACTTTGCTGGTTTCGTTTAACAGGGCGGCTACAGCTTCTTCGTTATTGCGGGTAGCGTTGGCTACGACGATCATTACGCTATTCGCTCTGAAGGCAGGATTCTTGATATCGGAACTGTTGGTAAGGATTCTAGGGGTAAGCGCGAGTATGGCCATTGGAGGAGCATTAGCATCATAAGCCTTCGCATTCTGTCTAATATTAGCTGCGTTGATAACCACTATATTCACATCAGTTTCAGGTAAAATAAACACTACGGTGTTATCAGCGATATCTGCGCTACCGGCATAGTTGTTGCCATTAGCTATAACTACTACCTGACCGCGATTGTTCTTGTTTTCCTTATTCTCTTTTGTAGCGCGCTTGCCAAGGGCAACGGTCTTTGTCTGAACCTGTACATTAACGAACTGCGCGCCGTCACGGCTGATTAATACAGACTCAAGGGCGCTTATCAAATTGCCTAAGATAGCGCTATTTCTAATATTATTAGGCTCCTGGTTTCTAGTATCCGCATCTTCTTTTCTATCTTCAGGATTATTGCCACCATCAAACGCTCCGTTACCACCAGGTACGCTACCGCCGTTACCATCACCAAAGCCACCGCCGTTACCAGGAGCAGAAATACCGGCAATATCTATATTGTTTGATTCTTCCTTTGAAAGCTCCTTTTCTGCTTTGAATGAACTATTTTTGATTTGTCTTTCGGTAACAATAATAACATTGTTGGATCCATCGGCTAATTCAGCAGGAGCGATAAAACCACCCCTTACGTCGCCAGAATCATTACCAGAAAGAACGTGGATATCTCCATTCTCATTCTTGCCGATAACCCTGACCATGTGGCCCTTATAAACAACCATCATCTTGTCAGAAAGTGTCTCTGAAAGGTTGATTAATTTATCTAAGGAAGTCCTGAAAGCTACATAATCAACTCCAGCTTTCTTTGTAGCCTCTAATAACGCGCCAAGCTTAACCGTACCGCTAGCCGTAATGCTCAAGGTGCGCTTAACTTCCCTCTTCATCCAGGCGGGCATTGGAAGAGCATCGATACCGCAGTTGCCGTACTCTTTAGTCACATAGTACTCTTTCCTCATCTTGCTGATCTTTTCGATGATCCTTACTACTTCCCGTTCGGTCTTGCCGGTAGCCCTCTCTAAATCTGTACGTCTGACCCTAAGCTCGCGAATCCTATTCTTTAAACCATCAGAGACAGAAAGGTTATTAATAAGCTCTTCCTCTGTCAACTCTCCGTTGCGTAACTGACGAACAGTATTCCTTAATTCCTTAAGGATCTCTTTTCTTGCTTCTTTCTCAAACTCAGCTCTTGATCTCTTGGTTACTACGAATTTGCTGGAATGGGTAATCACTTCGCCACGAGCGATAGCTGCAGCTTCATTCTGATCAGCTCTTTCTTTTATAGACTGCTCTATGGCTTTCTGGTCATCTTTTCTGAACTTGATATAACCGAATATAGAGGGATTCCTGAATGCGGTACTGCGGCCCTTGGATACAAAAAGCTCCTTCCCGATTCTAACAGTCATGGGCGGAGCGCGAACTATACCTACCGATATTACCTTCACAAGCTTCACTACGCTTGCAGGAATATCTGAAAGACTCTTTACTATAGGCTTAGGCAGTACTATCTTATTAGCACCGGCAGATACACCCTTGGAACCACCGATCCCGTTATTGGAATCGCCAATCCCTGAGGTAACACTCGCCGAACCACCAGTTTTAGTACTTTCCCTACCTTCTTTTTTGCTCGCACCTTCGGCATTTCTGCCTTCGGCGTTTGCATCTTCTGCACCAAAGCCTAACTTGTTAACATCTACTACATCACTATTTATATTTGCGCTCTTGTCTGTTCCCACGACCGCGCCTTGCGCAAGGCGCGCCGCCCCACTTATGGTCGGGCCACGGGCAAGATGCGAAGTGCCTACACCTGCCTGTTGCTGTTCAGACTTCTCTGCTGCATAAACAGTGGCTTCAGGCCTTACTGCCTTAACAAGGCCCTGCCAGAAATGCAACATCGGAGTAAAAATGTTATTATTAAAGACTTTTTGAGGTTGCGGTTGCGGGATCTGAGCCACTCCTGCAGGCTGAGCCATTGGTGTCGCGGGAGACTGCTGCTTGGAAACCGGCTTATCAGGAGCTTCTTTGTGGCCAAGTATCTTATTAGAAACGGTGTTTTTAGAGGAATCCTGCGCCTGTTGGACAAGCCTGGCATTCTGCAGATTACTTGCCAGCTTACCTATATTAGCCTCCCAATTAGCAGTATTCAGCTCAGTCTGTACTTTTACTGGATTTGTCCATCCGAACTGCAGATCAGAAGAAAGACGCTTTAATGTCACGATCTCTGCCCTATACCAGTCGCAAAGTTCATTCATCTTAGCGTCATTAGAGTAATTGTAAGTTATGGCGCCCTGTTCACCGAGGCTTATCACGTTATCCCGTTTAGCATCATTTATTACCTGGTTGAGACGGCTCTGGATATTAGACTCTACTGTCCTGGTGACTATATCGCGGGTGGCTTTTGCGCTTATGCCAAGCTTATTGCTTATTTCATTCATGATCGCAGGCGTAGCGCTGATAAATTTGATGACTGCTACCCTGTCCCTGGCCTCCAGAACATCCCAAAGGTCTAACTGATCGGTCACCTCAAGCAGGGCCTTGGCAACTTCGGTATTTTTACCCTGTTCGGCAAGCATCTTTAATTGCATACGCTGTGATTCAGTCAGCTGGTTATCCGTACTCAGACAGACTGTTAGATACCAGGCGGGCTTACCCTCAGGAGAACCCTTTCTGCCCTGTGTAGCAGCACGGCCCAGGAACTGGGTCAAATCAGTCTTTCCGGCTAAGGTTATCTGATGCGTAGCAGCTGTGCCTAGATTCTTAGAAAGCTCAAAGATATTGGAACCAATAGGGCTGCCCATGATAAAGACGATCATCTTCTCGCCGCTCTTAATTCTCTGCCTTAAGGCATTCAAATCTTCCTGGGCTTCTGTACGCGCTTTCCTGCCATCAACGAACTCCACATTATAACCAGCCTGCTTGATCTGATCTGAAGCTTGTTTCATTAATTCCCAATCTTTCCCAAAGACTGCCTGGGCGTCAGCGCCGTTATCTTTGATATCTCCAATAAGCTTATTAACCGTATCTTGAGCTGTCCAGGCTGCTGAAACGCTTAACTTTCCGGATTCCAGGTTGATCAGGCTTCTTTCGCTGAATATTCTGGGTGTAGCATTAAGTATCGAATATAAAGGATTATACTTGCGGGTAGTAGCGGTCATATATGAAGCGCGATCCTTGATCATCTTCAAAACGTCAACAAATGATATGCGCTCTGTTTCCTTGCTCAATAAGGCATTGACTATGGCAGGGGTGGTAGCCTCGCCGCTTAATCCCTGCTGCCTAGCCATACTATAAGCAACAATGGCAGACTGGAAGTTATTCGGCAGATGGGTCTTCTCAAAACTGCCGCCAAAAGGATCGGCTGTGGTATAACCTAAGGGGCTTGAAGGAGCAGGATAAATATCGCCTGTGCGGTACCTGGTAGAATCTGCCCAGGTATTTGCCAGATTTAAGAATCCCTGCTTACTGCTCACTCCAAATTCCTTAGCAAAGCTCTGCGGGATCTGAGGCTGCATCTTTTCATATAGCTTGTTTATCTTTTCTGCAAACTGCGCCTTAAATACACGCTGGCGAGGATTTTCCTGGCTGACCCGCGCATCCATGGGGTTAGTATAGATATCCTGAGGCTGTCTATCCTTAGTCAATTTCTCCATTTCGTAGGCAAAAGAACGGACAAAAGTAGCCCACTCTTCAGCACGCTGCTTAGCTTCGGCATTATCCTTGATATTATCCCAGGCTTGCGCCATAGCCATGATACGGTTAGGCCTGCCAAGGGAATCAGTAAGCTCATCCAAGTGCCAATGCTGGACTTCGCTTATAACCTGCGGCGCCATGCGCTTATAGGTGATTTCCTGGGCTACATATTCTAAGGTATCGCTATCATATAATCTTAAGACAAATGGAGTATTAGCTCCCTGGGGACCTTCCTGGATGACTTTATAGTCAAGGATCGGCGCAGTCTGCTCTGATTCAGTAACCTGCTTGACCATTTCAACACGCATGGTCTTGCCCATCTCACCAAGCAATGCCGGAGTCTCTTCAATGGCTTTTTCAAGAAGGTTCATATAAGGCATATTAAAGCCGACAACGCCCTTACTGTACTTCTGCTGCAATAAGGATACCGCGGCAAAGAAAGCTGCCTTGACAGCAAGAGTCTTGCCTTCGCCAAGATCCAGGCCTTCTACAGGACGTTCGCCATTGATGATAGATCTTGCCAGGTCATAACTGAATGCTATCTGGCGAGGATTGATCTTCGGCTGAGTAGACTGAAAATCCTTACCTAAAGCGATCGTATATGCTTCTTCAATCTTGGCTTTGATCTGCGCATCCTGCTTCTGGGAGGCTCTGGTAATAGGATTCCAGGATAAGCGGGTAGGCTGAATCACGCTGGCAGGCTGATAAGAGACGCCTAAATTTTTGCCTATATTATAGGCCATAGAATCGCCTGTCTGCAAAGCTCGCTTCACCAGCTTGTTATTATCCGGGTTGGTTTTAACTTCAGCGTCCTGCTTAGGTTGTAAGCCATCAGAAGCAAAAACCTGAATCTGCTTGACAGAGGAATCTTTACTTGCTAAACTCTCGTTTATGAAAAGATTAGTAGGTGGATTATTATTTGTTATAGGGTTGGGTGTTGGCTGGGAAGCTGCCCAAATATTGCTAAAAACTAAAGGCCCTTTTGATACCAAAGGAAACCCTAAATCATTCTTTATGGAACTGGGGCGCTGCTCGCTTCTTACTATAGTATCGATCGCTTTAATATCTATTGGCGCTATTCTTTCGCTACCTGAATAAGGCGGACCTGTAGTTAATTGAGGCGTGACATCCGCCCCCTTCGTTAAAGCAACACCTACGCTCTTCACAGTACCAGTCTGAACCTGCGCTGCCTTTACAGAATAACCTAAGAAATCCGCAACATAAGCATGCGCAGACAACATCTTGAGCCTATTAATCGTTTCCAGAGATGCAGAAAGTTTCCCTGCCTTGAGAAGTTCCTGCTGGCGTAAAACGCGCATCTCGCCTATCTCATGTAAACGGGTATCGGGATTACCATTATGGATCACAACTGTGATCCTCTCGCCGTTCTGAGCGGTTACCTTATAACCCAATCCTTCCCTGCCTAAAGATGCTTTGGCATTGGCATCTACGTATTCACGAATTACATATCCATTACCACTGGTGACTCTGGGAGCTACACCCTGCTTTTCTAGCTGGGCGACACGATTATCAACAATACCGCGCACTTCATTGGAACTTATATTCTGCGCTCCATCCACGGCAATGGAAACAGGGCTATTTACTGAAGCCTCCACTCTAGCAGCAGTATCAATAAGCTGACCACCTAGAACAGTGAATCCGGAATTACCTAAAATCGGCCGAAGCGCTCCCTGCCTTACTTTTTGTAACTCATTTATATAATCATTGACTACGCCGGCAGAAGCATTTTCAAATTGGCGGGTTGAGGAATTATAGAACCCTTCATTTTTAGCTGAGGCGTAAATCTGCGCTACTATACTGTTTAAATCTGACCCTTTCATTGCCTGCAATTGCGCAGCTGGTATATATTTACCTTTATATCCGCCGTTGCCAAAAATAACTTCCTGCGCCATCTCCGAAACAAAAGCCCCGAATTGCATATCCCCGGTAAAAGCGGCTACGGGTAAGCCGATTATGGGCCCAGTAAATATCTGCGCAGTCTGCTCCCAAATACACTCTTCGTTTATCCCGCTTAAAATACTATTTACTACCTGAGCTCCGCCCTTACCCACAGCTGTCTTTCCTATAACATCAGCTATCTTACCTTCCACCACTCCAGAAATATGGCCCTGGAAATTGCTGGCGCTTTGAATGACCTTGCCGATATTGGCAAACTCAATATTCTTCATGGCATTGCCGATAGGTGAACCGAAGAAATGAAATAATCCGCCATATCCGTAATTAAAGATAGCTTGCCAATTTGCGCCAAAATATAACTTATCATCCCTAAGTTCAGAGAAAGGAATAATAGAATTATACAATAACGTTCCGGGTAATGTGTTGCCATAATTTTTCCAATCTAAGGTCAAGCCGGGGATGGTCCTCAAATAAGCATTTTTTGAGCCTTCAAATTTCTTAAGGTTCATCAGCTCTTTGATCACCCCATCAAAACCTTTTTCGCTGGCGATCTCATCTACCCTATCTTTACCAAATTCCTTGATCGCTAATTCGATAGCATTCTGCTGCCTTAAGCCCCAATTAAACTGCGCGAAAGTGTTCATGTTCAACTCGGGCAAGAAACCAGACTCATCCAGCCAGCTTAATGCCGGGTTCATCTGGTCAAAAGCATAAGAACCTGTTAAAATGGGCAGTTGCAGCAAAGAAATACGGAAGCCATTATAAACTAAGTTACCCCATGCCTGGGCAGCAACCTTGCCACCCTCACGGAAGAAGGCGCTTCTAAAAGCTTGTTTAGTGTCCTGCCAACCCAGTCTCCAGCCATTACGCATGCCAAAAACCTTGCCTTCTGTCTTAGGCATACCATTAGCCAGCATCCCAATACCCTCAGCAGCAATACCCATCAAGGGGAACAAAATCGCATCCTTTGGATGCGGGCTCATCCAGGACGCAAGGGTATTCAAGTCATTATCTGTCTCAATACCAAACAACTTGTTGGCGCCGGTGGTCAAACCATAATAAAGCGGGGCGGCAACTAAGCGCGTCCCGACATACGCCTGCGCGCCGCGATAGGTCGCGCCTTTGAATAAATGATAGCCTGTATAAGATAAACGGGCATTCTTAAAAGAAGCAGGACCGGGGTTATTCTGGAAATACTGGCCAAGAGGCCCGCCCGGCAAACTCAAGTATAAGATCGTAGCGCTAATCGCAGTATTCCCTGCCCACTCACCCGCGGTCTTCCAATCCTTGCCTGCCAACTTTGCCGCAGTGCCTCCTACTAAAGCGCTGCTGCCTGTAACTACTCCCAATTTCAGGGCTTCATTAGCAACTTTACCAGCTGTGGGGATTATCTTAACATCTCTAATCACTTCATTAACTAAATTCACGCTCTGTGCCAAACGAGGTATCTGCATTAAAGCGCTTCCTGCTAGATAAATACCTGCAGTTGAACGGAACACGGAATTCCCGATTTGAACCAGTGCAAGCGGATCAATTGGTTCGCCATATTGCTTGTAGTAAATACTTGCAGTTGCGCCAGTCGCAATTACGCGCCCGATAGTTCCAACACTCGACGCACCCCGTACTATCTGTAATGTCCTGCCACTCCAAATAGGAACGGCTCGACCAAAAATCTTATAAGCCGTAGCCAGAGTTTTCCCTCCCGCTGCCACATCACCAGCAATAGCATCAAAGGGACAAAGAACTGCAGCAATCGTTATTCCAGTTTCTACAGTTAGTTCCCCAATATTCCCTATTAAATCTCCTGTATAATCATTAGTAGACACAGACAAAGAGAGCAACGGAAGAACATTGGCTGGTTCAGAGGAATTACGATACAGTTGCTGAATATATGGCTCTAATCTCTTGCCATCTACAAAATGCAGCTTATTGTCAGCTCCGATTATCGCAAAGTTACTACGGCTAATACCCAAAAAGCCATCTTTACCTTTATTTAACTCATCTAATTTACCGGGTGCTTCATAGGCGCGTTTCTCATAGGCCTTGATATTACCCTTGGTAGCATACATTACTTTAACCTTTGACTCGCCGGCAACAGGATTCCTATCAATAACAGCGACTGGAATATTAGCGAAGAAACCTTTAGTTTTGGAGAGTTTATCGCGGGAAAACATTATCCAGTTACCCTTCTCATCCACGACTTCTACATAAGACGCGGCGCTCTTAGCTTCAGCTATTGCTTTATTATGCCTCTTGATCGCTTGGTTGCGCGCATCAGCGCTGACATAACCTTTGTAAGCCTTGCCTTCAACAGAATCATATACCATGGTTTCTTTGGCGCCAAACAACTTATCCAAAAGGCCGAGCTTAGCTTTTACCTTATTAACAGGAATGGCTATCTGCTTGCCCTTATCATTAAAATAAACCTGCCTCTGGATTGTTTCTTTGGGCTTGATGCTCTTAGAGCTGGTAATGTAATACCTGCCATCCCCTGCTTCGGATAATAACGGCGTTTCTCCTACTTTCTTGAATTTCCGGGCAGGAACGCCTAATTTCCAATCACCCTTAGTATAGTATTCGTAACTACCATCGTCCGCAACCTGATAAACTCCGAAAATACTCTGGGTCTCCTGATGGACCAATAAACTCTTCAATGAACTCTGCAAGGACGTCTTCGCGGAATCGCTGAGTACCCAACGAGTACCAGGATCGTTCAGAGTAGACTCAAATCCCATGCCTTTTTCAGAGATACCCTGAGTGGTCAAAAGCAAAGAGTAGGCATCATCCTTATTCCCCAGATCTATAAGCAGATCATCGGTAGGAACCTTAGCTAATGAATCCTGCTTCTGGGTGGTAATAGCATCAATCAATACGCGCTGCTTAATATCTGCAGTCTGCTTAAGCGCCGAATCATTAAGCGGTTTTTCCGCTTTCTTGTTCATGATCACCGGTAGGAACTTCTCGCCAAAGATTGAAGAGTATGTATCAAGCCTGCTGACATTGGGCTGGCTTAATTTTCCAGCGACTAAGACCGGGCCAGAGGCGATAACATTACCTTTATTATCTAACTTATTGCCCCATTTCCCGAACTGCGCGACCTGCTGCTGGCCATTATACGTAGTCGCTAAGTTACCGGTCACGCCCCAAATATTCTGCTCAGTGCCGTAAAAGTTCCTCTTGTCAGCGGTGACCTGCATAAAACCTTTGTATGTCAACGGAGCATCCTGAGGAATGACGCCAAGGGTAACTACTTCTTTACCTATAGAAGAATACTTTATGGGAGCGTTACCATATACTTCACCTTTCTGGATATACTTGAGGAACCCGCCATTACCTTCCGGGCCATAATAATGCGCAACTACGCTGGATTTAGGATCAGCAGAATCAGCACGCGCATATTTGACTTCTGATTGGTCAGAAGTGATAAGCATCAACGCCTGTTCAGCGACCTTGACTGCCTTGGTATCAATACTCTGATTGGCAACGAATACGTCGCCGGAATTAAACCTTAATGCAGAACCTTCGCCCGTGAAATAAGGCTGAGGTATGGCGCTATTTACCAGGAAAGCCATCCTATCATCCTGCTTTTCGGTCTTGTATAAAACGCCGCCTTGAGGATTAGAAATTACTTTAGCGAAAGTAGCAGGTGTATTAGAAAGGTCTGCCTTCTCAGCCTGCTGGCCAAGCTCTTCTTTAACCTGGGTCTCAAAAGGAGAAGTTGCCATCCAGTAAGAACCTTCAGCAAGCAGGGCGCCTTTATCCAGCCTGAACTTATTCACTGCGTAGTTGACTATTGCAGAATTATCATCACGATTAATAACGCTGCCGCTGATGCCGCCTAAAACATTATTGGCAGTACTATTATTATAGGTGTACTTCAGATCTATTTTCTCAACAAGCTTATAAGGAACCGTGCTGATATCTTTTTCTATCTTATCAGGGGACCTCTCCGCTAAAATACTTGCCTGGGTAACGCTATGGCCCGGAGCAATCCACCATTCTTTTACGTTAAGGTCTCTATGCAAAGAGGTTAATGCCGGATATACCTTGCTGGAATCTATTTTAGTAGTCTCTCCTAGTTTCTCTCTTTCGCCTTTGATACGCAGACGGATCAACTCAAAATTATTAGATTCCTTAGCCAGATAACTAAGCCTGCTGACAATATGCGCGCTCTCATTAGTATTGATCACTGCCTGCTCAGAAAGCTGGTCGATCCTGCTTCCGGCCTGATAAAGCGTAGCGCCTTCTTTGGTGACATCCCAGCCGCCTTTTACCAGTGATCTTACAGAGAATTCATAATTGCCGCCGGATTCTTTCCTATTTTTATCTAATACCAATCTCGCATTCCCGGCTAAGGTGATCTTGCTTTCTCTCACGGTGCCTATGACCGGCAAATCTGCCTTTAATCCAGTGATATCAGGCTGTATAAATGCTGCTAATGTACCCCACGCGGGATGAGCGTTAAAAGTCTTGCCATTGGCTATTTGTGTTACGCCGGGTAACGCGTTACCGATAACTGCGTTAACCAATGCGTCTTTATCGCTAACCGGAGTAAGAGAAGCCTTTAGGTCGGGATTGTTATCAACCGGCAGTTTATTATCATTAGTGGGATATTTTACGCCTAAGTGAAGCGGATTGGCCCTGGTCACATCAAAGCCTATCTGGAGGCTTCTATTGTCCTTATTCCATATTAAGGAAGATGTATTAATGTCCGCGATGGTATTCTTTCCGCGGGCTATCTGGCCTTTGACTATCGCGCTATCTGCAGGCAGGATACTTCCTTCAAATTTATTCCCGCCTACTTCAGCCAGGTCCCAGGCTAATTTCCCCTGATCCATCCTGGCTGTGAAATCCAGGTCCTTACGCACATCTAAGACCCCTTCTCCCCTAGCTAAAACCAGGTCCTTACCTTCCAACTGGCCTGTAACCGATACTTTCCAAGGATATTGGAAACTCTGGAAATAACGCATTCCGATATCCTGGCCTTCGGCAAAATTGAAATTCCATTCACCTTTTTGAGATACGTCAAAACGGATGGATTTATCTGAATACAGGCCGATGCCGTAAGGCGCCACAGGATTGGACTTTCCGAATCCTACAGCCTCACCACTGGCGCCGGGAGAGAAATGCATGGGGGTGATATTGGTCAGCTTATCTTTACCATCTAACTGCAGCATAACGTCCAATAAGCCGTTTTCCTGCGCGGGTTTTACCTTAATAAGATCTGTATCATTGTCCGCAGGAATAATTAATGTTTTGGAGGCAGTGGTAAATTTAGCATCTCCCGATCCCAAAGAAGGACGCTCGACCCTCGCCCATAAATACGCATCGTCCTTACCCTTGGCCAATATACGAATCATACCATTTGTATCAAAGGTAAGCTCGGGATTACGGATGAGTGCCGTATCGCCTTTGCCGCCTACGGACTTAAATATAACTTCGTTGGCATTGATCTTGCCGGAGGTAAATTTATCATTAGTAAAATATTTGACCGTCTCAAGGTCAGCCTTAAAATAATGCGTAAGCGCCACGCCCTGTTTTTCTAATTTGGTAGAAATATTCCTGCTCTGGATAGTTCCCCAGTCGCCTTTGAACATGATCCCCTTACCGGTGAACAACGCTACGGCATATTTATCATTCTTAACCTGGGAGAAATAATGAGTCCCGTATAAATTCAAGGGATTGTTCTCAGTGGCGATCATCCTCAGCGATGAACCTCTGGGTAAAGCCACATCGGCCACGCGCCACGCGTTCATGTCCCGTGCGCTCATATCGTATATCAAGCTTATCTGACCATCTTTCCTGTCGTTGGTAGATAAGATCGTGTTAGTCTTATCTAGGGTCCCGGGCGCAGCATCAGCTATGGTCCTGGGGACGCCTATCTTGGTTTCTGCCTTAATATCAGAGGCGGCCTGCGATAGATTCGCCCAATAGCTGCCCTGGCCGCTTATATAAGAATCCTTGTGTATTAAATTCTCCAGAACAGCTGCATTTTTGGGGGCGGCCGTAGTTTTTAACGCGGCCTGTCCTGTCGGGTCTTCCCAGGTATAGATCTTAGCGCTCTTGTCAAAGATCATCTTCCTGGCGTCTTTTGATACCATCCCATCCCAGGAAGACCAGTTCATATCATAAATTTCGCCTTTTAATACATCCATTTCGGCTCTAGTCCCGGTGTTGTATTTATTGACCATGTCCACTACGCCGGATTTAACCGCCAACTCGCCATGATTCACGGAATATAATTGAGGAAGGCCAAAATATCCGGCCAAGGGATTGGTCTGGATAAGGGCTGCCTTAAAATTATTTGCCGCGCCATAGTGATAAACATCGGTCCCGTACTGTACCATCGCCTGGGAGAATCCGGTATACCCGGCATTATAGGACCAATCAAGAAGATTGGTAAAATACGTCGCATCCCCATAGAACGACTTATCACGGCCGACGTATCCGATAGTCAAAGTCTTCAATCCGGCTTCCTGCCATGATTTCTGGATGCTGCCCATGATGCTTTCGGCTATGCTGTTCGGATTATACTTAGTGCTTGTTCCTGAATTGTCCTGTGTCCCCTGAATGGCAGCGAGGTCTATTTTGCCTGCCTTGCTGTTCGTAAATAAGCCTTCGGCAGTCCCCTTTACGGCGGCGGAAATAGTATTGGCAATGAACGCCTCCATATACGGGTTCTCTATATTGATCCATTTTTCCAGGGCTGCTGTTCCGTAGGAGAATCCCGCGTCGATAAGGCCGTTGCCGATCGCCTGCGCCAGGTTCTTGCTATCGCCAAAAGAGCTCACGCCGGTCCGGACCGCGGCTCCGACCATAGAATTGTACGCCGGGTCAAGATTCGTGCTGCTCCTTAACAATTCTTCCGCCCCTACAGTCACAACATTAACGAACATGGGCGCTTTATAGAATTCGCCGACTTTGTTGCCGTTCAAGATGCCCTGCTGGAAGCCCACCTTCAACCACTGGGATTTACCTTCTGCGCCATACCCGCCCAACTTAGCGTTCATGGCTGCCATGGTATATGAAGCGGGGATGATCCCGGCAAGAGAAGCTACGGAGTCGCTGGCCCCCTGGTCTTTGGCCCAATTTTTTACAGTCGTATATACGTATCCACCCGCGGCACCTGTAAATACCCTTCCCCAGGTGCTCGGAGAATTGACTAAATTGCCTATACCGCCCGCTCCCGCTATCGCGCCGCCGCTGACCACGCTTCCAATCGTACTTATTGTTGAGGGTTTCCAGCCGGCCATTGTACCGACATTAACCACGGCTCTGTTGATGCTCGCGCTGGCGAAGGCATTAAATAAGCCCTGTCCGACACCTTGCGTATTCAGGCTCCATCCCACCTTGCCCCCGAGAGTATTCCACTGCGCGCCCTTGGCAGCATCGCCGACCTTGATCCCGCTCATCACGATTGTAGTAGCCATCGTAAAGCCTAACTGCGTCGCCCACTGACCCCAGTCAAAGTCTTCGCCGCGGCGGCTGCGGGCACCCATGACTGCCTGAGCCTCTTTATCGCTTAATACTGACTGGGTAGCGGTTTTCGCGACCAGGCTGTAGCCGGAGAACTCCTGCAGGAATTTCTCCGCGGGCAGGTAATCTTCTTTATGCTCATCCGCGACATAAACCTTGCCATCGGCAACCTTGGTGACTAAAACGTAATGGTCGCCATTCAAATGCGCAATAAAAGGGGTGTTATTTGCCAGGTCTTCAGGATTAATCTTTACTGGGTATAATTTCAGACCGAAAAATTCGGAGGTTTTAGACAATGCGAAAAGGGAATTCTTGATGACTTCGGGGTTACCTTCGGGCTTTACTACGTCATTGAGGATATCTATGCTTAACGCCATTACCGCGATATCCTGCTCTTCGACCTTAATGCCCCTATAAGCTAACAGGTCATAGAGGGCCTTGGAACCGCAGGGCCTGCCTTTTAACCAATTGTACAATTGTTCAATTTTCTCTTTGCTTAAATTTAAAGGTTTGTCCAATGTTACGGTTAGGTTGGAGGAAAATCTGACGGCATTGACCTGCTTGCCGGAAAGGTCTGTAAGTATGGTTTTAACTGCTAAGGGGATATCCATGGCCGGGACACTCTGCAGCATAGATGTCGGTGTCAACATGCCGGCCTTAGCTCCGCGCCATAAGACTCTCGGATCGTATTCAATTGCCTGGGCAAACTGTTCAGGCAAAAAAACAGCCACTATGACAAAGGCCACGACTCTGATCCAGGCCTTGAAGCCGGACTTGAACCCGTCTTCTGTCTGCGGCTGCTGTGTATTCATTTTATTACCCCCATAAACAGACTGAGAGAGTAAAGCTTCCCCCTTACCCCCATTCTCCTGTCTGTTTAGGCTTTCTTTCATCTTTAAAAAATGTTTGTAAAACTTGTTATGAAGTGCTCAAATAAAAAACCGAGTTGTCTCAATCAAATCACTTTGGTCTTCGGCAACCCGGCTGCCCTCCAAACTTACGACGGAGGGTACGTGGTTTTGCGCCCCCAGGTTACCCTGGGTTAGCCTTTATCGTTCCTGCGTTCGTACTATAAATATAATATATAATAGATATAGTGTCAAGTAAAATATTGAGTATAAAGAAAGGGGTTTCACGTCTTAATTTAGGCGGTCTTTTGCCCTGGATCGGGGCTAGGCGGGGTGTAGCTTTGAACCTTAGCTATGATCTCGGGATTGGGGATATCAAACGATATTCCGGCCTCCCAGGTGGCATTATCACCTTTTTTTACCCACATAATCTTACCGAACACCCTCATCTCCTCTTTAGAGCCGGACATCAAGAGCAACTCCAGGTGAGCATTAGCCCGTACCATTTGAGGGCAGACAATTTTAACTCCATTAGCTGAAATATCCGCGGAATTAACCTCTACCGCAAACCTATTGTCCCTTGATAGAGAATTAAGGATTAAGATGGGTATCTTAGTTGCTAACCGCGGCGCCCTTCTATCATCTGTCATCTTCTTTTACCTCATTGGACATTAATGAACGTGCCTAATAATGTCCATTTCCTCGATTGGCAGTGAGCATAATAAAAAAATGTCCAGAGTGGACATTTTACTTAGAAACTTAGGCCCCCGCCCTTTAAAAACGATAGAATAACAGGTCCACCCACGACAATTAACACGACAGGAAGGATAAAGAAAAGTAGGGGGAAAAGAAGCTTAATCGGAGCTTTCAGGGCCATTTCCTCGCCACGCAGGAACCTGCGCATCCTGACCTCATCTGACTGGATCTTCAAGGCATCACCCATGGGAGAGCCCATCCGGTCTGCCTGGATCAAAGTACGGACAAATGAGGATATTTCAGGCATACCTAATCTTGCCGCAAATCCACGTAAAGCATCCTGTCTTGTCCTGCCCATCTGTATTTCCTGCCAAGCAACAGCCAGTTCCTCAGTTAATGGACATTTCTTAAAGTCCTTTACTACCCTATCTATGGCTAGCATAAAGTTCAAACCCGCGCCAACGCAAAGCGTCAGCAAGTCAATAACGGCTGGTAAATCGCGCGCAATTTCACTCTGCCTCTTCTGGACCTTCTGCTTTAGCCAAATATCCGGAAAAATGTAGCCGGCGAATAAAGAAAAACCGAGGTATAAGGGCTCAGTCTTCTTAAACACGATAAAAACGATTACGGGAACAATTACCAGGGAAAGAAGCTTAAAAGCGAAAAACTCCAGGACGGTCAAAGGAGAACCCGCGTAGGTCAGCTTCTTCTTAAGTTCAGTTGTAGGCAGGGACTTCTCCAGGGGCTTAACCACGCCGGAAAGCGCGGTCAGGATCTGACGCAGATTAAATGCAGGCTCAGCTGCCTGCTTTGTAGGCTGCTCCAGGGATAAATGCACCTCATCCTTAGCTAGGGACTTAGAAATATAGTAGACGCTCCCCATAATAAAAATAAAAACAAAAATAAGGATGATCAGGTCCATCTACACCTCTATCGACGAGAACTTACGGATAAATATGACCCCTAAGACTTCCATAATAATTGAGGCGCCTATCATTAGCCTGCCTACGCTCTCCTCGAGCATGATATCAAAAAAGTGCGGGTTAAAGGAGTAAACAAAAATGGCAAAAGCTACAGGCAAGCCGCCCATAATAATACCCTGCAGCTTAGCCTGGACAGTAAGCGCCTTAAGGCGACCCAGGATCTTTGTCCTCTCCCTTATGGTAAAAATAAGCTGGTTAAAGGTCTCCGTAAGGTCGCCGCCGGTCTCACGAGAGACAAGTATCGCCGTAATAATAAGGTCTAATTCCTCAATTTTCATCCTTTTTTTCAGGTTATTCAAAGAGTTTTCAAGAGGGACCCCGATACGGTTTTCCCTGAGCATCAGGCTGAATTCCTGGGATATCGGGGGAGGCATCTCTTCAGCCAGAACCTCAAAGGCCTGGAGCAGAGAAAGACCTGCCCGCAGCGAGCCGGAAAGGACCATCAGGCCGTCAATAAGCTGTTGAGCAAACTTCTGGCGCCTGGCCTTTTCCATCTCTTTAATGACTATTAACGGCAGGGCCAAACCCAGGATCACGCCAACGGTAACCGCCACAAAATTATGCAGGAGAAAGAATGCTGTCGCGCCCAAGACCAGCGGGCCAAGCAAGTCGATCATGATCAGCTTAGACATGGGGACGTTTAAAAACATGTCGTCGAGCTTAGGGGTGATCTTATCCATCCTCTTATTCTGCCAATCTTCCAGATGCTTCTGCATAAAAGGACGGACCGCCAATACAAGCATGCCTATAGAAGCGAACGCCGTGACCAATATCA
>Ga0265297_10006320_pt1 | contig 17329 bp, 15 predicted proteins | sample Munlanlwell13791_FD_192502 | JGI IMG/M metagenome (GOLD analysis project Ga0265297, IMG submission 192502) | Leachate microbial communities from a municipal landfill in Southern Ontario, Canada - Leachate well 137-91 | ecosystem: Engineered > Solid waste > Landfill > Unclassified | place...
TCACCCGCTTCCTTGGTCTCCAAAAGCCGGTTGTAATTTTCCAGAGAGAATTTGGAATCAACCGGAATAATCTTGTCCTTAACGAGAATCACGGCATCCACGATAACCCCGTCTTTGAATTCATACTGCATCTGAAAACTCCCCGGCGGCAGAACGTTTTCCAGAACCGTTTTCAAAAAATATTCGCCCAGAACGCCGCGCTGCTTCGGGTTTTTTAAAATATCCTGGAGATTATCCAGTTGTTTGGTGATATCAATTACCTGCTTCTGTCCTTCGCTGACTTTGGTAAGTTCCTGGGCGTTTTTTTCAATCACTTTTATGCTTTCGTTTAATTGGCGCTGAATCATCTGGGTTGATTCGCCCAGTTTGCTGTCCAAGGTCCGGCTGATTTCAGTAATCTGATTCTGAAGCATTAATAAAGATTGTTCGTCGTTTTTCGGCCCTGACAGGCGATTTCTTAAAAACCAAAAAATCAAAGCCAAGCCGCCCAATAAAACAAACAGAATAATAATTAAAAAAACGATTTCCATATTGTTATTTAAATAAATTCAGTGCTACTCACTATTAAATCTGCGAAGCTGCCCTCTTAATTTCTTTGATTTGCCTATCACAGTCGTCGTTTTCTTTTTCTAAACGATTCTTAGTAGATTCCTCGGAACCATTAAGCGGTTTCCCACTCTCAAGCGTTCGATAAAAAGATCTCAGCTGGCCTTGGATACTGCTTATCCTGCTCTCAAGGTCGCGTTTCTTTCTTTCTAATTCTGACTTTACTCTCTGTTTATTTGAATCGTCCATAATTAATTTATTTAATTATTTCTCTTCTTTCTTTTCAGATGCATAAATTCTTTAGCTCTTTTTAATGAATTAATTTTAGCGATGCTCCAACTTCATAGGTGTTAGGATTGTCTCCGCCGTCTGTGGAAACAACGTCATTGGTGCCACCTTCACTGTACTGTTGGCTTTCCATGATGGCATTAAATTCAAATGTTTGGCTAGCTGAATTACAAACATACGAGTACACAAACGAATCTTTATTTATGGGGTCTTGCGGTAATTTATCAATCGGAGTACCACCAGCAACTTTATTAAAATCTATCGGTAGCCATCCACTACCATCAACCGCATCCATCCCCTGATTCGATCTATATACTTGGCCTTTATTTTTGTCAGTGCATATAATCGGATCCAAGGCGGTTGCCATATATAGCCCTATGGAACTTTTGAGAATGCTTAAGTCAGAAATTCTTTGCGAATCCCGAAGCTGTTTAATTGATTCAGACTCAGGAGAAAAATCCATCAATATGTTTTCCAATCCCTGCACATCAACAAGCTGCCATGTTTTACCAGATTTTTTAAAGATGAAATCAAGCGAATACGACTTTGAAGTGCCTTGATTTGTATAATCTAACCTAATTGAAGCTGTATCGCCGTTAATTTTAAATCCCGGCTTAGTGGTAAAAAACTGATTAAATACTTCCGATATCAAATTTTTTGTTCCTCTTATTGCTTGGTAGAATAATTGTTTAACTACATCTTTAGCATCGTTTTCTTGGCTAGAAATAATCCCAGCAGCTGGGGTATTATGGCTTTCTTGATAGAGTACTTTGAATCGCGGCCATAAGTTATTTGCGATGGACTCGGTATCTATAATTTTATCGAAGGTAATAGTATCTTTGTCCGCAAATGATTGTTGTAATTCTTTTAGCGACTGTTCTAATCTCGGTGATTGTAGCTGGACATAAAGAAAACAGCCGCCCGTAACCAGTATCATTACTACAACAATTATGAGAATTATTATCTTTTTGTTCATAATTAATAAATTTCATTTTCCGGCCTTTTTTAAAAGATACTCATCTCCATTTAATAGTATCTCTTATTTTTACAAAATCAACAAAAATATGTTAACAACTTCTCCAAAAGCAAAAATCTTTTCGGAGTGAATATCGCCGAAAGAGAACGAAAAATCTCCGAGCGAGTAGAAAATTTGCCGGGGACACGCGAGCAAAGCGAGCTGGGTGGTAAATTTTCGTCAGGAGCGAGGTTAGATTTTATTCTCTGGAGGCGCATGAACGAGAAAAGATTTTTGCGAATTACTATATTTCCTTATCCAAATCCTCAATGATTTTTTTTGCTTTTTCCGAAAGATGTTTCGGCAACTTCAAATCAAATTCGAGATATAGGTTGCCGCGGCCCATACCGTGTAAATGCGGCATCCCTTTGCCGGCAATTCTTAATTTTTCCCGAAAATTGAACCCAGCCGGCAATTCGATATCAATCATTCCCCCGCTTAAATCTTTTATTTTGATTTTCTTGCCCAGCAAGGCCTCGGTAAATTTCAAATCCTGAACCGAATATAAATCGTCTCCTTCCCGGCGAAAAAGCGGATGGGATTTTTCTTTAATCCGGACGTACAAATCCCCGGTTTCACTGCCCCGCTCGCCCGCTTCGCCCATTCCCTTTATCTTTATAATCTGGCCTTCAGCCACGCCCGGAATAATATCAACATCCACTTCCCTGATTGCGGATTGCTGGCCGGACCCTTTGCATTCCGGACAAACCTTATTGGGCACTTCGCCCATGCCATGGCACTGGGGACAAACCCGATTTTGGGAAAAACTTCCGAAAAACGTCTGGCGGTTTTCCTTGATTTCCCCCCGGCCGGCGCAAGTCGGACAAACGCCTTTGCCTTCTTTTTTGTCATAACCCAAGCCTTTACATTTATCGCAACTGACCAGGGTTTTATATTGCAAATGTTTCCGGACTCCCATAAAGGCCTCTTCCAAACTGATTTCCTGAACCATCTCGACATCGGAACCCCGGCGATAAGTGCGTCTGGGCTGGCGCACGCCCAAGCCCTCAAAAAAATTCTCGAAAAAATCCCCCAAATCGCCGAGGTCGCCCAAATCTCCTTCAAAATTAAAACCAAAACCGTCCCCTCCCGATGAACCGACTCCCTGATTGAAACCGAAAGGCCATTCCCCGCCGCCCGCCGGCGCTCCCTCAAAAACCTTTCCGAAACGGTCATACTGTTCTCTTTTCCCCTTGTCGGAAAGCACCTGGTAGGCCTCATTGATTTCCTTGAATTTCTCGTTTAATTCCTTGAATTTTTTTTCGTCCTTGCCGGCTTTGTGCGGATGATACTGGTGAGCCAGTTTATAGAAAGCTTTTTTAATTTCTTCGGGTGAGGCATTGCGGTCAACCCCTAAAATTTTATAGTAATCTTTGCTCATATTTTAAAAACGCGAATTTACGAATTCATATATTCGCAAATTCTTGCTGATTGGCGCTTAATGAATTAAATACTGAAAACCTCCTTGCTCCTTTGTTCCGATTTGATGTCGACAAAATTAACCGCCAACAGCAAAAGATAAATCAAAAATATCAGGATAGAAAGCAGCCAATTTATCGGGATAAACAGAAACCGGACGGTAAAAAACAGAAGAACTAAAACTCCGACATACATCCAATTTTTAGCCGCCGGGTTAAGCTGGCTGAATTTTATCACCAAGGCGTCATAGATCACCTTGTCGACCGAATCCTTGAAATTAACCCGGTATCCCAGAACTTGGTCCAGGCTTGGCCCGATTTCCTGGTTAATCGCTGAAGCAACCGCCATTTCTTTGGCCGCAGCCGGCAGATTACTGAAATCGGGAATGCTCTGGGATAATTGCTTTTCAATGACGCCGGCTAAAACCGTTTGCAGAGGTTCCTGAAATTTAAACCCGGTGATGAAAAGGCCAACCAATCCTTCGCTGGGCTTCAATATGAAAACCCGGAAATTTTCAAAAGAAACCGGGAACCCGCCTTTGACGGAAAACAAAAAATAAGCGAAGAGGCAAAATAAAATCGTCAATGCTAAAGTGGTTTTTGACAGGAATATTTTCGATAAATGAAAAAAATTAATCTTTAGGGTATTCTCTGAATCTGCCTTCAATTTAGATATCCCGAAAACCAAAACCAAAAAAACCAAAAGCCCGGATCCCAAAAAAACCACCGAAAAATAATCGTGAAAAACCGCCAAACTGGCTATCACCGACAAACCGGCTGCCAGGCTTGACCACAACAGTTCATTTATGAATAAAGCGGAAAAAAAAGAAAAAATAACGAACAAAACAAACCCTAACAGGAACCAAGCCAAATTGGAACCGGCAAAACCGGCCACCAACTGCCGGAAATAAATACTCATCAGTAAAGCCGAGGCAACCTCCAGGACCAAAAGAGGAATAATTTTAACAGACGACTGATGAATGACGTCGCTTTCTTTGGAAATTAAATCAGCCATTGCTTATTTATTATACAATCCTTTACCGATGTCTTGAAGGGCTTGGGAAAGTTCGTTGGCCGCCGCCTGAATTTCCGCGAGATTGCCGCTTTCTTTGGCGGTTGACTTTAATTTTTCCATCTTTGCCGTTAAGGAATCCTTGGCTTCCTGGCTGATTTTTTCGCCGTTTTCTTTCAGCGTCTTTTCCGCCAGATAAATTAATGACTCCGCCTGATTTTTCGCTTCCACCAGTTCTTTTTTGCCTTTGTCTTCTTCGGCGTGAAGCGCCGCTTCCTGTTTCAACCGTTCCACTTCTTCTTTGTTCAAGGAAGTAGAGGCCTCAATCCTGATTGACTGGGTTTTGCCGCTGGCTTTGTCTTTGGCGGAAACATTCAAAATGCCGTTGGCGTCAATGTCGAAGGTGACTTCAATCTGGGGAACGCCCCGGGGAGAAGGCGGAATCCCGTCAAGAAAAAATTTGCCCAAAGTTTTATTGTCAACCGCCATTTCCCGCTCTCCTTGAAGCACGTGGACTTCCACCGCCGTCTGGCTGTCGGCCGCCGTGGAGAAAACCTGGGTTTTAGCCGTGGGGATGGTGGTATTTTTCGGAATCATCGGCGTTGCGATGCCCCCCAAAGTTTCAATGCTCAAAGATAAAGGAGAAACGTCCAAAAGCAAAATATCTTTCACTTCGCCCTGAAGAATTCCGGCTTGGATCGCCGCTCCGGCCGCCACCACTTCGTCCGGATTGACTTCCTTATGCGGTTCTTTATTGAAGAATTTTTTAACCGCTTCCTGGATGGCCGGCATTCTCGTCTGGCCGCCGACCAAAACTATTTGCTCAATATCCGAAGGTTTGAAATCCGCTTCTTTTAAAGTTTCATCGACTAATTTTATGGAGCGCTCAACTAAATCGCCGACTAATTCTTCCAATTTGGCCCGGGTCAGTTTCATCAGGAAATGTTTGGGGCCGGAAGCGTCGGTCGTGATATAGGGAAGATTAATTTCGGTTTCTAAAGCGGTGGAAAGCTCGTGCTTGGCCCGTTCGGCCGCTTCTTTCAGACGCTGCAGGGCCAACGGGTCTTTGGAAATATCAACCCCTTCCTGTTTCCTGTATTCAGAAACCAGGTAATCGATTATTCTTTTGTCAAAATCGTCGCCGCCGAGATGAGTGTCGCCTCCGGTTCCCTTAACTTCGATGACGTCTTCGCTGACTTCCAGAATGGAAATGTCAAAAGTGCCGCCGCCGAAATCATAGACGATAATCTGCTCGTTCTTTTTCTTGTTCAAACCGTAAGCCAGGGCCGCGGCCGTCGGCTCGTTTAAAATCAGCCGCACCTTGAAGCCGGCAATCTCGCCGGCGTTTTTGGTGGCCTGGCGCTGGCTGTCGTCAAAATAAGCCGGCACGGTAATGACCGCTTCCTCGATTTTTTCTCCCAGTTTGGCTTCGGCGTCGGCTTTGAGTTTCTGCAGAACCATCGCCGAAATTTCTTCGGGTTTGTACCAGCGGTCGCCCATTTTTATTTCCACGCCGCCGTTGGCCCCTTCTTTGATTTCATAAGAAAGCCAGGTCTTATCGTATTGGACGGTTTTATCGGTGAACCTCCGGCCGATTAAACGCTTCACCGAAAAAATAGTGTTTTTAGGATTGGTGACTGATTGCCGTTTTGCCAGCAATCCCCCAAGCCGTTCCCCGTTTTTACTCAAGGCGATGATGGAAGGCGTCGTCCGGTTGCCCTCGGCGTTTTCGATTATTTTCGGCTCTCCCGCTTCGATAACCGCCATCGCCGAATAAGTCGTCCCCAAATCAATGCCTAAAATTTTTGCCATATTTTTTTATTTAGAAATTTTTACCCTTACCGGCCTGATGACCCGGCCGTTTAATAAATAACCTTTTTCGACTTCCTCGATTATGGTTCCCGACGGCTTATCCGAATCCAATTCGGCCACCGCTTCCTCCGTGTTCGGGTCGAATATTTTACCGGCCGAAGTTTCTATTTCCTCCAAGCCGTAGGATTTAAGAATATCCTTAAGCTGCGAACGAATCAAATACAATCCCTTTTGCGCCGAACCTTCTTTCTCTAAAGACGCCAAACCCAAATCAAAACTGTCCAAAACCAATAATAATTCTTTAATCAAATCTTCGTTTGACAGCTTAACCACCGTTTCAAACCGCTTGGCTTCGTCTTTTTTATAATTAATGAGTTCGGCTTTGGCGCGTTTCCAGCCGTCAAGATATTCGTCGCGCTCTTTCTGACACTTGCCTAGTTCAGTTTCTTGCTCTTCTTTCTTGCCCGCCATAGCTGCCTCCTCCGCCGAAGTAGTTTTAGCTACGAAGGCCGAGTCAGCGGAGGCAGATTTATTTTCTTCAGGCTGATTATTTAATTCTGTCATGGCAATAAAAATTGTATTCCTGGCTTGAAATAAGTCAAGGTCAAATTAGACCGCGGAGACGCAAAAATCAAAACCCTTCAATAAAAATCGAGCCCGTGCTTGAAGAATAATCAACGCCCGTGGAACTGGCAAATCGATTGTTGAATTCGATAATCGGTCCCGCCTGGCCGTTTCCTCCCGACCAATCGGTCTGCCGGGAAATTATATTGCGCCAACGCGTCAAATAAACCACCAGGGCTACTTCCGGCGTCTGCCCGGCGCCCGACCATTGAACATGGCTGGTAATTTTCTGGGTTGAAGGATCGTCGGTAGCCGCGGGATCGGTGCTAATGCCGCCGGCTAAACGGCTGGCGTTTTCCAGGGAAAAAAACTTAGTAAAAGTGACGCCCCCCGCCAAAGTAGTGGTGGTTCCGGGAAGAATGAGCAGAATCGTGCCGGAAGCCGCCACGTAATATTGGGTTTCGGAGCCTTTGCTTAAATTGTAAATACTGTGCCAATCGGCTTCGACCACGGTCTTGACGTCATCCGTCAATTCCCGGCTCAAAGAAGAAGCAATCTGAAAATTTTTACTTTGCAGATTTGAACGCAAAATCGCCACTACCGCCGCCGTCGCCCCGCCTATTAAAATAGCGCCCACCGATAAACCGATAAGAATTTCTATCAGGGCCTGTCCTTTGTTGTTTTTAATGCTCATATCCGCATAATAATTTTAGCAATAATAAAATTCTCGAACAAATGCCTTTTCAATTTAAGGTTTGGATACCTGGCCTATGGTACTTATGACAATAGTGGAAGACGCAGTCGAATTAGTTGCAAGAGATAATATGATTGACGTGGAAGCGTTCGGATAACCGGTAACTTTAGAGAAAATAACATCCAGAGAGTCGCCTGAAGCGGGATTAACAAACTGAACGCCAGTGGGTAAAAACTGGCTGAAAGCCATTGTGCTCGAAGAAAAGTTAGAGCCGCGAAAAAGCTGAACCAATCCCCTGGTCGTTGTCGCATTAAAAAAATGAACGCCCCACTGGTCTCCGTTTTCCTGGGTTATCGAACTGTTCCGGGCCTGTCTGAGGATAGCCATAATTTCATCGGTGGCCGAGGTTAAATTTTGACGGCTGTAATAATTAAAAAGACCGACGCCGCCAAAAACGGAAACAGTCGTCAGGATGGCTAAGGTTATCAGAAGTTCGATTATGGTAAACCCTGCCGATTTTGTCCAAGCGTTAGCGAGGCTACAAAATCGAGCACCCGCCCAAATTTTTGGGCTAGCCGATATTTTTATCCCTTGTTTATTCATTATTTCCTGACAAATCTTTAATACGCGATACCTCTACAAAATTTTTGGCGGGTAAAGGCTTTCTAACAAAATTTCCATCGCCTGACGGCTCGTAAATTTTGAGAAAGCTCTTTAGAACTTGGTGGTCAACTGATATATAGGAACGATTATGGAGAGAGCGATTGTCCCGACGATAACACCCATAATCATCAAAAGAACCGGCTCCAGCAGGGAAACCATGAACTTGATTGACGTGTCGGTTTCGTTTTCGTAAAAATGACTCAAAGTTTTCAAAACATTCTCGATATGACCGGCTTTTTCCGAAATTGCGATCAGATTGACAACCACCCGCGGGAAAATCGTTTCCCGCCGGAAAGAATCGCTCACGCTCAAACCTTTGGTTATGCCTTCCCGGGCAATCCTTAAAAGCGCTTCTTTCATTTCTTCGTTGCCGACCGCCTGGGCCGCCAACTCTATTCCTTGGGTCAGAGGCAAACCGGCTTCAATTAAGGAAGCCAGCGTCGCGGCAAACCGCTGAAGCGCTATTTTGTCAACGACATCGCGGACGCCCGGGAAACGGCTTAAAAGATTGAAAACGAAACGCCTGAAAGCGATGGAGGTTTTATAAAAATAAAAAGCGGCGATCCCTCCGACAACCATGAAAAACATCAAAAACAGGGCGTACTTTCCGAAAAACCCTCCCACGGCAAAAACAATCCGCGAAAAAAGCGGAGGTTGGAACCCACCTCCTTGAAAAACATTGGCGATTTTCGGAAGAGCAAAAGTAACCAGAAAAAACAGGATGAAAAACGAAGCCACCAGAAGAAAAACCGGATAAATCAAAACTCCCTTGATACGATTCTTAATATCCTGCTGTTTTTCCAAACTGACACTCATGTCTTCCAAAACTTTATCCAGATTTCCAGAGGCCTCCCCGGCTTTCACCAAATTGACGAAAACCGGATTGAAAAATTTCGGATATTTGGCGAAAGAAATATAAAAAGGCTGTCCTTTCTCGAGGTTTGAACGCACCTCGCTTAAAAACGATTTGACGACCGGCTTGTCAAAATCCGTTATCAAAACTTCAATGGCTTGCAAAAGATCGGTACCCACTCTCAACATCAAACCCAGATACCTGGTTATGAAAATTTTATCATTCTCGCTTATTATGGCGCTCAAAAAACCTCCGCCAACCACCTTAAAACCCCTGACAATTTTGACATTGACCGGCTTCAATCCTTTACCGGACAAAAATTCCAGAACTTCCGCCACTCCCTGGGCTTCCATCTCGCCTTCAACGATTTTGCCGGCAGGCTCGCTAGCTATGTAAGAAAAACGCATGCCAATGTTATTTAAATTTATAAGCCGAGCTCAATGCGAGGCGCGATAAATTTAGCCATAACATTGAGCACCCTCCCACCAATTTTACGAGTGAATTGGCTAACAGCGGCGAGGGCGAATAGCCCTGCCCTATTCGGGCAAGCCGCTGTGAGAGATTATTGAATTTTGATGTTTTGATAATATTTTTCATTATATTCTTTTGTAAAATTGGTGGGAGGGTAAAGGTTTGGTGGATAAATTTTCTGCGGCTTCGCCTTGAAAATTTATACCAAGCCCTTTATTCTCTGATAACCCTCATTAATTCTTCAATCGTCGTAATCCCCAATTCAATTTTTCTGATTCCGTCTTCAAACATGGAAATCATCCCTTCTTTATGAGCCACCGCTCTGACGCCGTCAAGCGAAAAATCCGGGCTGACAATCAAACTCCTTACTTTATCGGTGACATTAAGTATTTCAAAAATAGCCATTCGGCCGGAATAGCCGGTGAAATTACAGGCCGGACATCCGCGGCCGCGATAAAAGGTTTTAGGCAGAACAATTTCCTCCGGACTGAATCCCAAATCGATCAATTGTTTACTGATGGCTTTTTTATTTTCTTCGTCCGGATTATAAGATTCAATGCAGTCGCGATGAATCTGACGGACCAAACGCTGGGCCACGACCGCGTTCAAAACGGCAGCCACCAAAAAAGGAGGAATCTTCATATCGATAAGCCGGGGAATGGAAGTCGGCGCGTCGTTGGTGTGAAGAGAAGACAAAACCAGATGGCCGGTTAAGGCGGAGTTAACGGCGATTTCCGCCGTTTCTTCGTCCCGGATTTCACCAACCATGATAATGTTCGGGTCCTGACGCAAAATCGCCCGCAAACCGTTGGCAAAAGTGATATCCGCCGCGGGATTAACCTGGGTCTGGTTGACGTAACGGATGTTGTATTCTATCGGGTCTTCGATGGTGACGATATTCACTTCGGGGCGGTTCAGAGAATTTAAAACCGAATACAGCGTGGTGGTTTTTCCGGAACCGGTCGGCCCGCAAACTAAAAGCATCCCGAAAGTTTTTTTGATATTTTCTTCCAGAATTACGATGTCATTATCGAGCATCCCCAATTCCTTGAAAGAAAGAGGTTTCTGGGCGGCAACCAGCAGACGCATTTCCAGTTTTTCGCCGTAAAAAGTCGGCATTATCGAAACCCGGATATCGATAAACTGCTGGCCGTTTTCAAAACGGAAACGGCCGTCCTGGGGCCGGGAATGCTCGTCAACCCTCAAGCCGGATAAAATTTTGACCCGGGCGACAATCGCCGGCTGGGCCGCCTTGGGAATCCTGATGATTTCATGAAGAATGCCGTCAATGCGGAAACGGACTACGACATTGTCTTCGGCGACTTCAAGATGGATGTCGGAAGCCCGAATGGAAGTCGCGTAAGCCAGAAGATTGTCAACGATGGCGACAATAGGCAGTTCGCCGGCGGCTATCGCAAGCTCTTCTTCTTTCAGAAGGCGGGAACGCAAAGAGGCCTCGACGTTTTCTTCGATTATTTTTCTGAAATCCTGGGCCAAACGCGCTTCATATGAGGAAAATCCCCAATCAAGGTCGGCGTCGGTGGCCAGAAACGGTTTAATCTTGGCTTCCAAGCGGCGTTGCAAGAAATCTATGGTGTTTAAATTGGTGGGGTCCTCCATGGCCGCGTCCAAAGTGCCGTCGGCTTCCCGGTTGAAAATCAGAACCCGGCGCGACTGGGCCAAATCCCGCGGCAAAAGATTTAAAACTTCTTCATCGATTTTCTGGGCCTTCAAATCAACTCTCGGTATTTTCAAAGATTTGGACAAAACCGCGTAAAAATAATCTAAGGTGACAAACCCCCGGGAAATCAAAAGGTCAACCAGATTCTGTTTTTTTCTTTCGGCTTCGGTGACTAAAACGTCAAACTCTTCGCCTGTAATCAGGCCTTCGCCGATAATGAGTTTTTTTAATTTGGAATTATTTAAAGAAATCATTTAAAAAATGAGATTTCATAATCATTATAACAAATTAACGGCAATTAAGCCCGTTTGAATCAGGAAAAAATAACAGACAGCCGACCAACCGGTTATAGCCGCGGCCAGACCTTGTCTATTATCATAATGATTATGGCAACCGGAATCCAGAAATAATAAAAAGGAAAGCGGCTATTCCGGGTCTTCGCCCGAAATTTCAAAAAAATCGTTCCCAAAACCCCAAAAGACATTACCGCGATAAAATAAACCAGCCAAAGCGGCTGCCCCATGACAAATACGGCCAAAGCTCCCAAATACGGTTCCCCTTCTTCAAAAAATCTTTTCTGATGGCGATTATTCAATGAATCAGCCAGCCATAAAAATAAAATTCCGGCAATTAAAGAAATCAAATAGTTTTCAAAAAAATGGGTAAAACTGTATTTCAAAAAATAAGCGATGGATTGGTAAGGCGGAATAAGATACCGGGAAAGAGCGTTTCCCGACCAAACCTGATACTGCGCTAACGCTTGGAAAACCAATAAGCCGAAAACCAGAATTATGGCTCCGATAAATAATTTTTTAAAAACAAAGGAGCGTCTTTTGGCGAAAAAAGACGCTCCTTCAGTTAAAACTAAAATTCCCAGCAACCAATAAAACATTTTCTCGGAAACTATAAAGCCAAATCAGTGCCTGTTTCGTAAAAACAGGTTGCCTCAGTGTAAGTGTCGCAAGTATTTTTGTTGCCACCATCACTAGACATTTGGCCCCGATATTTGGTGCTTTCCAAACGGCCGGCTAATTTGAATGTTTCGTCGGTGTCGCCTCTATAACCGTAGAAATAAGTGCCGTTATTTGTTGGGTCGATAGGCAAAGCTCCTAAAGGAGAACCTCCGCTGGTCTGGGTTAAATCAGGTCCGTTAACCCAACCCGTGCCAGTAACAACCGATGAGCTTGAAATAGCAATGTCTGTGCAATCAGCAAACGGACAACCGGTAGTAGAGCTGGCCGTCTCACGAACGACGGCTGTCAGAGTCGGCGAATCAGCAGTTGCCAAATACAAGGCAATGGCGCTCTTGACGCTGTTTAGGTCGGAAATTCTTTGGGAATCCCGGGCTTGAGCCAGAATCTGAGCGGGGTTTAAAACCAAAACCACGGCTGTGGCCAAAATCGCCAGAATGGCGATAACGATTAAAAGCTCAATTAAAGTGAATCCTTTCATTATTTGATAAATAAAAATCTCAAGATATCGACCTTTATTTGAATTTATTATACAAGATTCGAACCATAAAAACAAGAAAGGATGTGGATAACTGCCGGTTTCATTTATAAACTTAAAAGGGAAAATTATGAAATAAAATACCCGCTTGAATTCCGATAAAACCAGAATCTTGGCGGGCAAAACCTGAAATCGGGAAAAAGCCCTTTATTCTTTCAAGTATTTTTTAACGTGGACAACGAGGTCGTCTATGGAAACCTTGGCTTTGACGAAATATTCCACCGTGCCCAAAGATTGGCCCCGGCTGATGTCGCTTTCCTGTCCCAGATTGGAAATAATCATTACCGGCACGCCCTGAAGCTGGGGATCGGCTTGCATGCTTTCCAAAACTTCAAAGCCCGACAATTTCGGCAAAATAATATCCAGCAAAACCAAATCGAACTTTGCCTCTTTAAGAAGTTTTAAGGCCTCTTCGCCGTCCCTGGCTACTTGGGTGACTAATCCTTCCTTTTCCAAACGGCTTTTGAGCAAATTGGCCAGGAAGGCCTCATCTTCAACTAATAAAACGTTTTTCATATTTAGGTTAAACCCCGCACCTTTTCGGAACTGGGGTTATCTTCCAACAACCCCATTTTCCTGAAGTTATTTTTAATTATCACAGAATACGTTGTTTTTTCCAAGATCTTAGATTTACCTTTTATTATATATTGTTCTGAAAAGGTGCGGGGTTAAATAATTTTTTGGTTGCCCTAACTGAGTTAGGATTTATTTTTTATTGTTTTAATTAAATGATCCACCGACAGGTTCCCCTACCGGTGCCTTGTTACGACTTCACCCATGTCACCGAGTTCAGGCTGCTCCGACGTAAAGTCAGAGTTTACCTACTCCCGGCTCCCTTGGTGTGACGGGCGGTGAGTACAGGACTCGAGAACGTATTCACCGCGCCATAGCTGATGCGCGATTACTAGCGATTCCGGCTTCATGAGGGCGAGTTTCAGCCCTCAATCCGAATTGAGATCGGTTTTATGGGATTAGCTCCGCCTTACGGCTTGGCAACCCTTTATACCGACCATTGTAGCATGAGTGTGGCCCAGGGCATCAGAGGGCCGTGCTGATTTGACGTCATCCCCGCCTTCCTCCGCGTTAAACACGGCAGTCTCTCGAGACACATATAACTCGAGACAGGGGTTGCGCTCGTTACCCCACTTAAGGGAACAATTCAAATCACGAGCTGACGGCAACCATGCAGCACCTGTTCTAACGTCCTTGAGAGACCCCCAGCGTTTCCGCCGGAGTTCGTTAGAATTTCAAGCCCTGGTAAGGTTCCTCGTTTGTTGTCGAATTGAACCTCATGCTCCACCGCTTGTGCGAGTCCCCGTCTATTCCTTTGAGTTTTAGCCTTGCGGCCGTACTTCCCAGGTGGTTCACTTAACGCGTTAGCTCCGCCACTTCGAGGGTCGATACTCGAAATAGCAAGTGAACATCGTTTAGGGCGTGGACTACAAGGGTATCTAATCCTTTTTGCTCCCCACGCTTTCGTGCCTCAGAGTCAGGAATGCCCCAGTCATTTGCCTTCGCCTTTGGTGTTCCGTACGATATCAACGGATTTCACCCCTACACCGTACGTTCCAATGACCTCTGGCATCCTCTAGTAAGACCGTTTTAACCGCCGATTCACCGTTGAGCGGTGAAATTTTACGGTTAACGCGTCAAACCTCCTACGCACTCTTTACACCCAATAAATCCGGATAACGCTCGGGGCCTACGTATTACCGCTACTGCTGGCACGTAGTTTGTCGCCCCTTATTCCCACAGTACTATCAAACGCACCTCGCTATTGTGATGTACGAGATTCATGAATCTTGATTTATGATTTATGAATTTTCTGTCTTCGTTCTTGAATCTCAAATCTTAAATCTCGCATCCTCACGATAGCGAGATGCGTCTTTATCCTATAGAAAAGCAGTTTACAATCCGAGGACCTTCATCCTGCACGCGGCGTCGCTCCATCAGGGTTTCCCCCATTGTGGAATATTCTCGACTGCTGCCACCCGTAGGCGTACGCACCGTGTCTCAGTTGCGTTGTTGGGGATCAGCCTCTCAGCCCCCCTACCGGTCACAGCCTTGGTAGGCTTTTACCCTACCAACTAGCTGATCGGACCTAGGCCAATCACAGAGCGCCTTGCGGCTTTACCCTTACGGGACTATTTGGAATTACCCCACCTTTCGATGGGCTATGCCAAACTCTGCGGTATGTACCAAGGTATTACTAACCCGTTCGCCGCTGTCTTTCATCATCTCTTGCGAGACAACAAAAAACCGCGCGACTTGCATGCCTTATCCACGCCGCCAGCGTTCATCCTGAGCTAGGATCAAACTCTCAAAAAAAAGATAGGACAACCAAAAAATTATTTAACTTCCTGCAAATTTATTAAATTATCAATGAACATTCCATATTCCATCGTATTCGGAATTTTAGTATATCTAAAAGTATAGATTTTATAAAGGACTTGTCAACCCCGCACCTTTCAAGGATATAAATTTCCAATAAGATTAAAATTCGCCAAAATACGCTATATTTTTTCTGAAATCTCAGATTTTCCAATTATATTATCCTGGAAAGATGCGGGGTTTACAAAAACAGAAATCTAGTGCTATGATGATAAACATCTTTAGTAAAGATACAAATACTTTTCCCCAATCCTTGAAAGGTGCGGGGTCAAGGAATAAAGCTTTTATATATCTAAAAAAATAAATTGTAATTCGCAAAACTATGAAAGACATTCATCCGAAATATTACCCCGAAGCCAAGATAAAATGCAGCTGCGGGAAAACTTTTACCGTTGGGGCGACCAAGCCGGAAATTGACGTTGAAATCTGCAGCGCTTGCCATCCGTTTTACACGGGGGAGAAAAAAATAATCGACATCGCCGGCCGGGTGGAAAGATTCAAAACCCGGAAAGCCAAAGCCAAGCCGGCCGCGCCAAAAAAAATAAGACGCAAGAAAAATCAGAAATAACCGGCATTAAAATTTGTTTCAAAAAAAATCAATCATGGAACTTAAAGTTCAAACCAGAAATATTTCAAAAGAAAAAGCGGAAACGCTCCGGGACGGGGGTTTTATTCCGGCTGAACTCTACGGCCACGGCATAAAAAATCTGCACCTGACCCTTTCGGCCAAGGAATTCCAGAAAGTTTTCAAAGAAGCCGGGGAAAGCACCGTTGTCAACCTGAAAACCGAAGACAACCAAACCCTGCCGGTTATGATCCATGATATTGAAACCGATGCTATTTCCGATAAAATTTTGCATGTTGATTTTTACCAGGTGAAAATGAGCGAGAAAATCCGTGTTCACGTTCCGATTGAATTCATCGGCGAAGCGCCGGCGGTAAAAACTTTCGGCGGTATTCTGGTCAAAACTCTCCAGGAAATCGAAGTTGAAGCGCTGCCCCAGGACCTCCCCCACCGGATTCAAATCGAGCTGGCGTCTCTTGATGAAATAGGGAAAAATATTTCGGTAAAAGACCTGAAATTAAGCGACAAAGTTAAAATCTTCCTTGGCCCGGAAACCATTATCGCCACGGTAGTTGAAGCAAAAGTTGAAGAAGTAGCCGAAGAAGCCGCTCCCGCTGAAACCGTCCCCGGCGAAACCCCGGCAGCCGCCCCTGCGGCTGAAGGCGCGACCCCCGCTTCCAATACTCCAAAGGAAAAACCCTCAAAATAAGCTGTTAAGCAGGATTTGTCTATGCCGGCAGCCCAATCCTGACGGCATTATTTTTTTATTTTCCGCGTTTTTAAGTTTGAAGAATAAATAATATAATATTAGGGCTACCAAATCAGCATAATTGGTAGTTAAGCCAACCGGACATGAACGATATCAGAAACAAAAAACCCTCGATTGTTAATCTTTCTTATTACAGGCAAATTAATTTGCCTCTCACCCGGATTTTTAAATCCGCGGCTATTTTATTGGCCATCAGTTTTTTCCTTTTCAGTTTTGTTTACGCGCCGGTTTACAATTCTCCTTCGCTGACCTTCGCGGCCCAGGACGCCCAAACCGAGCAGCAAAAACAGCAACTGGAAAGCCAGCTGGCGCAGCTTGAAGAACAAATAGCCGATTATGAAAACGCCATCACTCAATACCAGAAACAAGGCCAGACCCTCAAAAGCGAAATCAAAACCCTGGAATCCAAAATCGCCAAGCTTAATCTTCAGATAAAATCCGTTAATCTTAATTTGGAAAAAATCAATCAGGAAATCAGCGACACCCAGAAAAAAATCGGTTCCGTCGAGGAGGAAATAAACTCCGACAAAAACGCCCTTTCCCAAGTGCTCCAAAATATTTACGAGAGCGAAAACCAAAGTTTAATGGAGATTTTCCTTACCAACCCCCGCCTTTCGGATTTTTTCGGAAATTTGAATAATTTAGCGCTGGTCCAAGACAATCTTCAGGCGACTTTAAGCAGGGTAATTCAATTGAAAAACGAGCTCCAGGACCAGAAAGAACAATTAGGCCTCGAGAAAAACGATGCCGAAGCCCTCAAGGCCTATCAGGCCAGCCAGAAACAAACCATCCAAAGCACCCAAAGCCAAAAAAACGAAATTCTTAAAATCACCAAAGGCAAAGAATCCGAATATCAGAAACTGGTTACTGAAACCAAAAAAACGGCCGCCCAAATCAGAAATCAAATCTTCGAATTATTGGGCGGCGGGGAGCTGACTTTCGACAAGGCCTACACTTTAGCGAAAGCGGCCGAGAACGCCACTGGCGTGAGAGCCGCTTTAGTCCTGGCGGTCTTGGACCGGGAATCCGCCCTGGGGCAAAACGTCGGCCGCTGCACCTATAACCAAAAAATGAAAAG
>Ga0265297_10006321_pt1 | contig 17327 bp, 19 predicted proteins | sample Munlanlwell13791_FD_192502 | JGI IMG/M metagenome (GOLD analysis project Ga0265297, IMG submission 192502) | Leachate microbial communities from a municipal landfill in Southern Ontario, Canada - Leachate well 137-91 | ecosystem: Engineered > Solid waste > Landfill > Unclassified | place...
ACCACCTTGCCATCGAACTTGAGAATGATGTCGCCCACCTCGACCCCGGCCTTGTCGGCTGGCGCGCCCTTCTCCACCGATGCCACCAGCGCACCCTGCGGCTTGCCGAGATTGAAGGAATCCGCCAGTTCCTTGCTCACTTCCTGGATGCCGACACCGAGGCGTCCGCGACTGACCTTGCCCTTTGCCTTCAACTGGCCCTGGACTTCCATCGCCAGATCGATCGGGATCGCAAAGGACACACCCATGGAACCGCCGGAACGCGAATAGATCTGCGAATTGATGCCGATCACCTCGCCCCTCATGTTGAACAGCGGCCCGCCGGAGTTGCCCGGATTGATCGCCACATCGGTCTGGATGAAGGGCACGTAGTTCTCGTGGTTCAGCGAACGTCCCTTGGCACTGACGATGCCGGCCGTAACCGTATTCTCGAAACCGAAAGGCGAGCCGATCGCCACGACCCATTCGCCGACCTTGAGCCTGGTCGAATCGCCGAGTTTCGCCACCGGCAGATTGCTGGCCTCGATCTTGATCAGCGCCACGTCGGTGCGTTTGTCGGCACCCAGCACCTTGGCCTTGAACTCGCGCTTGTCGGTCAACTTTACAAGTACCTCGTCCGCCCCATCGACCACATGGGCATTGGTCAGGATATGGCCGTCGGCGCTGATGATGAAGCCCGAGCCCAGCGAGCGGTTCTTGAACTCTTGCGGCATACCCGGGACGCCCGGTATCTGTCCGGGAAAGAAGCGGCGGAGGAACTCCTGCATCGCTTCGTCCCCGTCGAACTGGAACGGGTGGACGCCACGGCGCCCCTTGATGATCTGGGTGGTGCTGATATTGACGACCGTCGCGCCCTGCTTCTCGACCAGTTCGGTGAAGTCAGGCAGATCGGCAGCCTGCGCCTGAAACGAAAGCAGCGCGGAAAACGCCACGACGAGAGACATGAGAAGTTTCTTCATGATTTTTCCTTGAAACGTACTTCCTTGGTTTGGACTTGCAACGAAAATAAACTCGCGTCGTGCCGCACACGGAGCTCCTTGCGGCGCAGCAGCACCAGGCCGCAGCCAAGACCCGCCAGCATTCCTGTCACGGCCCCGGGATCGGCCGCCAAGGACTGCCCGACGGCAGCCCCGGCGATCGCCAGCAAAACCGGCAGTCCATAGGAAGCCAGCGAAGCGTTCCAGAGCGTGCCATCCGCCACGGTCAGGCTGACGCGGTCGCCGACCCTGGCTCCAATCGAATTGCCCACGCGGTACCTGCGCGGTCCGGCGCTCAGGCCGAGCAGCCCTTCCTGGCAAGCGTCCGAGGTCTTGCAACTGCCACAACCGGGTGCGCGCCCCGGCACTTCGACCAGGACCTCATGGGCCGAAACTTCCACCACCACGGCATCGCACTGGCTCATTTGCGCCTCCGCTCGATGCCGTCGCCGAGGCGCTTCACCGCAAGGGCCGGCACCTCGCCCATGACCACCAGGCGGTGCTCGCCTGCCTGGCGCCGATACACATTGACCGGACCGACATTGGATGCGGCCTCCGCTTCCCCGCCCGACCCGCCGGGCTCGATGAACACGGAGATCGATGCCAAGCCGTCGGAGAACACCACATGCAGGCTTTCGGGATTTCCGGGCGCCGTCTGCCGTTTCATCGCCGCCACCCTGCGGAATCCGGGGAGCAGGGTACGGAAGTTCCAGCCCATGTCGTCCGGCTTCACCTCGGTAGCCCGCACCTGCTGAACCCGCACGCGCTCGCTGTCGAAGCGAGGCTTCAGCGCCCCCTGTTCGAGGGACCCTCCGATCGTGATCTGGGTGAAGGCAAAGGTCTCGAGCGTTTCCCCGCGTTCGCCTATCAGGTTGGCCTTCAACAGCAGGCCGCTGCCGGCATCCATCCAGAACTCATGGCCGTAGCGCAGGTCGTCGCGAGGCACCAGCAACACCGCCCGGCTCTTCATGCCCGCAACCCGCCCCTGTCCGCCACTGCGAATTGCATAGTGTTCCGGGAGGCTGCCCAAACCGGCGGGAAGCAAAGCCGGAAAGCCGCGCTGGCTTGAACGGTTTTCTATGATGACCAGCTTCTCTTCCGGAAAGAAGCATTTCACTTCGCTGCCGGCACGCAGCACCTCGCGCGGACTGCCGTCGAGGGCCTCGATTCGCTCCAGTTCGACGCCGTTGCTCAGCGAATGTGCGATGCGTGAAGCATCCGCCTTGTCGCCGCTGCGATAGACGAAGGTGCCGCTGTAGGTCAATTGGCGGGACGCCTGCGCGATGCGCTGCAACAAGGCCAGCCCGTCTTCGGCGAGAACTGGCGCCGCTGCCAGCATGGGTGCCAGCAGGACAGCCAGCAAGGCCAACCGGGGGAGCGCTGCAACCGCCATCAACGACCCTCGCCCGATGCTGCAACGGTGCGGATGTTGCGCGCACCGCCGACGATGACGCCGCCCGGCGAGTACGCCTGGTGCGCCAGCAAATATTCCTGCAGGCGCGGCGTCGACTGCGCCAGCACCATTTCCTGCTTCACGCCCGCCGGTGCGGTTGCCACGGCCGGACCGCTTGCCACTGCCGGGCCTCCGATGCCAGCCGGCGCCAGGGCCAGCCATGCCACCACCGCAACACCCGCAGCGGACGCGGCGAGGGCCAGTGCCGGCCGCTGCCATTCGAGCTTGCGTCGCGGCGCCGGCGCCATCACCGTGGGCTCGAAATCAAGCGCCGACATCACCCGTGCAGCGACATCGATGTCGAGTTCGCTTTCACCGCGCAAGGCAGCGCCTATCACCTGGCAATCGCACCATTGGCTGCGCAACTCGCCGTCGCGGCGCAGCGCACGCAGCGTCTCGGCGATCTCGTGGTCTTCGAGTTCGCCGTCCATCAGTGCCGAAATCCGTGTCTTCATGTCGTCACCATCTCTTATCCGGGGCCGCATCGAGCAAGGGCCTCAATTTCACCGAAATCGCATCGCGGGCGCGGAATATCCGCGAACGCACGGTGCCAATCGGACAATCCATCACTTGCGCAATTTCCTCATACGACAAACCTTCGATCTCGCGCAGGGTGATCGCCGTGCGCAACTCCTCGGGCAGCGCTTCCATCGCCTCGTTCACCACCTGGCCAATCTGCTTCGTCATCAACAGCCGCTCGGGAGTATCGTGGTCGCGCAGCAGGTCGGCATCGTCATAGCCTTCCGCCTCCTCGCTATCGACCCCGGTCGTCGCCGAAGCGCGCCGGCCATGGGTCATCAGCCAGTTCTTTGCGGTGTTGACCCCGATCCGGTACAGCCAGGTATAGAAGGCGCTGTCGTTGCGAAATCCCGGCAACGCCCGATAAGCCCGAATGAAGCTGTCCTGAACAATATCCTCCACCTCGGCTGAATCACGCACCATGCGCGAAATCAGACGTGCGAGCTTGCGCTGATACTTGGCGACCAGGAGGCCGAAAGCCTGCTTGTCACCCGCCTGCACCCGCTCGACCAGTATCCGGTCTGCTTCGCGATCTCCCATGGGCTTTGCTGTTTGTTCTCGCCAGATGAAAAAATTCGCGGCTCAAATTTCACCGCAAGCGAGTATAACAAGCCTCTCCGCCCACTTTCCTCACTGTCCCGGCCGCCCTGAGGCCAGCCGCTGCCCACAGTGACCGGAGGCCTTCCAAATAGTTCCACACTCAGGGCAGTGATATAGTCCCGCCCCATGAATCCAGCCGCCGTTCAGCATTTCGACGTACTCATCATCGGCAGCGGCCTGGCAGGCCAGTCCCTGGCGCTGCGGCTCGCCGATACCCGCCGGGTCGCCCTGGTCACCAAGAAGACATTGGCCGACTCCGCCTCCGCCTGGGCGCAGGGCGGCATCGCCGCAGTCCTCGACCCTGCCGATTCGGTCGAAGCCCATGTCGCAGACACCTTCACCGCGGGTGCCGGCCTTTGCGACCCCGACGCAACCCGCTTCGTGGTCGAACACGGTCGCGAAGCCATAGAGTGGCTGATCGCACGCGGAGTTCCATTCACCGCCGACAACACCCCGCTGGGTTTTCATTTGACGCGCGAGGGCGGCCACGGCCAGCGCCGCATCATCCATGCCGCCGACGCGACAGGTAGCGCCGTGCAGCAGACCCTGACCGAGCAGGTGAAGAATCATCCCAACATCACGGTTCTGGAACGGCACATCGCAGTCGATCTGATCACGGCGGCCAAGCTCGGATTGCCTCGCAATCGCTGCCTCGGCGCCTATGTGCTGGACATCGTCCACGATCGCGTGCTGACCTTGGGCGCCAGTCATACTGCGCTTGCCACGGGTGGCGCGGGCAAGGTCTACGTCTACACCACGAATCCGGACACCGCCACGGGCGATGGTGTCGCCATGGCGTGGCGTGCGGGTTGCCGGGTGGCGAACATGGAGTTCATCCAGTTCCATCCGACCTGCCTGTATCACCCGCACGCCAAATCCTTCCTGATTTCCGAGGCACTGCGCGGCGAGGGCGGCCTGCTGCGCCTGCCCGACGGCACGCGCTTCATGCCCAACCACGACAGCCGCGCCGAACTCGCGCCACGCGACATCGTCGCCCGCGCGATCGACTTCGAAATGAAGCGTCACGGCATCGACTGCGTCTTCCTCGACATGACGCACAAGTCGCCGGAATTTCTCAAGGAACACTTTCCGACCATCCTCGCCCGCTGCCTGGAACTGGGCATCGACATCACCCGCGAGCCGATTCCGGTGGTGCCCGCCGCGCATTACGCCTGCGGCGGCGTTGTCACCGATCTGGCGGCGCGCACCGATCTGAACGGGCTCTATGCGATCGGCGAAACCACCTTTACCGGCCTGCACGGCGCCAATCGCCTGGCATCGAATTCGCTGCTTGAATGCGTGGTGTTTTCCGCCGCCGCCGCAAAGGACATTCTTGCCGCGCCGATGGAACCCCTGCCGCACCTGCCGCAATGGGACGCAAGCCGGGTGCGCGACGCCGACGAGGAGATCGTCATTTCCCACAACTGGGCCGAGCTGCGTCGCTTCATGTGGGATTACGTCGGCATCGTGCGCACCAATAAACGGCTGGAGCGCGCCCTGCACCGCATCCATCTGCTGCAGAAGGAAATCGACGAGTACTACGCCAACTACCGCGTCGGCAACGACCTCATCGAATTGCGCAACCTGGTGCTGACCGCCCATCTGATAGTGAAAAGTGCGCAGCGCCGTCACGAAAGCCGCGGCCTTCATTTCAGCCGCGACTACCCCGAAACCCTGCCGCGCGCACTGGAAACGGTGCTGCACCCGCCCGAGATCTGATCCGGCTGAATCCGCCGCCTCAGCCAGGATTGGCGGCAGTCGACCTCCAGCGCAGCCAGAGCCGCAACTGGCGGTAATCTTCCGCAGCAAGACTGTCCGCAAGCAGGGTCAGGGCGCGCAAGCGGCCTTGCTGCCGGTACAGGAGCACCACCAGGAAGGACAGCACCAGCGTATGCGGATGCACGACGGCTTCGCTCGCCGTGCCGTCAGCGCCGACTGTTTCAAGCCGGCCGTCGCCGCGTAAAACCAGCATTGAGAGCGGCGACTTCGCGCGCACGCGTGCCAGCGAGGCGCCGATCAATACCAGGAGAATCGCCGCCAGCCATGGCGGAAGGCTGGCCGCCAGAACTGCGGCCGCGGCCACGACATGAGCGGCCAACTGGATCAGCAGCAGCCGGCGCGACGGTCTGAGGGAAACTGAAAGCGGGGCGACTGGCTTCATCGCCCCGGTCGCCTATATGCGGCGGAAGACCAGTGAGCCGTTGGTGCCGCCGAAACCGAAGTTGTTCTTCAGCGCAACATCGATCTTCATCGGCCGGGCCGCATTGGCGCAGTAATCCAGATCGCACTCCGGATCCTGCTCGAAGATGTTGATGGTCGGCGGCGATATCTGGTGATGCACGGCGAGCACCGTGATCACGGACTCGAGCCCGCCGGCGCCGCCAAGAAGATGGCCCGTCATCGACTTGGTCGAATTCACTACCAGTTTCTTTGCCGCATCGACGCCGAAAGCCAGCTTGATGGCCTCGGTCTCGTTCTTGTCGCCCAGCGGCGTCGAAGTGCCGTGGGCATTGACGTACTGGACCTGGTCCGGATTGACGCCGGCGTTCTTCAACGCGTTGACCATGCTGCGCCGCGGACCATCGGTGTCCGGTGCGGTCATATGGTAAGCATCGCCGCTCATGCCGAAACCGGCCAGCTCGGCATAAATCTTCGCACCGCGCGCCCTGGCATGCTCGTACTCTTCGAGCACCATCACGCCGGAGCCCTCGCCGAGGACGAAGCCGTCGCGATCCTTGTCCCAGGGACGGCTGGCCGTCGCCGGATCGTCGTTGCGCGTCGACAAGGCCTTGGCCGAACCGAAGCCACCGACCGCCAACGGCGTGGTCGTCGCCTCGGCGCCGCCGCAGACCATCACGTCGGCATCGCCGTACTCGATCATGCGCGCACTGATTCCGATTGCATGGAGGCCCGTGGTGCAGGCAGTAACCACGGCAATATTCGGTCCCTTCAGGCCCAGCATGATCGAGAGGTTGCCCGAGATCATGTTGATGATGGTGCCGGGAATGAAGAAAGGCGAAATCTTGCGCGGGCCGCCGCCGAGGAAATCGTTGTGCGTCTCCTCGATCATCGGCAGGCCGCCGATGCCCGATCCGATGTTGACCCCTATCCGGTCGGCGTTCTCCGCGTTGACCTCGATCCCCGAATCGCGGAAGGCCTGGATGCCGGCCGCCATGCCGTAATGGATGAAGGTATCCATCCGACGCGCTTCCTTGGCCGACAGATAGGCCGCCACATCGAAGTTCTTCACCTCACCCGCGATGCGCGCCGGAAAAGCCGATGCGTCAAAGCGGGTGATCGGGCCGATACCGCTCTTGCCGGCGATCAGGTTGTCCCAGGCTTCTGGAACGCTATTGCCAACCGGCGAGACAAGGCCCAGCCCGGTGACGACCACACGGCGTCGCGACACGATGAACTCCGAAAGAAAGGATTGAAACGGGAATGAAGATTACTTCTTGATGTTGGCGTTGACGTAGTCGATCGCCTGCTGCACGGTGGTGATCTTCTCCGCGTCTTCGTCGGGAATCTCGCACTCGAACTCCTCCTCCAGCGCCATCACCAGTTCCACGGTGTCCAGCGAGTCGGCACCAAGATCGTCCACGAAGTTGGATTCGTTCTTGATATCAGCTTCGTTGACGCCCAGTTGCTCGGCGACGATCTTCTTGACGCGTTGTTCGATGTTCTCCATCTTGAAACTCCTTCCCTGATTGATCGGGTGGTAAAAACCTGGTTATTTTAACAAAAACGCCGGACGCTCTCGCGAGTTTGACGAGCGATCAAGCCATATACATGCCGCCATTGACATTCAGCGTGCTGCCGGTGATGTATCCGGCCTGTTTCGATGCGAGAAATGCCACGGTCGCGGCGATCTCGTCCGGCTGTCCCAGACGGCCCAGCGGAATTTTCCCCAGCAGAGCGTCACGCTGCGCATCCGGCAGCGCCCGGGTCATGTCGGTATCGATGAAACCCGGTGCCACGCAATTCACGGTGATGTTGCGGCTGCCGAGTTCCTGCGCCAGCGCGCGGCTCATGCCTGCGACGCCTGCCTTGGCCGCCGCGTAGTTGGCCTGGCCCGGATTGCCGGCTTCGCCGACCACCGAGGTGATGTTGATGATGCGGCCGAAGCGCGCCTTCATCATGCCGCGCATGACCAGCTTGGAAAGGCGAAACACGGCCTTGAGATTGGTCTCGATGACCAGATCCCACTCATCGTCCTTCATGCGCATGGCGAGATTGTCGCGGGTGATGCCGGCGTTGTTCACCAGCACCGAAACCGGTCCGAATTTCTTCTCGATGTCGCCGATCAGCGCCTCGCAGGCCGCCGCTTCGGTGACATTCGCGCTGGCACCCCAGCCGGTGATGCCGGCGCCATCGAACGCCTTCTGAATCTCGGCGGCACCCGCTTCTGTTGTCGCGGTACCGACCACGGTTGCGCCCTGCGCACCCAGTTCCAGCGCGATGGCGCGGCCGAGGCCGCGCGATGCGCCCGTCACCAGCGCAATCTGTCCTTTCAAATCCGCCATATCAATTTCCCTCTGCGACTGTCAGGGCCGCATCCATGGCAGCCAGATCATTCATGGCGCCGCCGTTGAGGCTGTCGACGCAGCGCTTGACCAGCCCGGACAAGACCTTGCCCGGACCGCATTCGAAAACGTGGGTCACCCCCGCGGCCTGCATCGCCTGCATGGTCTCGACCCAACGCACCGGCGAGGCTGCCTGGCGTACCAGCGCATCCTTGATCGCGGCCGGGTCGACAAGCTGCGCCACATCGACGTTGTTGATCACCGGAATGCGCGGCGCGGCCAGATCCAGTTCGGCCAGGCGCGCCTTCAGCGCCTCGGCCGCGGGCTGCATCAGCGAGCAATGGAACGGTGCCGATACCGGCAGCATCAGGGCACGCTTGGCTCCTTTGGCCTTGACCAGTTCCGCAGCACGTTCGACCGCCGCCTTGTGCCCGGCAATCACGGTCTGCTTCGGCTCGTTGAAATTCACCGCCTGCACCACCTGTCCCTGCGCCGCCTCGGCACAGGCCTCGATCACGGCCGCGGCGTCGAGCCCCATCACCGCCGCCATGGCGCCCTCGCCGGCCGGTACCGCCGCCTGCATCGCCTTGGCGCGCAACTCCACCAGCGGTACCGCATCCTTCAGTTGCAGCACCCCGGCGGCTACCAGCGCCGAATATTCGCCGAGGCTGTGCCCGGCAACCAGGGCGGGCTGCGCGCCGCCCCGTTCGAGCCAGAGACGGTAGACCGCGACATCGGCGGTGAGCATCAGGGGCTGGGTGTTGACAGTCTGGTTCAGTGCCTCTGCCGGGCCTTCGCTGACCAGTTGCCACAAGTCGCGGCCGAGCGCGGCCGAGGCCTCGTCGAAGGTGGCGCGGATCACCGGTGCATGGCCATAAGCGGTCATCATCCCGAGCGATTGCGAGCCTTGGCCGGGAAACACTAATGCGAATCTCATGTCAGTATTCTCGAGTTCAGAACTTGAGCAGGGTGGCGCCCCAGGTGAATCCGCCGCCGACGCCTTCGAGCAGCAGATGCTGGCCGCGCTGAATGCGACCAGCGCGAACCGACTCGTCCAGCGCCAGCGGAATCGATGCCGCGGACGTATTGCCGTGCTGCCCCACCGTCACGATGCAATTTTCCGGTGCGATATGGAGCCGTTTCGCCGTCGCCTGCATGATGCGCACGTTGGCTTGGTGCGGAATCAGCCAGTCCACTTGCGCGGCCGTCATTCCAGCGGCTTCCAGCACTTCGTTGGCGACGTCGGCGAGAACCTTGACGGCAAACTTGAACACGGCCTGGCCATCCATGCGCAGGAAGGGGTCGCCGGTAACGACGCCGCCGCAAAGCTGGCCCGGCACCGACAAGATGCCATGGTGACTGCCGTCCGCATGGAAAGCGCTGGACAGCAGGCCCGGCTGGTCTGACGCTTCAAGCACCACGGCGCCCGCGCCATCGCCGAACAGAACGCAAGTGCCGCGATCCTTCCAGTCGAGAATGCGCGAGAAGACTTCGGCACCGACCACCAGCGCACACTTGTGCGAGCCGGAACGAATGAATTTGTCGGCGATCGTCAGCGCGTAGATGAAACCGCTGCATACGGCCTGCACGTCGAAAGCCGGCGCGCCGTTGGTATTGCCCAGTTTGTTCTGCAACAGGGCTGCCGCACTCGGGAACACATAATCGGGCGTCGAGGTAGCAACGATGATGAGATCGACATCATTGGCCACGCGTCCGGCGGCCTGCAGCGCGCGCCGGCAGGCTTCGAGCGCCAGATCGCTGCATGTCACGCCCGCAGCGGCCAGATGCCGGCTGCGGATGCCGGTGCGCTCGATGATCCAGTCGTCGGACGAGTCGAGTCCATGCGCAGCGATCAGGGCCGCATTGCTGACAGGCTCGCCGGGCAGGTAGCTTCCGGTACCACTGATTCTGGTGTGGATCATTCTTCGGTCTCCATCAATCGCAGAGAGTCGGCGCTGGCACGATGGCGGCCATGCGCGCAGCGATGGTCTCCGGCAGGCGCTGGCGCGCCTCTTCGGCAGCCTTTTCCAGCGCGTAGCGAAACGCCATTTGGTCAGCTGAACCGTGGCTTTTGACCACGATGCCCCTGAGGCCCAGCAGGCTCGCTCCGTTGTAGCGCCGGGGGTCAAAGCGCCGGCGAAAGGATTTCAAAACGGGCATCGCCACCAGAGCGGCCAGCTTGGTGAAAATGTTGCGCGAAAACTCCTCCTTGAGCGCCCCGCCTATCATGTGGGCCAGGCCCTCGGACGCCTTCAATGTGACGTTGCCGACGAACCCATCGCACACCACCAGATCGGCCGTGCCCTTGAAGATGTCATTGCCCTCGACATTGCCGACGAAATTCAGGTCGGCGGCACGCAGCAGCTCCGCCGCGCGCTTGACCGTGTCGTTGCCCTTGATATCTTCCTCGCCGATGTTGAGCAGGCCGACCGTGGGCCGCTCCTTGTGCTCCAGCGCGGAAATCAGCAAGGAGCCCATGATGCCGAACTGCAGCAGATGCTCCGGAGTGCAATCGACGTTGGCGCCGAGATCCAGCACGTAGGTGCTGCCGCGCTCCGACGGCAGGATGGCGCAGATCGCCGGCCGATCGATGCCCGGCAGGGTTTTCAGCACGAAGCGCGACACAGCCATCAAGGCGCCGGTGTTGCCTGCGGACACCGCCGCGTTTGCCGCGCCTTCCTTGACCAGGTCGACGGCAACTCGCATCGAGGAATCCTTCTTGCCGCGCAGCGCGCTGGCCACTGCCTCGTCCATCTCGACCATTTCCGAGGCATGACGGATCGACAAGCGGCTGCCGAACTCGGCCAGCGCAGACTCGGCCTGTGGACGCAAGACTTCCTCGCGGCCGACCAGAATGGCGGCGCAATCGGTGTCATGACGCAGGAATTCAAAGACGGCAGGCAGCGTTACCAACGGACCGTGGTCGCCACCCATACAATCCACCGCGAGGGTGATCGCCATCGCTTCGTGATCTTCCAGGGCTCTTTATGTAAAAACGGCCGGATGCGCAACACGCATCCGGCCGGTTTCAACAAAGTGAATTATTCGCCCTTGGCCTTTACGACCTTCTTGCCGCGATACACGCCGGACGGCGAGATATGGTGGCGCAGGTGAACTTCGCCCGTGGTCGGCTCGACGGCCAGCGGCGGGTTGGTCAGAAAATCATGCGCACGATGCATGCCGCGCTTGGACGGGGATTTCTTGTTCTGTTGCACTGCCATTTCGCTACTCCTTGTTTCAATGCTTCTTCAAATCGGCCAGCGCCGCAAACGGCGATGATCCATTTCCAATTGCGCTCGCCGATGGCGATTCGCACTGTTCATGCCGCGGCGCGATGGGCAGCGCCAGCAACACTTCATCCTCAACCAGCGACAGCACGGTCAGATCCGTTTCGGCGGTGATCGCATCGGAGCTGTCGTCCTCCAGATCGTCGTCCGGCCAATCCGCGCCCGGCGCTATCAACTGCAGCCGGCTCCTGATCGCCAGCGGAAACTTCATACCGCCCAGACAACGCTGGCAACACAGCACCGGCTCGCCTGCTATATCCAGTTGCAACCACGACTTTCCCTGCTCGTCCCGCCATCCTTCCAGCCGAACCGACAAGGAGCCCGCGGTGGTGGTCAGCAGCTCCGCCAGACGCGGCAATTCGGCCAAACCCACGCTGCGCTCCAGCAAACCGCCGCTGCGCGCGAACTCAAGACAGTCTATGACTGTTCCGGCAATTGAATCGGACACGGACAGGCGCTCGCGCGGCAAACGGCGAATGTTATCATGCCTAACCCCCTCTTTTCAAGCCTGAAACATGCCTCGCCTTGTCGTTCTTGCCTCGACCTCGCCCTATCGCCGCGAACTTCTGGCCCGCCTGCAGATACCCTTCGAAACCGCCGCGCCGAAAGCGGACGAGTCGGCCCTGCCCGGCGAAGCGCCCCCAAGCACGGCCCTGCGCCTCGCCGAAGCCAAGGCCCGTGCCGTTGCCGGACGCTATCCCGACGCGCTGATCATCGGCTCGGATCAGGTTGCAGCCCACGGCAACGAGCGCTTCGGCAAGCCGGGGAGGCGCGAGAATGCCATCGCCCAGTTGCGCCTGATGCGTGGAAGAGAGGTGGTCTTCCATACCGGGCTGTGCCTGCTCAACAGCGCCACGAACCGGGTGCAACTGAGTTGCGTCGACACGCATGTCGGGTTTCGCGACCTTGCCGATGCCGAAATCGAGTCCTATCTGGACAAGGAAGACGCCCTCAACTGCGCGGGGAGCGCGAAATCCGAGGGTTTGGGGATTTCCCTGCTCTCCTACTTGCGAGGCGACGACCCAAACGCGCTGGTGGGCCTGCCGCTGATCGCCCTGTGCGGCATGCTGCGCGCCGAAGGCCTGCATTTGCCATGACGGGCCTGCCATGACACGCAAATTCCGCTAAGCAATGTCCGGCACGCTCTGGCTGCTGCCCGTCGCCCTCGGCGACACGCCCTGGCAGAACTATTTGCCGACGGCCACCCGCGAAGCTGCCTGCCGGTTGACCCGCTTCGTCGTCGAAAACGCCAAGACGGCGCGCGCCGAACTCAAGCGCATCGGCCATCCTGTGCCTTTGCGTGAACTGGCGATCGAGCAGTTGCCTGATTCGCCCACGGCCGCCGACATCGAGCGACTGATCGCTCCGCTGCGCGAGGGCCACGATATCGGCCTGATGTCCGAAGCCGGCTGCCCGGCAGTGGCCGATCCCGGCGCCTTGCTGGTACGCCGCGCCCACGAACTGGGCTTCGCGGTCAGGCCGCTGGTCGGCCCTTCGTCACTGCTGCTGGCGCTGATGGCCTCGGGACTCGATGGCCAGCGCTTTGCCTTCCACGGCTACCTGCCGGCGCGCGACCCGGAGCGCGGCAACAGCATCGCCGACTTGGAAAAGGAATCGGCCCGCCTCAAGCAGACCCAGATATTCATCGAAACGCCTTACCGGAACCACGCCTTGTACAACGCCCTGTTACTGGGCTGCAGAGCCAAGACGCGGCTTTGCCTGGCGGTCGACCTGACATTGGCGACCGAGCAAATTCTTACGCGCCGCGTCGCCGACTGGAAGGCGGCGCCAGTGCCCGAGCTGGACAAGCGCCCTACCGTGTTTCTTCTGCTGGCCGATTGATATGTCGTCGCCGCAGGTGAGGCTGCATCAGATTCTCGACTGGGATTCGCCGCAGCAAAATGCCAGGCTGCGCCGGGAACTGGCGGCCGGACTGCTGCAAGCGCAGGCCTCGATCGCGCCGAAGTTCTTCTACGACAAGCTCGGCTCGCGCCTGTTCGAGGCGATTACCGAGTTGCCGGAGTACTACCCGACCCGGACCGAGGCTGCGATCTTCAGCGAGCATCTGCCGGCCATACGGCAGGCGCTGGGCCAGGGCTTCACGCTCATCGATCTCGGCTGCGGCAGTTGCGGCAAGGCCGGCAGGCTTTTCCATGCGGGCGCTCTTCCCTCCCGTTATGTCGCGGTCGACATCTCGGTCGACTTCATGCGCGATTCGCTGCAGCAGCTGAAACGCGAACTGCCGGCGATCGAGATGACCGGCATCGGCCTCGACTTCACTCACGAACTCGAACTGCCCGACGACATTCCGCTGGAACGGCGCATATTCTTTTATCCCGGCTCCAGCATCGGCAACTTCAGCCCGCCGGATGCCGGCCGCTTCCTGCGAGGCCTGGCAGATCGAATGGATGCCTCGGGCGGCCTGTTGATCGGCGTCGATCTGATCAAGAAGAGTGCGCTGCTCGATGCGGCCTACGACGACGCCCTCGGCGTCACCGCGGCCTTCAACCGCAACCTGCTGCGGCATGTCAATGCCCGGCTCGATGCCGACTTCGACATCGGCGACTGGCAGCACGTGGCTTTTTACAACGCCACGGACGCCCGCGTCGAAATGCATCTGGAAGCCCGTCGCGCGCTCACGGCAAGCTGGCCGGATCCCACCGGCCGCAGCCAGAGGCAATTCGCCGCCGGCGAACGGATTCACACCGAGAATTCCTACAAATATTCACCCGAAGGCTTTGCGGCCCTGCTGGCGTCGGCAGGATTTGCCGATATCCGGATGTGGACCGACCCCCGCGGCTGGTTTGCCCTGTTCTTCGCCCGCAAGGCCTACTAGGGGCTCTCAGGCGCCTACATTCACCTGGGCCGGCCCGTCCTCCAGACGTCCGATCACAGCAGCCGCCTCGAAGCCTTCGGCGCGAAACACTTCCAGCACCTCATCGACGACAGCCGGCTGACACGCGACCAGCAGGCCGCCGCTGGTTTGCGGATCGGTCAACAGGGCGCGCTGCGTGGTCGTGATCGCCGCTTCGAGCGCGACATCCGCCCCATAGGCCATCCAGTTGCGCGCCGAGGCCCCGGTTATGTAGCCTGCCGTTGCCAAGCGTTCGACATCGGTCAGCAAGGGAATCTTGCCCATGTCGAGAAATCCCGACAGCTTTGCCCCGCGGCATACCTCCAGCAGATGTCCGAGAAGACCGAAGCCCGTGATATCGGTCAGGGCATGTACGCCATCAAAATGCGCGAGGCGCCTGCCCGGCGTGTTCAGCTTAGTCGTGCTGGCGATCATGGCGTCATAGCCGGCGGCGTCCAGTGCGCCCTTCTTCAGCGCTGCCGACAGCACGCCGACGCCCAATGGCTTGCCCAGGATCAGCACGTCGCCGGGCCGCGCGCCGGCGTTGGTCTTTACCCTGTCGGGGTGCACCAGTCCCATCACCACCAGGCCATAGATCGGCTCCACGGAATCGATGGTGTGCCCGCCGGCAATCGGAATGCCCGCCGCCGCGCAGACGCTTTCGCCGCCCTCGAGGATCTTGCCGATCACTTCCAGCGGCAGCTTGTCAATCGGCATGCCGACCAGGGCCAGCGCCATGATCGGCGTACCGCCCATGGCATAGACGTCGCTGATTGCATTGGTGGCGGCAATCCGCCCGAAGTCGTAGGGATCGTCGACGATGGGCATGAAGAAATCGGTGGTGGCGATCAGGGCCTGCTCGTCGTTGAGCCGGTACACCGCGGCGTCATCGGCGGTTTCAATCCCGACCATGAGTTCTTTCGGCACCGGCCAGCCGCGCACACCGCGCAAAATCTCGGTCAGCAGGCCAGGGGCTACCTTGCAGCCGCAGCCGCCTCCATGGCTGAAGCTGGTCAAACGGATCGGGGTAGGGGAATGCTTGGGGGAATTCATTATTTTGGCTGCCTTGTGATTTAGTTACGGCCACTGCGCTTAACGTCGATAAGGCCGACGTTAGCCTCCACTGAAACTTCGTTTTCGAGAAGACTGCAAACGGCGGCGCATTCACGCGCCGGGGAGAACAAGGATACCCGCTCGGCGCAGCGCTGTGACAGCGTCGCGTAGTAACCGGGATCGCGCGTCGCCGCCAGGATCAGTTCCGCCAGGCGCGCGGCATCGCCGACCGGGAACCAGCCGGGATAGTCGGCACCGAGCATGCCGCGATTGCCGGGAATGTCGCTGCCCAGCACCGGCACGCCGCTGGTCACGGCCTCGATCAAAACGTTGGCGCCGCCCTCCATCAGCGAGGGCAGCAGCAGCAGATGGCAGCGCTTGATCAGTTGGCGAGTTGCCGACTGCGACAAGGCGCCCAGCGGGCGATATCGCACATCGCCTGCCGCTTCGGCACGGATTTCGGCTGCCAGTTGCGGATCGAGATCGCCGCCGACGTGAAACAGCCGCACCGGCAAGTCGGCAGGCAGAAGGCGCAGGGCGCGCACCGCGGTCAAGGGATCCTTTTCGGGCCGCATGTGCCCCACCAGCGCCAAGTCGAAATGGCGACGGCTGCGGCGCCCCGGCCGCAACAAGCGGGCCGACTGGTAGATGGTCATCGTCTTTGCCGCATACTCGGAGGGCAGGGCCGTGATGCCCTCGTCCTGCAAGACGACAAGATGGCTGGCCAGCGCCAGCGAACGCCTGGCTTCTTCATCGACGGCGATGTCGCGGTACAGATCCGTGCCGGTCAGCACGACGATGAGCGGGCGCTCCGGGTATCGCCCGGCGAAGGCAGCGATCGACGCCGCCGAGCGACGGGCATGGAGGGCAATCAGAAAGTCGGCGCTGGCGCCACGCCACTTAAGGTCGATGCTGACCCGCGCATGAGGAGCGAGGCAGCGCGCCCAGCGCTTTGCCGTATGCCAGTTGCCGTTATTGGCGCTGGCCAGCGCCGGGCTGATAATGACGACGGAGGGAGGAGATGTAATGGACACGCCGGATCTGAGAAACGCGGACAAAACGCTGCTCGCCCATGCGATGCAGGATGCGCGAGATTATACGATCAGCCTTCTGGACGAGTTTGCGGCCTGGACGGACAGGGCCGGCGTCGAAGGCGTCCGCTCGCCCGACCCGCTGCACCCGCCCTGCCTTGACATCATCAACCCGCCCTTGTGGGAACTCGGCCATGTCGCCTGGTTCACCGAGTATTGGTGCCAGCGCTATCGGGGGAATGCGACGGCACCCCGCGCCTCATGCCTGCCCGACGCCGACCGCTGGTACGACTCGCGCCATGTGCCGCACGACAGCCGCTGGCAGCTCGACCTGCCCGCTTGGCGGGCGACCCGGCGCTATCTTCAGGACACGCTGGCCTCGGCGCTCGATGCCCTGCGGGCTTTGCCCGACGCAAACCCCGCGCTCTATTTTCATCGGCTTGCGTTGTTCCATGAGGACATGCACGGCGAGGCCTTCCATTACACCCGACAGACACTGGCATGGCCGGCCATGGATGGGCTGCACGACCTCGCGCCCGCCGGCGACATCGAACTGGCCGGCGGCGAATTCCTGATGGGCAGCCCGCCGGAAGGCAAAGGCTTCGTCTTCGACAACGAAAAATGGGCGCATCCGCAGCGCATCGAACGCTTCGCGATTTCAGCGACTCCGGTCAGGAATTCTGACTATCTGGCATTCGTCGAGGCAGGCGGCTACCGGCAGCCGCAATGGTGGTCGGAGAGCGGCCAAGCCTGGCTCGCCGCCAGCGGCCAGACCATGCCGCGCTACTGGCACAGGAAGGATGGGGTCTGGCAGCAACGGCGCTTCGCCGATTGGGTCGACCTCGCGCCGGCCCAGGCAGTGATTCACCTCACGGCACATGAAGCGGAAGCGTGGTGTCGCTGGGCCGGCCGCCGCCTGCCGAGCGAAGCCGAATGGGAATATGCCGCGCTCCATGCCGGCAATTTCGACTGGGGCAACCAGGTCTGGGAATGGACGGCCAGCGCATTCGCGCCCTATCCAGGCTTCAGC
>Ga0265297_10006322_pt1 | contig 17327 bp, 14 predicted proteins | sample Munlanlwell13791_FD_192502 | JGI IMG/M metagenome (GOLD analysis project Ga0265297, IMG submission 192502) | Leachate microbial communities from a municipal landfill in Southern Ontario, Canada - Leachate well 137-91 | ecosystem: Engineered > Solid waste > Landfill > Unclassified | place...
AACCAGGATTACCAGGTTATAGTAAAAGACAGCCCATTACTATCAATTCCGCTTCGGCTTTAACAGATTATCAAGTTAAGCTAACCATTACCTATGATTCTGATATGCAACCTGATTTTGATGATCTCCGCTTCACTTCGGCTGACGGCACTACGGAACTTAGTTATTGGCTGGAATCAAAAACAGATTCCACTACCGCGACAGTCTGGGTAAAGGTTCCCAGCTTAGCCAGTGGGGACAACACCCTTTATCTGTATTATGCCAATGCTTCAGCCACCACGGCTTCGAATGGGGATAATACGTTTGTGTTTTTTGACCATTTTGATGCACTTCCCAGTGCGACTAAATGGGACATAACCGGAACGCCTGCTCAAGGTGGTTCTGTGGTAAGTATTGGCAGCACTACTGGAAGTGGATATAAACGAATTCAATCAAAAGCAAAATTTGGAACAAATACTGCTATTCGTGTTTTGGGAATTGTTTCCGATTATATAGCTTCGAGTAATGCCGAAGGCTTTGGATATGATACTGGAAGCCTTAACACAATCGCAATGTTTTTGTGTGGATATCCCACGGCGAACACGCTTAATGCCTATACTTATAGTGCTTCAAATTATGAAGGAGTAAATTTGGGGACTAGCGACAGCAATAAGTGGTTTGTGTGGGACATTATGAGAAACGGAACAACTAATGTTATTTTTAAAAAAGATGGAAATATTGTTGCGACAAACTCTACGCATATTCCTTTGCTTGATTCTGAAGCAGAGATAGTATCATATACCGATGATCGATGGGCAAGCGCGGATTGGATTCTTGTTCGAAAATATGTTTTTGCCGAACCAACATCATCTTTTGGCACTGAAGAAATTAATTAAAATTAAAAAGCGCCATTGGCGCTTTTTTAGAAAACAATAATAATTAATTAAGCTTTTTGGGTTTAATAAATTTTATATACCCCAGAATAAAAGCAATAACAATTCCAATTGTGACCACTAAAAATCTAAATTGAGAATTTTCCGTCATTACTCCACGAATAACACTATACATAATAGTTAATACTCCGCCCAAAAGAATTCCATCAGCCATTATTTCTATTTTATTTAAAAGAGTAAGGCTTATTATTAAAATAATAATCGAGGCCAATAATGAGACAATAGAAACATTTTGACTATAAGCTCTTTCTTCTTGTTCGTATTTTTTTTGGTTTTGTTCATAATCCATTCTTATTTTTTCTTGTTCAGCTGTTTCGCTATCAGGGCCTATTTTTTGTAATTCAATTGGATATTCAGGATATTGAGGAGCAGGATAAAAGGCATCAATACCCAAGCCAACAAATAAAACAACAAGCAGAGCTAAAAAAATTGTGTAAATTGATTTTATTATCATAAATTTTTTTATTTATTTAAGTAATTATATTTTAACACAAAAAACATTATTAGAAAATCTTTTTATTAATAAAAAACATTGCTATAATTATTTTAAGATTATTAAATTAAAAATATGATTCTTGTATTTTATCTTTTAGTGCTTTTGGCTTCTTTTTATTTTTTGGCTGTTATTTGCGATCGCTATTTCGTGCCCTCATTAGACAAGATAGCAGAAAGAATAAAAATGAATTCTGATATGGCTGGGGCTACTTTAATGGCCATTGGTAGTAGCGCTCCTGAACTTTTTGTTTCTTTTATTGCGCTTTTTCGTCCAGGCAATGAAGCAATTGGAGCAGGAACAATAGTTGGTTCAGCCATATTTAATATTTTGGTTATTATCGGCGCTTCAGCCATGGTACGAAAAGCTTTTATTGCTTGGCAACCAGTAATCAGGGATCTTATTTTTTATTCTTTGAGCATAATTTTATTGATTTGTTCTTTTTGGGATGGAAAAATAACCTTTTGGGAGTCTTTTATCTTTTTACTGCTTTATGGGATATATGTTTTGGCGGTTGTAAAATGGAGGAAAATAATGCCCTACAAAGAAGAAGAAAAAGATCCAGCCGATATTTTAATAGAAGGAATAAAAAAAGAAAAGAAAAAGAAAACTTGGCTTTCTTTTTTATCATTTTTTGAAAAAGGAATGGATTGTTTTTTTCCAAATCCAAAAAAATATTGGCTGGTTTTTTTCAATTCTATTATTGTGATTGCCGGCTTAAGCTGGGTTTTAGTGGAAAGTGCAGTTCAAATGGCAAGTATTCTTCATATTCCAGCGGTAATTATTGGACTAACAATTCTTGCAGCTGGTACTAGTATCCCTGATTTAATGTCTTCAGTGATTGTGGCTCGGCAAGGAAGAGGGGGGATGGCTATTTCCAATGCCATTGGCTCTAATATTTTTGATATTTTAATCGGCTTGGGATTGCCCTGGATTTTTATTACTTTTCGAGGATCAATTATTTCCGTGGCCACAGAGAACCTTACCAGTTCCATTATTTTGCTTTTTGCTACCGTGATTTCTATTTTGTCATTTTTAATTATTAGAAAGTGGCACATCGGTCGATTCGCAGGAATCGGGCTGATTTTCCTTTATTTGGCTTATTTGGTTTGGAGTGTTTTTGAAGCATATAATTAATTTTGATTGACAAAAGAAGGCAAGAAAATATATACTTGGCCCAAGCTCTTTTAAAAAAGAGATGGGAGTAAAAATGACGATTCATGAAAGGTATCGGTTTCTTTATGTTGACGACGAAAAGGGGCTTTTAAGCCTTGGGCAAATGTTTATTGAAAAAGATCCGGAATTTACGGTTTTAACAGCTTCTTCGGTTGAACAAGCTTTTGAAATTTTATCCCAAGAAAGAATCGATGTGATTATTTCTGATAATGATATGCCCGGGACAAGCGGAATAGAGTTTTTAAAAAAAATAAGAAGCCATCCTGTTTTTCAGGAAATGCCGTTTATTATTTTTACCAGCCGAAGCCGGACAGAAATAGTTATCGAGGCGTTAAACAATAAAGCGGATTTTTATCTGCAAAAGGGAAGTGATCCCAAGCCTCAATATGCTGAATTGATGTCGATTGCTGTTTCAGCATATAAGAAAAAAAGATTTGAAAAGATGATTTTAAAAATCAACGATTTCCTTGTTGGAGTAGTTGATCAAAAAGAATTAAAAGAAAATTTAAAAATTCTTTTAAATAGCATGGTTGATATTTTCCATGTTGATGCTGGCCATATTTCTTTAATCGAAGATAATAATTTATATCATTTTGTTTCTGTGGGAAAAATAAGCGAAGCGCTCAAAGAAGTAAGGCTTCCGCTAAGCCATGGCTTGGGGGGATTAGTGGCACAAGGGGGTAAACCCTATGCCATTAATGAATATTGTATTGATAATACTATCCGACACCCTTTGAATGATGTCCCAGCTAAAGATAGAATTGTTTCTTGTGCGGCAGCGCCTATAAAATTTGGTGGAAAAATTTGTGGCGTACTTTATGTGCATAGATTTTTTGCTAAAAAGTTTAATGCTAAAGATTTAAGAACCTTGTCTTTATATGCTAATTTAGCGGCCCTTGCTTTTAAAACCGCTCAAGAAGATCGGGAAAATCAAGAGGACCAATAAAATAACTGTTTTTTTAAACAGTTTTTTGTTGACTTTTTTAAGGCTTGTGCTAATTTGGCAATATAGTTCTTTTACTTATTATTTGGTAGGTGAAAAGCATGATTTCCGAAAGGTTTTTTACTCTTAAATGGCAATTTGAAAAGTCTTCTCAACAAGAAATTTTGCCAAGAAAAGCAGTTGACCAAGCTAATTATTTTTTAAGCCAATGGATTAAGGTTTTTCCTAAAGAAAAAACTTGGGTCCAAAAAAAATACAAAATTCCTTCGCTAATCGTTCGCTTTGATTGCGTTTTTCGCGACAACCTTCTTTTGGTTTATGAAATTGAAGAAAGGCCAGCTGGAATTGGAATCGCGTTTTGCTTGAACAATGATTTTAAAAAAAGGCTTTGTTCTTTGAAAGAAAAATGGCCAGATTTTAAATCCGTAGTTTCTTTTAACAGGAAAGAAAGCGATGATTTTTTGTGGATTCCAGTAATTAAAATCGAAGAAGCGAAAAAGGAAGATTGTTTGCTTTTAATTCGTGCAGAACCAGAAGAAAAAGAATTTCATTTTTTTCAAAATCGGTCGATTTCTTCTTTAGTCAACAAAGGAGACAAAAGTTATGGCGAAAAAATGAATTTTTGGAAACCTGTTAATTGTTATGATTTTGAAAATTTGCCTTGGAAGCAAAGTTTTTGCTTAAAACCGAAAAAAGGATCAAAATGTCGGGGTATTCAAATTTGGAGCCCAGAATTAAAAAACAAAAGAGTTGGAGTTTCCACCAAAAGCCAAATAAAAAAAGCGCTTGATTATTATCAAGAAATGTATTTACAGGAATATGTTTCTCCTTTAATTGAGCCTTGGCATGGCCGAAATTTGTATAAAACGCATAGAATTTATTTTGGATACAACCCGATTATTAAAAAATATGAATGCCTAGAAGGCATTTGGCTGGCTCGGCCGAATCTTAGGATTCACGGTGCAAGCGATGCAGTGATCGGCCCCCTTAAAATAGAAGAAAATTAATCTTCTTTTTTTAATTTATTTGGAATATAATAGAGCTATGAATAAACAGCTGATTTCTTTAACAAAAAATTTAATAAAATTTCAGACAGTCCAAGGGAATTACGAAGAAAAAAAGAAAATTATTGATTTTGTCAAAAAAGAATTTGATGGGTATAAAGTTTACATCAAAGAATTAAAATCAAAAATATCGCCCTCCCTGGTTGTTACTTTAAGAAGAGAAAAAACTCCAGCGATTTTATTAAATGGGCACTTAGATGTGGTTGCGGCAGAAAAAAATCAGTTTATCCCACGAGTAATCGGCAACAAGCTTTACGGTCGAGGCTCTGGAGATATGAAAGCCGGGTGTGCGGTGATGATTGAAATAATGAAATATTTTTCTAAACAAAAAGAAAAACCATCGCTTGGCTTAATGCTAACTAATGACGAAGAAATTGGAGGAGAATATGGCGTAAAGATTTTGGCAAAACAATTTAAGCCTGAATTTGTGATAATTCCTGATGGAGGGAAAAATTTAAAAGATATTGTTTTAAGCCAAAAAGGCTTGCTTCATTTTAAAATTTGGACTAAAGGAAAATCTTGCCATGGGTCCCGTCCTTTTTTAGGAGAAAATGCAATTGAAAAAATAATTGATATTTATCGCAAAATAGAGCTTTTAATTCCGGAATCAAAAAAAGAAGATTGGGACAATACCGTTAATTTGGGAAAAATAAACGGGGGAGAGGTTGTTAACAAGGTTCCTCATTATGCCGAAGCTTATTTCGATGTTCGTTTTATTAATAGCTATGAGCGAGAAAAAATAATGAAAGGACTAAAATCAATTACCAAGAATTTTAAAATGCTTGCTTATGGCAATGCTTGCAATCAAAAACCAGTCCGATTTATCGAAGCTTATCGAAAAATGGCAGAAAAAGAGTTGAAATCAAAAATAGAATATTCAAAAGTAGAGGGCGCTTCTGATGCCAGGTTTTTTGTAGAAAAAGGGATTCCTGTTTTAATTACGAAAATAAACTGTGCCAATATCCATGCGGAAAATGAGTGGGTTGATTTAAAACAAATGCAATCTTTTTATAATATTCTTTTAGAGTTTATTCCAAAATTTTCTGAAGTTCAAACCAAGAAAAACAAAGATTAAATTATTTGTTTTCTAAGGCTTTTAAAACTAAGGGCACAAGATCTTTTTTTCGAGACATCATTTTTTCTAAATAAACAGAATTTTCATTTATTTCTTTGTTAAATGCTTTTTCCAGGCAATCTGCCCCAGAACTTATTAAAAGATTCGAGCCTTCGTTAATAATATCTGTGAGCATCAAGACGACAAAAGCAAAGCTTTCTTTTTCTTTGATTTCATTGATTTTTTCAAAAAGAGCTTTTTCTATTTTTTTTGCCTCAGAAAGATCAACAGTTTCAACTTGGCCGATTGCGAATTTTTGATTATTTACCTCAAAAGATTTGAAATCCGAGTAAATTATTTGTTCGGGAGTTAATCCTTCTAGGCTTGATTTTTTCTTTTTTATCTCTAATCCAAAATTTTGTAAATTTGGGATTTGGGCAATCTCATTTAATTTATTGGCTAATTCAATGTCTGTAGGAGTGGAGGTGTTTGATTTGAAAATAACCGTGTCAGACAAGATTGCAGAAATTAAAATTCCAGCCAAAGGCTTGGTTATTTCAAAATTTTGGTCATCTAAAAGTTTTTGCGCAATTAGCGTGGCAGTAGAGCCAAGAGGCTTGGTTTGAAAATTGATTGGTTCGGCTGAAGAAAATTCTATTTTGTGGTGATCAATTACTTCGATTATTTTTGCGCCTTCGATTCCTTCCGGACTTTGGCTTTTTTCATTGTGATCAACCAAAATAACAGTTTTTTCTTTTAAAGAATCAAGATTAATCGGAGGTTCAAATCCGAAACAATCAAGAACATACTTTGTTTCCGGGTTTAAGTCTCCAGATCGGGCTGGAATAGCCTCCTGGCCTTTTGTTTTTAGATATTCGCTATAAGCAATAGCTGAGCAGATTGTATCTGTGTCTGGAGATTTATGCCCAATAATATAAATAGTTTTTTCCATATTTTTTAATTATTAATTTTTTTTATCTTATAATAGAAAAACAAGATTGTAAACAAAAGAGAAAAAAATATCTTTCGATTTTTTTAAAAGATTGATATAATCGAGGTAGATTAAAATTTGGTTGTTTTGGATTAGGGCCTAGTAATAAATTAAAAATCAGGGAATGAAGAACATTTGGCACATAAAAACAATTTCTGAGGTTTTGAAAATTACGAATAGCACAGAAAAAGGGCTAAGCGAAAGCGAGGCGCTTCGTTGTTTTAAAAAATACGGACCTAATCAGCTTCCAGAAAGCAAAACAGAAACATTATTAGTTATTTTTTTGAATCAATTTAAAAGCCCTTTGATTTATCTTCTTTTTTTGGCCGGGGCAATCGTATTTTTGATAGATGAGCCAATCGATGCTTTTATTATCTTCGCGGTTTTGATTTTTAATGCCATTATTGGAACCATTCAAGAAGGAAAAGCAAAAAATGCGCTTTTGGCTCTTAATAAATTTGTAACAACCAAAGCCACTGTTTTGCGAGAAGGAAAAGAACTAATCATTCCTGATACGGAAGTTGTTTTTGGAGACATTATTATTTTAAACGAAGGCGAAAAAATTCCAGCTGATGCTAGAATTATAATTTCTAATAATTTAAAGATAGATGAAGCCACAATGACCGGAGAATCTAATCCGGTTTCTAAAACCCCCGAGGTTTTAAAATCAGAAAGTTTGGATATTGGAGACCAGAAAAATATGGTTTTTAAAGGAACAAATGTTGTTTTTGGGAATGGCCGAGCAGTTGTTGTTGAAACTGGTTTGGGGACAGTTATTGGTAAAATTGCTAAACAGATTTCTGGAATAAAAACTGAAATTCCACTTCAAGCCAATATTCGCGAACTGTCTAATTTTATTATTATTGCGGTTATGGGAATTAGCACTTTCTTGTTTTCTTTGGGAGTTATTTCCGGAAAATCAGGAAAAGAAATGTTTATGATTGTTGTTTCTTTGGCAGTTTCTATTGTTCCCGAAGGATTGCCGATTGTGATTACTCTTATTTTGGCGACAGGTGTTTGGAGAATGAGCAAACGAAATGCTTTAGTAAAAAAATTACAAGCAGTTGAATCTTTGGGCCAGGCCGAGATTATTGCTGTTGACAAAACCGGAACAATTACGAAAAATGAATTAATTGTTCAAAAAATTTTTATTAACAATAAAATATTTTCAGTCGAAGGAGTTGGTTACGAGCCTGAAGGAAAAATTTTTTTGAATGAAAAAGAAGTGAAAATAAAGAACGATCCTGATCTTTTTTTGGCAGCAAAAATGGCCGCTTATTGTTCGGGGGCCAAAGTTATGTTTTCGCCAGAAGAAAAAATATGGCGCATTGCCGGGGATCCTACGGAAGCAGCTATGCTTGTTTTTTCTCAAAAAGCAGGAATTTTAAAAGACAAAATTGAAAAAAAAGAACCTGTAATTTTAGAAACGCCATTTGATTACAAATTAAAATATCGAGCAGTTCTTTATGGCAACGAGAAGGAAAAAACTTTGGCAATTTCTGGAGCACCGGAAAATATTTTAAATCTTTGCTCAAGAATATGGCGTGATGGCAAAAAGCACAGCTTAGGGATTAAAGAAAAAAAAGAAATTGAAAAAATTTTAAATAATTTATCTGAACAGGGATTACGTATTATTGCTTTTGCCGAAAAAAACAATTTATCAACTGACAGTTTAAATAAAAAAATAGAAAATCTTGATTTTATCGGATTTTATGCCATGAAAGATTCTTTGCGCCCAGAAGTTAGTGAAGCAATGAAAAAAGCAATTTCAGCTGGAATTAAAGTTATAATGATTACTGGGGATTATAAAACAACAGCAGTGGCAATCGCCAAAGAAGCTGGAATTTATCAGGACGGGGACAATGTTCTTGTAGGAGAAGATATTGATAAAATGACCAGTAAAGAATTATCTCAAAATATTATTAAAGCCACTGTTTTTGCCAGAGTTAATCCAAATCATAAATTAATTATTGTGAATGCTTTTCGAGCCCAAGGGCAGATTATTGCCATGACCGGAGACGGAGTAAACGACGCTCCTTCATTAGTAGCAGCTGATTTGGGTGTGGCAATGGGAAATATTGGCACCGAGGTTGCCAAAGAAGCGGCTGATATAATTCTTTTAGATGATAATTTTGGAAGTATTATCTCAGCCGTTGAAGAGGGGAGAAGTATTTATAAAAACATTAAAAAAGTTATTTTATATTTTTTTTCCACAAGCCTTGGAGAAGCATTGTTGATTGTGGGAGCCTTGTTTTTGGGATATCCTCTTCCACTGATTGCTGCTCAAATCATTTGGCTTAATCTTGTCACCGACGGATTTTTAGATGTAGCGTTGGCCATGGAGCCAAAAGAATCAGGTTTATTAAAAGATAGCTTTCAAAAGCCCAAAAAATATTTGGTTGATGGATTAATGCTAAAAAGAATATTTTTAATGGCTTTGCCGATGGCTATTGGCACGCTTTTTCTTTTTAAAGATTTTTATAAAATAGACATTATCAAGGCTCAAACAATATCATTAACTTTGATGGCAGCCTTTCAATGGTTTAATGCCTGGAATTGTCGATCAGAAGAAAAGTCTATTTTTAAAATGAACCTTTTTTCTAATAAATTTTTAATTGGAGCAACGGCAATTGTTGTTGCTTTGCAGATTTTTGCGGTTTATTGTCCATTTATGCAAAAGATTTTACGAACAACAGCTCTTAATTCTTCTGATTGGTTAATGATTATATTTATCACTTTATCAATTATTATGATTGAAGAATTAAGAAAATTATTTTTTCGCCTTAATAAAAACAGACTATAAATATTTTTTAATCCTTGATTAAAATTAAAATTCAAATTTAATGAAAAATATTTTACCCTACCAAGAACAATTAAATCGGATAAAGCGCTTGGAAAAAGACATTAAACGTTTTTCAATAGCTACGGAAGATAACTTTGAAAATGCCATTGATGCGTTTACATCTTTTTTTATCCAATGCTATCACCTAAAAGATTGGCTGATTGAAAGCCGTTATAATAGAAGAGATGTAAATATTTTTATTGATAATAGCGTTTCCTTGTCTCTTTGCCGAGACATTGCCAACAAACAAAAGCATAAAAAAATAGACCAATACGAACCGAAAAATCATTTAAGTGATAAAAAAGGACCTTCGGGTTCAATTATTAGATATTATGATCCTTTTCGAAAAGAAAATCGTTTTGGAATAGATGTGCAAGAGTTTGGAACCTTGATCGATGTAATCGATTTGGCAGAAAAGTGCCTAGAAGAATGGGAAAGATTTTTGTATATTTATTCTATTTAAACTTAGCCATCGCTAAATTTATAATTTTTGTTAAAATAAAGATATGAAAAAAATAATAATAATTTCAATTATTTTATTGCTAATTATTGGCGGGTGGTATTATTTTATTGTTCTTAATCAATCAAAACAAAACGAACCGATTTTTTGTACTCTGGATGCTAAGCTTTGTTCTGATGGTTCGGCAGTGGGCAGGATTCCGCCTAAATGCGAATTTGCTCCTTGCCCAAAAGAAGATTTATTGATTGTTGACTCCGTGTTGTCCAACCAGATTATAACAAGCCCTTTGACAATTATTGGGTCAGCCAGAGGAAGCTGGTATTTTGAAGCCACATTTCCGGTTTTAATTTTAGACGAACAAGGAAATATTTTAGCCGAGCACTATGCCGAAGCTAAAGATAGCTGGATGACAAATGATTTTGTGCCCTTTGAAGCTGTTTTGAATTTTAAAGCTCCAATTACACAAAAAGGAACAATTGTTTTAAAAAAATCAAATCCATCTGGCTTGATTGAGAACGAAGATGAGTTAAGGATTCCGATTTTATTTTTTAAACAAGACCAGGAAAAAAAACAAATGAAAGAAATAAGTCTTTATTATTATAATTCTTCTCTTGATAAAGACGAAAATGAAAATATTAAATGTAGCCGAGACGGATTAGTAGGGGTTAAAAGAGAAATACCAATAACTTCAACTCCGATTCAAGACACGATAAACCTTTTACTTATTGGAAAAATCACCGAACAAGAAAAAAATCAGGGGATTAGCACAGAATATCCTTTGCTAGGATTTTCTCTAAAAGGAGCTTCTTTGAAAAACGGTATTTTAACTTTGGAATTTAATGATCCGAATGCAAAAACAAGCGGAGGATCGTGTCGAGCAGGAATCCTTTGGTTTCAAATAGAGGCAACCGCTAAACAATTTTCAGAAGTTGAACAGGTTCGTTTTTTGCCCGAGGATATTTTCCAACCTTAAAAAATTAAATTTAATTTTAAAAAAATAAAATTATTTAATGAACAAACCAATCAATTTTAATCCCAAAAAAAGAGCGTCCTTGTGGACGTATATTATTATCCCGGGAATAGTGATTTTGGTTTTGATTATTTTTTTAAATATTGTTTTTTATCGCTTAGAAAAAAGTTTTTTTGAAAGTACTTTCAAAAATGAAGCCAAAGTAATGACAACTTTGATTTCTAGAAGGCTACAAAATTCTTTCTCTGCCACAGAGGACATGAAAGCATTTTTTTTGAGTAGCGAAACAATTTTGGAAAGTAAATTTAATAAATTTGCGCAAACAGCTATTGAGGTTCGGAAACCATTGGGAATATTTTTAACCATGGAATGGATTGATGAAGATAATTTTCTTCGCTACGTCTATCCTAATGATACCGATAATTCAAAAATTATAGTTTATGATTATAATAAATACCCTAATCGGCTAGAACCTATTTTAAAAGCTAAAGAAACTAAATTACCGGTAGTAACTGAGCCGATCGTGCTTGGTCGAGGATATCCGGCTATTCTATTATATTCGCCGATTTATAACCAAGAAGAGTATCAAGGCATTGTCGCTACTGTTATTAGGCTTTCAGACCTTTTTGAGCCTTTAAGTGGGATGAATCAGATGACTGGATATTTAAAAACAAGTAATTTTATCGCTCTTTTTAACAAAGAAGTAATTTATGATTTAAACGGAGAAAGGATTATCAATCTTCAAGAAGAAAAAATTAAAGATTCAGAATCAATAAAATACTTATCCCTGCTTTCAGGAGAAGAGGCGAGAGAAATTATTTCTTTTGCGGATAAAAATTGGGAAATAATCATTTACCCTAATTATTTTTCTAAACTCAACGAAAGAGAAATATTTTATGGTTTAATATCAATAATTGTTGCAAGTTTAATAATTATTTTATTAACAGTTATTTATCTTAGACAAAAACAATTATTAAAAGAAAAATCCTTAGTTGAGGCCTTGCTTTTGGGGATTGGAGAGGGATTGGTGGCTTGCGACAAGAATGAAAAAATAATTTATAGCAATGACCAGGCTTCTGACTTGGTGGGGTATTCAAAAAAAGAATTATTTAATAAAAAATATTATGATTATTTTAAAATGGTTGATCATAAAGGAAAATTGATTGCCCGAGAAAAAAGACTTTTCGTGCAAGCAATTTTAAGCAAAAAAATTATTAATGTTTCTTTAATAGATAATAATTTTTTATTGAAAAAAGACGGGACTAGATTTTCTTTTGCAGGCACGGTTTCTCCGATTATTGTTGATGAAAAAGTGGAAGGAGTGATTGTTATTTTTCGGAATGCCAATAAAGAAAAAGAAGTAGACAGAATGAAAACCGAATTTTTATCTTTGGCTACGCACCAGCTTTTAACTCCGGTTTCATCAATCAAATGGATGTCCGAGCTTTTACTGGGAGACAAGGAATTGGGAAAAAAACAAAAAAGCCATGTCTCTGATATTTATATTTCAGCAGAAAGAATGAGAAGCTTGATAAATTCTTTATTGAATATTTCTCGAATTGAATCTGGTCGGATTATGGTAGAGCCCAAACCGACAGATTTAAGAGATTTAGTTTCCGAATTAATCAAGGAATTAAAAAATAAAATCAAAGAGAAAAAACATACTGTAGAGCTAAAAATAGATTCGAGATTAAAAAAAGTAAATATTGATCCTCGTTTAATTCGAGAAGTTTATAAAAATTATTTAACCAATGCTATTAAATATACTCCAGAAAAAGGAAAAATTTTAATTCAAATAAAGATTGAAAAAGATAAAATAATTTCGAAAGTGATTGATAATGGGTATGGTATTCCTAAATCAGAACAACCAAAAATTTTTGAAAAGTTTTATCGGGCTACAAACATAATTGACATTGAGGAGGGTGGAAATGGACTTGGGCTTTATTTAGTAAAACAAATTGTTGAGGTTTCAGGTGGAAAAACAGGACTAGAAAGTGAAATCAATAAAGGTTCTGTTTTCTGGTTTACCTTGCCCTTAAAAGGCAGTAAAATAAAGCCAGGCGAAGTAAGTGTTAATTAGTTGTTTATGAAAAAGAAACAAAAAGGGTTTACGCTTTTAGAAATATTATTGGTTGTGGCGGCCATTGCTATTTTGGCTGGAATCGTTATTTTGGCCATTAACCCGACTAAACAATTAATCGAAGTAAGAAATACCCAAAGAACATCTGATTTAAACACTATCGATAAAGCAATTACTTCTTATCAAATAGATAACAAAGGGTTGTTGCCAGTTTATTTTCCGACATCATTAATCGAAATTTGCAATACTGGCAGTAAAATTCCAAGCGAAGTGGCCCCTGGAGAATGTGATGGTTATTATGATCTTTCTTATTTGGTTCCTGTTTATTTGGTAGCCATTCCTTTTGATCCTGGCTTATCAGCTTTTTATTTAGACCAAGCTTATGCTGCTGGGGGTGGTGCGGGGTATCAGATAATGATAAATAAAAATAGAATTGCGCTTGTGGCGACAAATGAAAAAGGAGGATATATATTTTTAAATATTACTGAGGAAGAATTCGAAGAACAGAATCCAGAAGAAGAGGAAGAAGAATTTTTATGCGGAGAAAATTTATTATATCAAGGAGAATCATATCCAAGTGTTCAAATTGGAGATCAGTGCTGGCTAGGAAAAAATTTAAATGTTTCTAATTATAGAAATGGAGATCCAATAACTTATGCTGAAAATAACTGGCACGAATGGGATAATCTTGTAGGAAAATGGTGTTATTTGAATAATAATAGCGAGAATGAAATTTTTGGAAAGCTATATAATTGGTATGCTATTACTGATTCGCGAGGAATTTGTCCAGAGAATTGGCACGTTCCTTCGGATGGCGAATGGACTATTTTGGGAAGCTTTTTGACGACTGACCCTGGATTAAAAATGAAATCAAGCAATTTGGATGATCCGCCTTGGGATGGAAATAATAGCTCTGGATTTTCAGCTCTTCCAGGCGGAATTAGGTGGACTGGCGGATCGTTTTCTAGTTATGGCACTACTTATCTTTGGTCTTCTGAATTAGTTGAGGACCCTGTTCCAACTAGGCAGCTTTCTTCTTGGAACAATAATTTGATTAATCAAACCAATGGTCGATCCGAAGGCCTTTCGGTTCGTTGTTTAAAAGATTGATATTTTAAATCATTGACACTATTTGTTTATTCGAGTACCTTTATTAAAGAAGCGTGGTCGGGTTTCTGAATAAAAATAATTAAAAATAAAAATGACAGGGACAATCAAAACTTTAACGGAAAAAGGATTTGGATTTATTTCTTGCGAAGGGCAAGAAAAAGATATTTTTTTCCATTCCCATGATTTAAAAAACGTAACCTTTAATGAATTAAGAGTTGGCGACAAGCTTAATTTTGAAATTGTAGACGGTGAAAAAGGGCCAAGTGCTAAAGAAATAGAACGAATCTAATCAATTTACCGGCTATTTTAGCCGGTTTTTTGTTTGTTGAAAAATAAAAGCAATGTTATACTATTGATAATAAAAATAATAATCAAATATATGGCCAAGGGAAATAATTCTCGAAGAAAAGAAACAAAAAAACCGAAAAAAGCAAAAAAATAATTGTTTGGTTTTAAAAAATCAAACAAAAAGAAAAAACATTTTTGATGTTTGATTTTATTATTTATGGAAATTAAATTAGCTAAATTTATTAAAGGGGTAATCGGAACAGATGAAATTTTTAAAGACAATGTTCCGCAAATTGCTTTTATTGGCCGATCCAATTCTGGCAAATCAAGTGTAATCAATGCCTTAACCAATCGAAAAGATTTAGCCAGAACCAGCGCTGTTCCTGGCTTTACCCAGCAAATCAATTTATTTTTAATAAACAATTGTTTTTATCTAGTTGATTTGCCCGGATATGGATACGCAAAGGTTCCACTAAAGAAAAAAGAAAAAATCCAATCATTGATTAATTGGTATTTTTTTAATTCTGATTGTGTTCAAGAAAAAATATTTTTAATAATTGATGCCGAGGTAGGGCTTACCAGAAGTGATTTAGAAATGATTTTTAGCTTGGAAGATTATGGAAAAAATTTAATTATTATTGCTAACAAAATAGATAAAATTAAAAAATCAAAACACGAAGAGCAATTTGAAAAAATTGAAGAATTGGCTGGGGGACATAAAATAATTCCTTTTTCCGCGAAAAATAAAATAGGAATTGAAGAAGTTTTGAATGAAATCGAGGAAGCCTTATCAATCTAAAAAATTGACCAAAATATATTTTTATGTTATTTTAAAAAAGCTGTTTTCTAAAACAGACAGGAGAAATGATAATGAAAAGCAAATTATTGCTTGCCATTGCGATTCTTGCCATTTTGCTTTGTTTTGCCGGCTGTACTAACCAGGCCCCCAAAGAAGAAAAAGTGGTTATTGTTTCCGGTCATCCAGAATGGAAGCCGGTAATGTGGTTACAGGAAGAAAACCAGGAACAAAAGATTGTTGGAATCGGCCCCGAAGTAGTGGAAAAAGTTTTTTCCGAACTTGGGTTTAAAGTTGATTCCCGCTTTGTAGGTCCATGGGATGCTGTTCAGTTAAAAGCCAAAGAAGGAGAGATCGACGCGATTGTTGCTCTCTATAAAACAAAAGATCGAGAGCAGTATCTTTTCTATTCAGTGCCTTATACTGTTGACCCAATCGAGGTTTTTGTGAAAAAGGGCAATGAATTCGTGCTTCAAAACCCGGAAAGCCTTTTTGAAAAAAAAGGAATTGCCACCATTGGCGATAGCTACGGCCAAGAAATCGATGATTTAATCTCTCAACAAAAGCTAGAGATTACCAGGGTGGCTACGCCGGAGCAAGCTTTTGCTCTTTTAGAAAAAAATGAAGGGGATTACTTCCTATATAGCCTTTATTCGGGAAGAAGGGTGATTGCTGAAAGCAATCTGACCAATATTCACGAATTGGGGACTATTTCTCATGAGAACTTTTATATCGGCATATCCAAAAAATCGCCGATAGCAGAGCTTCTTCCTGAAATAAACTCTATCTTGGATAGATACAACCGAGACGGAACCATTCAGGCGATTGCTCAAAAATATTAAATTTTTTAAAAAAGCTGGAAAAACAGCTTTTTAATTTTGTGAATTTTTTCTTTCTTTGATATAATTAATCTATAAAATAATATAAATATTTATTATTAAAAATTTGATTTTTAAAATAGTTTTTTCTTTTAAAAAATATGAAAAATTTTAATTTTAAAAAAAGTTTATTAGCCATAATTTTATTTTTTGGAGCTATTTTTTTAGCAGGCCAGTTTTTTTTAATTAATGTTAGTGCTGACAATAATCCTAATTTTAATATTGATAGCGTTGAGTATTCTTATTTTAGCGATTCTGCCAATGCTGAAAAAATTTTACTAACTATCAATGCCACTGCTTCGGGCCAAGTTACAAATATAGAAAGAATAATGGTTTTGGGTGCTCGTCCAGCAGTGTCTATTTATTCTGATCTTGAAAATATAATTTTAACTCCTGTTGAAGGATCGCAAAAAACAAAATGGATTGGAACTTATTATCTTTCAACAACTCCCTATAGTCGTTCTTGGACATTTAGAATAGTTTCTTATTTTTATTACGACGATAATGGAACAATTCAAAGCGTGCCCTATTCTATCGGTAATTCAATTTCTAAAACTATTCCAGCTAATTATTCAGGCTTGGTTTATGGGGTTTGTGGGCCTTCTAATAATGGAACTTTTTCAGAGCAACCGACCACTGATTTATGCAGTGTTGGAACAGTAATGGATATGCACCTTGATAATTTTGGAAAATGGGCTTGGAAATGTTATGGAAATGGAGGAATGGTTAGCTGTTCTGCTAATCAAGAAATAATAAACACTGCTTGTGGATCAGCTAATAATGAATTTTTTTTTGAATTGCCAACTACTAATTTATGTATCCCAGAAACAGCGACAGCTTCAACGATATTTGCTACTGAAACGGGCTGGTCTTGGATTTGCACAGGATCAGCTGGAACAAATCCAGTTACTTGTTCAGCCAAAAGAACAACCACTTCAATTAATCCAGCTTGCGGTTCAGCGCATAATAATTCTTTCACTTCTGCGCCAACAGCTGATTTATGCAGCGCGGGAACAGCAACCAATCCAATAACCAATACCATTGGCTGGTCTTGGATTTGCACAGGATCAGCTGGAACAAATCCAGTTACTTGTTCAGCCAAAAGAACAACCACTTCAATTAATCCAGCTTGCGGTTCAGCGCATAATAATTCTTTCACTTCTGCGCCAACAGCTGATTTATGCAGCGCGGGAACAGCAACCAATCCAATAACCAATACCATTGGCTGGTCTTGGATTTGCACAGGATCA
>Ga0265297_10006324_pt1 | contig 17323 bp, 14 predicted proteins | sample Munlanlwell13791_FD_192502 | JGI IMG/M metagenome (GOLD analysis project Ga0265297, IMG submission 192502) | Leachate microbial communities from a municipal landfill in Southern Ontario, Canada - Leachate well 137-91 | ecosystem: Engineered > Solid waste > Landfill > Unclassified | place...
CACGCCGATCATCTCCGGCGGCATGAACGCGCTGCGCCTGCCCGGCTTCTTCGAGAACCTCGGCCACGGCAACGTGATCAACACCGCCGGCGGCGGTGCCTACGGCCACATCGACAGCCCGGCCTCCGGCGCCAAGTCGCTGCGCCAGGCCTACGAGTGCTGGAAGGCCGGCGCCGACCCGATCCAGTACGCCAAGGAGCACAAGGAATTCGCCCGTGCCTTCGAATCCTTCCCCAAGGATGCCGACAAGCTGTTCCCCGGCTGGCGCGAAAAGCTCGGCGTGCACAAGTAATCCAGGCGGCCCGGCCCGGAATCCCCGCCACGGCGGGGATTTTTAGCCGGGTTAACCCGACTGTTTTGATCGGATAAGACCATGTCGAACAAAGAGCAATTCCTGGTCAAGGCGGAGCCCTACTACCAGGCGCACGGCAGGGAAGTGGCGCTGTTCGAGGCGGCCTACCAGGCGCGCCTGCCGGTGATGCTGAAGGGTCCCACCGGCTGCGGCAAGTCGCGCTTCGTCGAATACATGGCCTGGAAGCTGGGCAAGCCGCTGATCACCGTGGCCTGCAACGAAGACATGACGGCCTCCGACCTGGTCGGCCGCTATCTGCTCGACGCCAACGGCACGCGCTGGCTCGACGGCCCGCTGACCACCGCCGCACGCATGGGGGCGGTCTGCTATCTCGACGAGATCGTCGAGGCGCGCCAGGACACCACGGTGGTGATCCATCCGTTGACCGACCATCGCCGCGTGCTGCCGCTGGACAAGAAGGGCGAACTGATCGAGGCGCACCCCGACTTTCAACTGGTGATTTCCTACAACCGGGCTATCAGTCGCTGATGAAGGACCTCAAGCAATCGACCAAGCAGCGCTTTACCGCTTTCGATTTCGATTACCCGGAGGCAGCTCTGGAAACGCAGATCGTGGCGACGGAAACCGGGCTCGACCCTGCGACGGCGGGCAAGCTGGTGAAGATCGCGCAGACGGCGCGCAACCTGAAGGGTCACGGCCTCGACGAAGGCATTTCGACGCGCCTGGTGGTTTATGCCGCGACATTGATCAAGCGCGGCGTCGCGCCGCAGGATGCCTGTCGCATGGCCATGGTGCGGCCGATCACCGACGACGCCGACATCCGTGCCACGCTCGATCATGCCGTCGATGCGACCTTCGCCTGACAAGTCGGCGCTGGCGACACGGCGATAAGCGGCGTTAACCCGTCTTAAGCGGCGATCAGACGATGGTCACGGGCGTGCGACAGGTGCCGGATGCGCGCAGTCGTACCTACGCGCATCCGCAGGTGCAGGAGGCCTGGCAGGCGCTGGACTGCGGCTTCGTTGCCGTCGCGGATGTCTTCGAAGAGTGCATCTACGTGGCGCTCGCCAGCTTCAGCAAGCCGCAGTTCGACGCCTATATCGAGGCGGCCCGCGTCATCGGCAAGCTCGGGCGCGGCCCCGAACCGCTGCTCGCCTTCCTCGAGGAATGGCCGACGGTGGTAGCCGCCGCCAGCGGCGACCAGGAGCCCATGCTGCCGCAGGTGATGGGTGCCATCCGCGTGATGCAGAAGTCGCCCAACAGCAAGGCCATCACGCCCTTCCTGCAAACCCTGGCCGCCGTCGCCCGGCGCCTGCAATCGGCTGAGCAGATCGAGCTCTATCTCGACATCGCGCTGAACCTGATGGCACGCACCACCGGTTCGATCCATGGCCACCACACCACGTTTCCAAGCCCCGGCCTGCCGCATTTTTTCGAGCAGGCGCCGCGCCTGCTGGGCTTGTTGTCCACGGCCGGCCTGAAGAACTGGACCGACTACGGCATCCGCAACTACGCCAAACACCCGGAGCGCCAGGAGGAGTATTTCCGCCTTGAATCCGCCGACAGCCGGGCGGTGCTGCAGCGCGAACGCCACGGCACGCTGTTCGTCGATGTCGAACGCCAACTCGATCTTTACCTGCGTGCGCTTTGGCGCGACAGCGATTTGCTGGTTCCCTACTCGACAGCTTTCGATGAGTTGCGTCGCCCCGTGCCCTACTACGACAAGCTGGGCATGCGCGTGCCGGACGTGTTCGACGACGCCCATGGCCCCGGTGGAACCGTGAGCGGCATCGACCGCTACCGCGCCGTCCTTGCGCACATGGTCGGCCACCGCCGCTGGAGCGTGCCGCAAATCGCCGACAACTGGAGTCCTTTCCAGCGCATGGCGGTGGAATTCTTCGAGGACTGCCGGGTCGAGACGCTGCTGATTCGCGAGTTTCCCGGCCTGCGCCGCATCTTCCTCGCCCTGCATCCCAAGCCGCTCGCGGCTGCCTGCGATCCCGAAACCACGTCGTGCCTGCGCCACCGTCTTGCGATGCTGTCGCGCGCGCTGATCGATCCCGGGCACGGCTACACCGACCCGGTTCTGCTCGAGTACGTGCAGCGCTTCAACGAACTGCTTGCCGCAGGTGAGTCCAGCACCGCGGAGGTCGCTGTGCTCGCGCTTTCCTATGTCGCCAAAACACGGCGCCAGAGTGACCAGTTCGCCAAGGTGCACTTCGACGACACGGTGGTCGATTACCGCGACGACAATCGCCAGTTGTGGAAATTCATCGAGGAAGGCGACGAGGAAGCCGCCTTCGACGAGGCGCGCAGGCCGCAGGCGGCCGAAGTGCGGCAAGGCCTGCCGCCGCGCCACTATCCGGAGTGGGACTACCAGAGCCAGACCTACCGGCCGGATTGGGTCAGCCTCTACGAAGCTCTCCATCCCTCCGGCAAAGCGGCGGACATCGACCGCCTGCTGGCCAAGCACGCCGCGCTGGCCAAACGCCTGAAGCGCCTGCTCGACCTGCTCAAGCCGCAGGAAAAAGTGCGCATCCGCTACCAGGAGGAGGGCAGCGACCTCGACCTCGACATCGCCATCGGCTCGCTGATCGACTTCAAGAGCGGCATCACGCCCGATTCGCGAATCAACATGAGTCACCGCACGGACGGCCGCGACATCAACGTCCTGCTGCTGCTCGACCTCTCGGAATCGCTCAACGAGAAAGTGGCCGGCACAGGCAACGCCGGCGGGCAGACCATCCTCGAGCTCAGCCAGGAAGCCGTGTCCCTGCTGGCCTGGGCGATCGACTGCCTCGGCGACTCGTACGCGATCGCCGGCTTCCATTCCAACACCCGCCACGACGTGCGCTACCAGCACATCAAGGGTTTCTCCGAGCGCTGGGACGACACCGTCAAGGGGCGGCTGGCGGCCATGGAAGCGGGCTGGTCCACCCGCATGGGCGCCGCGTTGCGCCATGCGGGCCACTATCTCGCGGCGCGCCCGGCGGACAAGAAAATCCTGCTGCTGCTGACCGACGGCGAACCGGCCGACATCGATGTCGACGAGCCCGGCCATCTCCGTGCCGATGCCCGCAAGGCCGTCGAGGAACTGGCCGCGAAGGGGGTGACGACCTTCTGTCTGAGCCTCGACCCCGGGGCTGACGAGTATGTGCACGAGATCTTCGGCAAGCGCTGGCGGGTGCTCGACCGCATCGAGCGCCTGCCTGAGACGCTGCCCAGCTTGTACATGGAACTGACCCGCTAGACGAGGCCGTCGCCGAACCGGTCGGGCGACGCGGAAGAGCAAACAGCGGACTTATTTGAAGGATAAGAAAAAGTGAATGGTGCTTATAGATCGATGCGATTACATTGGCCGCTGACCAAAAATGGTCATTTGCGCCGGTAGTGCGCAGGGGGCAATCCGGGACCACGATTTCAATGGAGGCTGGCGCCGCATCTATCGGCGTCGGGCGCAGCGGCAGCGACGACACATAAAAAGGAGCAGGACTGATGCACCAGGGGCACAAGACGCTGACGCGCTACACCATCGAGGAAGAACACAAGCATCCGGGGGCTTCGGGCGAATTCTCCGGTCTGCTCAATTCCCTGGCGACCGCAATCAAGATCATCTCCAACCAGGTGAACAAGGGCGCCCTGGTGGGTGCTTTGGGCAATGCCGGAGACGGCGACGTATCGGTCAACGTTCAGGGCGAGGTGCAGAAGAAGCTCGATGTCATGAGCAACGACGTCATGCTCCACGAAAACCAGTGGAGCGGCCACCTCGCCGGTATGGCTTCCGAGGAAATGGACGACGTGTATACGCTTCCCGACCATTGTCGGCGCGGCAAATATCTGCTGGTCTTCGATCCGCTCGATGGCAGCTCGAACATCGACGTCAACCTCACGGTAGGGACGATTTTTTCGATCCTGCGCGCACCCAATCCGGGCGAGAACGCCAGCCTGGAGGATTTCCTGCAGCCGGGTACGCAACAGGTCTGCGCCGGCCTCGCGCTGTACGGGCCGTCAACCATGCTGGTGCTGACCACGGGCGACGGCGTCGATGGCTTCACCCTCGACCGCGACATCGGCGCTTTCATCCTGACCCATCCCCAGATGAGCATTCCCGCCGACGCCAACGAGTTTGCCATCAACGCGTCCAACGAGCGTTTCTGGGAACCTCCGGTCAAGCGCTATGTGGAAGAGTGCCTCGCCGGCAAGACCGGCCCCCGCGGCAAGGACTTCAACATGCGCTGGGTCGCCTCGCTGGTGGCGGAAACTTTCCGCATCCTGACGCGCGGCGGCATCTTCATGTATCCGAAGGACAGCAAGGATCCCTCCAAGGCCGGTCGGCTGCGGCTGATGTACGAGGCCAATCCGATTTCCTTCATCATCGAGCAGGCTGGCGGCGCGTCGATCACCGGTCGCGAACGGGTGATGGATATGAGTCCCAAGGAGCTGCACCAGCGCGTCCCGCTGATCTTCGGCTCGAAGAACGAAGTCGAGCGCGTCGCCGGCTACCACGCGGAGTATGTCAGCGGCAAGGAACCGGATACTTTCAACTCGCCCTTGTTTTCAACTCGCTCGCTGTTCCGGACACAGTAAAGAGGAGACCCCCCATGTCGGTCAAGCATCCCATCGTCGCCATCACCGGATCTTCGGGCGCAGGCACGTCCACGGTCACCAAGTCCTTCGATCTGGTCTTCCGCCGCGAAAACCTCAAGGCCGCCATCGTCGAGGGCGATTCCTTCCATCGCCATGACCGCAAGTCGATGAAAGTCGCGATGGAAGAAGCCCGGGTGCAGGGCAACAACCATTTCAGCCACTTCGGTCCCGAGGCCAATCTGCTTGAGGAGCTGGCAGGCCTGTTCAAGGGCTACGGCGAGACAGGCAGAGGCAAGGTGCGGAAGTACCTGCACAATGCCGACGAAGCGGCTCCTTACGGCCAGCAATCCGGCGAGTTCACGCCCTGGGAGGACATTCCTGCCGGCACCGACCTGATGTTCTATGAAGGTCTGCATGGCGCCGCCGTCACCGACAAGGTCAACGTCGCCCAGCATGCCGACCTGCTGGTCGGCGTGGTGCCGACGGTGAACCTCGAATGGATCCAGAAGCTGCACCGCGACAAGAACCAGCGCGGCTACTCGACCGAGGCCGTGGTGGATACCATCCTGCGCCGCATGCCGGACTACATCAACTACATCACGCCGCAGTTTTCGCGCACCCACGTGAACTTCCAGCGGGTGCCGACGGTGGACACCTCCAACCCTTTCATCGCCCGCGACATTCCGACGGCGGACGAAAGCTTTGTCGTAATCCGCTTTGCCAACCCGAAGGGCATCGACTTCCCTTATCTGCTGTCCATGATCCACAATTCCTTCATGTCGCGGCCGAACATCATCGTGGTGCCCGGCGGCAAGATGGAACTGGCGATGCAGTTGATCTTCACGCCCCTGATTCTGCGCATGATGGAGAACCGCAAACGGGCGTGACCCACCGGGAATCAAGCATCTGCAGCTACTAGCGCGATCCGCCCGGTTTCGCCGATAATACCGGGCTACCCCGACGGAACATATCCCGTCCTCCAACTTTTCGATGCCGCCATGACAACGTCGCCGACCGCTTCCTCCTCCGTAGGTTCCACGCTTTCCAACGCCATTCGCGCCCTTGCCATGGATGCGGTGCAAAAGGCCAATTCCGGCCATCCCGGCGCGCCGATGGGCATGGCGGAAATCGCCGAGGTGCTGTGGAATCGCCATCTGCGCCACAATCCGAAGAATCCGCACTGGGCCGACCGCGACCGTTTCGTGTTGTCCAACGGCCACGGCTCGATGCTGATCTACGCCCTGCTGCACCTGACCGGCTACGATCTGTCGATCGACGATCTGAAGCAGTTCCGCCAGTTGCACAGCAAGACGCCGGGCCACCCGGAAGTCGGCTACACGCCGGGGGTCGAGACCACCACCGGCCCGCTCGGCCAGGGCATCACCAACGCCGTAGGCATGGCGCTGGCCGAGAAGCTGCTGGCCAACGAATTCAACCGGCCCGGCCACGAGATCGTCAATCACCATACCTATACCTTCCTCGGCGACGGCTGCCTGATGGAAGGCATCTCCCACGAAGCCTGTTCGCTGGCCGGCACCTGGGGCCTGGGCAAGCTGATCGCGTTCTACGACGACAACGGGATTTCAATCGACGGCCACGTCGAGGGCTGGTTCACCGACAACACGCCGGAGCGCTTCCATGCCTATGGCTGGCAGGTGATCCGCAACGTCGACGGGCACAATCAGGCCGCCATCGACGCCGCAATTCGCGACGCCAAGGAAGATGCGACGAGGCCGACGCTGATCTGCTGCAAGACGGTGATCGGCATGGGCGCGCCTAACAAGCAGGGCGGACACGACGTGCATGGCGCGCCTCTGGGCGATGCCGAAATCGCGGCTGCTCGCGCCTATATCGGCTGGCCGCACGCGGCATTCGAGATTCCGCAGGAAGTCTATGCCGGATGGGACGCGAAGCAGCAGGGCGCGGCCCGCGAAACCGAATGGCAGGGGCGCTTCGATGCCTACGCCAAGGCCAACCCGGCACTGGCCGCGGAATTCAAGCGGCGCATGGCGGGCGACCTGCCGGCCGACTGGAGCGCGCATGTCGACGCCGTGCTGGCGAAGCTCAACGAAAAGGCCGAGACCATTGCGACGCGCAAGGCCTCGCAGAACAGCATCGAGGCGTTCGCGCCGAAGCTGCCCGAACTGCTGGGCGGCTCCGCGGACCTGACTGGTTCGAACCTGACCAACTGGTCCGGTTCGAAGTCGGTGACGCGCGAAGGCAAGGGCAACTACATTCACTACGGCGTGCGCGAATTCGGCATGGCCGCGATCGTCAATGGCATTGCCCTGCACGGCGGCTTCATTCCCTACGGCGCCACCTTCCTGATGTTCTCGGAATACGCGCGCAATGCCTTGCGCATGGCAGCGCTGATGAAGCAGCGCTCGATTTTCGTGTTCACCCATGATTCGATCGGCCTCGGCGAAGACGGCCCGACCCATCAGCCGGTGGAGCAGACCGCCAGCCTGCGCCTGATCCCCAACATGGACATGTGGCGCCCCTGCGACACGGTAGAATCTGCCGTGGCCTGGGCCTCGGCAATCGAGCGTCGTACGGGCCCGACCAGTATGGCCTTCTCGCGGCAGAACCTGCCCTTCGTCAAGCGCAGCGCGGCGACGCAGGCCAACATCCGGCGTGGGGGATACGTACTGGTGGATAGCATCGGCGCACCGAAGGCGGTACTGATCGCGACGGGTTCGGAAGTGGATCTGGCGCTCAAGGCGCAGGCCAGACTGGCGGAAGACGGCATTCCGGTGCGCGTGGTATCGATGCCCTGCACCAACATTTTCGACCGGCAGGATGCGGCGTATCGCGCCAGCGTGCTGCCCAAGGGAGTGGTACGGATTGCCGTCGAGGCAGGCGTCAGCGACGGCTGGTACAAATACGTCGGACTGGAGGGCGCCGTCGTCGGGCTCGACCGCTTCGGCGAATCGGCTCCGGCAGGAGCCTTGTTCAAGGAATTCGGCTTTACCGTCGACAACGTGGTGGCGACGGTAAAGGGTGTCATTTAGTTTCTTTTATCAGGAGTTTCGGCATGACGATCAAAGTTGGCATCAACGGGTTTGGCCGCATCGGGCGCATGGTGTTTCGCGCTGCGGCGAAGGATTTCTCCGATATCGAGATCGTTGGCATCAACGACCTGCTCGAGCCCGATTACCTGGCCTATATGCTGAAGTACGATTCGGTGCATGGCCGCTTCAAGGGCGAAGTATCGGTCGAGGGCTCGACCCTGATCGTCAACGGCAAGAAGATCCGCCTCACTGCGCTCAAGGACCCCGCCGAGCTGAAGTGGAATGAAGTCGGTGCCGATGTCGTCATCGAATCCACCGGCCTGTTCCTGACCAAGGAAACCGCCGCCAAGCACATCGCCGCCGGCGCCAGGAAGGTCATCATGTCGGCGCCGTCGAAGGACGACACACCGATGTTCGTCTTCGGCGTCAATGACAAGACCTATGCCGGCCAGACGATCATTTCCAATGCATCGTGCACCACCAACTGTCTCGCTCCGGTGGCCAAGGTGCTCAACGACAACTGGGGCATCAAGCGCGGCCTGATGACAACCGTGCATGCCACCACCGCGACGCAGAAGACCGTCGATGGCCCGTCGAACAAGGACTGGCGCGGCGGCCGCGGCATTCTCGAGAACATCATTCCTTCCTCGACCGGCGCCGCCAAGGCCGTCGGCGTGGTGATCCCGGAACTCAACAAGAAGCTCACCGGCATGTCCTTCCGCGTGCCGACCTCCGACGTATCGGTGGTCGATCTGACCGTGGAACTCAGCAAGCCGGCGACCTACGACGAGATCTGCGCCGCGATGAAGGCCGCCTCCCAGGGCGCCATGAAGGGCGTGCTCGGCTACACCACCGACAAGGTCGTCGCTACCGATTTCCGCGGCGAAAGCTGCACCTCGGTGTTCGATGCCGAGGCCGGCATCGCGCTCGACAGCACCTTCGTCAAGGTCGTGTCGTGGTACGACAACGAGTGGGGCTATTCCAGCAAGGTGCTGGAAATGGTTCGCGTCATCAGCAAGTGACGGCACGGTGGAAAGTCGGCGCTGGTGATACGGCGTCGACTCTCCACCGAAATCCACCGGCCGTGTCCGGTGCTTCTTCCGCAGCGGATAGCCAATGAAATTCAAGAAACTGACTGATCTCAATGTGAGCGGCAAGCGGGTTTTCATCCGCGCCGATCTCAACGTGCCGCAGGACGACAGCGGCGCCATCACCGACGACACGCGCATTCGCGCAGCACTGCCGGGCATTCGTTATGCGCTCGACGGCGGCGCGGCCGTGATGGTTACCTCGCACCTTGGCCGACCGACCGAGGGCGAATTCAAGGCGGCAGACTCGCTGGCCCCGATCGCGGCGCGTATGGCCGAGTTGCTGGGCAAGCCGGTGCGCCTGGTGCAGAACTGGGTCGATGGCGTCGAACTGACGACCGGCGAAGTCGTGATGCTGGAAAACTGCCGCATGAACAAGGGCGAGAAGAAGTGTGACGACGCGCTCTCGCAAAAGCTCGCCAAGCTGTGCGACATCTGGGTGCATGACGCATTCGGCACTGCGCACCGCGCCGAGGCGACCACCTATGGCATGGGCAAGTACGCGCCGGTGGCCTGCGCCGGCCCCTGTGTCGCCAATGAACTCGAAGCGCTGACCCTGGCGCTGGCAAAACCGGCGCGGCCGATGGCCGCGATCGTGGCCGGCTCCAAGGTGTCCACCAAGCTCACCGTGCTCGAATCGCTGGCCGACAAGGTCGACCAGTTGATTGTCGGCGGCGGCATTGCCAATACCTTCCTGCTCGCCGCGGGCAAGAAGATCGGCAAGTCGCTGGCGGAACCCGATCTGGTCGATCAGGCGAAGCGCGTGATGGCCAAGGTCAAGGTGCCGCTACCCACTGACGTGGTCTGCGCCAAGGAGTTTTCCGCGACCGCGACGGCAACGGTGAAGCAGATCGACGATGTGGCCGCCGACGACATGATTCTCGACATCGGCCCGGACTCGGCCAGGGCGCTGGCCGAGATCGCCAGAAATGCCGGCACCATCGTCTGGAACGGCCCGGTCGGCGTCTTCGAGTTCGACGCCTTTGCCGGCGGCACCAAGGCCCTGGCCAGCGCGATCAGCGAATCGAAGGCTTTCTCGCTGGCGGGCGGCGGCGACACGATTGCGGCGATCAACAAATTCGGCGCCAAGGTCAGCTACATCTCGACCGCAGGCGGTGCCTTCCTCGAGTTCCTCGAAGGCAAGAAACTGCCCGCCGTAGAAATTCTCGAGCAACGCGCGACAACCTGACGCGGGCGCGGCACGCCATGGCCATTCAGCGCTCGACCAAGATCGTCGCCACCCTCGGACCCGCTTCCAGCAGCCCGGAACGGCTTGCCGAGCTGGTCGCTGCCGGCATCGACGTGGTGCGCCTGAATTTTTCACATGGCACGGCCGAAGATCACAAGAAGCGCATCGGCATTCTGCGTGAGGCCGCCCACAAGGCCGGCCGCACGGTAGGCGTGATGGCCGACCTGCAAGGGCCGAAGATCCGCATCGGCAAGTTCGCTGCCGGCCCGGTGACCATCAAGGCGGGACAGAGCTTCATCCTCGACGCCAAGTGCGTGCTGGGCGATGCGGGACGCGTGGGCCTCGACTATCCCGAGCTGATCGAGGATGTCGTCGCCGGCGACGTGCTGCTGCTCGACGACGGACGCACGGTGTTCGACATCGAGCGCATCCAGGGCAGCGAGATTCACTGTCGCAACCGGCATGACGGCGAACTGTCGAACAACAAGGGCATCAACAAGCAGGGCGGCGGACTTTCCGCGCCGGCGCTGACGCCCAAGGACATGGCCGACATCAAGACCGCGGCCTCGCTCAATGTCGATTACGTCGCCGTGTCTTTCCCCAAGTCGGGCGGCGACATGCGCCAGGCACGCCAGCTGCTGCGCGATGCGGGATCCGATGCGCTGGTGATCGCCAAGATCGAGCGCGTCGAGGCGGTGGCGAACCTCGAAGACATCCTGCATGCCACCGATGGCATCATGGTGGCGCGCGGCGACCTGGCGGTCGAGGTAGGCGATGCGGCCGTGCCGGCCCTGCAGAAGCGCATGATCCGCATGGCGCGCGAGTACAACCGTTTTTCCATCACCGCCACGCAAATGATGGAATCGATGATCAGCAGCCCGGTGCCCACCCGCGCCGAAGTTTCCGACGTGGCCAACGCCGTGCTCGACGGCACCGATGCCGTGATGCTGTCGGCCGAGACCGCCTCCGGCGCCTATCCGGTGCAGGCGGTGGAGGCCATGGCGCGGGTCTGTTTCGAGGCGGAAAAATCGCAGACCGTCACCCTCGATACGCACTTTCTCGATCAGGTGTTTACGCGCATCGACCAGTCGATCTCGATGGCGGCGATATTCACTGCCTTCCACCTCAAGGTGAAGGCCATCGCCACGCTGACCGAGTCGGGCGCAACTACGCTGTGGATGAGCCGGCTGAATTCCGGCGTGCCCATCTATGCGCTGACGCCGCGCATCCGCACCCGCTACCGCGTCAGCATTTACCGCGACGTCTATCCGCTGCTGACCGAGTACGTCGCCACGGATCGCGATGAACTGCTGTGGCAGGCGGAGGAAATCCTGATTGCCGCCGGCGCGGTGGTGCCGGGCGACCTGATCGTGCTGACCATCGGCGAGCCCATCGGCCAGGCGGGCGGCACCAACACCATGAAGCTTGTAAAGGTCGGCGAGCATCGCCCGCCCAAGTTCGCACAACGATAACCCTAGGAGATTGCCATGCCCCTCGTATCCATGCGTCAACTGCTCGACCACGCTGCCGAAAACGGCTACGGTCTGCCCGCCTTCAACGTCAATAACCTGGAGCAGATCCAGGCCATCATGGAGGCCGCTGCCGAAACCAACAGCCCGGTCATCATGCAGGGCTCGGCCGGCGCCCGCAAGTATGCCGGCGAGCCCTATCTGCGCCACCTGATCGAGGCGGCGATCGAGACCCATCCGGATATCCCGATCGTGATGCACCAGGATCACGGCGCCAGCCCGGCGATCTGCATCCAGTCGATGCGCTCGGGTTTCTCCAGCGTGATGATGGACGGCTCGCTGCAGGAAGATGCCAAGACCCCGGCCAGCTTCGAGTACAACGCCCGCGTCAGCAAGCACGTGGTCGACATCGCTCATGCCATCGGCGTTTCGGTGGAAGGCGAACTCGGTTGCCTGGGCTCGCTGGAAACCGGCATGGGCGAGAAGGAAGACGGCCACGGTGCGGAAGGCGCGCTGTCGCACGACCAGCTCCTGACCGACCCCAACGAGGCCGCCGAATTCGTCAAGGCCACCGGCGTCGATGCGCTGGCGATCGCCATCGGCACGTCGCACGGCGCCTACAAGTTCACCCGCCCGCCCACCGGCGCGGTGCTGCGCATCGACCGCATCAAGGAAATCCACGCCCGCATTCCGAATACCCACCTCGTGATGCATGGCTCCTCGTCGGTGCCGCAGGAATGGCTCAAGATTATCAACCAGTACGGCGGCACCATGGGCGAAACCTATGGCGTGCCGGTCGAGGAAATCGTCGAGGGCATCAAGCACGGCGTGCGCAAGATCAACATCGACACCGACCTGCGCATGGCGTCGACCGGCGCGATCCGCAAGTACCTGGCGGAGAACACCAAGGACTTCGATCCGCGCAAATATTTCGCCGCCGCCCGCAAGGCGATGAAGGAAATCTGCGTGGCCCGCTATACGGCATTCGGTTGCTCCGGCCAGGCCAGCAAGATCAAGCCGATGTCGCTGGAAAAGATGGCCGAGCGCTACAAGAAGGGCGAGCTCAACGCGATCGTGAAGTAAGCGACGATTTGCGGTAAATTAGCCGGGCCGCCCCCTTTGGGCGGCCTTGCCTTTTCCAGCATGGACATCAAGTCCCACACCTTCGATCGACTGCGCAAGTTCTTCAGCAGCGGCCTCGACATTGTCGAGTATGCCGGCTTGCTGGTGATTGCCTTCGCCACCACCATCGCCATGTACCAGGAGGCGATGCTGATGGTCGAGTCGCACCGGGTGACCCTGGCGGATCTGCTGCTGATGTTCCTCTACCTCGAAGTGCTGGCGATGATCGGCCAGTATTTCAAGTCGGGCCAGCTGCCGGTGCGTTTCCCGCTGTATATCGGCATGGTGGCCCTGGCGCGCTACCTGATCCTCGATATCAAGGAAATGACCGAGTGGCGCATGCTGGCGGTCACCGCGGCAATCTTCCTGCTGACCGTTTCCGTGCTGGCGATCCGCTACGGTCACGTGCGCTTTCCCTATCGCGAGGATGCGGACGAGAAGTCCGGCAAGGCCTACGTTCGCGAATAACCCTTCCGTTCAGAGCAACTTCATGCCCATTTCTTCCCCTCCCTTGTTTGAATCCAGCATCAAGAGCCTGCCGCTGCTCGGCCGCGGCAAGGTGCGCGACATCTATGCCGTAGGCGAGGACAAGCTGCTGATCATCACTACCGATCGTCTGTCGGCCTTCGACGTGATCCTGCCCGACCCGATTCCGGGCAAGGGCGCCGTGCTGACGGCCATGGCCAATTTCTGGTTCGGCAAGCTTGCGCATGTGGTGCCCAACCAGCTGACCGGTATCGATCCCGAAACGGTGGTGGCCGGTGAAGAGGAAAAGGTCCAGGTGCGCGGCCGCGCACTGGTGGTCAAGCGCCTGAAACCGCTGCCGATAGAGGCGGTGGCACGCGGCTTTCTGATCGGCTCCGGCTGGAAGGACTATCAGGCGACGGGTGCCGTATGCGGCATCGCGCTGCCGCCCGGCCTGCAAATGGCCCAACAGTTGCCGACGCCGATTTTCACCCCGGCGACCAAGGCCGAGATGGGCGACCACGACGAAAACATCGACTACGCGGCGGTCGAGAAACTGCTCGGCGCCGAGCTGGCGAAGCTGGTCAAGGAGACCACCTTGCGCCTGTATCGCGAGGCAGCCGCCTTTGCCCGCGTGGTAGGCATCATCATCGCCGACACCAAGTTCGAGTTCGGCCAGGACGCCGAAGGCCGGCTCTACCTGATAGACGAAGTGCTGACGCCCGACTCCTCGCGCTTCTGGCCGGCCGACAAGTACAAGGTGGGCATCAGCCCGCCCAGCTTCGACAAGCAGTTCGTCCGCGACTACCTGGAAACCCTGGACTGGAACAAGCAGGCGCCGGGGCCGAAGCTGCCGCAGGACATCATCGACAAGACAGCGGCCAACTATCTCGAGGCGCTGACCCGTCTGGCAGGCCCGCACACCATCTGATGCCGACGGCGATTTAGGCCCGATGAACGATCCAGTCGCCGTCCCGTCAGCACCGCCCGCAGGGGATACCGGCCCCGGCTCCGCCGGGAACATAGCTTTGCCGAAGGTGCGCAAGGTCGGTTTTGGCGCGCCGCTGAGGTGGCTTGGACTGGGCTGGGCAGACCTTCGCCGGCAGCCGGCGGTCAGCCTGTTCTACGGCATTGCGATCGCCGTGGGCGGCGCCCTCATACTGGGCCTCACGGCGAACCTGCCCTATCTGTTCGCTGCGGCCATCACGGGTTTTCTGCTGGTGGCGCCGATGCTCGCGGCGGGACTCTATGAACTGTCGCGCCGCTACCTCGCCGCGGAGCCTGCGACGGTCTACGATTCCATGCTGGCCTGGAAGCGCAATCCTTCCGCACTGGTCAGTTTCGGACTGATGTCGATACTGGCCGGTACCGCGTGGCAACTGGTCTCCGTCGTGATCGTCGCCCTGTTCTACAAGGGCAGCGCGATGGTGCCGATGGACATGATGGTCGAGGTGGTGCTCAACCCGCAGCATTACCTGATGTTCTTCGTCTACCTGAGCGCGGGCGCTGTGCTGGCGGCGCTGGTGTTCGCCCTCAGCGTGGTTTCGATGCCGATGCTGGTCGACCGCCAATGCGACCTGCTTTGTGCGCTGGTGACCAGCATCGATGCCGTCGCCGAGAATCCGCTGCCACTGGCTCTATGGGCCCTCATCATCATGCTGCTCTGCGGTCTCGGTTTCGCCACCGCGCTGGTGGGGATGGTACTTGTCCTGCCCTGGCTCGGACACGCCAGTTTCCACGCCTACAAGGATCTCGTCGAGCACCACGTGTGAAATCAGCAGCGGCACTCGATATACGGCGAGCTATTGAACCCCCAAGCTTCGCCCCAAAATATAGAAGATGAACCCATTACTCGATTTCAGCGGGCTGCCCCGCTTTGACGCAGTTCAGCCCGAACACGTCACCCCTGCCATTCGTGAGCTGCTGGGCGAAAACCGCGCCCTGATCGATCGCCTGATCGCGCCGGAAACTGCCGCGACGTGGGACGCCTTCGTGCAACCGATGCTCGATGCCGGCGAGCGCCTGTCGCGCGCCTGGGGCATCGTCGGCCATCTGCATTCGGTCAATGACGTGCCGCCCTGGCGCGAGGCTTACAACGCCATGCTGCCCGAGGTCTCCAGCTTCTATGCCGATCTCGGGCAAAACCTCGAGCTGTTCGCCAAGTTCAAGGCGCTCGCCGCCGGTGCGGAATTCCCGACGCTGTCGCCGGCGCGGCGCCGCATCATCGAGAACGAGCTGCGCGATTTCCGGCTGTCGGGCGCAGAACTCGCGGAAGACAAAAAGCCGCGCTTCAAGGAAATCCAGGAAGATCTGTCGGCGCTCGGCGCGAAGTTTTCCGAGAACGTGCTGGACGCGACCAACGCTCACGCCGAGTGGATAGACAATGAAAGCGAGCTCGCGGGCCTGCCCGAGGATGCGAAGTCTGCGGCGCGGGCGGCTGCCGAGAAGGAAGGCAAGCCGGGGTGGAAGTTCACCCTGCACGCGCCGTCCTACATTCCGGTGCTGCAGTTCTGCGACAACCGCGGGCTGCGTGAGCGCATGTACCGCGCTTACGCGACGCGCGCTTCGGAGTTCGGCCCGCAGGAATGGGACAACGGCCCGCTGATCGACCGCCTGCTGGCCCTGCGCGACGAGGAAGCGAAAATGCTCGGCTACCGCAACTACGCCGAAGTCTCGCTGGCCACCAAGATGGCCGACACGCCGGCCCAGGTGGCGGCCTTCCAGCGCGACATGGCGGCCAAGGCGCGGCCCTTCGCCGAGCGCGACGTCGCCGAGCTGCGCGAGTTCGCCGCGAAGGAACTCGGCATGGATGCGCTGGAGAGCTGGGATCTCGCCTGGGCCTCGGAAAAGCTCAAGCAGCGGCGCTACAGTTTTTCGGACGACGAGGTGAAGCAGTACTTCCCGGAGCCCAAGGTGCTGGCCGGGCTGTTCCGCGTCATCGAGTCGCTCTTCGCCGTGAAGCTCGCTCCGGATACCGCGCCGGCCTGGCATCCGGCCGTGCGCTTCTTCCGCATCGAGCGCGAGGGAAAGCTGATCGGCCAGTTCTATCTCGACCTCTATGCGCGCGAGACCAAGCGCGGCGGGGCCTGGATGGACGAGGCGATCACCCGCCGCCGCATCGCGAGCGGCGTGCAGACGCCCGTGGCCTACCTCAACTGCAACTTCCCGGCGCCGGTCGGCGAGGGCACGCAAATGCGGCCGGCCACGTTCAGCCACGACGACGTGATCACCCTGTTCCACGAGTGCGGCCACGGCCTGCACCATCTGCTGACGCAGGTGGACGAGCTACCGGTATCCGGCATCCACGGCGTCGAATGGGATGCGGTGGAGCTGCCGAGCCAGTTCATGGAAAACTTCTGCTGGGAGTGGGACGTGCTCTCCGGCATGACGGCGCACGCCGAAACCGGGGCGCCGCTGCCGCGCGCGCTCTACGACAAGATGATCGCCGCGAAGAATTTCCAGAGCGGCCTGCAGATCCTGCGCCAGGTCGAGTTCGGCCTGTTCGACCTGCTGCTGCACGCCGATTTCGTGCCCGGCGGCGGCCGCAGCGTCATGGACTTGCTCGCGCAGGTGCGCCGCGAAGTGGCGGTGCTGGTGCCGCCCGAGTGGAACCGCTTCCCGCAGAGCTTTTCGCACATCTTCGGCGGCGGCTATGCCGCGGGCTACTACAGCTACAAATGGGCCGAAGTACTTTCGGCCGACGCCTACGAAGCCTTCGAGGAGGCGGCGAAGACCAGCGGCAGCACGCTCGATGCGGCGACCGGCGAACGCTACTGGCGCGAGATCCTCTCGGTCGGCGGTTCGCGTCCGGCGCTCGACTCCTTCAAGGCATTCCGCGGCCGCGAGCCGCGGCCCGACGCCTTGCTGCGGCACAACGGGATGGCAGTCGCCGCGTAAATCGCCGTAGTACCAGCGCCGACTCTTCAAGCGCGGCGCTCAGTAGCCTTCGTCGCGCAGCTTCTTCTTGGGCTGCTCGACGCTGAAATCGATGCCGGTGAAATACTTCTGCAGCGGGCAGGGTGTGTCCGGGTGGCAACCGTGCTCGCGGGCGCATTCGCGCTGGGTCTCGTCCAGCAGCA
>Ga0265297_10006325_pt1 | contig 17319 bp, 18 predicted proteins | sample Munlanlwell13791_FD_192502 | JGI IMG/M metagenome (GOLD analysis project Ga0265297, IMG submission 192502) | Leachate microbial communities from a municipal landfill in Southern Ontario, Canada - Leachate well 137-91 | ecosystem: Engineered > Solid waste > Landfill > Unclassified | place...
TATCTTCCATTTTCTGAAATTTTATTATAATTACTATCATATAAATTTTGATTCTTTGAAGCAAATTGAATATATGTATCAGTTTTTTTTGATTCTTGTTTTAATCTTTCTACATAACTTCCACATTTTAAAAATTTAAATCCAGTAAGTCCAGTACTTTTTATATATTGAGAATCCTGCCCAGTATAAATACATACATCTATGAAATTTCCTACTAAAGACAAGACTTTTTTTACAAAAAATATATTTTGTTTATGACACGGATCCCCTCCAGTTAAAACCAACTTATTACAATTATTATTTTTTGTTAAAATATTTATAGCTTCATTGATAAACCCATCTACTGTAAAAGAAATAACACCTTCATTAAAATCAAATTTTCTTAATTTAGGGTTTATACAATTCATACACGTTAAATCACATCCTAAAAAATGAATCAGTAAAGCATAACTTTCATTATCAGGATAGTCTATGAAAGTAAAATTAAAGGGATAAACTAGTTTTACTTCCATTAATTATTTATATAGTTATAAATATTTTCAATACTATTAAGAAAATAATCTTCTGTAGAATCATTGCACATAATAATATCAAAAAAATCATCAGGTAAATCATCTAAGTCTGTCTCGGATACATCATTATCACCATTTTTTATTTCAGGACGAATAATTTTAACAATAAAAATATCTCTATCATAAAAATTTTCTTGTAATTCCTCTATTTCATATTTAAATCTACAATCTGAAATTATAATATTCCTAAAAAAATAATTATCTGAATTAATTATATCTTGTGTAAGTTTGTCAACCCAGTAGTTTTGCCCAAAAGTTTGTTTCATCATTTGTCCATACCACTGTAAGGCTTTTCTTACAGTCATATAGGAACCATCAGCTAATTTTAATCCTAAACTTTTTTCTTTTTTTTCAGGTGTATAAAAATCAAGTAAGTCACTAGATACATCTAATGAAAAATAAAAAAATGATTTAAGTTGCGCTTTTAGTTCATCGGCTAAAGCTAAATTTATATATTCACCATTACTCTTTTCTTCAAAAAAAGAAGCAAATGTTGATTTTCCAACTTGTTTTTTACCACAAAGAAGAATTAATTTCTTTTTCATTTAACATAATCCTAGTAAAGTAATTTTAACTCACAATAATGATTTATTCTATTTAAAATTTTATCCCTTTCCTCTTTATTTTCAAAATGTATTTCAATTAAATCCTTAAAATTACCAAAAGATATAATAATACAAGAATCATTAACAGGATTATATGAAAATACATATTTAAAATTTATTCTATAAATACATCCATATCTATCTTTAATTGCTAAAAAATTCATTTAAGATTTATTTCCTCCCGTTCACCACCAATTTTTATTTTTACAGGTTGACCCCATTGTATTAACATACTTTTGTGCTTTTTTAATTTTATTTATAGATGATCTTCCTTGTTCAACATATCTTTGTTGATAGAGCATCCTTTTTTCTTAACATATACTGTAGTAGTTTTTTGTTCAAAAGAATCTTTCTTTTCTGTCACTTACTTACTCCCAAATATTTTCAAATCTTTTTCGTCTTACAATCTTGATATCATCATAAAACATTAATTGAAGAAAATCTCTTTCAATAAGTTGATGAATACTTTCCCCAAATTTTTTCTTTATCATATTCATTGAATAATTTGAAGTCATAACAATTCGTTTGTCTTCATGAATAAAACTTCTTAAAAAAGTGTCCCAAAGAGCAATAGTTGTATCAGGATTATTTATAAACATTTGACTCTTTCTTGTATCAAAAACATCATCTATAATAAGAAGATCAACATCAATTATTTTTTGAAGTTGATTATAAAATCTTTCTTCATAATTAAACCCTTGTGTTTTTAATAGAAGATCTAATAGTTTTCCAGCATAAACAAATTGAACCTTTAAACCCTGTCTTAAAAATTCTTTTCCTATTGCACAAGCACACATTGATTTTTGAACATTATGTGTTTTTTCTTCTCCACTAGAATCATCTTCATCCCCATTTCCTCCACAAAGATAAAGATTTATATTATGAAATTTTTCTTCAAGACATCTTTTAGCGTATTGTTCGCACTTATTTTTAGAATCAATACTTTTATCTCCTTGATAATCTATAAAATCAATATCCCAATAATTCTTTGGTATCCCAGAACGTATTAAATATAATTCAAATTTTTCTTGTTCTTTTTTTTTCCAATAATCTTCATTACGAATAGCAACATCTTCACCATCTATTGTTTTTATATTATAAGGATTCATATTATATACTCTTTAAATCAGAAAAATCTATAGGTTGACCATTAATTTTAAGATATGAATATCTAGAATGTAATCTATCCATACATTGTTGTAATTCTTCATCAGAAAGGTCCTGCATTCTAGCTGGTCTAGGAATTTCAATACCATCAATAAATTTTTTACGAACAGGAAAAATACTTTCTCGTAAATAATTATCAAGATCATCCATATTTTCAGCTATAGGAATTATTTTATAATTGTCCGATTTTGCTATCAAAGCCAGCGATCCATACCAGATTTTTTGGTATTTACTTTTATGTGATTGATTAAATTTTAATTTAAAAATAATTTTTGTTTCTTTTTGATCAATAACAGCTTTCTCAATATTCTTTTGTGTATCTGGATCTAAAAATAATAATTTTAATGAAAGTCCATTTGTTTCAACATCAAAATTTATAAATTTTCCTAAAACAGAAAATTCAGACATTAATTTTCTCCTTATTTAAATTAAATGAATTCTTCCTTCTCTTAACTGCTTAAAAATATCAGGGGAAAGTTTTATTGCTGCCGCAGCCATATGCCCGCCACCGTTCCATTTTTCAGCGATTTTAGATACATCTATTCCATCTTTACTTCTAAGTGAAACTTTAGTGGAATCTTTATCCCAAGCAGAATGTGCTATAAGATATTTTATCTTTTCTTTTAAATCTAATAAAAGTCTATGACATACAATACTTGTCTTAGAAGGTATTTCTACATAACCATAAGAATTACCACAAGAATCAATTCTGAACTGAATATTTTTTTTTGCTTTTTTATAAGAATCTTCTTCTTTCTGTCGTGCTTTTAAAGCATTTACTTGTTCGTATTGGGTAAAAGTAAAAGATTTATTTTCTTGTATTTTTTTATGTTGAATTCTTAAAAATTCAGAATATATTTCTGTATCAGTCTGAACATCCCGTAAAGACCAATTAACATAACTATAAAGGACATTCGATAAATCTTTTGCTTTTTCCCAAAGCAAGGAATCTGTTCTCCACATATCATACGTATCTGTTAATTCTATAATTTGTGATAAAGTTCTATTTTTTCTTGTATTTTTAGTTAATTCATCAAAAAAAATTTTTGCACCACATACAGTATCATCAAAATAATAATTTTCTAAATCACCCAATTCTTGTTTTCCAGTAATATGATGATCAAATATATATATTTCTTTTTTTAAGTCAACTAATTTTTCATATAGTATTTTTGTAGGGGTTATATCTGTAAAAATTATTATATCACTTATTTTTGCATCTTCTAAAGAAACTTCTTCCATATCTCTATTATAAGTATTTAAAGGAATATATTTTTTACATAGAGGTTGAATAATAACTTCAGCAACTAAGCGGCAAGAATTTCCATCTAAATCACTATCACTAATATGATAAATTATTTTATTTTCAAAAATACGTAGATCCAAAAATATCTCCTTTTTTAAATATAATAAAAAAGTCCCTTTTAAAATCAAGTAAATAATTTTAAAAGGGACTTAAAAAAAAATTAACTTACAAAAATACCCATAACAGTTATAAGGTCTCCAGAAGTCACTGCGGCAGATCCTTCATCTGCTACTGTTAGTAATCCTGTAGTAGTGCTATAAGTATATTTAAACCCAGGAATATCCACATCAGCACGTTTCACCTGACCAATAAACCAAAAAGCATCTGTAGTTTTATAGAGTGCTGTTCCTGACGCAACATCTAAAACGGCTTGATTAGCAGTATCTTCAGCAGCCGTAACAGTATGATAAATAGTTAATGGCCTAAAATATGACTTAGACATTTTTAATTACCTCACGTAATTGAATAAAATTTTGAAAAAGGATAGAAATAGCTACCCATATTCAATTATTTATTAGTAATTAGAAAAATCTATCTTTTTAGTTTTGATTGAATATTATCCCACTCTTTTTTACAAGTATCCATTAAGTCCTGTCGATATAAATCTTTAGGACAAAAATCTTCTCTTTCAAAAACAAAATTTTCAAAATATTTTATAATTTTATCTTCACTAAAATTATTAAGAACATAATCTCTATTTTTACTAGTTATAGTATAATATTCTTTTTTATCTTTTTTCCAAGCAGAATACATCACTTGTAAAGCCTTAACTGTTTCATATATATTTGGAACAGCATAAAAAGTGTTAATTTCATATCCATGATGATACATACTATATGCTTCATCTAGCATACTATCAATAGGATAATTAATACCAGAATTAGCTATTTCACGTAAACAAGACCAATTTGTATAAATAGATGGTATACCACAAAGCATCGATTCATGAACAGGTAATCCCCACCCTTCACCTCTACTTAAAAATAATAAAACTGAAACAGATTGATATAATTTTACCATATCAAAAGTTGTTAAATTTTCTTGTAACAAATAAATAGGAGAATTCTTACAGGACATATTACAAACAGAAGCCCTTTGAATTAAGGCTTCAACCGAAAGTTCATTTTTAGATAAATCATAACATTTCATAATTAACTGCGTATCTGAAACAGAATCGAACGCACGACAATATGAAATAATGGTATCTTCTACCCCTTTTCTCTTAGTATTTTGTCCAACAAATAAAACAGTAAACACTTTTTCAGATTCTTTTAAATTAATATTAACAGGGGTATATATAGTTGGGGGAACATATATTGGTGAATAAAATACTGGTTTAGAAGTTAATTGTTTTAATTGATTTCCTACAAAATAAGAAGATGTTAAAAATCCATCAATATCTGGGGTAATCCATAGTTCATTCCAAAATTTAGGAAGGGGCAGGGTTTCCCAAAGAATATTTAAAAATTTTCTTTTACAGTTTTTTGTAAGATAATTTATAACTTGCTTATCTCTAGTTCCCACAAGTGAACTAGGATTAATAAATATTAAACCAACATCATATTTAACAGTATTATCAAAATTTTTATTATCCAATGCCAACGTATTGTAGATAGTAACATCTTCAATTATTCCCAATTGCTTCATTCTTGTTAATATATAAGCAAACCCTTTAGAAGAATTACCATAACCACCATCTTTTGCCTCAAAACCATCAACAGGTCCTATTAACAGTACTTTCATATTTATACAATCCTTTTAAATTTAAAACTAGTTAATAAATCTTCTTCTTTTTCTTTTTCCCTATATTTCTCTTTTATAATATCAATAAAATTTTTCCCAACAATATCCCACGATAACCTTTGTATATAATACCAACCATTTTCCCCTAACTTTCTAGCTAAAGATTTATCGGAAACAATTTTAGCCATTTGTTTGGCACAATCATCCGTATCTGCTAAAGCAAAATGAATATCTGCATTCATAGCATACGTAAAATCATTAACTTTTACAGGTAAACCTGCATCTTTACAAAATTCAACATGACCACCATAATCAATATATATCACAGGTTTTTTATGTAGCCAACTTTCTAAATAAAGATAACCATAACCCTCTCCACCGGACAAACCAATAGCACAATCACACGCTTTTATTCGTCGATACAATTCTTGTTTTGGAATACCTTTATTTGAATTTAGTCCTGTTGGGAAAAAAACACTATTATTAAGTTTATATTCACTAACAACCCCTTGTAAATCGGTTCCTCCTTGTTGTCTAGTTATATCAACGTGCATATATAATTTATATTTATTTTTTGTATCGTTTATTTTTAATTTAAATTTATAAAAAGATTCAATTATTTTAGCCAACATTTTTCTTTCAGAATTAGTAGATACTGTAAAAAAAATAAAATCATCCTCACTTACACTACTTCCAAAAGCATCCTTTTTTAATATATTTTGTTTTACTTCATCCTCAAGATCTATTCCTAAAGGAATTGAGTCAATAGGATTTAAACCTAATCCTTCTAAACAAGATTTACCCATTTTTGTACAAGGAATAAGCAAATCTGCTGACCCCATAATTTCTTTTAATGATTTCCTTGGTGTCTTATTAACTGGAGTAGGAAATAAACAATATTCAGGATATTTTGGAGTTTCAATCGTAACGTAATTTATCCAATAAAAATTTTTACGGTATGCAGAATATGCAATTGAATCTTGAATCCAAGGATCAATCATAGATATTACTATATTTGGAGAAAAATAATCTATAGCTTTATCAAATTGAACCGCTTTATTAGCATCTAATAACTGTGCATTAAAAAAAGTTATTGATTCCCCTATATCTTTTAATAGGCCCGTTTTATCTTTACAAAAAGTTTCTTTTGTTGTATCTGCACCTGATATAGTGGCATAACCTATTTCATATTCACCTGTTTTGTAGAATTGCTTTATTAATGATAAAATTACATAAGATAATCCAGTTGTATAGGTAATACTATCACCAGCAAATAAAATTTTTTGTTTTTTCACCAACATTTCTCCTACTAATAAAATTTATTATTAGTATTTATATAATTCCCTTTAATAATTTTCGTAATTCTTCCTCAGAAAGTTCTTTATTCAATTTATCATTTAATTCTATTCTATTCATAGAACGTAAATATCTAATATTATCTATAGTTTCAGGATATACTAAAAAATCAATAATAGAATCCTTTGTTGAATTTATTCTAGCTGTTCTATCAAGAGCCTGCCGTGTTGAAACAGTATCAAAAGGAAGTTCATAAAAAATAATATTATTACATTTCTTTTGTAAATTTATACCAGCAGAGGAGGTTAAAGCACTTAAAAATATTATTTTATTTTCATCACTATTATTAAACTTATCCTGTATTTCTTGTCTTTCTTTCTCTTTAGTATTTATTTTCCCGTGAATAATTAAAGGTTTATATTTTTTAAATTTTTCAAACAATAAATCAAGTGTTTCTGGATGTATGCCATATACTACTGCTTTACCCCCTAAATAATTAACATACTTATCTATTAAAAATGAAAAAGCAATAAATTTAGAATCTTTTTCAATTTCATATTTTTCAATTAATCTTTTTAAATTTTTATCATAATAACTTCGTCTTTTTAATAATAAAGGATTATCAATCGCTTCTATTATCATCTGAAGTTTATTAAGTACTAATTTAAAAGTTATTTCATTAAATTCCTCTTCTAAAAGAAAAATTTCTTTATCACAAACATATCTATAAATTTGTCTTTGAAGTAAATTCAATTCTAAATTAGTATTCTTTAAAATCTTTTTTGTCCTCATTTCAGGAACATCTTCTTTTAAGCGTCTAAGTATATGTGGTTGAAGATTTCTATAAAATGTTTTAATATTTTCTTCATTATATTCTGTTATAAAGTACTTATCAAATTTAGTACCAAGTTCTTTTGCAATCCATAAAATAAACGCTTTTTCAGACATTGGTATAATAGAATTATCAACAAAAGAAACTTGATTATAAAAATCTTCTATTCTATTTATAGCAGGTGTCGCAGATAAACAACACCTAAAATTAAACTGATTCTTCATAGAAAGAACTGCTTTTGTTCTAACCGCTGTACTATGTTTAATAGCGTGACTTTCATCAATCAAACAAAAAAGATTTTCTTTTCCCCATTCTTTTTTTATGTCTACAATATTTGTCCACCGGATTCTTTTAATTGATTTTACAGTACTATATCGTTTATCGTATGATAATAAGCAAATTGCAACAAGATGATTAGGAATTATAATTATTTTTTTATTATGATTTGAAAAAGGTTTTATCTTTGATTTCTTATCTATAATTAAAATATCATCTTCTTGAAATTGATTTGAAAATTTTAATATTTCATATTTCCAATGATAGGATAATCCATTTGGAGGAATAATCAAAATTCCATCTATTTCTTTATTTTTATAAAGAGTAGAAAAAACTAAAATATTACTACTTGTCTTTCCTAATCCAGCATCATCTGTATCTAAATAATTTGATCGTTTAATTCTCCAATCACAACCATCTTTTTGATAATCAAACAAAGATTCATTTTTATTTAAAACAGAATAATCTATACATTTTTTTCTAAAAAAAGAAGTTTCACAAGTATATTTTAATTTATGTTCATTTATAAAATTTACTAATTCATCTGAAATAGTATATTCATACCCTCTCTTAGTAAACCATAATAGAACCTCATCAAGTCTATTAGGTGAAGTAATCCAACTTTTAGTTTCACTATCCCAATGAAAATCAATAAATTTTAAAAAAGAAACTTGAGAAGAAAAGTCCCTTTCTTCCTCAAGTTTTGAATTGGAGGTTTCACAATAAGAATTTAAAATAAATATAGCAATTTTATTATTAACAAAATCAATCACATACACTGGTAATTAATTTATTCCTTTTTTCCTTATATATTTTCAAACATTCTTTCTCAATTAAAGAGGATTCAAAATAAATTTGATTATTATCCCATTTATACCATAAATCATCTATTTTTTCTAATTCATAGTTTTTTAATATAGAAAAATTAATATTAAAAAAATTAATCATTTGCATTCCAGTATATTCAACAATTTTTATTTGTTTATTTACCTTTCTTTTTTCTATACTATTTTCAAAAATAAAATTTCTAACTTTCTTATAAACTTCTTCTTTAGATAAATTTTCTTCATTAATATTAATTTTTTTAATTTTTTCCAGAAATTCAGTTAAAGATAAAGGATTTTTAATAGGAATACCGGACATTCTTATTGATAAATTTCCATCATCCATATTTAAAAGAAATTCATCCTCCATCATATAAACTCTTTCAATAACCCCCTTTTCTTTAACTATAGTAGTTTTTTTTCTTTTCACTACTTCATCAAAAGAAACATTTTTTTCTTTTTGTAAAATAGAAACAATTTCATCCTCTGTCAAAGAAACCTGAACTTCCTTATCAACTTTATATTTAGGATAATATTTTTTAGCATATTTTTCTACTTGAGTTATATAATCTCTATAAGATACATTAGTATCAACTTTTACATACCATCTTATATTTTGTCCTAATATAAAATAAATACACACCCGCTCTGGATTCCACCACGTTACTAAAGGAATAGGGGCATTTTTTAAATAATTACTTATTTCCTTTGCTAATATTTGAAAATAAATTTTATCGTGAAATTCTACATTTTCCAAAAATTCAAAATTATCTAACCATTTATTTGGAGTCACACCGGCCACCTAAACTTGTTCATTATTTTTATATCCAGATTCATTATACAAATTTTGTATAAAAATAACAGTTTCTTCTTTATCAGAATAGCACATAGTATAAATATTATCAACAGAATTTGGAAATCTAACTACTATATCTTTTCCTGGCACAGAAGAAATCATATTTATAGCATAAGATATTCCACAAACTAATATAATATTCAATAAATCTTTAGGAATATTACATTTAATTTCTTCATAGCATTCTGCAATATCTTTTGTTTCTATAATTATTTTATCTTCTTTAAAAGAAAGAAAAATTCTATTAAAAAACTCACTACTAGTTACAGCACTTATTTTTCGTAGTATTCTTAATAATTCTTCTTTATTTATTTCAACAAAAGTATCGTGATAATACATTTTTTTTATTTTATCACTTAGAATATTTGGAAAAAGATCAGAATCGTCGCCGCCATCTTTATCCAACTTTAATTGTGCATCAACCTTAGAAAAAAATAAATACGTATCATTATACTTAAACATCATTTCGTGAGTAGATTCATCTTCAATATCATAAATAAAAACAGACTGTAATTTAAGATAATTATACATTTGATAAAGCATTACAGGAAAATAATAATTCTTATCGATATTATTTTTAGTTTTTATAATACCAGAACCATCTGTTCTATTTGTTGTAACAAAATGATTATTAAAAAATCCTATGGTATCCAATCCTTGACTATTTTCACCTAAATAACTTTTTATTAAATTAACTTTTTCAAAATCAAAAAATTCCATTTTTTGACAAGAATTACTTTTTTCAAGTAATTTCATAATAGCATCTATTTTTAAATATTCAGTATTATCAAAAGATTCAAAAGTATATTTAGATGCCTTACCAAAATTAACATGTGTACTTGTTATTACTATTTCATCATCTTTAAAACAATATTTTAAAATCTCTGAAAATTTTTGTGTTTGATAAGTAAGAACAAAACTATCCTTATTAATATTTTTATCTTTCAAAATAGTAATAAATCTCACTTCCATTCCTAATTGAAGAAAAACAACATCTGTAGAATTTTCTATAGATAAAATTTGAAATTTATCTGTTATTTCTGTTTTTTCATTTGCGCAAATTGCATATAAAAGTAAAAAATTAAGCTCTTCTTGTTTAAATTTAAGTTCCATATACCTATCTCCTTATTTAATAATATTATAATTAGTAAAAATTAAAAATCAAGTTAATTTTCTAGCGAACCATTTTTTATTTCAAAAATTTTACATTCAGAAATATTACTAAAGTACTCCTTAGTAAAATTATTATGGGTGATCAGAAATAGTTGATCGAAATTTTCATTCAACAAAGTTTGATATAATTTTAAAGACTTTTCATCACTAGCATCACTATCAATTTCATCTAAGAATAAAAAATTTAAATCTTGTAACTTTGTTAAAGCTATTCTAAAAGCAACACCAAATAATTGTTTTTCAAAACCACTAAGCATTGAAACTGAATGCCAATCAACCCCTTTATTTTCCGAATAAAAAAATTCAATTCCTTTTCCATCTTGTTTTAAATCAATTTGATATTTTCCATACCCTTTTTGAAAAAAATTATTCATTTTATTCTTAATAAAAGTAGAACCCAGATCAATTAAATAAGAACTAAAATCTTTATCTAGTATCGATGCCGTTTCTTTTAAAATAGTTACTTCATTTCTAAAAGTTATTATATCATTTTCTTTTGTATTAATATCTTTTACTATTTTTTTCTTTTGTTCTTTTATTTTATCATTATATTCTTGAATTTTTTTAATTTCAGATTCAATTTTATAATAATTATCAATAGAAGTTTTAAGAGTATTATATTGTAATTCTACAGTTTTATAGTCTACAGTAAATATAAATTCTTCTGGTTTTTGAATCTTGGTATTTTCCTCTATCTTTGTTTGTAAAACAAGAATCTTGCTTTCATAATCTTTAATCTTTTTTTCAACTATCTTATTTTCTTCTTCTACTTTATTAAAGATATTTCTATCTTCTTCTAATTTTTTTAATTCAATAAACAAAGGTTCTTGAATCTTTAATAATTCATCTTTTTTAGAATAATCTGGTTCTGTTATTAAATTAACTTCATTTAACTTCTTACTAAACTCTACAATATCTTTATTCCAGATATCCAATCTAGATTGAATGATTTTATTTTCTTGTTCAATATCCTCTCTTTCTTTTATCTGTTTTTTGCTTAATATTATCTGATCTTCTAAATTTTTATTTTCTATTTCAGAAGATTTAATAGTATTCTTTAATAAATCAACATCAGTAATTTCAAATTTTGACCCACAAGTAGGACAATTTCCATTTTTAATAGCATCTAATTTTTTTAATAAGAACAAATAATCTGACTTTTGTTTTACAAAAGAATTTTCTAAATCTTCTATTTGTTCTTTTGTAATACTAACCCTGGGCAATCTTTTTATAGTATTTTCAGAAAGCAGTTTTGTTCTTTCTTCTATTTTATTTTGTAAATCAGCTTTTTCAATTTCAATTGCTTTATAATTTTTAATTTCAGTTTCTAAAGTAAATAAATCATATTTAATCCTATCAAGTTCTTTACTTTTATTTATAAATTCATCTTCATTAATTTTTTTAACAGGTTTTAATTGATAAGTAGCAGCTTTACTATTCTCAAATTCAATTTCTTCATTTAATATTTTAATAGTCTTTTGTGCGTCTTCATATTGTCTTAATTTTTCTTTATACTTTTCATATTGTTGTAATTCAATTTGATATTTTTTCCTATCATCTTCTAAAAGAGATAACTTATTTTCTATTTCTTTAATATCAACATCTGGAAAACTCGGTTCTTCTAAATATTCAATTTTTACTTGTTGTAACGTTCTAACCTCAGTTTCTAGCGTTTCAATTTTTAAATTTATTTCTTTTATATCACTTTTTATTAATTCAACTTTTTCATTTATCTTATCTACTTTAAAAATAGGTTTTATTTTTTGTAGTCGTGGAGTTGGTTTTTCGAACAATAATTCAGTAGATTTATGTTGTAATGATATATTAGAATATAATGTTAAATCTGGATCAATAATAGTTGAAAGTTGTTTAACTGCATCAGATTTATAATAATCTTCAGAACCAATTTTTAATTCTCGATCAGTAGTCTTTCCACCTATTATTTTATAAAAATATTCTTTTGATTTATATTTAAATGTTTCACTAACTACAAATTTCTTTTGATTCCATCTAATATATTCCTCTATTTTATCAGACAAATAGTTAGTTTGAAGAAAAGTTAACGCTTCAATAATAGCTGATTTTCCCTCACCAGTTTCACCAGCTATAACATTTATTTTTTTAAAATCAAGATTTATATCTTTTATATTTTTAAAATCTTTTATAGATAAATTTGAAATAAACAAACTATTCTCCTTTAATAAATTCACAACCATTTTTATTTTTCATTTTTAACTAATGGTTCATACAATATCTTACATAATTTATTATTATATGTTGTATCACATAATTTATATCCCTGCGCCCCACACGTAACAGCAGATGCTATAGAAGATGAAAAAATTTTAGTCCATTTACACTTAGCACAATTAGGAATTATTTTAATTTTCTTCATCTTTATTTTTCCTTGATTTTCTTTGTTTCTTTTCTTCTTCTTTTACTTCTGCTAAAAAGCTGTCTGGTTCTGGTTTTTCTTTTTTACTCAAATAAGAAAATATAATTGGTTTTAATCCTTCTAAAATAGAGGGGTCACTTTCAATATATTTCATAAATTTAGGCTTACCATAAAACTGCTTATCATTAAATTCATAATAAGAACCATCTACATCTTCTATTAATTCATCTGTTTCTTTATTTTTTGAATATCTTTTAATAATCCCCATTGATATTGCAACAGAAAGTAACTCCTCTTCCAATACAACACCTATTTTAGTTGGATGATTCACATAAACAGAAACTTCAACGGTTCTTAAAGGAGGGCCAACTTTAGATTTTACTATTTTACATCTAGTAAGAAATCCCTCAGGATTAGATTCATCTCCAAGTATACCATCTTTTCCACTAACTCTTTGTACTTTCATTCTTAAAGAAGCATAAAAAGGAAGTGCATTACCCCCTGTTGTTACTTCTGGATGGTACTTATCCATTCCACTTCTTGTCTGATTTATAAAAATCACTGAACTTTTTGGATGTTGTAGCATTGTAGAATTTAATTTTTTTAGACCATTTGACATCATTCTAGCAAGTTTAGCCATATGTTCTGAAGCATAACTATTTTCTTTTTCTGCATCGGAAATCATTGTAGAAACAGAATCAACAATAACTAAATCTACTATCTCTGAACTTACTAACTGATCTATCATTTCATAAGCGTCTGTACCTGATTCTGGTTTTATAAGCATAAACTTGTTTTCATCCATATTTCCTCCAAGCTTTAAAAACCAATTCCTATCAAATGAATTTTCTAAATCTTGAAAAGCAACAATACCCCCTTGCTTTTGACACTGAATGGCAGTTAATAAAGAAAATAATGTTTTTCCACCTGAAGCCTGACCAAAAAACTCGATGATCCTTCCTCTAGGAATTCCTCCAATACCTATAATAGAATCCAAAGAAATACTACCACTCGAACATAAGACAGGAACTTCTTCTATTTCATCCCCAAGTTTAACCGTATTTTTTCCAAATTCTTTTTTAAAACTTTTTTGTAAATCTAATAAACTTTTAGGTTTTTTTTCTTCAGTCTTTTTTTCAGTTTTTTCAATTTTTTCTTCAGTCATTTAAATTCCCCTTATTATACTTTATTGTACACTTCTTTTCTTAGAAAAATATTCTTCTATTAAAGGTAAAATATGCCTTAAATCTAAGGAATTCCTTTCTTCAATTGCTAATAATCTTTTATTTGGTAATGATTCTTTTAAATAATTAATTAAATCAGGAAGTATAGTTATCGCTTCAATAAAATTATATTCAGATATTTTAGTATCATCCCAAAGATTATACCCTAATTTTTTCTTATCTAATTCCCTAGTAAAAAATTCAAGTGCTTTAAACACCCCCGAATTAATTAATAAATTTTCAATTGAATCAACCCTTTCTGTTAATTTAAGAATAGGATTTTCTAATAAATTTTCACGTAATTTTTTATTTTCAATAATCAATCTTAATATTGAAGAATTTTTTGATGTAAGTTTTAAAAAAGAAATAACCTCATTTTCAGTTAAATAAATAGGCTTCCCTGATTTCGTACTATTCATTTTTTTAACTAACAAATTTAAAATTTTAATATCTTCTTCTTTTAAAAGAATAGTATTATCTACCTTGCCATTTGTCAAGGTAGCCTTGCCATTTGTCAAGGTCATTAATTTTTCAATAGATTTAAGATATCGATGAATAGTACGATAAGAAACTTGACAAAAATCTGATATTTCCTTAATTGTGTACAGTTTTTCATTTATTAAATCTTTCATACTATTTTTCCTTATTCAGTTTAGCCCTTCTAAACCAATGTAACCTTTCTTCCTTAGTAATATTCTTACGTGTAACTGGGTGTTTATATTGATCTAAAAGATTATGAAATAATCTTCCACATATAACCCCGTTTTTTTTAGAATATTTTAATTGTATATTTTCCCCTTTAGGAAATATATGGCAACAATCTAAATGTTCATTTAAAAATAAATCTTCTTGATAATTTTTTTCAATATATTCTTTTTCATCCTCAGTTAATATAGACCAAATTCTACAATACTTTTTCCAGTTCTTTTTTGTTGAAAAACCATCATGTCCTTCTTTAAAAGTATCCTTCCATACTGCAACCACAAATTCATTATACTTATGATCTATTTCAATCTTTCTTTCTTGTTTTTCCTTATATTTATTATAGCACTTTTCTTGTTTAATTTTCTTTATACAATTTTTTTCATTATAAAAAGTTTTTCTTAAACAATATCCTTTATTACAGTATACTATAAATTCATCAAAATTAGTTATCATTTTTTCTATGAGTAGTATTAAATAATACATCACATAATACATAAAAACCCATTGATTGCCAATAAGTTAAATCAACTGTAATAAAATTATTTTTAACTAATCCAGGAAAAATCATAGGTATTATAATAGGCCAGATAAAATAAATCATAGCACTTCCTATAAATAAAGAAGCTATCATTATAATAAAATATTGAATATTTTTTTCCATTTTTATATCTCCTTATTTAAATTTAAAAAAATACTGTGTAGAAACTGCGTTTAACTTTCTACACAGTATAAAATTGGAGGAAAATAATATTAAGACTCGAATTTTAAACCACAAACAGGACACATTAAAACAGTACCGGGAAGTTTAGTCCTTTCTGTAGTTCCAATAAAACAACATTCTTTATTATCACACAAAGAAAGTTTCGCAGATGTTTTCCAAATTACCACACCATCTTTTACTTCAACAGCGTCTTGCAAAATATCTTTACGATCTTCATCATCTATTTTTTCCCAAAAAGGAAAAATCTTTTTTAAATTTTCTTCTAAATTAACATTATTAGTTTCTGCTTCTTTTCTTGGTTGTCTTTCAGAAACTACTGCTTGTTCTCTTTCTAATTCTTGATTACTATTGTCTTTAGAATCTTCATCTTTTTCCTTTAATGCTTGTCTTTGCTTAGTTTCCTCATCTACTGAATCAGTTAATTTTTCAGTATAGTTTTCATTAAAATCAGCATCAAATTGCTTAAATAAACCTATAATATTTTTATATAATTTAGTATAGGAAGTTTCTTTATACAACTCATCTAAATTATACAATCCATATTTAAGTTCATCTTCTGTTAATGGGGAATCTTTACCAACTTTTAAAGAAAGTTCCTCCAGTTTCTTCTCTGTCATATCCCGAACAATATAAGCATTATTAATTTGCCCAGTAGCTTTAGCAACAATATCTATATCCCAATTTTGCTTATATTTAACAACATTTTCAAAAATCAATCTATACAATAATTGAGGAACACCTATATCATTTACATACTCAATTATTTTTGAACTACCGTCCTTTTCAAATTCAAAAGGACTTGCTGATGCAAATAAAACTTTTGAATGCTTATTTTCTACACACCAATCATCCATTCTATCAATAACATTCATCAATACACGTTGTTTTGGATAAAATGATGGTGGATATTTTTCTTCTTCTTTTTTATTATTAAACACTCTAGCATAAGATAAGGTTGCTGTATGCCTAGGTTCATAACAACCCCTTTTATCATCTTTTCGTTCACTTTTTTCTTCTTTAGTATAGTTTCTCCAATCAGACTCCATTACTTTTTTATAAAGTTTAAACAGAATCCAATCTTCATCTAATTCTGGAATGCCAAGATCATTTATTTTAGTTTTCCAAATAACATTAATATAACCTTTTTGTCCATCTTTAACAATTCTACTAAAGAAAATTAATTTTGGATCAAATCCAGTTTTACGCATTTCAATAGGATTTCCCAAAATCCTAAATACTTTTTCATGTCGTGGTTCTTTTCCAAATTGAAGATACATTTTCTTAATATCTTCAAAATCAAAACTACCCCCACCCCCTAATGATTTTTTTCTTTCTTGTCTTGTTTGTAGAACTTCTTGCTTTTTTAAAGCTTCATCAAAAATTCCCATAAATTTGTACCTCTTTTTTATAAATATCCTATAGATATTATTATTTTTAATAAATGTCCACTGACATTATTATTCATTAGTAATTTAATGTTTTTGATCTTTTATATTTTCATCATTATTTTCTATAATATTTAAAGCGTGATCTTCTAAACTAATATCATCCATACCCAATTTTACTAGATTTGAAATAGATTGTCTAACATTCAAAAATTTAGAAAAATAAGTATGATAAATAAA
>Ga0265297_10006326_pt1 | contig 17314 bp, 17 predicted proteins | sample Munlanlwell13791_FD_192502 | JGI IMG/M metagenome (GOLD analysis project Ga0265297, IMG submission 192502) | Leachate microbial communities from a municipal landfill in Southern Ontario, Canada - Leachate well 137-91 | ecosystem: Engineered > Solid waste > Landfill > Unclassified | place...
ATCATCGATAATGGAAAGCACATAATCACCGTTTTTTGGCGCACTATTGGTACGATCGACAATGACAAAGTCGTTCTCTTCAATGGGTCCGCCGGGTATTGCCTTAGCGGCGTTCATTGAGTCGCCAACGGCACGGATAGCAATTAGTTTATTCCGACGATGGGGCTTAATCAGCTTTGGCGATACCCAGAGGTAGCCATCGATATTTTCTTGGGCAAGGATCTGAGCTGGACCACAGTTGGCCGAACCAACAATCGGGATGGTTACAAGATTGGAGCTTCCACCATCACCGCCAATCTTGGCGGTTGGCTTAAAATCACGCGAGAGAAGTCCTCTCCGGATAAGCTGATCGCGGTGGTAGCTAACATTCTGGGCGTGCTTCTCCCCAATCAGACCCCCAAGCTGCCTTAAGCTAAGCTTGCTGATGTCGATTTGTTCGGCTAGGCGCAGAATTTTTGCTTGTAAGCTATGCATCGGCATGTGAAAAGATTTTAAATTTCACCCTCCTAACACCCTAATTATACCAGACCCCCTCGTGGCTGTAAAGAGTTTCCGTAAAATCTATTTACAAACATTATCAGGCGAGGCAGATTCAATGGCGTTCTGACCTAGGCCCCTAATCGCCTTAGCCGTAATGCGGGCGACCTTGGTTCGCTAGAACTCATCGGGGGGTCGGGCTACCCCCTCCGGACCCTTGCGGTTCCGACGGCCGTGCCGGCCTGCCTCCACTGCGGGGAAACTCCCGTTTCCCCGACCCTTTTCCCTGGGTTCGATTCCTTGTCGCCCTCATCATACAAGAAAAAAGCCAAGCGTAAAGCTTGGTTTTCTCTTGTGGCAGGACAGCTGGATTTCGGTTATTCCCAAGGAGTAAAAATGGGTGGTTTTGGGACCAAGTCTGCCTCTACGATTCATTATAGATTGTTAGGAGAAAATGCGACAAATGCGACAGCACTTTGACCTATTTTTCAGGTCTGGACTTTAGGGGAACTTTGTGGCCTAATACCATGCCCTGATACTTCTCGTATGTCAGTGTAATTATTAGATGGTAGGTTCTGAGTTCAACAACTCTTACCTCAGTGCTTGGAGGCGGTGTGTCAAAAAGGTCCATTCTGAAATCTGAATATAGTCGTATCGTGTAACCATCGAACAATCTTTGATCAAGATTAAAAACTATGTCACGATCGGTGACTGTTTCGATTAAATCTCCTTCGACAAATTCCCCGGGCAGATGATATTGAAAAAAATGTTTGTGATAATCGGTAATAAACTTTGAGGATTTCCTCCGGGACTCTCTAATCAGCTTTCCACTTACACCGTAGTGATGAACTTGGTACCCTCTGATGGGATCGCTGTGATACGATGTTTGACGACTTTTTGGATGACCATTGATTTTGGGTAGTCTATGAATGTAACAACCCCGATCAGCTCCTTCATCGATGCGCATAGTTCGGTATAGATTCCCACCAACCAAAAGTGTGATAAACCTAAAGGCAGCCGTTTTGCTATGATGCTGCTCTTCTGTGCGAATCCTTTGGGCTATGGGCAGTGCTATCTCAAGATAGTTCGCTACATTAGCCACAGATTCGGCGATATCTTGTTCCGTTAACTTGCTGGCTGGTTTCATCGCCCCAATACCTTTGAATAATTCAAAACGTTTACTACCCTGGATATCCACCTCAATCTCGCATATCGGTAAATACTATTGTGAGCCATCTCTTCCAAAGAGTGGGCGTACCTATAACGCTGATCTGTAACCCAGGTTTGCCAATCGGGGAAATATTGATCAAGCTGTGGATTATTTATGGCAATAAAGGGTATACCTTCGTCTGACAATTTACCGAACCTTTCTAGTTCTTCTGGTCGAAAATGATCGGTGGTCTTGGCAAATATTGGGTAACATTTTATGCCCCGGCTACGAACCGATTCCACAAAATTCAACAAGTTATCAATGTCGACTTGCTCGATCTCGCCACCACTGTCTTTTGCCTCACCTACTCCGATCTCGATTTCACCATTCATAAAGCCCTGTTTTATAACCAAAAAGTCAATTTCAAAAGACTTCCCGTTGGCGTTAACATTAAGGGCGGTCGAATAAATAAAGTCACTATGAAACGTACGACGGAACATCAATAGGGTGAGGATTACCGGAATGGCACCCTCTTGATTGTTGTCTCGGGCAAAGAGTCCGCTTTTACGATATCGCCAAACGTCAGCTTTTCTTAGTAGATGCAGCCCAGTATTATTGCCATGGCCACAATACTGACAAGTCCATGAGTCATCTACCTCCTTGAGCGTTAGCCAGTTGGGTAACTTACAGCTATCACACTCGAATGAAGCGCCTATCCTGAAAATATTTTTACCCAACAGGAATGTTAATACATCGTTAGGGTTAAGATTGGGTTTTGTTCGCCTTTGGATGTAGAGATCATTATGCCTGGCGAATCTGCCCTCATCCCAAAGTGCTTTGGTAATTGTTGACTTGCTAAGATCGTCATCATATCGCATATTCTTGAGCAACGTTCTGAGGCTCGGAATCATGAAAGATCTGGCATCGTCTAGTGAGCCAAGCTGTTCGATAATTCTTTCGGCAAGCAGACCGGGCTGGCTAGTTATAGATTGAATTTTACAGTATTGCAAAATTTGGTTTATCAGGGTGGCATTGCTTACTGGTCTAACACTCACATTTATTTCGTCGGTTTTGATAACTACACCAAAACCATCTTCTTGCACCCTTAGGTCATATGGATTGATAACGACCTCGCGAGCAAAGAATTCATTTAGTGACCTGATGTTGGGCAACCTAAGCGTGTAACCAGGGTAGTCAAACTCCGCATAAGCCCCGACTGAAACCAATAAGACCTCTCGTTCTGCTTCTTTCGTGTCGTCAGAAACAACAAAGTCCATTTTAGGGAGTGTAATGTGGATGACATGTCTGCCATATTCGGTACTAACTACAGACTGTGCCCTTGTGGATTGCAGATACCATTCTGGCAGCATGGGATATTCAAGTTCCGCGCCAATGCGATGTATTGTCTTAGACTTCTGGGATGGTAACGACAATAATTGTTTATCAATATCCTCTTGGGTGGTCTTAGAAGTGAAAATATCAATACTACGGGCCCTTGATAAATCGTGGTCAGGCAAAGCATCCAACTCCTGAATAAATCTTAAGGATGAGGCCATGAATCTTTTCTCTTCCCCCGAAGGTATAAACCATAAAACATGACCGGCGGCGCGCAGATTCCAGTAATGTACCAATTCCCTAAAGCTGTTTGGATCACCAAAATAAAATCCCCTATACGACCAGTACCCTTGATTAGAATTTAAGTGTAGGCCTGTAGTTTTTAATGGAGGATTAAACTGACTCATTTCGCTATCTAAATCGCCACCCAGATCTATGGGCGATGTCTCGGCCCGCATCCCTTTCTGAAATAGTTTTGCCATGTCTGTACTTAAGTTCAATTTCTGATCAAAGTATCCGAAAATTATCGAGAACAAATTCGATAAGGTGTCGTTCTGATCCCATGTGATTATTCTTTGGCGAGAATTACCAGGCGACGTCTGCAATTTAAACTTAGTATTCCAATAGTGCTCAATCAGCGACTTGGTGCTCAACAGCCTGGTTTTATGCTGTTTACTGGGATAGTCTTCAACTAACAAGGGGTGACCTGCGAAGGCGTCACTAGTCTGAAGAAAAGTGAATTCTTTGCATAACTCGTTCATCTGACTGGTGGGATGGATGGGGCATAAGATGTCGACAGGCATTTTATCAATCAGATACCGGACTTTTTCTATATTCCCATCCATAACAATGATTGGATTATAAATCCCGCCCCAGAGAAGACTGCTGAGACCAGCGACGTCCACCAAGGCGCTAATATCACCTTCCGGCACTAGAAAACCAACTTTTGGTGTCCTGTAGCGAATAAAGAAGCTTGCACTCATAAGTATTATTTACCTCCCGAACTATCTATTTTACACCTTCTTGGATTTCTATTGGCCACCAGTGCTTGACAGGCCTGACTGATAGCGAAAGAATGAAGATGTTAGTTTGAACCCTGTTATCTAAGATCCGAATGGTCAGAGGAGGCGCCTCGCCTCCGTGATGCCCATTTTACAAAACACCAACACGTTTTGCGTTTTCGCATGTGTGGTAGTGCTTTGTGAGGTGGGCATTTTTTGTTGCTTATTATCGGCATATTAACTAATTCATACGACCATGAACACAACTAAGGTCAATGAAAAAACAAAAATCCAAATAAAGGAGGTGGATATCAAGCTCCTTAAGCCGAGTGAATACAACCCTCGAAAGTGGAGCAAGGAAGCGATCGAGCAGTTGACCGAGAGCATGAAGCGTTTCGGTTTGGTCGATCCAATTATCTGCAATTCGGCGACCGACCGAGAGAACATAGTGATTGGCGGACACTTCCGATTGAAGATTGCCAAGGATCTGGGATACAAGACTGCTCCCGTGGTGTATCTTAATATCCCCGACATTGAGCGAGAGAAGGAACTAAATATCCGTCTGAACAAAGCAGTTGGCGAATTCGACTTAGAGCTATTAGCCGAATTCGACGAATCGTTTCTTGCTGATGTCGGATTCAGTAGCGAGGAATTAGATGACATCTTCCCCGTCGAAGAGAATGTCGAGCAATTTGATCTGCAGAAAGAACTGGATAAACTGAACATTAAAAACATCACCGCGCAGAAGGGTGACATTTACGAACTGGATGGCTCTAGACTAATGTGCGGCGACTCCACTATTGAGAAAGATATGCTCAAGCTGATGAATAACGAACAGGCCAATATGTGCCTGACGGATCCTCCTTACATTCTGGATTACCTTAGGGGCAAGACTAAACAAAAGGACGGAGTAACCACTGGCTTCGGAGCTAAGAAGAATAGACGGTATCTCGAAACCGATATTCTGCCTCCAGATTTTACCGAGAAGTGGATGGCTAATGTTCATGGAGTTGCCAATGAAAACTTCTCTATCATCTGCTACGAGAACTGGAAGAACATTCGCACTATTTGGGGTGAGATGGAAAAGTACTGGAAGGTTCGAAACATGATAGTTTGGCATTTGCCGAACAGGGTTCAGGGATTTGCGGCTCGGAATAAGTTCTTTAATAAGCACGACATAGCGATGGTCGGGACTACTGACGGAATGAAGATCGAGAATGAAGACGAGGCAGAACTGCTGGAAAACGAATACGAAACCGCTCTCTATGCCGTGTCTGGCAAACCGCATTGGGAATCATATGAGGCTGGAAAGAAGATCTGCCCGACAGATTTTGTCGAGTTCAAGGCAGCGGACGAGAAATCATCTGGCCAAGGTGTTATCTTTGGCACTAAGCCCCTGGAGATACTGATTCCCTACATCAAGGTACTAACCAAACGAGACGGTCTAATCGTAGAGCCATTCGGTGGCAGTGGGTCGACTTTGATAGCGGCTATCAAGATGAACCGCAGATGCTATGTGATGGAAAAATCCCCGGTGTATACCGAGGTTATCTTGAAGCGCTGGGAAAACGAGACAGGCAAAAAACCCATTAAATTAGTTTAAGATGATTGACGACAAGACCAAAGCGAGATTTCTGAAAGAGCTTACCAAAAACGGGAATGTGTTTTGGGCTTGCCGTCATATCAACATTGATCGTTCTACATATTATCGCTGGAAGCATTCAGACAAGAACTTCTCCAAGACAGCGGGGACTGCTATCCGCTATGGGCGCGAGAATAATAGTGATATTGGCGAAATCGCACTATTGAGTAAGGCTAAAACCGGAGACATGGTAGCCATAAAGTATCTCCTAAGCCACAACTCTCCTCGATACAAATCCAAGGTTGCTGATATGAGCTTCACCTACAAGAAAGATCCCTCTTTCTTTCCTCCACCGCCCGAAGAAAAAAATATGCCAACAAAAATCAAGCTTGAGATAGTCCCGGGTAGAAAACGTGATGAAAGTGCTCTAAACCTAGCGGACAATCCAGATATGTCCAATCAGATGCCACTGCAATAGCGGTCCCCTGTTATTGCCTCTCTATGTCTCCGAATTGTTCGTAGTACTGAAGCTCTTCTGGCGCAATCGACGGATTAAACTTATCTATGGAGTCTATCAACATTTGTTCGCTCACCATATCCTTGTTCTGAGCCACAGCTGCACGAGCTGCTTCGGTTACGATTAACTCAATATCAGACCCCACGTAGTTTTCTGACAGATGAGCCAATTTCTCGAAGTCTATGCTCTTATCATAGGGCCGACCCGTAAGATAAATTCTAAACATTTCTTTTCTAGCGTCGAAATCTGGTGGCCCCACATAAATCCGTTTGTCCATTCTTCCCGATCGAAGTATTGCAGTATCAATCATGTGTGGACGGTTAGTTGCGCCAACCACCAAAATCTTGTTGTCTCCGGCATTGTTTAACTGGATTAGAAATTCATTAATCTCCTCCTTTTTAATGTCGGCAGATCCGCTCAGTTCTTCTCTTCTAGGCACCAGACCTTCGATTTCATCAATAAATACTATGGATGGCGCTTGCAGTTTTGCCATTTCAAACACTTTGCCAATATTACCTACGGCGCCATGCACGTACGCAGTGGCAACCGACGAGGGGGCTAACTCAATGAAGTTATATCCCAGTTCTTCTGCTAATTTTCTAACGATAAAGGTTTTACCGCATCCCGGAGGACCAAAAAGCAATATGCCGTTCGGGATACCAAGTTTAAATTTCTTGTATTTTTCAGGATTAAGCAGGGGCTCAATGACATCGTTGATCAAAAGGCTTTTTAATGGCTTCATACCAGCAACACAATCGAAACCACGTAAAATGGTAAGATCGTCGATAATATTGCCGATTTTATCATTAGCGTGTTCGTTGGTAAGAACGCCGAAATACTTCTTGCCTTCGTGGTTTATAGTAACCAGATCGTACTTTTTGGCACGATCCACTATTTCATCGGGTTGAATGTTAGTAAAAAGATAAAGGTATCTCTCGTCAGAAAGCAAATAAACCTCTGTAAAAAAAACACGTTCAACACGGCGATCAATTGTTAGGTTATCCTTGATCTTAAATCCGTTGTAGAGAATTGGTTTTGATGGTGTTGCCATTGTGTATGTCTAATTTAATATTATCTTGAGCAATGAGCCGCTAAGTAAAGGTTATAGGTTTGTATCTTGGCATTGTAGGCATCCACTTTTGCGTTGTGTCGATCTATGCTCGCCTGGCTATACTCATCGACATAATCGCTCTCGATAGCGGATTTCTCTGATGGACTCGGTAGTAATGTATCAGCTTGTGCTGAATCATATTGACTACATTGGTACTGTCCGTTACTGGACGTGACACTACCAGCATTAGGAGAAGAAGTGGAGTCACTACCCGAGGATGTAGCCCAGACAATCAGGAGGATAATACCAACTACGATTAAGAGGGGGGTCCAATTGTATCCACCATTTGGGTTAGATCTAGCGCGACTATTGGGATCATAGTATTGCCAGTTTGGCCCACTTCCCTTTGGTGATTCTGGTTTGGGCGTGACCCGAGGCGATTCTTTCTTGTCGAGAAATCCCAAGTCAAGGTCTAAATGTTCTTTTTCGTCCTTCATGGTGTTTGTGCACGGGTCACGCATGCCTGTACCAACTCTGGTAAGACGACTGCGTTTGGTGTTGACATATCTAGAGTATCAAATTGTTGGTTTTTACCGTCTTTGTCTTTCCACAATGTAACTACGCCGGAATGGAGCTGGGGAACATAAACGGTATCGGTCCAATAAACCATCTCCCTCTCTGGCTCGCCAAACAGCTTAAACTTGTTTTTGGAATAACCTTGTTTTGAAAATTCAATATGACCGATCTTAACCACCTCATCCCTGTCAAAAATACGATCTACGAGCCATCTAACGATATGTGGCTCAATCAGCTTCTCGGAAAGACCAACTAGGCGCCCCCATGCTTCTTTGTGTTCTTGCTCACCAATATGTAATGAGCTGTCGAGCGAGAAAGTGATGGTCTCGTTGTCAGAGGCAACTGTATAGTTATAATTCTGTGAAATGGGAATAAAATTTACCGATCGTGACTGAGCGTGGTATGAGATACTCCGAGCGTCCTTGTAAAATATTCTTTTGTTGCCGGACTCAATATAGCTGCTTTTTAACACAACTGTCACTCCGCCGTATGACGATAGCTTTATGACGATGCAGTTTTCTTCATCGTCCTTAATATTCTTCTGAATTTGATCAAGCTCAGTTTGAAGTTTATTCTTTAAGCTGTCCGTCCCAGCAAGCTGAATAGCTATCTCATGAAGCCCCTGGGCTTTCCCAAGCTCACTCAAATTGTTGTGCAAATCTAAGGCGATAGATCGTAGAGCATTAGCCGAACGATCACGCATTATTTTGGTCTGACTATCGTTATAAAGCCCAAGATCAATCAGCTTGTTTAATTCTTGTTGTACTGTCGCGACCAACTGCTGAATCATTCCAGCCTCCTTTTTGTCGAATGACCCGTCTTTACTCACTTCCATCACTTCAAGACCTTCGACAGCTCTGCTGATTGCCTCATATGCGGGTGCTAGGACACTCTTTTCTATTTTCTCCCCCTTGGCCGAAAATATTTTTTGGAATTCATGGATATAGTCGCTGTCTTTGTGTATCTGATGTAGCTCGGTATAGATATCCGCTAGATATTCCACTACATGTACTTTGAAGTCAGAAACAACGTCCTCGCTGGCAGTTTGTTCATCATGTAACCTGTAGACCTTGGTGAAAGAGGCCCAAAATTTATCTGAATTGATAAGGTCCTTCCATAAAGCTAATGAATTCTGTAAATAGCCTTTGTCATTATTGGCCGAGAGTACTAGGCAATACAAAATAGCGAGATTCTTCTTGTAAAATAAAGCCTTGGCGCCTTGACCATCAGAGGCATCTTGCCAGGTATGAATGGCGCCCGAGAAGTCTCTGACCTTAAATTGGCCCATTGCTTGATCATCAACACTATCCGCCACCTGGAACCAAAAGAAGTATTCCTTGATACGCTTCTTGGGGGACTGGAGCCGTTGTAGGGCATCTTTGACCATGTCCTCTGTGCGGAAATCTTCGAATAAGCCAATATCTGAATCATAGACTGGTGTATCATCGGCTCGAAGGCGATTAATAATTTCCTTTGAACGCTTGAGCATGTCCCTTTCGCTGGATGAAGTGTCCAGGCCGAGGATATGATAAGCATTATTTTTAAGCGTGGATAACATATGATTATCGAGTGATGCCCGAAAGATTATTTCTCATTGTCTCTTGTTCGTCAGATGGAAGCAGCAGGAGTAAATTGTGGACACAACGTTTTAGCTCGTCGATGTCACCAAGCTCTATCGCACGTTTTCCTTTCTCGGTGTAATAACTAGCTTCCTTTTCGTCAATGAATTTCTTGCTACCATCGGTCAACTGGTGAAATTGATATACCCAGGTCCCTGGGTTGGAAAATAACGCCTTACCTCCCAATTCTTTAATCTGTTCATTCACGCGACTTAGGAGCGCTCGGTCATTTTCGATGATAGCCCTTTCTCCCTCTTCCCTCATTTTTTTGAGGTGATCCTCATGTTGTAGTTTATCTTGATCGTTACCGAGATCGGTGATGATTTTTTGTGTATTGTCAGCACTCTCTTGAAAATCCTTTATCAGCTGAGGCATTTCCTTCTCCTTTTCCAACTGATCAATAGCTACTTTTAGATCCTTTAGCTGCTTGTTCGCCTTGCGCTTTTCATCCTCATCGATGTGGGCGCTTCTCAGGCTGTTTGCCACTGAACTGATGGTATTATTGAGCTTATTTTTTTCCTCAGCAGAACAATTCTCGGCAACCGACTGTGCTCTTTGGGTTTGTACATTAAGATCATATTCAATGGTTTTGGTTTCTAGCATCTCATCCTGTGCTGTAGAACGAGCGTTGACAGTAAGATCAATTAGGGGAATATATGCCGAGATGGATACTTCACGCGATTCATTCATCTCTACCGTCAATTCTAACGGAGTCCCCTCGGGAAGGTCGTGGGGCAAATCTGTGCCATTGATACCCAACTCACAAAGGTAGCTATTACGGTCTGGGATATCTGATTCACCTTCGACCAACGTAATATCCAACTTATTATCCTCACCCTTTTTAAGTTTTCTTGCAGTCTTATACTCAGTTAATACTGTTCTGACCGGAAGAATAGACCCCTTTTCAAAGACTCGCTCGCAAATGTTCGATGCAATGTTCCGAACATAATCCTTCTTAGCTACAATGATTTTTACCGAATGGGGCAAAGGCGCACCTGATACCGATAGACCGTGAGTTATCGTGAACGAGTCAGGGTCAACTGGGATAGAGTTGCCATCCTTATCAAAGAGGAATATCCAGTAGATATTTTGCTTATTTGGTTCAACGGTAACCGTGTCAAAGAATTTACCGCCTTTTAGTTTGATCTTCGAACCGCTATAGACTCCACTGTCTGATTGGATTTGCACATAAAGTTCATCATCTGCGTCTTTCAGGTTCTCGAAGATACCGCTTACTGTTTCTTCGGTATCGGAAGTAAGGGACTCATAATTAAGATTAGCCACCATCGTTCCCTTTTTTAGAGTTTGACTCTTATCGTCCGTAAACTCCTTGGGGATCTTTTGGCCAATCCCAAATACACAAGCGCCTCTAGCTACAACCGTAAGGGGGTCGACAGACGCATCCGTATCTATTTTGAGGTCACTTTCGATACGTTCACGAATATAAGGGATTTGGGTAGGACCACCAACAAGCACTACCTTATTAACAGAATGGCTTTTGATACCAGCGTCTTTGAGTGTTTCCTTAGAAAGTTCAATAGTCCGGTCAACCATCGGTTTAATTAGTTTCTCAAATTCTTTTCGAGGAAAATCTATTGTTAGGAAAATTTCTTGGCCCTTGTCATCTCTCCCGACATTTTCCACAACGATTGATGTTTTGTCATATTCAGAAAGCTCAATCTTGGCCATCTCGGCAAAGAATTTTAGTTGAGAAAAAATGCTTCGATACTTTTCATTACCTCTGTTGAAATCATTGAGAGAAAACTTGCTTAGAATTTTGGGGACTATTACTTTATCAACAATCTCCAAATCAAAGTTTTTGCCACCAAGAAAATTGTCGCCGTTATGCCCCAGCACAGAAAGGGCCCTATCTTTCGAAGCGATTAATGCGACGTCAAAGGTGCCACCGCCAAAATCGTAGATCAGCCAATTTTCGTTCTTTGTGTTGGTAAAGCCATAAGCGATAGCCGCAGCGATTGGCTCTTGCAGTAAGACTACATGTCTAAACCCAGCAAGGTTACCGGCCCGTTTGGTTGCCTCGGACTGTAATACTGAGAAGGCCGCCGGTACGGTGATAACAGCAGCAATTGTATTGAAATCTGGATATTTCCGTAGAATATCCTCTTTTAAACTCTTGAGGATTTCGGCTGAGATTTCTTCTGGCCCCATTTTTACATTGGCCCGCTCGAAATAAAACATCTCCGACGTACCCATTAACCTTTTAACTTCTGGTTTGTAATTCTTTATCTCGTCTTTCGAGGCATCTTTATAAAAACTCTCATAGGCCTTCTGCCCAACCACTTTATTGACAGATTTATCGAAACCAAAAATTGATGGCGTGTATTCTACCCCACCCGGCTTCTTTATGATTTCTATGTTTCCATTGTTATTAATAGCAACAGATGAATTTGTTGTGCCAAGATCGATGCCTATTTGGATAGTTTGTTGGTTAGCCATAGTAGCTAATTATTGCTAATTAAGATTATTTTTGCCCTGCGAATGACCTGGCCTTTGCACATAATGGTCGGCTCAACAGTCTCTTTCACCATAGGCCCCGCTAGGGCCGGGTCCTTCTCAACAGACAAGACGTCGAGATTCAAACCGTCGTTATATTTAACATTATTGTAGTCGATGATCTCAATATCGTACTTCTCGAGATATCGCTTCAATCTCTGTACAGAATGTTCTAAACCTTTCAATTGGTTCTCTGGCAAATTTGCAGCAGATTTAGCTATACGCTGCTCCATACGCCAAACCTCAACCGCCAAATCGGCAAGATCACTAACTCCAGCCGACACTTCCATAAACTTTGGGGTTACAGAGAACTTAATGTCCTCTTTTATTTTCGAGTAAAGATCGTCTAATTTTACATACACATTATTTTTCCGCCTTATTTTTGCAGACATTGCCACTAAAATTATGGAGATCACAATTGCTAACAACAAAACTGCAAGTATGACAATGGAGGTTAAATTATTCCAGATTATATTATTCATGCTTTTATTTGATTAAATCGTCGAATGAAACTCCTAGCGCGCCGGCGATTTTCTTAACCGTTTCAATCGTCGGATTGAGAGTAACTCCTGATTCAATTTTAGAAATTGTATGAAAAGCAAGGGCCGCTCTTTTGGACAGCGCGTCTTGAGATATACCGGCTTGCTGGCGGTATTTTTTGATATTTCTACCTATAAGAGACGGTGATGTAGTCAATTGATCGGGAAATTAGTAATTATACAGGTTACTAACCTATGGGTTAGCTACTCCATGGTTAGTATATAGGATTATTCGCTATAGGTAAAGCAAAATGCGGACTGGGACTGGACTTTAGCCATTGTTCGGGCATCCTTGTCCTGATATAGGACTATAGACAAACGGAGGTAAATATGGTGAAAAGTGAGGCAGTTCTAGAGACCCCTGGGGGGATTCCGGAGGCAGTTTCGAGGGGATACTGCCTCTATGCCAGAAAGTCGTCGGAATCAGACGAGAGACAAGCCCTTTCAATTGATTCCCAGATCAAGGAGATGGAGCTAATAGCCCAGAGGGATGGGATTGGGATAGCGGACATTATTCGAGAGAGTCATTCCGCCAAGGAATCAGGCCAAAGGCCAGCTTACAGAGAGTTATTGCAGAGAACCCGGGAAGGAGAATTCGCTGGTATCTTAACTTGGGCACCAGATCGGTTGAGTAGAAATGCCGGCGATCTTGGAGAACTGGTTGATCTAATGGACCAAGGATTGTTAGAAGAAATCCGAACTCATGGGCAAATCTTTCATAACTCCCCTAACGAGAAGTTCCTTTTAATGATTCTGTGCAGTCAAGCCAAGCTTGAGAATGATAATCGAGGGATCAATGCCAAACGAGGAATGAAAAACAAATGCGATATGGGCTGGAGGCCATGCGTTCCGCCATTGGGGTACTTAAACGAAAAGGTGAATCATACAATTGTGGTTGACCCAGAGCGAGCTCCAATGATCAAGGAAGCGTTCAGAAAAGTAGCCGAGGAGGGTTACAACGGCCGACAGATCTGGAGATGGCTAAACGAGGAGGCGGGATTTAAGACTCGCACCGGCAAGACGATAGCTCTTAGCATGGTCCATGGCCTATTAAAGAATCCATTCTATTACGGAGATTTTGTTCATGGCGGAGTGATGTATAAGGGCAAGCACGAACCCATCATCACTAAGGAAATGTTCGAAGAAGCTAGAACCAAAATAGCCACTACCCCCAAGGGCCGCTATGGAGAGAAACTGTTCGCCTTCACCAGAATCGTGGTTTGCGGTTATTGCGGATCCAGCATTACAGCCGAGGAAAAGATTAAAAAACTGCTAAGCGGAGAGTTACGCAGACACGTGTATTATCACTGCACGGGCGGAGTGAAACAAAACTGTAAATCAGCTTGGATCAAAGAACCCGAGCTGATTGACCAGTTCGTTGGGCTACTAGACCAATTAGATATCAATCGGATTGGGATGAAAGAAAAGCTCCAGGAGGAAATCGACCGCTATAATCGATTCACCACGGGAGTATTGGGGCTGAATCCCGAGGTAGCTAAGACGCCAAAGGTAGATTTAAAAATGTATGCCAAGTATATGCTTCGCGAAGGCAGCCACGAAGAACAAAGAGAGATATTAAAGAACATCAAAAACAAAGTAATTCTGACGGATGGCAAATTAGCGCTTCAAGACTAGCTTACTTGTAGTCATATACCTTGAACGAGTAGGACCCTATGCTATTGGAATCTAAGTAATAGCTACCTTTGCCATATTGGATGGTTGCATCACTTACTGGATCGCCTGAATTCATCACTAGTGCTTTCAATGAGCCATTGTCCTTATACAAGAACGCTTGGCATAAATCTCCGCCACAACTGTATTCGATTTTGAACCGGCTACCAGTAATCGTGAATGGCTCGAACTGCTTGGGACCGCTACCGCTGTATGTCGCTATCAGCTGGTAAGTTGGCGTCGCTGGGGCAGGTTGATCTGGCTGAGAAATCTGCTGATTGCTTGGCTTTTGATTATTATTAGATTTAGTTGTAGTGGTTGCTGGCGTTGAGTTTGTATTGGCCTGGTCGGTCTGATTATCAGTCTTGGCTATCTGATTATCATTTGGTTCAGACATTGCGCTGCCGATCCCAAAAAGTATAAAAACTGCTATTACCCAAAACCACCATCTCTTATAGATAGGTTTCTTCTTTTTTACTGACGCGGTTTCATCCATCTTCTTATTTATTAATTGTTATAACCAAAAGTGGGCAGACCTCTAGCGGTTCACCCACAACTTCTGGCTCCGAAGAGTAGATCGTCATGGACGCCGAGCATCTGCCCGCTTTTATCCATGACGACTCTTCTGGTTATAGAAAAGTTTCTTCGGTTATCTCAAGTTGTGGGTGAACGCCACTATCATAGCATAAAAACTCCTTCTAGGAAGGAGTTCTATGGCTTTTTGCTTGGGTGCTACGGAGGGAGGCACTACGAATATTTTACCCTCGTAGCTGTTGGCAGGGGCGGAAGGAATCGAACCCTCGTTCTGGGTTTTGGAGACCCATGTCCTACCACTGAACGACGCCCCTATAACAGGTTACAGGGATATTATACCAAAAACGGCTGTGATAGCCGTTTTTTAGTTAACTACTTGGTTTCTTTGTGGGGAGTGCGCTTGCGGCAGATCTTGCAGAACTTTTGGTGGTTGATCCGATCTGGGGTGTTAGTTGGGTTCTTGCGAGTATGATAATACGTCTGTTTGCATTCGGTGCAGAGCAGCTTGATCAACGGACGCTTAACCTTTTTTTGAATCTTACCTTTTTGGGCCATGACAGTTTATACCTTTTTAACCTGTAAGAAGTCTAATTCGACGGGGGTCTCGCGGCCAAAGATGGAAACCAATACTTTAATCTTACCGCGGGCTTCGTCGATCTCGCTCACCGCGCCATCATAATCTTTGAACGGACCGTCGTTAATATGAACGAGATCCCCCATCCGCAGATCGATCTTGTGCTTGGGCTCTTCTACCCGCATCCGCTTTTTGATGGTATCCATCTCGCTATCTGCGATAGGAACGGGAACGGTGCCCGAACCGATAAACCCGGTAACGTTAGGGGTGTTACGGACAACGTACCAGGAAGCTTCGGTAACGATCATCTTAACCAAGACGTAACCTGGGAAGATCTTCTTCTCCACGGTCTTACGCTTACCGTTCTTGATCTCGATCTGCTTTTCTTTGGGAACTAATACTTTAAAGATCTTATCGCCCATATCCAGCGATTCGATACGTTGGCGCAGACTGTCCGCTACGGCATCTTCGTAACCAGAGTAAGTGTGCAACACATACCACTGGCCCGGACCGGCGTCATTTAACGCGTCCAGAGCAGCTTTATCGCCGTTAGGAGTCTCTTCGACCACCTCTTCTGGTTGTTGGCTGTTCTCGTCCGCCATATTACTTAGTGGTTTCTACCTGGATATCTTCTTGGTTTAACGGGATAGAAGTGCTGGTGTTATTAGAGGTGTTGGATGTCTGATGGGTTTCTTTGTATACCAGCAACTGTCTAAGGCCAGCGGTAATGCCGAGATCGACCACGCTAGCAAACAAACCAAACAGAGCTGAGACAATTACCACACCAACCGTCATCTTTAAAACTGAATTGCGGCTGGGCCAAGTAACCCGACCTAATTCGCGGATCGCCTCAAGGATAAACTGTTTGGTCTTTTTGAACATGGTCTTAACAATCAACTAACTGTCGGTAGCCCCGACGATATCGGGGCAAAACGTTAACTTCGTTAACGTTTTGCAAACTGAGGAGCCCGCCGCGCGCGCTTAAGCCCTGGCTTCTTCCGCTCTTTGGCCCGAGGGTCGCGAGTAAGTAAGCCAGCGCTCTTTAATGTTTTACGTAAAGCCAGATCAACATCTAATAAAGCCCGGGCTACGCCGTGACGAATAGCGTCTGCCTGGCTGCGAGGGCCGCCACCAGCTACTACAACGGAGATATCAAACCGATCTTTCATCCCAACTGCTACCAACGGCTGGATAACGACATCCAGGAGGCTGGCGGGAGATAGATAGGTCTTGGCGGGTTTACCATTAATAACGGCTTGGCCGCTGCCTTCGTATAACCGAACACGAGCGGTAGCCGTCTTGCGACGACCAGTGCCGTAGTGATACTTACCGGAAAATTTAGGTTCTGTGGTCATATTATAATTCTAACTTAATGGGATTCTGAGCTTGATGAGGATGATTCTCCCCGGCATAGATCTTAAGGTTATCCATCCGCCCTTTACGTAATCTATTTTTGGGCAACATCCCGTACACGGCGTGGATCAGAGCATCCGGAGATTTTTCTGCCATAACCCGAGCCAAAGGTTTGCTCCGCAGCCCACCGGGATAGCCCGTGTGGCGAATATATTCTTTCTGTTCTAATTTTCTACCAGTTACCACAATATCGTTAGCGTTGATCACTACCACCTTGGTTTTAGGGGTGATGGCAGGATCAAATGATGGCACGCTCTTGCCCATCAAAATGCCGGCGATCTTGGTAGCTAATCTGCCTAATACCAAGCCCTTAGCATCTATGAGATGCCAGATCTCTTTTACTTCGGACTGCTTTGGTCTCCTGGTAGTCTTTTGCATATTAAACAAATTCAATACGAGCCATCTTGGCGCGATCACCCGGACGCGGTTGCAACTTGATGATCCTAAGGTATCCGCCAGTCTTTTTGGTATAACGAGGAGCGATCTCTTTCATTAATTTTTTAACCAACAGCTGATTGCTGAATAACCGTTTCATCAGATACTGCTTGGTTTGCAGGTTGTTGGTCTTAGCCCGATGAGTTAACCGCTCCATGATCGGCAAAGCTAACTTAGCCTTGGCGAGCGTAGTGGTAACTTTCTCGTAAAGCACCAACGACAATACTAAATTGGTCAGCAGGCTCACCCGCTTCTTTTTTACTCGACCAATTTTTCCTCCGGTAACTTGACGCATAGATTTAGTTAAACTCTAATCCTAATTCATC
>Ga0265297_10006327_pt1 | contig 17314 bp, 10 predicted proteins | sample Munlanlwell13791_FD_192502 | JGI IMG/M metagenome (GOLD analysis project Ga0265297, IMG submission 192502) | Leachate microbial communities from a municipal landfill in Southern Ontario, Canada - Leachate well 137-91 | ecosystem: Engineered > Solid waste > Landfill > Unclassified | place...
AAATCAAATTTACCTTTTTCCATTTCTTGTGTCAAATTTAATTATTTATTCCCTTTGACACAGTTCGTTTTACAGCCTCCCGCTGGATATAATTCTCATAGCTCATAGCTCCCAACTCATAGCTCTCAGCTCATAGCTCCCAGCCCATAGCTTATGCCTCCTAAATCCCTGCTTTTACCTCAGAAAGCTCTACGGGATAGTTGCCTTTGTAGATATTGCCGAAATGACCGTCAATGGCAATCATGTCGCCGGTGATGAAATGGTGTCCGTTTATTTCGCATTGTTTCAGGTTTTCAAACACCCGCAGGTCGGTACAGTTTACCACACAGGCTTTGCCAAGGGTAACGGCGGTAACGGCGGCATGCGAGGTGGCTCCGCCTTTGGCAGTGAGCAGACCGTCGCATTTAAATACCATGCCGATGTCGTCGGGTACGGTATCGGGGCGAACCAGTATCACGTTTTTACCTGGATTATAGGCATGCAGGCTGTCAATATCCTGTTCGTCGAAGGCAAGCAAGCCGTTCATGGCGCCTCCGCCTATGCCCGTTCCCCTGCCTACGTGGTGCATCTCTTCGGTGCGGGTGGTAAACATGTACACCTGCGTTTGTCTCTGCATGTGGATGTCGCGGGTTTGCAATATGTAGAGGTCTTTAGGGTCTTCCGATTCAAAGGTAAACTCTATCTCCTGTGGAGGATAGCCGTGGTTTTCTATCATATCAACGGAGAGCTGTTTCATCCGCTGGTAGATTTCGGGGTGCATAGATTGCAGCGAATCGCCTTCCATGTTCAGTTGTTTGCGCTGTGTCTCGCTCACCGGGAGGGTATTCACCAGTCCGGCAACGATGTCTTCGCCCTGGCTGCAAAGGGTAAAATCGCCCCATAGATGCACCCCCGGGCGGTCGCGGTTGGGGTTCTGGGTAAAGAGTACCCCTGTTCCGGAGGTGTAATTCAGGTTGCCTAAGATCATCTTCTGCACGATGACGGCAGTACCCCATTCGTCGGCAAACTGCAGATGACGGCGATACACCTGCGCCCTTTCCGATCCCCAGGAATCAAAAACCTTGTCAATGGCATATTTCAGTTGCTTCAGCAGATTCTGTTCAAAGAAGACGTGGTTGTCGTCAATCGCTTTTTTGTACGAAAGGGCAATGTCGCGCATCTGTTCGTGTGTAAACTTGATCTTCAAGGCAACGTCATACTTCTTCTTGTATTCGAGGATGATCTTATCGAATACATCCCTCGCTATGCCATGTGCCATACCCCAGCTTTGCAGGAAACGGCGGTAGCAGTCCCATGCCGTCCAGCCGAAGTTGGGCTGGCGGCTCAGCAACTCGGTGAAGGTGTCGTTCATCCCTACGTTAAGGTAGGTATCCATGGCACCTGGCATGGAGATGGCGGCTCCGGAACGTACCGACAGCAACAGTGGACGCTGAGGATCGCCCAGCCGGCATCCGCAGAGTCTTTCCAGGGCTTCCACTTCTTTATCTATCAAAGTTTCTATTTCGCGGTTTACTTCCGGATGGTGGCTGATGGCATTGCGGCGGCGGAACACCTCTGTGGTAAGGATGAATCCTAAAGGAACCGGCAGTCCGGCAAGCAACAGCTTTTTCAGGAAGAAAGCCTTGGAGCCAAGAAATATCTGGTTGTCCATCTTCACCGTGCGTTCATACAACGGGCTGATGATAAGGTCGGAATTGTACGACATCACGTCGTTTATCAGGTCCTTGTCCAGTTTATCCACCATGTTTTGCAGCGAATGCAGAATTTTCTGCACTAAGTTGTCCAACGGCTGTACCAGGAAAGCCGAGGAGATGACATCCCTGAAAAACTCTTCCGACTTTTTATGTATCAGTTGTTTTGTCTCTTTTTCAGAGATGTTCTCATCTTTTACAAATAACTGAGGAACCACTATCTTTAGCGGGTATTCGTACGAACTGAGGAAATATTTTTTTACAATCTTGCTCACATCGTCGGCAATAAACTGGAAGATATTCAGATATTGGTCGAGTGAAAAACTCTGCGAAGTGAGACTGTATCTGAGCATTTGCAGGTTGGAGTCGAATCCCTGGCTACTGATGCCGTCTAATTCCAGCCCTTCGCGGAAGTATTCGAGCAGTTCGTAGATGCGGTTAAGTGTCTTTTGCGAAATATAGTTCAGGTTGACGTTGTTCACTATCTTCTCCATCAGCCGGGTGGCTATCCTTTCGAGACGGAAGGTGAGCCCAAGTGCTTCAAACTTGTCTTCGCGGTACACGCCATACATCGAAGGGATGCCGATGGCAATGTGCCGTTTATGGTAGATATTTTCCCATCCTTCACTAAGCTTGGGGTTGAAGATGATCTGCTTCAGCTTGTCCATGAAATGATAGATCATCCGCATGGCACGGTCGTAGTGATTAGTGCTGAGTGCCTGGTCAAATTTTCCTATCTCTTCCGGGCTCAGGAAGGGATATTGGTTCATAATGGAGATGATGTCTTCGGTGTCGAAGGAATACTTTTCTTTCAGCAGGAAATACAGGTTGCGGATGTCGTTCAGCCGGAGCACATCGCGGTCGTTTTTCTCAGGTAGTTTCTCAAGGTAAGATTTGAAATCCGGATAATCAAGGTTCAGCAGGTCGTCGGGTGTGCAGTTGTTTTGTTTGCACATCTCCGCCAGCATACGGTGTACCGGGAGGAACCATTCGCTTTGCAGGTCTATTGACTCGTAAACATCGTTGGGCAAGTGGGGTTTCAATGCCTCCAGATTGCCATCGTACCAGAAATAAAATACGTTACGGGTAAGTTCTATCAGGGTGTTGTTGCTTTCGGTGTGTACCTGCTTTCGCAAAAAATGCACCAGGCGGTCTTCCCGCTTCGATATTTCGTCCATCGAAGTGGTAACGTTGCGTATTCCGCCTTCGGCACCAATCTCATTGAAATAAACCGGGAAAATACGCGTAAGCTGTTTTACTTTTTTATAGTAAGGTGCAATGTTTGAGTTTAGTATCTTGGTGATTTCCCTTTGAAAAAGGTCGGTATCGCTGATGAAGATTCCGCCCAGCCGCAAGTTGACGATAAGTGCCGACAGCAGCTTCTCCATCATCGCCTGCGAATATTCTATCAGCTCCAGCCACACGCGGATGTTCTTGATGTGATTGGGATTTACGCTTAGTTGCCAGTCCTCGTTCACATACACTATGCCCGGCGTTTCAAAGCCAAAGTCAATGAGCCGTTTCTCAAACTCGTTGACGAGGTGCTTGTCCTCAGTAGGGTCGAGGTCAATGTTTTTCTTACCTAAAACCAGCAAAAAATCAAGCACTGCAGAGGTATGTTCACCACGCAGGTCTTCTGCCATGTGGAACATTTTCTCGGTAAACGACTCAATCTCTCCCGGCTTCAGTTCATCCATTGCCTTATCAAGCAGGCGACCAATGTTCCAGATGAGACGTTCTTTCATTTCCACCATCCCCGGAAGGTGAAGCAAGTAAAAAGTGTAATAAAACTTATCGGTAAAAGTTTCAAAATGCGAAGTATAATCAATAAAATGCGAAGCCATGTCGTCGTAGGTGGCATCGGTTTCGGTAAGAGCATCCCAGTTGCCTGCTTGCTGCAACTTCTGTATTTTTTCATCAAAAAAAGGTGCACCTATTCCGGCTATTTCATTGGTATAATCCTTGCTGAACAGTTGTTTTTTATTTTTGTACCATTGCTCTGTTTCGGTGCTGTGCTTCCAGAATTCCACATTGCTTTGCAGAATATTGCGGGTAAGCTGCAGGATGGGCTCGGTGAAAACGGGTATTTTCACTGCCTTTTTCAGAAAACGGAGAACAAATCTTGAACTTTTAATGAAGCTGTCTATGTTGGCGGAGAAATGTTTCTGCAAAATTTCCAATGTGAGTAAACCTGTTTGTGTAAGCTCTTTCTTTTCAGCGGTAAGCTTGTCAATAAACTCAAACAGGGTGCGGATTGCCAGCACCTGCAAATCTTCGCTGATGCCTTTGGTAAACAGGGTATCGTACACCGAAAGAATTACCAAATAAGCTTTTTCGGCTTCCGGTAGGGTGGTGTAAAACCAAAAGTCGGTGAGCATCATCTCGCGCAATTGTTCCACCACGAACTTCCGGTTGGAGAATGGGTGCTGGAACTCGATAAAGCAGTCGGAAGCACGTTTGCTGATGCCGTAATAATCTTTCGAAAGCTCGATAAACTGCTGATGTTCCGGCGGGATTACAATGTTTTTGTAACGGGTTTCGGCGAGGTTGGCTTCCAGAGCCTGGGACACAAATTTTTCCTTTTTAATCATCTCGGCAGGTTTCATCATTTCTCCAAAAATACACATTTTCGGAGTTTGTTAGATAGACTCATCAATAAATAGAACTATATAACGAAAACTGCTACGAAGATTCCATGAGGAAATATGATACTTTTAGCTATTTAAGGTTCATAAACCTTAACCGTTGATACCTTGATATATTCGGTTTTAATTCCAATGTGGTGCGAATTATTGCATTCGTAATCTGAGTTCGCGATAAAATATGTTTTACATCTGCCTGACAATAACCCGTCAGGGTTTTAATATCCATAGAAAGGATTTTTTATTTTTTGTAAATTCTCCGTTAGGAGATCAAATAATTAATGCCCTACTACGGACAATCTTTTATAAAAAATCAACATTCTATCAGCCCAATCACTTATTTATTGAATCTGATGTTTATATCCGCGAATTCCATAAAAAAGAATGTACAGATAGCAAATAAGGGTAATCAGGAATGAGTGATGAATACCAAAATGATCCGCAAGTACACCCATAAGCAACGGAACAATTGCTCCACCTACAATTGCCATACATAAAATTCCGGATCCCTGGCTGGTATTTTTACCCAAGCCATTAATGGCAAGGGTAAAAATAGTCGGAAACATGATGGAATTGAACAGTCCAACGGCAATAATGGGCCACATGGCAAATTTACCACTTGAAATTACGGTAACGGTAACCAGAATAACCACAATACCTGCCATAATGGAAAGAGTGCGGCTGGGTTTGTTTTTCCCAAAAAAGAAACCTGCAAGATTTATAACTACAAAAACAAGGAACAATGCTGCAAGGGTAGTTTCTTTGGTAAGATACCATGCCAGGAAAAATGCAAACACCATGGTTGCAGCATAAAGCATATACCTGGTACTCTGTTTTTTTATTCCCGTTAAGGAAATTGCGCCCAAAAACCTTCCGATCATTGCTCCGCCCCAATACATCGCCACATATTTTGCGCCTTCCGTTTCAACCAGACCGGCAATATCGGGTTCTTTAAAAAAATTGATAAGAAAACTACCAATGGAAACTTCACCACCAACATACAAAAAAATGGCTATAGCTCCCAAAACCAGGTGTGGATAAGCCCAGGCACTTCCGGCTGCTTTCTCCTGGCTTTCTGCTTTGATATTTGGTAATTTAGCAAAAGCAAATACCATTGCAATCACGAAAAGTGCAAGAGCAATTCCGATGTAAGGTATTTGTACAGTAGCTGCTTTTTCAGCGGCAACGGTATGATTGGAAAGGATAAGCAATCCTCCGAAGACGGGAGCAATGGTTGTTCCCAAAGAGTTGAATGCCTGCGTCATATTTAGTCTTCCCGAAGCGGTTTCCGGTGCTCCTAAAATGGCGACAAACGGATTTGCTGCTACCTGAAGAATGGTAATTCCGGTTGCCAGGATAAAGAATCCGGTAAGGAATACTCCATAACTTATTAATACCGATGCGGGATAAAACATTAATGCACCTATTCCGGTTACGACTAATCCAAGTACAATACCACTTTTATAACCAATTTTCCCCACTACCCATCCTGCAGGCAGCGACATGATGGCGTATGCCCCGAAAAAAGTAAACTGGATAAGCATTATCCTGGTGTAATTCAGCTCGAAAAGGGATTTTAAATGCGGAATCAGAATATCGTTCAGGCAGGTAATAAAACCCCACATGAAAAATAAAGAAGTTAACAATGCCAATGCGGGTTTGTAATTGATCCGCTGCACCAGCGTACCATTTGCCTGTTCAAGATTTTTGGATGTAGAAATTGCCATAGGTGGGTTTTATTTTTAAATGGTTTAGGTTAATCATTCATTATATATCCTGTATATCCGTTAATTGTATTTTTAATAAGAATTCTATTTCCCTTCAATTTTTCTTTTTAGGTTTACATATCACTTATTTTGTGTGTAATATACAGTAAGTGTGTATGAATACATAGAATTTACTTACCCTACAAATTTATTTATAAAATTAGACTTTTAGTTTGCTAAATTTGATTTCACTGTAATATTTTTTCTATCATTGCAAAAAATGTTTGTGTACTATTAACACTAATATTTTTTGAAAGTATTTAAAGTATAGAGTATCAACATTATAATATATAAATGGAAGAAGGTCTAATACCTTATGTATCGGTTGATTGTGTAATTTTTGGTTTCGACTTTGAAAAACTGAATGTTTTACTAATTGAGCGCAAAGTGGACATAGAAGGCACTGTTTTCAGAGATATGAAACTTCCCGGAGACCTGATTCGCTATGATGAAGATATAGATGCTTCTGCGTCAAGGGTATTATTCGAGCTCACCGGTATGAAAAATATTTACCTGGAACAGTTTTACACTTTTGGTTCTGTGAATCGTATAAAAGAAAAAACCCGCGATATCATCTGGTTACATTCTATTGATCACCCGGAAGAAAGAGTAATTACTATCGCATATTATTCATTGGTTAAAATTGAAAGCCGGGAAATTTCGGAAGCAAAAATTGTAAACAATGCTAGCTGGCATGCCATTACCGAAATTACCGAACTTGCTTTCGACCATCGGGAAATTATTGATAAAGCACTCGAAGCCTTAAGAAATAAATTGCGTACGCAACCCATCGGATTCGAATTGCTTCCCGTAAAGTTTACTATAGGTCAGTTACAAAAACTGTATGAAGTAATTTTCGGCACCCGGCTCGATAAACGGAATTTCAGGAAGCGTATTGCCAGTATTCCTTACATCGTCTCCCTAAATGAAAAGCAAAAGGGGGTAGCACATAAACCTGCACAGTTGTATAAGTTCGACAAGAAAAAGTATTCCCGTTCAAAAACCGAAGATTTGTATTTTTCGGTATAAATCATTATTCAACAGGTAACGACTGCAAAACTTCTGAAGAAACAATTTTACCCACAGGATATTTATTTACTGCCCTATCCCAGTAAGGCGATTTACTATAAAACCAATTTAAGATACCCCAGGAATCTTTGGCAAATTCAGGTTCGTTTTTCATTTTTTCCTCAAATTCGTTTTTCAAATCCAGATTTTCCGCCAGCATCTTTCGTGCAAGAACTTCCAAAACATAAGTTTCGCCGTATTCCTTCTGCTCAAAAATAGCATCCATAAAACCCCAGGAAATAAAGCTGTCAAAAGCTTTTGGTTCAAAAAAATGTGCTATTACCTTTGCAGAACGCTGATCCGTTTTCACCACAACAGATCCGGCAGGGAACATTCTTTCTTCTTCCGTTGCATCATAATTAACTTCCAAACGATGACGGCTTTCGTAAGGTTTTTCACTCCATTTTGGATTTTTAAACCGGTAAGCGGTAATCTTTATTTTCGTAGGTGCTTTTAAAATTTTATAATCTATTGAATGAATGCCGAGTAGTTCAATAATACTTATCCATTCCGGAGGAAGAATATAGGCGGCCGGGAGTAAAACAGAATCTTCCACTACGGGATGGTTAAACATGGTGATCATAAAAGTTTCCGGTTTTGTTTTATCGTACTGAAACCATAACCCTCCGCTTAGATCACTTTTAACTGCTTCATATTGCACTCCTTTAAAGGACACCTGGGTGCTGTCGGCAAAAGATTCTCGAAAAGCAACCGGAAAATACTTGTTACGAAATGTTTCTGAAACAGTGTTCCGGTCGGCTTCCTTAGTTAGTTTTATAAGGCTTTTGTATTCTTTATTTAAAAGTAAAGCTGTTTGTTTCAGCAATTCATAAGTTGCCTCCACTCTGGTTTTATAATCTTTCAGCATGTGGGTTTCGATGAGCAGGCAGGGACGGTTTTGTATAGCACAATATCCACCGCAAAGCATTGGGGGTGCGACATTTACAACTAACCCACTTCTTGGGTCATGCCATTCCCGAAAAGAAACATAAGGGAACATTGGTAATTTAGCCTCTTCCATTTTCTTTTCAACGGACTGAAGATAAACATCTTTTGTCCATGCAGTAAGTTTAGCATCCATGTTTCCGTATAGTTCCAAGCCATATGTTAAAACATATTGATAATCTGCACCGTCAGTAACATGGCAATCCACCGTAAAATCCGGCAACCAACGGTTAAAAAGTTTCAGCCAGGCTTTCATTTCCGGGGCATCGGCTTTCATGTAGTCCCGGTTCAGGTTGAGATTTTGGGCGGTAACCCTCCAACCCATTTCCTTTGGTCCATCCTGATTGATGCGATTGTAAGGGCCAAATCTTTCATGCCCATCTACATTAAAAATTGGGATAAATAAAATAGTAAGATGGTCGAGCAAACCGGGATATTTATTATTGATCACTAAATCACGAATTAACATCAATCCTGCGTCTTTACCATCTGGTTCTCCGGGATGTACACACGCCTGAATAAGCACCACGGCATTTCCTGAATTTCTGACAGTTTCAGGAGTGAAATTTTTATTTTTATCAATGATCAGCGCCGGAATATCTCTTCCCTGAGGGCTTTTGCCAAAAATATCATAATGTATTAAAGGCGAATAATCTACAAGCTGTTTGCAATATTTAATAGTTTCATCGTACCGCGGCGTTTCGGTACAACCGCTTTTTTCGTAATAAGTATCCCAGATGGGATTCTGCGAAAAGCCTAAAAAATATAAAAAGCTTAAAAACAGTATAGTAATAGATTTTTTCATGAAAGGAAATTATCAGTCAATTCCAAAACAGATGTCCATATTTTTTGCTTTCTGGATCAAAGGAAGATCGGTAGGGACATTCCTTACTTTTCCTTCTACTTCTTTTAAAGAAATGGAAGTACTGATATTATCCACAATAGCAACCATTTGTCCAAATTTACCTTCGGCTATTAAATCCACAGCCTGGGTTCCGTAACGGGTAGCAAGCAGGCGATCCATCGGAGATGGGCTGCCGCCACGCTGAATATAGCCCAGTATGGTTTCACGGGTTTCCAGTTCTACCTGTTTACGAATAAGTTTTGCAATATATTTAGCAGCAGAGTCTTCCTTTTTGGGTTTTTTAATACCTTCCGCCACCACTATGATGGAATATGCTTTTTTTTGTTCTACACGTTTTTGCATATAATTTTTAATAACATCCTCATTATAACCTAATTCCGGAATAAGGATCAAATCGCCACCACCGGCTATACCGGAATACAAAGCCAGCCATCCGGCATGATGTCCCATTACTTCAATGATCATGATGCGTTTATGGGAGTTTGCGGTGGTATGTAACCGGTCAATGGCATCGGTAGCTATCCAAACTGCCGAATCGAATCCGAAAGTTTGGTCGGTTCCCCAAACGTCGTTATCAATGGTTTTTGGTATCCCAATAATATTCATTCCCTGTTCAGCAAGTAGCGCCGCTGTTTTCTGGGTACCATTTCCTCCTATACAAACCAAGGCATCCAAATTCATCTCCTCATAATTTTTTTTAATCAGAAGAGGCTTTTCGTTTTTGTTAAAAATACTTTCCCCTTTTTTAAAAGGTTTTTCCCGCGAAGTACCTAATATGGTGCCACCTAAAGTCAGAATGCCGGAAAGATCGTTTTCTTTCAGTTCGACAAACTCTTTATTAATAAGCCCCAGATACCCAGAGGAAATACCTATCAGTTCCATTCCGTATTTTACAATGGCTGTTTTACCAACACCCCGGATTGCCGCATTGATACCCGGGCAATCGCCTCCTGCGGTAAGTATGCCAATCCGCATTCCTTTTGCCTTTTTAGTCATATTTTTTGTTTTTTTCTGATATATTTTTGAAAATCATAAAAGTCAATATTTCACCTTTTTTAAAATTCGTGTCTGTAAAAATACAATTTTGGACTATCCTTCCTATATTTGCCTGAAATATTTTGTGTATGATAAAATCTATGACCGGCTTTGGGAAAAGCACTTTTGAATGGAAATCAAAAAAAATAATTATTGAAATTAAGTCGCTTAACAGTAAAATTTTAGATATCAACTCCAAGATTGCCAACGGGTATCGTGCAAGGGAGATTGAAATACGTTCAGAAGTGGGAAAAACATTAGAAAGAGGGAAAATTGACATCAGCGTTTCCATTGAATACAAAGGGGATACCAGTCCCTACACTATCAATCGCAACCTTGTTAAAAAATATTATAACGAATTAAAAAACCTCTCCGCCGAGCTGAATGAAAAAGAAGAAAATCTGTTTTCCTTGATTTTGAAAATGCCGGATGTATTGGTTGCGGAAAGAGATGAACTGGATGAAGATGAATGGAAATTATTTCGCAAGGGTCTGCTGACAGCCCTAAGCCAAACCGAGGAATTTCGAACCCAGGAAGGTAATATGCTGATGCACGATTTCGTTAATCGTATTTATTTGATATTAAGTTATCTTAATGCAATTGAGACTTTTGAAAAAGAGCGGATTGTCAACCTTAAAGAACGTTTTCGCAAAAGTTTTGCCGAACTGAAGGAAGAAATTAAAATTGATGAAAATCGCTTTGAACAGGAATTAATTTATTATATCGAAAAAATTGATATTACCGAAGAAAAAATACGCTTAAAAAATCATTGCGATTATTTTATCATTACTCTGCAGGAAGCCGTTTCGCAAGGGAAAAAACTTTCCTTCATTACCCAGGAAATAGGACGTGAAATCAATACTATAGGATCAAAAGCCAATGAAGTAAACATTCAAAAACTGGTCGTGCAGATGAAGGATGAATTAGAGAAAATTAAAGAACAATTGGGGAATATTTTGTAGAGGAACAGGAAATATTTTTACATCATAATATTATTATAATGAATATTTCATCATCAGATATAGCCTTCCATAAAAAACTTATCATTTTCAGTGCCCCCAGTGGAGCCGGTAAGACAACCCTTGTTAAAAAGTTACTTGCAATTCCGGAACTCCGGCTCGAATTTTCCATTTCTGCTACAAGCCGTCCCAAAAGAGAAACAGAAGCTGACGGAACAGATTATTACTTCATTACCCCTGAGAAATTCAAGCAAAAAATTGCAAATGACGAATTTGTGGAATGGGAGGAAGTATATGCCGGCAATTGTTACGGGACGCTGAAGTCGGAACTGGAAAGAATCTGGGCAAAGGGGAATAATGTTCTTTTTGATGTAGATGTTAAAGGTGGTCTTAGCCTGAAAAAAATATTCGGGGACAAGGCACTTGCAATTTTTGTACAACCCCCTTCGCTGCAAGTGTTGGCTGAACGCCTGAAAAACCGGGGCACCGAAAGTCCTGTCAGTTTGCAAAAACGACTCGACAAAGCAAGCTACGAAATGACATTTGCAAAACAATTTGATTACATTGTAGTTAATGATATTTTGGAAGGAACTGTTCAGAAATCCAGGGAGTTGGTAGAGTCATTTATAAATTATATTTAATAAAACATGGATAACACAGATTTGACTAACCCTGATAGCTACCGGAATAAATAAAATTAGTGTCATCAGTGTTCAAATCATTTGTTTTTTAAAAATTGGAATTTCTCCATTTATGGGTAAAGAAAAAAAAAATATAGGTCTTCTTTTTGGCAGCTTCAATCCTATTCACCTGGGGCACATGATTATTGCTGAATTTATGGTGAATAATACTGATTTGGATGAGACATGGTTTGTCGTTTCGCCTCATAACCCTTTGAAAAAGAAAGAAACATTGCTGGCTGATATACATCGCCTTGCGATGGTTCGCATTGCGGTAGAAAATGATTCCCGTTTTCGTGTTTGTGATATCGAGTTTAAAATGCCAAAACCTTCATATACCATTCACACATTGACATATCTAAGCGAAAAGTATCCTGATTATCAGTTTACGCTGATTGCCGGTACAGATATTCTTCCTACTTTTAATAAATGGAAAAATTATGAAAAAATATTAGATAATTATCATATTTATATTTATCCCCGTCCAGGAAAGCAAAGCCGTCAATTTTTAGATAATACTAATGTTCAATTAATAAAAGCCCCAATGATAGAAATATCTTCCAGTAATATACGACAGTACATTCGTGAAGGAAAAAAACCAGTATATATGTTACTTCCTAAAGTATGGCAATATATACAGGAAATGCACTTTTATAAGAAATAAACTTACGGTTTACACAAGTAATCATCGAAAAAGTGAAAACTTCATTTTCCGCTAATTTTTTTTATAATTTTGCCATCAATTTCAAAATTATTGATTTCAACAAATTTCTTTCGTATGAAAAAAGATAAACAAGTATTCGACCTTATAAGAGAGGAAGAAGAGCGTCAGTTACACGGCATCGAACTCATCGCCAGTGAAAACTTTGTCAGTAATCAGGTACTAAAAGCCATGGGAAGTGTGCTCACCAATAAATACGCCGAAGGTTATCCTGGGAAACGTTACTATGGTGGTTGCCAAATTGTTGACCAAACAGAACAAATAGCTATTGACCGCGCCAAGGTACTTTTTGGGGCTGAATGGGCAAACGTACAACCCCATTCGGGGGCGCAAGCCAATATGGCCGTTTTAATGACCGTTTTGAAACCAGGCGATACCTTTATGGGTCTCGACCTGTCGCATGGTGGTCACCTATCGCATGGTTCACCTGTCAATTCTTCGGGTATTCTCTACCGTCCGGTAGCTTACGGAGTAGAAGAAGCCACAGGTACCGTTAATTATGATAAAATGGAAGAAATTGCCTTGCGTGAATGTCCAAAACTTATCATTGCAGGAGCTTCAGCATATTCACGCGATTGGGACTACAAACGCATGCGTAACATAGCCGATAAAATCGGTGCTATCCTCATGGCAGACATTGCCCACCCTGCAGGTTTAATCGCCAGGGGCTTGCTGAATGATCCCCTGAAACATTGTCATATTGTTACCACTACAACCCATAAAACCCTTCGCGGACCCCGCGGAGGAATGATACTCATAGGAAAAGATTTTGAAAACCCCTGGGGACTGAAAACACCCAAGGGGGAAATAAAAAAGATGTCGCAGCTACTTGATTCGGCTGTATTTCCAGGAGTTCAGGGCGGTCCGCTCGAACATATTATTGCTGCAAAAGCTGTAGCATATGGCGAAGCTCTTTCTGACGAATACATGGATTACATAGTACAGGTGAAAAAAAATGCCAATGTAATGGCAAAAGCTTTCGTGGAAAAAGGCTACCACGTAATCTCCGGAGGTACTGATAATCACCTGATGCTTATTGATTTGAGGACCAAGTTCCCAAATATTACTGGAAAACAAGTAGAAAATACACTCGTACGAGCCGACATCACTGTAAACAAAAATATGGTTCCTTTCGACAGCCGTTCGCCTTTTCAAACTTCAGGACTACGCGTAGGTACACCCGCCATTACTACCCGTGGTATCAAAGAAGTACATATCCCGCCCATTGTTGAATTGATTGACGAAGTTATCGGTAACATAGAAAATGAAGCGAAATTAGAAAACGTAATCGAATCTGTTCGCAAACGTGTCAATGAACTAATGTCTGATTTTCCCTTGTTTGCTTATTAAACAGCTTTCATTTTCCCAAATGTAACCATCCATAAACGAGAATACAATAATCAGTAATCCTTGTAAAAACTGCTTTCTGAATAAAGGAAGCAGTTTTTTTATTGTGTAATTTGCTTTTTATAATCCACAGGGATGGAAAAACGAAATGGACAATCATAATTATTTCAGTAAAATGTGTTTTTTTACATAACTTTGTAGATATTTGCTCCACCGAAAATCAGGCTGTTGGATAGAAAAAGCAGATACTGCATTCTATTCATTTTGCAATGAAATTTGTTCAATTACACCATATTATGTTATGAGAAAACTTTTACTCCTCCTTTTATCAATCATTTCCCTACAGATTTTTGCAGGAAATTGGGTAGGTACTACCTCTGGAAAATCAGTTCCTGCTTCCGTGTCATTGGTTTCATCCGATGCTTCACAAACGACTATAAGCATTACCATTGAAGGATATTCCCTACAAACCGTTCAAACTCCAAGGGGCGAAGCCAGCATACTTAACTGTGAAAATACATCCCCCCTCCTGCAGGCAGGAGCACCCGACTTGAGAAAATTCACCGCTTCCTTTATCATCCCTGATAAGGCAAAAACAGATTACATGATTATTGCTTCCGAATACAAGGACTATTTTAATATTGAAATAGCTCCTTCCAAAGGCAATCTGTATCGCAATATTGATCCTGCTTCTGTTCTTTATACATATGGAAAGGAATATACTATTGATGCATTTTATCCTGGCAGGCTTGTTGCACAGGGCAATCCTTACATCTTACGCAATTTCAGAGGGCAGGCAATAGATGTGTATCCATTTCAATATAACCCGGTTACTAAAGTGTTACGGGTTTATACCCATTTGGAAATCAAAATATTTGCTACGAATGAAGAAGGTACAAATCCGTTCATTGGTAGCAAAAACCTCAGGCATTCAAATACTGAATTCGATGCCATTTACCAGAGTACATTCCTAAATGCTCCTGCAAATAATTATACAGATGTTGAAGAACAGGGGAGTATGTTGATAATAAGCTATGGGTCATTTATGACAGCAATGCAGCCTTTAATTGATTGGAAGAATCAGCAGGGTATTGCCTGCGAAATAGTAGATGTGGCAACCATTGGTAACGCCAATGCTATAAAGGATTATATAACAAATTATTACAATACACACAATCTTACCTATGTTTTATTGGTGGGAGATGCAGCACAGGTTCCCACACTGAATGCTTCGGGAGGTTCTTCCGACAACAGTTACAGCTATATAGTTGGTAACGACCATTATCCTGATTTATTTGTGGGAAGATTCTCTGCAGAAAATATTCAGCAAGTAGAAACCCAGGTACAAAAAGTGCTGAATTATGAAAAAAATCCATTAACCACCATTGATTGGTTTTCGCAGGGAGTAGGAATAGCTTCCAGCCAAGGACCCGGCGATGATAATGAGTACGACTGGCAGCATATTCGCAATATCCGCACCAAATTGCTTGATTATACCTATACTTCCGTTGCCGAACTTTACGATGGCAGCCAGGGAGGATTCGATGCTCCCGGCAATCCCACTTCCGCCATGGTAGCTACTGAAATCAATACAGGGAGAGGCATAATCAACTATACGGGACATGGCAGCGAAACGAATTGGACAACTACCGGATTTTCAAATACAAATGTGAATGCTCTTGCCAATGATAACATGCTACCATTCATTATTTCAGTAGCCTGTGTAAACGGTAAATTTGCCGGATTAACCTGTTTTGCAGAAGTCTGGCTCAGGGCACAGCACAACGGGCAGCCTTCGGGTGCCGTTGCGGCTTTAATGTCAACCATCAACCAGAGTTGGGACCCTCCAATGGATGGTCAAGATGCAATGAATGAGATTCTTACAGAAATGATACCGGGTAATGTTAAAAGAACATTCGGTGGAATAACCATGAACGGCTGCATCTTGATGAATGATGAATACGGAGCCGACGGCATGGAAATGACGGATACTTGGAATATTTTTGGCGATCCATCACTGATGGTCCGCACCCAGATGCCAACTGCCATAACGGCTACACATCCTTCCACAGTACCTGTCGGAACTTCCCAGATTGCAGTAAATGCCAGTACCGGTTCAGGTTTAGTGGCTCTTACCATCAATAACCAGATAATTGCCACCGCCAATCTTTCCCTTGGAAGTGCAAATCTTAATTTCCCGGCACTCACCGAAACAGGCACCATTCATATTGTAATTACCGCCTTTAACAGAATTCCTTACATAACTGATATTGCCGTTGTAAATTCCGAACCTGCAAACATTATCTTTAATAAATTTACCATCAACGATGGCAATGGAAACAACAACGGACAACCCGACTACAACGAGAATATCTTTTTATCGGTAACCCTTGAAAATACGGGGGGTAGCCCTGCAAATAACCTTACCTCCATCCTGAGTTGCAATGATACATACGTTACCATAACTGACAATTCCGAATTGTACGGAACCATCGCTGCCGGGCAACAATCAACTCCTGCTGATGGATTTGCTTTCACTATTGCCAACAATATCCCCGACCAGCACAAATTAAATTTTACCATTACCACTACCGATGGCATTACAGAGTGGATGAGCGACTTTTTTATGAATGCCAATGCTCCGGTATTGTCTGTTAATAATTTATTAGTGAATGATGTAGCAGGAAACAACAATGGAAGGCTCGATGCAGGAGAAATTGCCCAGATGAACGTTTCCATTTCCAACCAGGGACATAGCGATGCATCCTCCCTGACTGTATTGTTAAGCACCCTTAATACCTATGTATCCATAGTAAACTCATCAGTAAATATTCTCCAGCTTTCTGCGGGAGAAACTTCGGAAGCCCAGTTTGCTGTACAAGCAAATCCGGAAGTACCTATAAACGGCTATGCCATATTCAATGGCGAAGTACAGTGCGCAGGTTACCAGGTAGATAAAAATTTTTCAATTCCTTTTGCCTGGCATGTAGAAAATTTTGAAAGCGGAGACTTTTCCCAGTTCAACTGGCAACAGGGTGGAAATGCCGACTGGACTATTTCGCCTTCATCAGCTTTTGAAGGAGGATTTTGTGCCAAATCAGGTATTATTTCCAACGACCAGACAAGTGAACTGCTGCTGCAATACTATGTTGAAAATCCAGACAGTATCCTCTTTTACAGCAAAACTTCTTCCGAAAACGCAGACTACCTGAAATTTTATATTGACGATTTGCAAAAAGGGCAATGGGGTGGCGAAAACGACTGGAACAAGAAAGTATTTGCCATTGAAGCTGGAGTTCATACTTTTAAATGGGTTTATGCAAAAAATTCAGGTGGGACGCAAGGCAGCGACGCCGTTTGGATTGATTTAGTCCGACTTCCAGAAGATGTAATGCCTTCAGCTTCTGCAGGTGATGATGCAGAAATTTGTGAATTAGTAACCTACACACTATCAGGGAGTGCCAATGCCTATGTTTCATTGCACTGGACAACTTCTGGAACGGGAACTTTCGACAATCCAAACATTTTGCAACCCGAATACACCCCCGGGGATTCAGATATTGAAAATGGAAGCGTAACTCTTACCCTTACAGCC
>Ga0265297_10006328_pt1 | contig 17313 bp, 12 predicted proteins | sample Munlanlwell13791_FD_192502 | JGI IMG/M metagenome (GOLD analysis project Ga0265297, IMG submission 192502) | Leachate microbial communities from a municipal landfill in Southern Ontario, Canada - Leachate well 137-91 | ecosystem: Engineered > Solid waste > Landfill > Unclassified | place...
TAGAATCGGTTATATCCCCATCAACATCATCAGATGCAGTTGCGCCGGGATCTTCATATATGGAATCAAGCTCTACTTCAATGGAGCTTTTTCCGATAAGGGTAATTACGGGCGGGGCGGTATCTTCCTCCTGTGCAAAAACAAGATTTGCAGGCATAAGCCAAAATACAAGGGATATAATAAGAAAAAATACTAGAATTTTTACCGAAAATCTTGTTTTTGTAGTATACATTTTATCCTCTTTCAATTTAAATTTTTTTTATTTTATTATCTATTTTTACGACTTGCTCCTAATTTCCTTAATTTTTAAATCCAAAAATTAACCTTATGAAAACAAAAACCGACCTCTTCAGTCGGTTTCGCTATTTGCTCCGCTTCTCTCAAGCGTCCAAATTAGAGAAAAGTTTCAAAGCTTCTAAATTTATATAACTATTATATTTGTGTAGGGGAATTATAATACTTTTTTTACAAATATGTCAAATTTCTATAAAATATCTCAAATTATCCACTATTGTAATAATTTTAACAAAATACTTTAAAGGACAAAAAAATTTATTAATTAAAGAAATAATGATAATATTTCCGTTATGGAAATAAAAAGTTTTTTCAAGAGAAACAAAAGAAAGATCATAAGATACGGCGGTATAGCCTTAATAATCGCAGGGCTCGTAATTTTGATATGGCCCTTCTATATCAACTTTGTCATGGTAAAAAGAGAAGCGGACATACTCGCTTCATGGGATGAAAATCTTGTATCTACGGAGACCGGAGACAATGAAGAAAATGGCCAGAAAACAGGAGGAGAAACCGGACTTTTTGACCCTGAGCAAAAGCTCCCATTCAAGATATCTATCCCCGAAATCGATATGGAATGGATGGTAAATGAAGGAACTGATTTCAAAACTCTCAAAGAGGGACCCGGATTCTTTACCGGTTCGGCATTTCCCGGCGAAACAGGAACCTGCGTGGTCGCCGGTCACAGAACCACATATGGAGCCCCTTTTAGCAGACTTGATGAGCTTGAAGAGGGAGATGAAATAATAATAGAGACAACCGGAAATGAAGAATTCACTTATATCGTAACGGGTCAGGAAGCTGTGCTTCCGACGGACCTCTCGGTGCTTGAAAACACTGATTACCCTTCTCTTGTCCTTTCGACATGCACACCAAGATATTTCGCTACAAGAAGACTAATTATATTTGCAAGGATTGCCGGACAATTGTCCGATTGATATAGACCTCATATTATTTATCCTGTAGAATTTACATTGTTTTTAAAAGACAGAAAGGGACCAATAAATGAATGATCAAGAAATAAAAAATTCTCCGAAACCTGTGAGAAAGGCAGGCAGCTACAGCAGAGCTTTATTTGTCTTTGTAGTTCTGGTTTTCATACTGGTACTTATATTTACCGGCCTTACATTGTGGCAGGATGGCACTGTCAGAAATGCCATGCAGCTGCTCAAGTATAAAGATTCTTACCAGGTCGTGTTCCTGACAAGCGGCCAGGCATATTTTGGGAAAATTACTGAAATCACAAATGAGTATGTAAAGGTAAAAGATGCTTTTTCCATAAAGGTACAGCAGGCGCAGGCAGGAGAAGATTCAACAGCAACTCAATCGGAAATAAAGCTGCTGAGCATAGAAGATGAGTTCTATCAGCCGGAGGGTTATATGCTTATCGAGAAGAGTGCCATACTTTTCATAGAAGAGCTGAAAGATTCATCGAGCATTATTGGGATTATGGAAAATTATTAAATAGAGGTTTTAAGAAGGCACATTGTAATTCCCCTGGGAAGCGGTTATTGTAACTTAAAATTTTGAATTGCTTTATAACCAGTAAAATAAAGATAGCCCTGATTTTTAAATCGGGGCTATCTTTTTTATATTTGAACTATCTGTTTAATTGTTCTGCGTTATCAGTTATCCAGTATTATCCAGCGTATTCATTTTTCGATACAATATTAACTTACGATTTCCTCCGAACCTTTCTTCTTCCTTCTGTATATTGATATCACAAGCAATACCACTCCGGCAATAATAGTAGCAATACCGGTTATCGGTATGATGGGATTCAATCCGGTAAACGGAAGTTCCTGAATACCCAATACCTCGATACCGGGAGGAGGTGGCGGTGGAGGAGGTGTTGTCGTGTTTGTTCTGTCGAAACTATAACTTAACTGTAAGGGCCCTACTTCTATTCCGGTAATATCGGCCATCTGAGAATATCCAGCCGGAACTGTGGTTTCAACAATTTTATATGTACCGAATGGAAGACCGGACCATGTTACCGTACCGTTACCTGTGATCAGCCTTTCTCCTCCAACCGGACCTCCGCTTGGATAATAAAGGGTAAATCCGGCGGTATCTGTTGAACCAAGGCCGCTCTTATTTAAAGTTATAGAACCTAACTCGGAAGTCTTTGTATTTACTCTGTCGAAACTGTAGACCTGCTGAACCGGACCAACAACTATACCCGTAATATCAGCTATAGGCGTGTATCCTGCAGGAGTTGTTGTTTCAACGATCTTGTATGTATCCCAGTCAAGATCTGCCCATGATACAGAGCCATTACCTGTAACTGTCTTTTCTGAACCTACAGGATTATTAGATGAATCATAGAGTGTAAATCCTGCTGTATCCGTTGAATCAAGGCCTGATTTATTTAATGTAATCTCTCCGGGTATTCTTGGATCTGCTATCTCTACAGTCAGAGATTTTGTCGGGCTATCTTTATCCAGAGTAAAGTTAACATCCGATGCCAGCAGATATCCGCTGGGAGCGACTGTTTCTCTTACCATATAGTCTCCGAATTCAAGATCTTCCCATTTATAATACCCGTTAGAACCGGGATCAAGTGTTATGGTACTGAACAGTGAACCATCTTTCCATAACTGGAAAGTCGATCCTTCCAACTTCTCGCCGCTTGTCTCGTCTGTCTTCTGAATTTCAATCCAGCCCAATTCAGGTGTATTGATTACACCAATCGTATATGTCAGCTTCTCCCCTGTTCCTGTTCCAATCTTATATGGGCCTGCCGGAGTAACCGCTGCTGTGTAATAGTAGAGGTTGCCAGCATCAGGTGTTTCCGTCAATGTATATGTACCCTGTTCAAGGTCTGACCAGAGAGCATTCGGACTTGCAGCACTGACAGTACGCGACTGGCTGTAGCCAGGTCCCGTAAGGGTAAATGTCACTTCATCCGATTCCAGAAGTCCGCTCTTTGTAAGACTTATCTCGCCTAATTCTTTCTCATTTACTCTGCTGAATCCGTAAACCTGCTTATCGGCATTAACAACTATACCTGTAATATCAGCTATAGATGTATAACCTGCAGGTGTTGTGGTTTCAACTATCTTGTATGTATCCCAGTCAAGATCTGCCCATGATACAGAGCCATTACCTGTAACTGTCTTTTCTGAACCTACAGGATTATTAGATGAATCATAGAGTGTAAATCCTGCTGTATCCGTTGAATCAAGGCCTGATTTATTTAATGTAATCTCTCCGGGTATCTTTGTATTTACTCTGCTGAATGTAATCACCTGACCCTGAGAAGTGATATTGATTCCGGTAATATCGGCTATAGGGCTGTAACCATCTGGAGTATGGGTCTCTCTGATATAATAGCCTGTTCCGGATGGGACATTGGACCATGTGACTGTTCCGTTACCTGTAAGCTGTTTTTCGCTTCCAAATGTAGAACCATCTGAGAAATAAAGAGTAAATCCTGCATAATCTCCAGCAGCAAGGTCGCTAAGACCGCTCTTTGTAAGTTGTATAGTTCCATATATCTTAACATTTGTCCTGTTGAAAGTGTAAACCTGCTCATCCGCACCAACAACTATTCCGGTAATATCCGCAATCGGAGCGTAACCTGCGGGAGTCGTGGTTTCTACGATCTTATATGTATCCCACAACAGCAGGCTCCATGAAACCGTTCCATTACCTGTTATTCTCTTTTCGATACCAACAGCATCCCCGTTCGAATCATAGAGAGTAAATCCGGCTATATCAGTCGAACCAAGACCATTCTTATTTAAGGTTATGCTTCCAGGTTTTTTAAAGTTTTCTCTTGAGAAGCTATATACTTGCTGTGCTGCTCCGACAACGATACCTGTAATGTCTGTTATCGGATCGTAGCCATCGGGAGTTGTGGTTTCTACAATCTTGTATGTATCCCACGTTAGAGGGCTCCAGACAACAGAACCGTTTCCGGTTACTGTCCTTTCGGCACCAACCTGAGCTCCGCTTGAATTATATAATGTAAATCCTGCAGTATCGGTAGATTCAAGACCTGTTTTATTTAAAGTTATACTGCCAGGTTTTTTAACGTTTTCTCTGCTAAAGCTGTAAATTTGCTGATCAGAACCAACTACTATTCCGGTAATATCTGCAATAGGAGTGTAACCGGATGGAGTTGTTGTCTCAACAATCTTATATGTATCCCAGTCAAGATCCGTCCATGATACCGAACCGTTACCTGTGACTGTCTGCTCGGAACCCACTGCAGTACCGTTTGATTTGTAGAGCATAAAGCCTGCAGTATCGGTAGAATCAAGGCCGGTCTTATTTAAAGTTATACTTCCGGGTATCTTACAATTTTCTCTGCTGAACGTTACCAGCTGGCCCTGTGTAGTTATATTAATTCCTGTAATGTCTGCTATAGGATCATATCCTTCCGGAGCATGGGTTTCTCTTATATAGTAGCCTGTTCCAAATGGGACATTGGACCATGTAACTGTTCCGTTACCTGTAAGCTGCTTTTGACCTTCGAAAGAGGTGCCATCTGAGAAGTAAAGGGTAAAGCCTGCATAATCTCCGGGAGCAATACCTTCAAGTCCGCTTTTTGTAAGTTTTACCGTTCCGTATATCTTTGTGTTCACCCTGTCAAAACTGTATACCTGCTTGGTTGAACCAACTAATATTCCGGTAATATCTGATATTTGAGTATAACCAGTGGGTGTGGTGGTTTCTACTATCTTATATGTGTCCCAATCAAGATCGCTCCAGGATACCGAACCGTTTCCCGTAACTGTCTTCTCAGAACCTACTGCGCTACCGTTTGATTTGTAGAGTGTAAATCCTGCAGTAACTCCTGCGTCAAGTCCGGACTTGTTTAAGGTTATTTCTCCCTTGATCTTTTCATTTGTTGCATATTTTTCATATGTTATATCGTTTGATGTATCTACTCTTATATCAGCCATCTTTTTATATCCGCTCGGGACATGTGTTTCTTTGATCCAGTAAGTTCCATAAGCGCTGAGATTCCAGACTAAATATCCATTACCATAAAGTTTCTGCTCTGAACCAATAGCACTGCCGCTATTATTATAAAGAGTGAATCCTGCATACTCACCGGATGGAAGTCCTGTACCTGGAAAACCGCTCTTAATGAGTTTTATCGATGGATGACAATCGGTAAATCCAAGCACTTCCAGTATAACTTCATCGGTACTCATTATCTGAACAAGATAATTTGTGCCCGGATAATCTACCGTATATCCGTCATAAGTAAATTTCCCATCCTTGTCTGCGGTTACACTTATATCTTCAACAAATGTTCCATCTGCCCTGAGGATCCTTATTATCAATTCCTGAAATGGTTTATAACCGCTTCCTGTTATAGTAACTTGCTCGCCAAATCGATAATCATCCTTATCAGTTGAAGATTTTCTTAAGATACTATTTTCATATAACGGACTATCCTCGACTATTGTGAAATCAAGATTTTCCATATCGGCAAACCCGGGATCGACAGATATGTCGTTTGCCCCCGCTTCCGTTCCCTGATAATCCGTTCCATTTCCAAATACATCATTATAGTCAACGACTACATCACTACTTGAATCATCAACTGTGATTCCCTTTATATTGAATGCTACTACATTGTTAGTGATATTTACGTTATCTGCAGATATAACTATCCCGGCATCATTGTTCACTATTATATTGTTTGTGATGTTCAGGCCCGAGTCCATAGTTATATCAATTGCGGTGCCATTACCGGAGAAAGTATTGTCGACTATATTGATATTAGTCACTTCTCCATTATCGATGTCAATGGCACTTCCAAGATAATTTACGAATGTAAAGTTATAAAAGCTCATGTAGCTAAGAGAAGAGCTGAAGTAAAAAGCGTTATCTAGTGTTGATTGACCATCAAATATGACATTGTCATATGCAATAAAACTAATCGGAGCTTCTTCGGTTCCGGTCCCTATATTATTAAGATCAACGCTTGTTGTATATGTTCCGGGTAAGAAATATAGAACGTCGCCGTTAGCCGTATAAGAAAGGACGGTGCTGACACTTGCTGGATTATCGATTGTACCTATTCCATCCTCGCCTGCATCTGCAGATATATAATACTCATTGGAAACAGCATTATATTCAGATATCAAAATCCCGGTATCTTCTGCCGGTGCCTCTTCTTCAGTTGTCTCAACTGATTCAGCAGACTCTTCCGTAACTTCTTCGGTTGCTTCCACTTCGGAAGTAGTTTCTTCGGTTTCTTCTGCTGCAACTTCTTCTTCTAATGTTTCAGTAACTGTCAATTCCTCTGTAGCAATTCCTTCCACTGTTATTTCAGTACCGGTTAATTCTTCGGGTGTTTCTTCTTCGGTTATTTCTGCGTTGTCTTCTGTAGTTGTTTCCGTGCCGGTTTCCGTGGTTTCGGTCTGCTCTTCTTCAGTGTTTTCGGCTATTTGTGCCTCATAGGCTTCAAGCTCAGCTTTTGTCCTATCTACTTCAGCCTGGAAATATTTAAGAGTTTCATTATTTTCGTATAGAATTGTTTCGGCACTTAATAGATTTGCACTTGCCTCATCAGCAGCCGATTTGACACTTTCATATTCAGCTTTTGCTTTATCCAGTTCGCTCTGGAGGTTTGTCAAATTAGAATTGGCTGCTTCGTATTCAACCGTTACCGAAGCCAACTCAGCTTTGGCGTTATCTGCGGCATTTTTAGCAGAATTGATTTCTTCTTCTGTTCCGGTTTCTTTTATACTCTCATAAAGCAAATTTGCTTCTTCTGCAGCTGCCTGAGCAAAAGTCAATCTTTCCTTAAGTGTTTCTACTTCAGGCGAAACATCTGCATAGCTTTCATTTGCTGCAGTTAGTTTTTGTTCAGCCGCTTCAAGATTAGCTCTTGCTTCAGCTTCTATCAGTTTTACAGATTCCAGGTTGCTCTGGGCTGCGGTGACTTCTTCCTGTGCAGTTCCAAGTGCTATCAGTGCTTTTTCATATTCTTCCTTTAGATCTGTATCCGAATTTCCGAAGATTATCCCTGTAGGAATAATCAGCAGTACCAGTAATGACAGTGCGACTATAAATATTACTGTCTTACTGAATTTACTTTTAATATAATTCATTTTCTTACCCCTTAGTAATAATAATTTTTTTAATCCTTATAAAAAAATAAAACCGACTATTTAGTCGGTTTCGCTATTAGCTCCCCTTTCCTCTAGCGTCCAAATTGGAGGAAAGTTTCTAAGCTACTAAATTTATAGTTCTTATATTTTATTTTTCTAAAACTACTGTTGTATAATAATAATACTTTTCTGACGTAAATGTCAACTTTTTTTTGAAAATTTTTTCACCATTGATTTTGAACCATTATCAGAATTATTAAGAACCGGTTCAATAAATTTTAAACCATAAATCCCGGTAACTTATAAAAATAGTTTAGTAACCAGTAATAATGCCATTAAATAATGATTCATGAAGAATTTCTTGATGCAGTATAAATACAATTTATACTGCATCGGGTTTATTAAAAAAGATTATAAAAAAGAAAGGGGGGTAAGTGCTCAAAGCTATTGGACGCCTGCATTCACTTACCCCTTTGGATTATTTTACCACAATCGGTTTTTAATTCAATCCGTAAATTACATATTTCTAACAAATTTATTAGAATAATATAAGAAATCCTTAATTTCACCGGAATTTTTAACACAAATCAGTCTTTTTCAATCGAGATAGGAATGTGTGCGCTGTCTTATGATTATTTATTTTCTGCTGATGATAAAAAATGAGTTTTCTTAAAGAAATTTTCTTCTTCTTTAGATATTATAATCAAACCATTTGCTGTAGATTTCATCATAGGTGCCGTCCCGTATGATTTCTTCTATGATTCTGTTGATTTCTTCCTTAAGGGCGCTCCCCTCTTTTAAAACAATACCAAATTTTTTATTGGATTTGACTGTTTTCAACACACTGTAAATTCCTTCATTCGAAGTCATTATATTGGCTCCTATAGGAAGTGAGATCAAAATGCCGTTTATATTTTCGTTTCTGAGATCGTCGAACATGGCCGCAACCTCATCGTAACCTTCAATCCTGTAGTCAAGTAAATACTCTTCATCCAGATAACTTTTTTCACTATTGAGTACTCCAACTTCTCTTCCTTTCAGATCTCCTTCGGTCTTAAGATCGATCCCGCTTAAAACAATCAGCATATATTCCATGGTAAAATATGGGTCGGAAAAATCAATTAAACTTTCCTTCTCCTCTAATATTGGAATTGCCGAAATTATCATATCCAAATCCATTTCTTCAGGAAATACATAGGTGTTATCCCATTTAATTGATTTTATTTCTATGTCCCTGTCCATTCTTTCAGCTATCTCTTTTATTATATCTATATCGAAACCAACGATACTACCATCCTTTATAGATTCAAAAGGCGGGTATGTGGCATCGCAGCCCACTACAAGAGTTCCTCCATCAGAATCGGCATTTTCGGTATTATCGGTAACCTTGCAATTTACCGTGGAGAACAGCAAGAGAATCATTACTGCAGACAAAAATATCTTTAATAAAAAAAAATTTTTATTTTTACTTTTAAAGCATAAAAACATTTTAAAATCCTTTAATTTATTTGATTTCTTTTCCCGGTAATTAAGATTCTATTGGAAATATAAGATAACACAAGGATTTATTTATTTGTATTATTGAATAATTTTATATTTATATAAATCTTTAAGATATTATTCTAAAATATAAGAGTCAGGAAATAAAAAAATACTGGATTACAGAAATATTTTATTTAAAAATTGTTTTTAAAAAATTTTCATCTAAACTTTTATAATTATTAATTATTTTACCTGAATAACACATTTTCCTTGACATAAATTCTTTAATATAAGAATATAAAAGATGTAATTACATCATTATGTCTATTACTATTAAAAATTGAGTATTATAAATATAAAATATAAGAAGGGTTTCTATGAATAATATCAGGATTTGTCTTATCGGAGCAGGCAGAGCAGGAGAAGTTCATGGCGATGTATATAATAATTATGTTAAAAATTCAGAGATTATCGCAGTTGTAGATAACGATGCCGGGAAAGCAAAAAACCTGGCAAATAAATATAATCTAAAAGAAAATTCCATATTTAAGAATTTACAGAATGCAATAAAGAATATTAAAATTGATGCTGTAGTTATCACCACCCCTACCTTTACACATCCCGATTATGTAATAGATGCTGCAAAAAATAAAATACATGTATTTTGTGAAAAACCAATGGCAATAACCGTAAAGGATTGTGACAGAATGATCAGAGCCTGCAAGGATGCGGGAGTAATACTGCAAATCGGATTTATGAGAAGATTCGATCCTGGATTTATATATGCCAGAGATTTGTTGGATAAAGGAACAATCGGCAGACCGATTATAATAAAATCACTAACCCATGGACCGGGACTGCCCGGTAATTGGGCACTCGATATTAAAAAATCAAATGGAATGTTGGCTGAGGTCAACAGCCATGACTTCGACACAATAAGGTGGTTGTCCGGAGCGGAATATGAAAAAGTGTACGCCGTCGCCGAAAACTTTAATAGTCCTGAAATCGGAAAAATATTTCCTGATTTTTATGATACAGCTACAGTTTCGCTCACGCTCAAGAATGGGACCATGGGAATTATAGACAGTGTTTGCCCCTGTTTTTATGGATATGATGCAAGAGCAGAGGTCATTGGTTCACATGGAGTGATGTTTATCGGCAACCTTCAGGATTCCACAACGATAACCTGCAACAGAGAAAACGGCATAGTCATAAACCAGACATTGAGCTGGAAGAAGAGATTTCATGAAGCTTATATTGCCGAAGACAGACATTTTGTAGAATGTATTGTAAATAAAAAAAAGACTATCGCAAGCGGTGAAGATGGCAAGAAGGCAGTAGCAGCGGTTATCGCTGCAAATGAATCCATTTCGAAAGGTAAACCGATAAAAATAGTTTAATTAATATACTCAAAAAAACATAAATGAAAGCTTTATTTTATAAGGGTAAGAAAAAGATAAGCGTAGAAGATGTTGCGGTTCCTCAAATCTCGGAAAATGAAATCCTCTTAAGAGTAAAGGCTGCTTCTGTTTGTGCTACGGATCTAAAGATCAGAGAATTCGGACACTTTAAAAATCCGGATGATAAACCAATCATACTGGGTCATGAATTTTCCGGTGAAATAGCAAAAACAGGAAAAGATGTTAAAAATCTAAGTGAAGGAATGAGGGTCTCGATAGCCCCTAATATAGGATGTGGCCACTGCCCGGAATGCATCAGAGGCTCTACAAATCTCTGTGAAAATTATGAGGCTTTTGGCATAAGTATGAATGGGGCATTTGCAGAATTCTTAAGAGTCCCCTCAGGATACATAACACAGGGAAATATTTTTATACTACCCGATACCATGACTTTTGAAGAAGGCGCACTGGTAGAACCTCTTTCAGCGGCATTTAACGGTATAGAATCCGCCCGCATTAATCTATCGGATATCGTCCTCATTATTGGCGCGGGCCCGATGGGGATTTTGAACCTGATGCTTGCAAAATTGAAAGGTGCTCAAAAAGTAATAGTGAGTGAAATTAATCCGGAGCGTATAAAAATTGCAGAAGAAGCCGGGGCCGATTATATTATTAATCCTCAAAAGCAGGATTTAAAAAGCAGGTTAATGGAATTCAGTTACAACAGAGGACCTGATGCAATAATAGTTTCGGTATCATCCGCCAAAGCTCAGGAAGAGACCCTTGATAATATAGCAAGATGCGGAAGGATTGTTTTTTTTGGAGGACTGCCTAAAGGTATAGATACAATTAATTTTAAATCTAATGTAGTTCATTACAAACAGGTTATTGTAACAGGTACCACCGGTTCCAGTATTGTCCAGTACAATAGATCACTGGAACTGGCAGCATCGAAAAAAATAGATCTGAACAGATTGATCAGCAAAAAATTCAAACTAGAAGATGCTGAGCAAGCTTTTTCAAATGCAGCATTACCGGAAAATCTAAAAGTATTATTTATTATCTAATCTTTATATATAGGATTACAAAATTGATAAAAAAGACATATTTGATAGGAGTAGATGTAGGTACGAATGGTACAAAATCTGCCATCTTTGATGACTCGGGAAATCTTATTTCAGAGGCATTCGAAGAATCAAAGCTTTACTATCCAGAGTTATGTGCGGTGGAACAGGACCTCGATGAAATTTATGCTTCCATAATCAATACTATCAAGGAATGCGTGCAAAAATCAGATATAAATGTAAGAGATGTGGAAGGAATCGCGATAGACGGCCAGATGGCAGGTATCTGTGCAATAGATAAGAACTGGTCCCCTGCAATACCCTATGATTCCTGGCTGGATACCCGCTGTGCTCCTTATATTGAAATATTAAAAAAAGAGGAATCAAAAATAATTTCTTTAACCGGTGGGCCTCCTTCATTTACACATGGTCCAAAAATGCTCTGGTGGAAAAATGAGAGACCGGAAGTCTTTAAAAAAATTGCGAAATTTATTATGCCCTCGGCATATGCCGCCGGTAAGCTGGCAGGCTTGAAATCTTCGGACGCCTACATTGACTACACATATATTCATTTCAGTAGTTTTGCGGATATTTTGAACAATCGATGGTCAGAAGATTTATGCAAAGATTTTAACCTGCCAGCCGAAAAACTACCCAGAATCATTAAACCATGGGAAATAATAGGTAAATTAAGCAAAGAAGCTGCAGAAAGTGCCCTTTTATACCCTGGGATACCTATTACCGCCGGCTGTGGGGATACGACAGCCACGATGTTAGGAGCTGCGTTTAACAAAGCCGGTATGGTGTTTGATGTAGCCGGTACCGCATCCGTATTTGCAGTCTGTCTTGATAAATTCAAACCTGATGTGGAAAATAAGACATTATTTACAGCAAGGCTTGCTCCTGAAAATCTATGGTATTCTCTGGCATATATTAATGGCGGCGGGCTAAACTTGAGATGGTTCAGGGATGAAATAATTAAATTTGATAATAACTTTACCGGAAAATCCATTAAGGATCCCTATGAGTACCTGGATGATATGGCATCAGAAATAAAACCGGGTTCCGAAAAACTCTTCTTTATACCTCATATGGGAGGAAGAATATGCCCAAATACTCCTCATCTTAAAGGCAGCTGGATAGGATTGACCTGGAAACATAAGATCGGTCACCTGTACAGATCATTGCTCGAAGCAGTGGCATATGAATATGCAATTTACAGAGACATTGAAAAAAAACTGGTTCCGGAAATTAAATTTAAAGAAGCCAGAGTTATAGGAGGCGGAGCCAAAAGCAAGTTATGGAACAGGATAAAATCGGATATTCTTGGAATCTCCTATGAAAGATTATGCAGAGAAGAATTTGGTGTACTCGGTTCCTCAATATTAGCCGGCTATGCTACTGGTGTATTTGATGATTTAAAAAATACAGCAGATAGATTCAATGAAGTCAAATACAGGATTGAACCGGATAAGAAAACACGCGATTTTTATCAGCAGTACGTGAATTACTATAAGTTTCTGCTGCAAAACACAAATAATATATTTATAGATTTAGAAAAGGTAGAAGGTTAATTAAGGTTTACTATTGATATTTTTTTAATAATGAAAGGTTTAATACAAACAGTAAAAGGTATGATAAAGAAAGATTATATGGGAATCGTCGATTCTCATTCCCATCTATGGATAGATGAGGTTGACAGTAGTTGTAAAAAGAATTGCTCTGCCCCGGCTATAAATGGTCTTGCCGTAATAAAAAGAGAATTAAAAAAATATAAGGATACAAAAATTAATAGTATTTCTAATGGATATACTTCAATCATAGACTGCCAGCCCGGATACTGCGGCAGGAACGGAAATAAGCTGTTTGAACTGTCCGAACTAACCGGTGTAAACATTATTTCGGTCACAGGGTTTCATAAGAAAGAATATTATGGACCTTACTCACAGTTATGGAAAATGAATAGAAAAAATGCGGCATTTTTCTTTGAAGACGAAGTGAAAAATAGCCTGGCCGAAACATCCGGTTCCGGCTATAAAAATAGTAGAATCAGAGCCGGAGCGATTAAGATCGCTTTTACAGGTGCTCTCGAAGGCCAGTACAGGACATTGACAGAAGCAGCAGTCGATACTTCCCTAACGACCGGGGTGCCTCTGGTAGTCCATACCGAAAGAGGTCTTGAAGTAGAAAAACTTATAAGCTTTTTTGAAAAAATGGAAATCCCTTTTTCAAAGATTATGCTGTGCCATATGGATAAAAGAGCCGATATTAAACTGCATAAATACCTAGCCGATAAATCAATTTATCTGGAATATGACACCTTTAATCGGAGTAAATACGATCCGGAAAAAAATGTATGGCCGCTTCTGATCGAAATGATCAGAGAAGGTTACAGCAGCTCGGTGATGATAGGAAGCGACCTTGCAAATAATTTATCGTGGAACGAAATAAATAATAAAGGAGGCCTGGCGGGTTTTTTCAAGAGTATCACGGAAAGACTTGCAAGGTCGGGTGCAGGCACAGCGGATATTGAAAATATTATTAAGAAGAATACACAAAATTTTTTAAGTTTCGATTGATACACCTTTCAAAGGAGAATTATGAAAAAGAAAAAAAGCAAAATTGCACCCTTTACTTTCAGGATAGACCTGATAAATAAAACTATTTCAGATCCTGATTCACATATCGTAAGAAAACTTTCCTCGATGAAAAATCAATATCTTGATGAAACGGGCTATGCCGAAATGATTAAAAAAGAAGATACCATAATTTATGAGGTGTACGAAAAACTGGTGCCGGAAATAGACGGAGAGTTGATACAGGGATTATCTATTGTACATGCCGGTAAAGTGGGTAAAGAATATTTTATGACAAAAGGTCATTTCCACTCGGTATTAGAAACGGCGGAGTTTTACTTATGCCTTAAGGGAAATGGCTACATGATGATGGAAACACCTGAGGGTGATTGGTCGGCTGAGGAATTATCGCCATATACTGCCCTGTACATTCCGGGCAGATGGGCCCACCGTTCTATTAATGTGGGTAATGAAGATTTGCTGATGCTATTCGTATACCCGGCACATGCAGGCCACAATTACTCTACTATAGAAACCAGAGGATTTAGAAAATTAATCATAAGAGATAACGGCAGTCCAAAAATAATCGAAAATCCCAGATGGGAGAAATGAAAGTATAAAATGAATTTCAAACAATTAGATAAATGTAAAGTTTTGGTAACCCCTACAAGTTTTTCAAAATATGACAGAAGCCTTGCAAAAAAACTTGAAGATAATGTAGGTAAAGTTATTTATAATACCACTGGTAAACCATTGAAAGAAGCAGATCTACTGCCAATAATCAAAGATTTTGACGGCTATATTGCCGGCCTCGATGAAATTACATCCATAGTAATTGAAAAAGCCGAAAATTTAAAAGTAATTGCAAGATATGGCACAGGGGTTGATAAAGTCGATCTTGATGCGGCACGGGTTAGGAATATCTATGTCACTATTACTTCTGGAGCAAATTCGGTATCAGTTGCAGAGCTTACCATTGGTTTTCTGATCTCTGCTGCAAGAAATCTTGTTTTTGCCAATAATGAGACAAGCAAAGGCAGGTGGCCCAGGTTGAAAGGTATTTCGTTATCCGGAAAAAACATCGGTATTATCGGTCTTGGCAGCATCGGTAAGGAAGTCGCCTTAAGGTTAAAGCCATTCAAAGTAAAAATCTTTGCGTATGATACTGATTTTGACATTGAATTTGCCAAAAAAAATGATATAACCTATCTGGAATTGGATGATATTCTTAAAGGTTCTGATTTCATATCGCTTCATATCCCTGTTCTGCCATCTACAATCAAAATGGTTAATAAAGAATTTTTATCCAAAATGAAGAAAAATTCAATTTTGATAAACACATCCAGAGGAGATCTTGTAGATGAAGAAGCTTTATATGAAAGCCTTGAGAGCGGGCATCTCAGAACTGCAGCCATCGATACATTTTGTTCGGAACCGGATTACCTTAAGTGCCCTTTGAGATCCTTACCCCAGCTAATTGTCACGCCGCACATCGGCGCGGCTACGGATAATGCATCCGATGAAATGACCAGGATTTCAATCGATGAATGCATAGCGGTCCTGAGCGGAAAAAAACCCAGATTCGCAGTCGTGGATCCCCAATTTAAAAAGTTAGATTCATCATAAAATAAAAACGGAGAAAATATGTCTGAAGAAAAAGAAGCAATAAAAACCACTGGAAAATATAAAATTATTGAAAAACAAAATCCAACCTTTTACTTTATCGGGGTAACAACTTCAAAATCATCCATTATGAAAATTTTTCCTTTATGGATGAATGAACTTGGAAAGCAGGAAATATCGATAGAGGGAATGGATTTAAAAATTCATGATGACGCCGAAAATTACAGACAGGCAGTTGCGCAGATCAAATATGATCATAACTCTATAGGTTCTCTGGTTACCACTCATAAAATGGATCTCTATTCAGCAGCTGAAGATATGTTCGATTATTTTGACGATTACGCAAAGTTGCTTATGGAAATATCATCTATTTCAAAGAATAACGGCAAACTTGAAGGGCACGCCAAGGATCCGATAAGTTCTGGCCTTTCGCTTGAACATGTAATCGATAAGGAGTATTTTTCAAGAACAAAGGCCCATATGTTGATTTTTGGCGCCGGGGGGTCAAGTATCGCAACCATACTTTATACGATCACCAGAAGAGAGCATTCAGATAAACCAGAAAAAATTGTTGTGATAAACAGAAGCCAGCCCAGACTGGATCATTTAAAGGAAATCATCCAAAAATTAAATGCTGATATTAATATAGAATATATCTGTAACCAGGACCCCAAAATGAACGATAGAAAAATGAGTTCGCTTCCCCCGTACAGCATAGTCATAAATGCTACAGGTATGGGAAAGGATACACCCGGGTCACCAATAACGGATAAAGGACTTTTCCCGGAAAATGGTATTGCCTGGGAATTTAACTACAGAGGAGAGCTTGATTTTATGCACCAGGCAGAAAGACAGAAAGACTCACGCAGCGTTAAAGCGGAAGACGGCTGGATTTATTTCGTTCACGGGTGGACACAGGTAATTTCACAGGTTCTTCATATCGAAATGACAGAAGAACTGTTTGATCGCTTGATAAGAATTGCTAATAGTATCAGATTAATAAAAATATGATTATACATTTAACACACGTATGTAGTAGACAAATAATTAAGATTAGCCTCCCTTCACTGATCTTAAACTCTTTTGTAAATGCGGATGTGATATTCTGATATCAATTCGTAAATCTCCAGACTGCTACATACGTGCGTCAAGTGTATAGTCAATAATAAAAAAGGAGGAAAACTAATGGCACAATTTGATCGAATTACGGTGTACAATGTCATGCTGGAAGACGGGTTAATACCTCTCTTTTACAATAAAGACATTGAAAAAAGTAAAAAAATTGCCGGGGCACTGGCAAAAGGAGGCTCGAAGGTCCTTGAGTTTACAAACAGGGGCGATCTTGCGGTAGAAGTTTTTTCTGATCTGATAAAATTCAATATAAAGGAGTATCCGGGCCTTATTACTGGAGTGGGTTCGGTCATGGACGCACCTACAGCTGCTCTTTATATCGCACTTGGAGCAAATTTTATTGTAGGACCGTCTTTCAATAAGGAAATAGCACTGCTGTGCAACAGAAGAAAAGTTGCTTACATTCCAGGTGCAGCTACAGTGAATGAAATATCTATGGCAGAAGAATATGGAGCTGAAATCGTTAAAATTTTCCCAGGTTCCACTGTGGGAGGACCGGGTTTTGTGAAAAATATTCTGGGCCCAATGCCATGGTCAAAACTGATGCCCACAGGAGGTGTTACTACAGAAGAAAGCAATATAAAAGCATGGTTCGATGCCGGTGTTGTATGCATAGGTATGGGCTCCAATCTGGTAAACAGCAAGTCAGTATCTGAAGGAAAAT
>Ga0265297_10006329_pt1 | contig 17311 bp, 14 predicted proteins | sample Munlanlwell13791_FD_192502 | JGI IMG/M metagenome (GOLD analysis project Ga0265297, IMG submission 192502) | Leachate microbial communities from a municipal landfill in Southern Ontario, Canada - Leachate well 137-91 | ecosystem: Engineered > Solid waste > Landfill > Unclassified | place...
AACCCGCTGAGCGTTTATGGGCAGGATACGGTGAAACGGCGAATCCCTGCGGGTGCAAGTCAGAACAGGACCATGGAGCGCTCGGTATCCGTCCGGGTATGACGCAGAGCTGAATGCCGCTAGAACAAAAGGAGGCTTACTCCTCCCACTCACTTTTCATTAAGAAGATGTATCCCTGATTTTTTAGAAATTCTCATGGGAGCCCCAACGTTCCTCATCTTTTCTGAGGCACAGGAACCGTTTCTTAGTATTTTCGATACAGCAAGCTATTAAATCAGGATTCCCAGAGTACGTGAACAGGAAGTGCATCGTGGATCCTCAATCGTTCTCTCAAAAAAATGTCTGCGGATTTCTTATAATCATCTTTTGCATTGCCCTGCTGGCGGCACCTGTCTCGGCAGTGACCCTGACACCCGGCTCTTCAACATCCGGGTCTGCAACCATCTCAAACGGGGACCCCGTTTATATCAATGGTATTGCAACCGGGCACCCGCAGAACGGCCTCCAGGTCTGGTTCGTCGGGTACAACACCGCAAAAATTTCAACGGTCACGGTTAACGCGGATAACACCTACTCCTATGAACTGAAATCCGCCGATACGCAGAACCTCGCATCCGGCCAGTACATTGTCATTGTCCAGCACCCGATGATGAACGGGCAGTTCGATATCGTGTATTCCCCTGCTACCGGGAAAGTGATCAACAAACAGCTGGGTGACGGGATGTCTATTTTCCAGCTGACGAGCGGGGGCAGTCTCCAGAGTACGGATGCAGCATCTGCGCTCATGCAGGCAATCAACAGCCAGAACATTGACGATACATTTGCCACGGCATCGTTTTACATAAACCCGCCCCAGGCACTGGTCAATCCCATCCCGGATCACCGGGTTGGAGACAAGTTCACCATCTCCGGCTCCACCAATCTGGCCGTGGGCGACAAGCTCACGGTTGATGTCTATTCATCATCATTTACACCCACATCAAAAAGCCAGAACGGGGAGTACTCCGGGGCAAGCGGTGTTGTTGAGGTGGAGCAGGGCAGCAACGGGTACAACCGGTGGTCATTTGCAATTGATTCAGCGGGTTTCAAGCCCGACGAGTATATGGTCAAAGTGTCCGGCATTATCCAGGATGTAACGGGATCGACTACGTTTAACATTCTTCAATCTTTGCCCGCCACAACGCAGGTACCACAAACCGTGGCAACCACTCTTCCGGTCACCACGCCCGTTTCTGCAATAGCCACGACACCCGTGGAATGCACGCAGACTCCTACAACTACGCATTCGGCCCTGCCACTCTGGATCAGTGCCTGCGGAGTGCTTGCAACAATTGTAATCCTGAAACTGAAAAAATAAAAATGAGATCCTGATCTACCAGTTGAGGAACAGGGTCTTGGTCCGGGAATAATTGTCAAGGGCATGAAGCCCGTTCTCCCGGCCAATACCGCTCTCGTTCATTCCCCCAAATGGGATTTCGGGTGGGACGGTGAGGTGGCGGTTCACCCAGACGATGCCGGCATTCACTTCATCAAATGCCCGTTTTGCCGTGTGGAGGTCCGAGGTCCAGATCGATGCCCCGAGACCGTACCGGGTACGGTTTGCCTCGCGGATGGCCGTATCGAGATCCGGGACGGGCATGATCGGGAGGACCGGGCCGAATACTTCCTCGTTCATGAGCCGGCCTTCCGGGGCAACATCGGCAATAAGGGTGGGCCCGTAGAACAGACCCCGGTCATAGGGTGTCCCGTTCAGCGGGAATCCCCCGGTCAGGATGGTTCCCTCCCCGGCATCCCGGGTTGCATCAACGATTCCGCTTATGCGGTTATGCTGGGCGGGACTGTTCAGGGGACCCATCTCAATACCGGCATCAAGGCCATTGCCTACCTTCAGCGCTTCTATCCGGTGTTTCAGTTTTTCTGTGAAGACTGCGGCAATGGTATCCTCGACAAAGAGCCGCTTCACGGCTGTGCAGGTCTGTCCCGCGTTATAGAACCGGCCCCGGAGTGCTCCTTCAACAGCCTTGTCGATATCCGCATCCGCCATCACGATCATCGGGTCCGAGCCCCCGAGTTCGAGGGTCAGGTCCTTGAGGTGTGCTGTTGCCAGCTCCCGGATCCGTTGTCCCGTAACACAGTTCCCGGTGAACGAGATCTTGCGGATCAGCGGGTGTTTCACCAGCGCCTCCCCCACAATCTCACCCGGCCCGGTCACGATATTGAGAACCCCTCCGGGCAGCCCGGATGTTTCAAGGATCTGTGCAAGCCGGATCGTTGTCAGCGGGGTCGTAGATGCGGGTTTGAGGATCATCGTGTTGCCGGCTAGCAGGGCCGGCCCGATCTTCCACCCCATGATGAGGACCGGCATATTCCACGGGATGATCGCGCCACAAATGCCGAGCGGTTCACGGGCAACCAGCGCATCGCCCGCGGCACCAAGGCGGATCAGGTCGCCCTGCTGGGATGCTGAGATCCCGGCATAAAACTCTAAGATGTTTGCAAATCCCCTGACCTCATCGATGGATTCCCGGAGGGGTTTTCCCTGCTCCATGGTGAGGAGCCGGGCAAGATCCTTGTGCTGCTCCCGCACCTTTCCTGCCCCTTGGAAGAGGATGATGCCCCGGTCGCGCATGGACTTCTTCTTCCATGCCCCTGCCGCCATCTCCGCTGCGTCCACGGCCCGGGCAACATCATCCGAAGACCCGGAGGGAATGCGATCGATCACTTCTCCGGTGGCCGGGTTGGTTACCTGGATCCACGTATCGTCCATTGATGCAACATCGGTACCGCCAATCCTCATTTCCATGTTCTGCCTCCTGTCATGAGATCATCCTGTCAATAAGGTACCCGGAACCTGAATCATGAATCCCGGTTTACCGGTTATTGGTCTGTCACGGTTTACTATTCATCTGACGATAATAAACCCTGTCATCAGGATTCAAAGAAATAGTCGCTCGTTTCCCCGTATTGGATACATTCGTAACCAGCGGGAAAATGGATGAAGACAGTTATCCGTGCAGGGACCGGCTGCACCCGCACTGGACTGCGGCCTTTGCCACCGCTGCTGCAACGGCTTTTGTGACGCTCTTGTCGAGAATATTGGGAAGGATCCGTTCGCGGCGGGGTTTAGGAACGCACCCGGCGATTGCGTGGGCTGCCGCAATCTTCATCTCGTCCGTGATCCGTGTTGCCCGGGCATCGAGCGCTCCCCGGAATATGCCCGGGAATCCCAGCACGTTGTTGATCTGGTTGGGAAAATCGCTTCGTCCGGTTCCGACAACAGCAGCGTCGGCATGTTTTGCCTTGTCCGGCATGATCTCCGGTACCGGGTTGGCCATGGCAAAGACAATGGCATCGCGGTTCATCGAGCGAATCATCTCTTCAGTGACAATACCGGGCGCAGAGACCCCGATGAAAACATCCGCACCCTGCATTGCATCCGCAAGGGTTCCGGACAAAGCGGATTTATTCGTTTCTTCAGCAATGATGAACTTGTACTTGTTTTTGTACAGCCCCACCCGGTCCCGGAAGATTGTCCCCTGCGTGTCGCACACAATAATATCATTGACCTTGGTGCAGACATCCGGGCTGTAGCCAATGCATTTCAGCATGCGGGTGATGGCATACCCGGCTGCCCCCGCCCCACTGATCACGATATTGAGATCGCTGTACTGTCTTTTTGTTACTTTGCAGGCATTCAGGAGTGCGGCCAGCACGACCACGGCCGTCCCGTGCTGGTCATCGTGCATCACGGGAATCCCGAGATCCTGCAGGGCATCCTCCACCTCAAAACATTTTGGTGCCGCGATATCCTCAAGATTGATGCCCCCGAAGACCGGTGCGATGTTCCGCACCTTGTCAACAAAATTCGTTTCATAATTTTCAAAACAGATGGGGAAGGCATCGACACCGGCAAACTCCTTGAAGAGGATCGCCTTCCCCTCCATCACCGGTATCGCTGCGTATCCCCCGATGTTGCCAAGGCCGAGAACGGCCGAGCCATCGGTAACAATGGCAATCGTGTTGGCCTTCAGCGTGTACTCATAGGCAAGGTCTTTGTTCCGGATGATCTCCCGGCAGACTTCCGACACCCCCGGGGTATAGGCAATAGAAAAATCGTGCTTTGTTTTTAAGGGAACCTTGGAGCGGATGCCCAGCTTTCCCTGATGCTTGGCATGCATGGCAAGCGATTCGCTGTAAATTGTCTCTTTACCTGAAATGCCCGGCATCCGCATCTCCTTATTACGTGTGAGGGATGGGTCAGGTAATGAAGATAGTGGTCGGGTGCGGGCCATGCCAGTCCTATTTCTGTCAGCGATATCCCTGGCCCCGGATCTCAGCTCATTATAATGGGGGAAGGCAGGATTACAAAAAGAAGAGTTTTTTAATACATGAATGAACAAATGTATACATCAAGGTATAAAGTAGTCATTAGCGGCTGTCACCGGCCGTTCTCACGGTTACCCCTGAATCATTACGGATGTGGATGAAATGAAGTCAAAAGATATTGCTATTGTCGGAATCCTGCTTGCAATCGGTGCCATTCTCCGGTATTTCCTTGCAATGCTCCATACGCCACTTACACCGAACATGATCATCGCGTTCTACTGTCTCGCGATCATCCTGATACGGCCAAAACTGCTTGAAGCGCTCGGTATCGGCCTTGTAGCCGGTGTCCTCTCGATGCTGATCTCCAGCTCGATGTTCCCGCCCGCAAATATCATCAGCGAACCGATCGGTGCCCTGGTCTGTTTCGTCCTCTACGCTGCCCTCCGCGACCGGACTAAACTGGCACCCAGCGCCACCACCTTTGTTGCCACACTCGCAAGCGGATTCTCCTTTGCCGCGATCGCGATCATCGCTATCGGCGCAACCTACCTTGCCAAGTACAATGGCGACCTGATGGCTTTTATCGTGGTCTTCATCCCGATCGTTGTCATAACGGCAGTCTTTAATGCAATCGTGGTCCAGTTCCTCTACATCCCTTCCAGCAGGGTGCTTCTTAGAGGACAGGAATGATCGAGCTCAACAACGTCAGTTATTCATATCCCCGCACGGTGCAGCCGGCCCTGCACCATGTATCCCTTTCTCTCAAAAAAGGCCAGTGTGTCATGGTTACCGGGCCCTCGGGCGCCGGAAAGACATCGCTCTGCCTTGCCGCATCGGGGATCCTGCACCACGAGTACGGCGGGAAGAAAGAAGGGACCGTCATTATCGACAACCGGAACGTGGCGGAGTACAAATCCCTCTCGGATCTTGCAGAGAACGTGGGGATTGTCTTTGACGATGCCGAAGCCCAGATGATCTTCACGACCGTTGAAGAAGAGCTCCTGTCCGCACTGGAACACCGCGGGCTCTCTGCTGAAGTGATCGAAGAGCGTCTTGACGCGATCATCAAGACAACGTACCTTGAGAATCTCAAGGACCGATCGCCGCACCACCTCTCCGGTGGCCAGAAGCAGCGCGTTGCCTTAGCCGCCACGCTGGCGCTGGGAAACGAGTTCCTCATCCTGGACGAGCCGACATCCGAGCTGGACGAACATGCAACCGAACGGATTGCGGAGATCCTGACCGAGCTCAAGAACCAGGGAAAGACCATCCTCTTAGTGGAGCACAAGTACCGGAATTTCAAGAATATGGTGGACACTCTCGTTATCCTTGAGAACGGTGCCATCACCGCCTCGGGCAACCCTGATGAGGTTCTCGCGGATCAACGGATCCAGGGCATGATCTTTCCGGACTTTTCAACAATCCGGAAAACCGTTCCAGATGTTTCGGGCGGTGAGCCGATCATCTCCGTGCAGAACCTCACTCATTCCTATGGGGAGGTCACCGCACTCGCGGGCATCAATCTCACGATCCACAAAGGCGAATTTGTGGCGGTTGTTGGTGAGAATGGTTCGGGAAAGACCACGCTTGTCAAGCACTTCAACCGGCTCCTCTCCCCGACAAGTGGCGATGTGGTCATCAACGGGAAGAATACCAAAGAGTGCAGCATTGCCGAACTCGCCCGGAATGTCGGTCTTGTCTTCCAGAACCCGGACCACATGTTCTTTGCCGACACCGTGCGGGAAGAGATCGCGTACGGGGTAAAAAATCTCGGTATCGGGAACCGCGATGCGGTCATCGATGCAGCGCTCCGCGATGCCGGTCTTGCCGGGACCGCGGACCTGTACCCCCGGTGGCTCTCCCGCGGCGAGCGCCAGCGCCTTGCCATTGCCTGCGTTGTTGCCATGCAGCCCGAAATCATCGTGTTGGATGAGCCGACCACGGGCCTTGATGGGAACGAGGCGCTCCTGGTCATCCGGATGCTCAAGAACCTCCAGGAGAAGGGGCACACGATCATCATCATCACTCACAACCGGGAGATCGCAGAGCACTGCGCCGACCGCATCATCCTGATGGAGAACGGGCACATTATGTCTGACACGGGGGGTGCGTAATCATGGCAGAGATCCTCCAGTACGTCCACAAGGACGCATTCCTGCACCGGCTCAACCCGTACACAAAGATCCTGTTCATTATCCTCGTCACCATCATGGCAATCATCGCGACAGACATCTCCTTCCTCATCCTCATGGTGATTGCTCTGCTGGCATTCGCAGCATATGGTGAGATGCTCAAAGAATCCCTCAACCAGCTCAAGCTGATTCTCGTCATGAGCGTCCTCTTCATCCTCATTACGATCATTACGATGCCCAACGGTGAGACGCTCTTGTATCTCATACCGCAGGGGATTCCGTTCATGGGCGGCCTTGTCCCGATCACGACCGGGGGTCTCCAGATTGGCGTGGTCCTCACGCTCCGGTTCATGATCCTGATCTTTGCCTTCCAGCTCTTCCTGGTCTCAACGCAGCCCCGGGACATTGTTCACGCCATGGAGAAGATCCACATCCCGATTGATTACATTCTGATGTTCATCATCGCGCTCCGCTTCATCCCCACCCTCCAGATAGAGGGCCAGCGGATTCACGAGGCGCAGCTGGCGCGGGGATTCAACCCGGGAACCGGGTTCACCGGAAAGATCCGGAGCGTCTCGCCCATTGTCATCCCACTGGTGTCCAATGCGTTGCTCCGCTCCAATGTGCTCGGGCTCACGATCGATATGCGGGGATACCGGACCGGAAAACGGACGCATGTCCGCGAGCGGGTCTTTGAGAAGCGGGATTATGCGGTGATGACCGTGATGGTCGTTGTCGGGTGCGGCTTTGTTGCGCTTGTATTGGCCCGGATGATTTGAAAAGATCCGGGAAATTTTTCCCGGCATGTTTCTGATTTTTTCTGTAAAGATTCTCTGAAAATTTTGTACCGATTACCATTTTTTTTGGAATGTTCCGGCCGCTTAAAATTTTTGAAATTTTTTTGGAAATGAAAATATTTTCGGAATGTGCTGGATTTAAAAAAAATTGCGGATTTTTGCCGGTTCCAGATTTTTTTTAGAAAATTCCGGACACGGGAATTTTATGCACATTTTTCCTGACTTGTTCCCTGTTACTGCTTTGGAGGTATCCTGAAAACCCCTCATTCAAAGAATATCGGATGCGAAGCACTTCATTCTTCGAAAGTGACGGCATCCCGGCTGTGATGTAGACACGGCAGTAATGGAAACAGTAATCGGTATCTGGATTTGTGAGGATGAATTGATGCATCCTGCTACGAGAAAATTGCAAACAGTAATCTAAAATTGTGGTTGTAAAAAAAATTTACCGGGTCTCACCGTTACATGGGCCTTGCATCTATCTCGGGAGGTAACAGTTGTCTGAGAAGATAATCCGGTACCTGTTGGGAGGTCTGAACCGCCATATCGAAGTATGCCCGGTTTTCCAGATTGCCCTTGTACGTTAAGCCTATCCTGAAGTATGTATCCATAAGGCTGATCACTCCAAGAGTTTTGATAATGGCATGCCGTTCAGTAATGACCCGGGCCTCACCCACCACAAGTTTCTGGCGGTCGCCATCAATATCCGAGATTAATTCGTTCTCGTACGAGAGCACACTGAGGTGTGAGTCACCGATAGCTATAACCTGGCCTTCGGGAACTGTGACACTGTACATGGTGGTAAAGGGAAACGATGTCCCGGTCGTTGTACTGGTTACTGATACAGACAGTGTGAGAAATACTGCTGCTACGATAATGCAGACAAGAACAATAAGCCCAATGACGGGCATTACCCATCTCCCGGCACCGCTCGTTTGCTTCTCCCGGGAACGTTCTTCCGCCGCACCCAGTTTACGACCCGTCTCTTGAGCCCGCTCCCGTTCCCGCTGCATACCCTGTTCTTCTATCCGGCCTTTTTCTTTTGCCAGTTCCCGGCCTCTTTCATCATCTTTTGAAGTCAGATCATCCATATAAACACACTATTCTCCTGGTTTTTTCATTGGTATGGTACATGCAATGCATGTTCCCCGATGACGTTTTCATGCGTGAGATCGAAACGTCATCCGGTAGTTCCCTGGAATGGGCCTTTTTACCAGATTCAGAAATTTTCCCAGAGCATGTTGGTATAACGAAGAATTATTATAAAAATGCTGCCTGATTTTGCAAAATTTGGTTTGAACTCCAGAAATTACCGTTTTTTAAAAATCCGGGTGCATAATCTCCTTGCAAATCTTGTAGCAATACATGAAACAATCAGGGACACTCATCGTCTCAGTTATCCGGATAATGAGTGGCAAGGCAGTTCACATTTTTATTTCCTGTGAACGTCACGTTCGGATTAATTCAGATTTTGCAATGACTGGTAAGAACTATATGTGCCCTTACACCATGCTGGGCTGCCCTGATATGGATTAAAAAATATTTATTGTAGCATGATACGGTAAACAATCCCGGGGAAAGGAGTTGAAATAAAACATGACAGACAATCTGAACGTAAAGGCCAGCAAAGCGATCGATGATGCCCGCGAGACTGCACACGCAGCGTATGATGATGCAACCGTTCTTGCCCACAACACCCTCAAGGATGCCGGGTTCATAGCACGGGATGCATCAGATGATGCAAAAATCAATGTCCACAAAATTGTTACGGATGTAAAAATCGCGGTACATGAGGCCGAATCCACCCTGAAGAAGAAGTAATTGATGAATTAAACCGTGGCTGATTTGAGTTTTCGGGCGATCGGTTTTCTATACTTTTTTGTTTTTTTATTGTTGGTGCATGAGGGATTGCTGACTTTACGATTGAAATTGCAAAAGGCATCCCTTCTGAATACATGAATATCAGCAATTACTGATCCAAATTGGTGCAATTTTTAATCCCTTCATCCTGAAAACCTCCTCATTCGAAGAATCCTTCGGATTCAGTCGAAGAACTTCGTTCTTCTAAGACTGTTGTCTTCTCATGTCTCAAGTCTGATGACTTTTGACATTCTCCTGCTTCGGGTCTATTGACCCTTAAGCATTCTCCTGCTCCAGGTCGGTGGACCTGTCGCACGTCGGAGCGCACCTTCACCAGTGACATGCCCCTATCCGGGCATTTTACGGGCTCCGATCACCCTCTTTTCCCGGCCCGGAGGCCCAAAGTGGGGGAAAAACCCGCCGAATTCGCACATTTTTTGCCTGTTTTACGTCGGAGAAATGACGTGTCTATTTAGCCGTGTCCGGTTGGCCGATCGGGTGCCCGGATGAGGTTTTGGACGTTTGGAGGGGGGATCTGATGGCCGGAGGGGCTCTATGACCGTTTAAACGGGGGTGATGGTTTTACGTCGTAGAAAAGTGTGTTTTGGGGTAAAATAATGATGAATAATGGTGGGGTGGCATGTCCCCCGGACCCTGCCAAAAAAATTTCAGCCAAAGACCGGTTGATCCGGAATAATTTTTCCGTTCGTGATCATGATCGCGATGGAATTTTTTTAGCAAAGTCGGATGAAAAAAATTTCAGCAGGGTTTGATTGATCCGGATCTCAATCGCGCTGGAAAACTTTTGGCTGGCAAAATATTTGCGATGCCACACGAGCAAAAAGGCTCGTCGCTTTTTGCGCTACGCACTTACCGGTACGCTTGCGGTGATCGAGTCCCTTGCCCAGCGAGGGGTCGGCGAGACCCCCGAGCGACCCCCGAAGGGGGTGGGCTGGCTCGTATTATCTAACGGATTTGTAAAACTGATGGCGATTTGGGGCATCGTGCGATCTATGAACCATCTTGGCATATACTAAAGAATCCGATACGTAGGTGAAATGATATGCTATTGAAATTCTGTACTCCAACTGTGAAAATAATCTGGTCTAACAACTCAAAGAACCTACGGGATGGAAGAATCAGACGCGGGTATATTAGAATCTGCAAGAGCCAGTGTTCGTCGAAGAAAAAGACCATAATATCAAACTTTTCAAATAAACAGTTTTAATATCCCAGATTTCAATTCCTTGTCATGGTGCAAGGATTAGATAATAATCAAATTGTTGAAAATTTTCGAATCCGTCTCGAATTATCCCATCAACGTATCAGGGAAATGGCATCATATATTCGTCTAGCCGATGCAGCAATTTGGGGTTTTTTGGGATTCGCATTTATTGAACTCTTTAAAGATAATTTGGATCTAATAATTTGGAAAATCCCCCTTTTTTTGTCATTCATTGTAATTTCAATGTTTTTATGGCGAGAAATTGTGAAAAATTATCAAGTCGATATTGTTCTCGAATATCGCGCTATAATGGACTATGAAGCTGAATTGCAAATGTCTGATGTCCATTCTTTGACCGTAAGACAAAAAGATAAGTGGAAAGATGATGTTTATACTGATCCTATTCATGAAAAATATGATAAATTTGCCAAAACCATGATGTGGATTGCGTTTATAGTTCTCATTGCATGGGTGGTATTCTTTCTTTTATTCTGGTTAATTTCTAGCAATCAACAATGTTTCGCGATAGTGCAAATCAGATAAGGCGAAATTTCGACCTGAACCATGTTACACGGTTAAGAAACGTGAATTGGAAATGATTGTTGAAAAAACTTCACTTCAAAAACGTCGAACGCCCCGACCGTAATTCAAACCCGGGTCAAAAGCTCCGGAGGCTTCTAGGATATCCACTACCCTACCGAGGCACGTTCATACCTGCATCAAACGCGCTCCATTTCTTCCGGACCGGACGAACACACACGGTTTGGAGACGACACATGGAAAATATTCCCGATTATTTTCCAAATAGTCAAGGTTTATAAGTCCTTCACCCTAATCGAAGATTGAACTCTGGTTCGCCAGGAGGGTTTTTGTTCCATGTCAGGATCCGTAAAATCACCGCTGGGTCGGCTTGTATTGTTCATGGTTTGTTTGTCGGTTGCCGGAGGTTTTGTTGCCGGGGTGCACTGGTATGCCATAGACCTGCCGTTGCAGGAATCATTGCAGGCACCCTCAAATAATATCGGGGGCTCCGGCGTTTTGGCGTGCATAGCTCAATGCGATGCCCAGGCACAAGAATGCTTTGAACGATATCATAGTAGCGGGTGTACCGTGCAAAATGGTATTTGTGTGGATAACTGTTCCGCAGGCGAGTAAGTCCGCGGGGATTTCTTGATACAAATCCCGGCATGCCACGCTGAACGGGTTCCCCCCACGGGTAACGGCCGCCCCCATGGCTCCGTCACTTTATTCCTTTTTTAATGACATCCGGATATTTTGCTGTTGTATCCACACTTACCGGAGCAACTGCGATAAGGGAATGCGCCGATTCCCCATTACCAATGCCGGCGTCTTACCGGGTGCAATAATCCCCGGTCTTTCCCGGCGTAATTAAAAAACTGACAGGAGTCGGTGCTATCGGTTCTTCAACTGCTGCAGGAAATCCAACCCGAAAAAGATACGCCCCGGCCGGGATTCGAACCCGGGTCAAAAGCTCCGGAGGCTTCTAGGATATCCACTACCCTACCGAGGCACGTTCATACCCTGCACTGACTCGTGCAAAGTACCACATAACTAACACCGTGAATCTTAATAAAGATCTCGTAAAAAAAAAGAAAATCCGGCCTAGGATTTCTTCAGGTGATACTGGTGCCAGATCTTGCAGGCCCCTTCGTGGCTCACCATGCACGGTCCGACCGGTGTCCGGGGTGTGCAGACCTTGCCGAAGAGCTTGCAGTCAGAAGGTGAAGCCAGCCCCCGCAGGATCTTGTCGCAGCTGCAGGCCGAGTGCTTGGAGATGTGCTTGAACTCGATGTCAAACTTCTTCTGCGCATCGTATTGCTCGAACTCTTTCTTGAGCCGGAGGCCGGAGCCGGGGATAACGGGGAATCCACGCCACTCCACATCGGACGGCTCGAAGACCTCGTACATTACTTTCCTGGCCTTGAGATTTCCTTCGCGGGTGACCACGCGGGGATAGGCATTGTCCACCCGGTGCGTACCTTCCTTCACCTGTTTGACCAGCATCAGGAGGCCGAGCAGGATATCTTCCGCTTCGAACCCGGCAACCACCTGCGGTACCGGGAACTGCTCGTATTCATCGTAGCCCATGATCGCACAGACATGCCCGGGCAGCATGAACCCGTTGAGCTTTGCCTCGCCCTGGTCAAGCAGCCACTTCATCGCGGGCGGAACCACGCGGTGACAGGAAAGGATGGAAAAATTCTTCGGCGGTTTTGAAAGAAGCGTTGCGGCAACGGTCGGGGCCGTGGTCTCGAACCCCACAGAAATAAACACAACTTCCTTATCCGTTTTCTGTGCAATCTCAACAGCCTTATGCACGCCCTGCACCACGCGAACGTCGCCACCGCAGGACTCCATCGATCCTTTCGAGCCGGGCACCCGGAGCAGGTCGCCATAGGTCGCGATGATACAATCTTTCTCAACAAGATCGAGCGCTGCATCGATCTCACCCTGCGGCGTGATGCAGACCGGGCAGCCGGGCCCCATCACGATCTTCAGCTGCTCCGGCAGCAGGCTGCGCAGGCCGGTCCGGGCAATCGCTGCTTCGTGCGTACCGCAGATGTGCATGAAGGTCATGTCGCGATCCACCAGTTCGTGCAGGCTGTCCGCGATCTTGTTTCCCGTCGCCATAAAAGTCTCAAAAGTATTTACTGTTAAATCACATAAGAGTACGGGTATGGATCTCGCAGTGTACGGATTTGATGTGAACTATATTTTAGCAGCGTTAACGATACTGCTCGGTATCATTGTGGCGTTTGTCGTGCGGACGATCGTCCGCTGGCTGGAATCCAAGGCCGAAAAGACCGATACCAAATGGGACGATATCATCATCGCGGCATTCGGCTTCCCGGTCCAGATCGCCATCGTGGTAATCTCAGTATATTTTGCCATCACCTGGTTCAATATCCTGCCGGAGAATGCCCGGTGGCTCCTCGATCCTGCGTACGTATCGGCATTTTACATTGTCATCAGCGCCGGGATCATCTCGTCGTTCCTGCACGATATCATCGCAACATATGGTCGTATGCTGGCCGGTAAGTCCGAGACCGACATGGATGACCGTCTTGTTGACCTCCTGGAACTGGTGGTCAAGTATGTGGTCTGGTTTGCAGCCATTATGGCAATCCTCTCCGTCTTCAATATCGATATCAATCCATTCCTGGCCGGTGCGGGTATCGCAGGTATCGCCGTTGCACTGGCGGCCCAGGACTTCATCTCCAACTTCTTTGGCGGCGCCATCATCACGGTGGACAAACCGTTCAAGGTGGGCGACCGGATTAAGGTGGATGATTACTATGGGAATGTCCTCTCGGTCGGCACCCGGAGCACGCGGCTCCAGACCCTGGATTTCCAGGTTGTGACAATTCCCAACAACAAACTGACCACGAATGTCATCATCAATTATTCGGAACCGGAAGAGAGACTCCGGATCACCATTCCGGTCTCCGTTGCATACGGCACCAACCCCAAGCGGGTCAAGACGATCCTGCTTGAGATTGCACGGGAATCGATCAAGAAAACTCCCTACCTGCTCGAAGATCCGGCTCCCACCGTCTTCTTCACCGAGTATGCCGACTCCAGTCTCAATTTCATCCTCCGGGTCTGGATGCGAAAATACAATACTCCCGATGATGTGAAGGATGACATCAATATCCGCATCTTCGAGCGGTTTGCGGCGGAAGGCATCGAGATCCCCTTCCCGCAGATGGAAGTAACGATGAAGAAATAATCCTTTTTTTATACCGGTACGGAGCCGGTTTTCGCACACTATTAAGTGCCGGGGGCACGACCACTTCTCCATGTACGGGATCTCCTCGTTCTGCCTGAGCACGGAGCCGCTTGCGGCAGCGCTTGATACGCTCACGGGCCTGACCGACCGGATCGAGATCATGGACGAAGGTCTCCACCATCTAGATTCTCCGGAGATCCTCCATTCGTTTAACTGCCGCTTCTCGTTTCATGCACCGAGCCGGGGCACCAATCTCGCAAGCCTGCTGGAGCCTATCCGCAAGGCGAGCGTGGAGGTGATGGCGCAGTGCATGGCGATTGCGGGGGATGTTGCAGGAAGCGTTGTTCTCCACCCAGGATACTTTGCCTGGCCGGTGGAGCGGACGAAGGCGGAGCAGCAGCTGGCCCGGTCGCTTGCGGAACTCACCCTCATCTCCCACGATCTTGAGGTGCCCTTCTTTGTCGAGAACATGGGCAACTGGGAATATTTCCTCTTCAGGACTCCGGAGGAGTTCCCGCTGATTGGCAGCGCCCCCTTCGCACTCGATGTCGGACATGCGCACCAGATGCATTGCCTTGATGCATTCCTTTTGCTTCCGGCTTCGCACTACCACCTGCACGACAATGCGGGCGATGCGGATGCGCATCTCGCGGTGGGCGAGGGCACGATCGATTTCTCCCGGGTGATGCAGGTGGTGCGGGCGTCGGGATTTGATCCAATCATTGAGGTAACAAGCCTTGAGGCAGCCGTTTTGAGTATCGAACGGCTGGACGCGATCCGCTGAGGCAACCACACCCATAATTCCCGCGTTCGGGGAAGGAGGCGCTCCGCAGGCTCACAAAACGGGCACACGTCTCCGCAATGTTTTATAGGGATTACTCACAACGTAGTTAGGCAACCCGCGATGGAAGAATTCCGTCGGGAATCTTTGCATGCCTATGTGACACAGCCCGGCAGTGTGCCTCCTTGGTAAGGAGGAAGTCCCGAGTTCAAATCTCGGCATAGGCTCTTTTCATACGATTTTCTTATTAGAGAATTTTTTTGTTAAGTAAAATAAATATTCAATGCACGGAAAATTTTTAAAAATATTTTCTAAACTTACAAGTCGTCTTCCCGTTTTTTTCGGTTGGAGAATATTTTGGTATCCTCATTTACCCCCATGCCAAAAAACCCTCGTTTTATCAGACCAGGAAACCAGTCGTAGAATCCAGTGGAATTCCTCGATCGAGCATTAAATCCGTGTTCCCGGGAGTGCCCGTGACCTGCAATCCCCTCATAAATTATCTCCTCTCAAAAGTCTCCGATTGCCAATCAGAGCCCGATTTAAAAAACCAGTTTTCTGATACTCGTGTTTTTTTGCGAATTATAGCACAGTAATATTGAAAAGGGGCCGTATTGCCATTATTTTGTTCATATAGGGGGCATTTCAGCCCCCAAAAAACGTCTAATTGTTGCCTATTGAGCAAAGGATCGGTAATTTTTCAGCACTAGAGCACACCCGGGGAACCGGAGGGGTTTAATCAGCCCCCTTCATTTCAGATTATGTGCGGGAAACATGGTTGGAGAACCCGGTTCCTTCGCATGACGGGCAGGGCACGCCCACTTTCATAAACGCCTTCCCGGAGCCGTTGCAGTGAGAACAGGGTTTTGGGGGCATGAGCACTGCATTCTTTCCTGCACCCCGACAGACCGGACAGGAATCCCCGGATGAAACATTGCGCCCGGATCCTCCGCAGAATGCGCACGATTCTTCTGCAATCTCCAGATTGGCGGATATCCCTCTCCCCGAATTGCCGGCAGTCATTACAAAATCATTTACTTTTAAGATTAATAACCAGTTTGTTTTTACCGGGACGAATTAGCTTGTGGATTTTGATCCGGAAATATCGGTACAATCAACATGTCTCACTCGACTGGATGAGGTATTAAAAAAACGAGAATCGATAACCAGTCACGAGGCAAAAAAATTTCAAAAATAGTGGAAGATCATCCGAAGATTACTTCTTCTTCGGTGCGGCCTTCTTTGCTGGGGCCTTCTTTGCCGGCGTCTTAGCTGCCGCCTTCTTTGCTGCTGCCATGGTTTATCCACCTCCTACCGGATAGGGTTATATTGCTTGTTATTTTACCCGATAATAAATATTTTGGTCGAAATAGCATTTTGGAGCCCAGAATTGGTATAAACCCTCACTTTGTTGCATGGAAACGGGCAAGTTTTTCTAAAAATCCGATAATCAAAGAGTTCTATCATGAAATGCGCAATCCTTCATATTTCATCGGAATTGCAAAAAAGGGCCTGAATTTCCAATTAAATATGTTTGTCGGGTCGAGTTTTACCGACGGGAGCCGCGCATTTATTCAAGGAAATGCGATTGATTTCTCACGCCAGAAACCGGACCCTGCGCCAAATACGGGACAATAACCTTTATTCGCCCCCGCATCTACCCTAAACCATGAAAAAACAGTTTGTCCTGGGTCTTGTCGGGGGCGTTCTGGGTATTGTAACTGCGGTCTATGTGCTCCTCTTTTCAGTCAGCAATGACCAGACGCTCTCCGGGGTCCAGACGGCGTTGTTCTCCAGCCTTGGCCTGATGGGTGCTGCCATCGCCAACAAGGAGACCCGGTTTGCTGGGTGGATGCTCCTCTTGGCGGCAGTCTTTATCACGCTCTCGGTCCCGCTTGCCGGTTCCTTAAACCTGCTCCTCCTCTATATGCCGGCCGTGATCATTCTTGCGATCGCAGCTGTTCTCTGTTTCATGGAGCCGGAAGAAGTTGTTGCCGAACCGGATGCATAATTTTCTGATATCCGGGTACCGGGAAAGACCGGGCCTCCGGAATTTTTTAACATTTTTATGAACCAATTACGAGTGCGGTAACCTGCACTTCAAAAAAGATTTTTTGACTGGAATGTGCACTCAGTTCTTTTCCGTGCCGGTCGGTTCCTGCACAATAGTTGTCTGGCATGCCTGCGCAACAGAAACCTGCCGGAGAATTTTCCGGGAAACAAGAATTGATGTAAGGGCCAGGATGAGCAGAGAATGATTGTACGAACAACCAGCGCGAGATAATCCGCTCCGCCATCCGGGTACCGGTAGAGTCCGAAGACGATCACGGCACCGGTAACAAGGCTGGTGCTGATAAGAGCCGCACGTGAAGCGGTGAACCGCCGGCTCCGGATATCCGGGAAGATCAGCAGCCCGACAAACGCCAGCAGTGCAAACCC
>Ga0265297_10006330_pt1 | contig 17310 bp, 13 predicted proteins | sample Munlanlwell13791_FD_192502 | JGI IMG/M metagenome (GOLD analysis project Ga0265297, IMG submission 192502) | Leachate microbial communities from a municipal landfill in Southern Ontario, Canada - Leachate well 137-91 | ecosystem: Engineered > Solid waste > Landfill > Unclassified | place...
AATGACCTGGTGCTAATATGTTTGAACTGTAAACAAAACCCCGACCTGCTGTACCATAGTGATGTTTGTAAAAACTTGGCCAGTCATAACACTAAAGTGGCCGCATAGTGTCTCGATATATCTTATAGATTATTGTTTACTATTTATTTTTTCGGGCGTATAGTGAAGCTATATTAATAGGAGAATTGATATGGCAAAACAAGACAAGCAACTAGAAGCTCAAATGTGGGCGCTCGTAATAGGCGAAGGTGTGCTGGCGGTACTGTTCGGTATTGCACTACTATTTTGGCCAAGTGCATCACTGGCATTGCTAATATTCCTGTTCGGTATCTTTGTGCTGGTATGGGGTATTACCAACCTTATCCGTAGCATTCTGGCTATGGGTAAAGTAAGTACATGGTGGATCGAGCTAATCTTTAGCTTGCTAACACTTGGACTTGGTGTCTACTTGCTACGTAACCCAGAGGTGACGTTTGCTGCATTCATTATATTGATCGGATTCACGTTTATAGTTCGTGGTTTGATCGACTTAGTCGTTGCCTTCTTTGGTAAAGACGATGAAGTTAAAAATGCTCGCGCCCTACACGTTATCGGTGGTATCATCGGTGTCGTTGCCGGTATTATCGTACTGTCACAGCCAGTAGCTAGTGGTGTTGCATTTGTATGGATTGTCGGTCTGTACACTGTGCTAGAAGGCGTACTATTGATTACAATTGCACTTCGCGAACGATCAATACTAAGGTAATTTGCTATAAAATAAATAACAGGCTCATTCGGGCCTGTTATTTTATATTATTGTAGGGCTGAAGTTAGTCGGGCTACACTATCTAGGAATGAATCCCAAACTCGGCGGTGTTGCCATACCGCTATTGTCAATTTACTCGAATGAGCTAGGTTAGTTCTATGCATCTTTTCTAGCATTTTTACGGCAGTTTTGTCGTAGATAACTAGACTACATTCAAAGTTCAATTCAAACGATCGTACGTCCATGTTACTTGATCCGATTACGGCTATATCATCGTCAATCGTTATGTGTTTGGAGTGAAGCAAGACTGGGGATTTATGCAGATATATATTAACACCGGCACTTAGTAGCTCTTGGTAATAAGATCGTTGGGCGTGCGCAACCATCCATTGATCAACCGCTTCGGAATTAATGATTGTGACTGATACACCACGTTGGGCTGCGGTGATTAGAGCCATTAACAGAGGCTCTGTCGGTACTAGATATGGATTTGTAATTACAATTGTTTTTTTGGCAGCGTAGATTAGGTCGATAAATAATTTGAGGTTATTTTCGTTTTTATAGGTAGGTCCACTTGGCAGCATTTGCATTATTAGCGAACCGGTTGGTTTGATTTGGGGAATGGTGTTGAAATGACGGATTGAATCGCCGGTTTCACTGTACCAATCTCCGGCGATAATACCGGCTGTATGGATGACAATTGGTCCTTCTAGTCGAGCTGTTAATTCTTCGTAAATGATGTCATCTTTGCGTTCATAACGCGGCTCTATCAGGTTAAGAGATCCTATGTAGGCTGCGCGGTTATCGATAGCGATCAATTTGCGGTGATTACGCAGGTCTGGCCGATTGTATCTGTGGGGTATTAGACTTAGCGGCAGCATAGTTCGCCATTTTATACCATGGTCGCTTAGTCGATCGCGCATTAGTTTGTATGATGAGAATTTGCGTGATCCGATCGCATCAAATAATACGTATACTTTTACGCCGCGTCCAACTGCTCGCTCAAGGGCTTGAAATAGCGGTTCAGTACCATGGTCGAGTGCAGTTATATAGCTTTCGATATAGACGTAATATCTTGACTGGTCAATATCATCAACTATTCGACTAATAATCGCACCGTAGTCAGTGATAACTGTCATGGCATTGCCACCGGTGACCGGGAATTGACTCAGATTTTGATTCAGTGTCGTAAAAGACCTAATACTATCCGGCAATGTATGTTTAATATGTTGTTTGGCTGCATCGGCAACTAGGCTATTGATCGTAATCTGCCTAGCTCGACGCTGTTTAGATAGTGTCGTACTGCCGATAATTACATATAGTAGCCAGCCAATGATGCCTGGCAATAGAAATATTGCTAGCAGCCAGGCCGTAGCGGCGGTAGGTTTGCGCCCGCGGGGTACGTGAAATATTAGATAAATGCGAATTATCCAGTCGATAACGATAATTGTTGTTGCTGGTGCAATTGATGATATATCCATGTGTAAGTTATTGTATCACTACAGTAATTGCTATACTAAAATGGATGAATAAAGCGCTGGAAGAAAAACTAAAATCATTGCCACGTAGTTCGGGGGTGTATTTTCATAAATCTGCAGACGGTGAGATTATCTATGTCGGCAAAGCCGCGGTGCTAAAAAACCGCGTCAAACAGTATTTTCAAAGTACACGTGACATGGATGTAAAAACGCGTGCGCTAGTGGCTGAAATTAATGACACTGATTGGATCGAAACAGAAAGCGAAATTGACGCTTTATTCCTGGAATCAGAAATGGTCAAACGCTACATGCCGCGGTACAATATTTTGCTACGCGACGACAAGTCGCAATTATTTGTACGAATCGATATGAAAAGCGAGTGGCCGTATGTCGGCTATACGCGTAATCCGGCCGATGATGGTGCCGAATATTACGGCCCATACTATAACGGTTTTGCAGTCAAAAAGGCACTACGATATTTGCGTAAAGTTTTTCCATATTACACCAAAACCCCAAAACAGAACGATCGTCCAGATTTGGACGTGCACATTGGATTAAGCCCCAAGATGGGGACGACAAGTGATGAATACAAGGCATCACTTCGCAAATTAGTTCAGTATATCGAGGGTGGACGTAAACTATTAACACGTGATTTAGAACAAGAAATGAAGCGCGCCGCTGCCGACCATGATTTTGAGAATGCAGCGACTATACGTAACAAATTACATAATTTGCGCGAATTACAAAGTCGTATCATGTTTGGTGATAAAGAATTCTTAGACATCAGTAAGGACAAGGCGTTAGGTGACCTGGTAGACCTATTAGGGCTGTCCAAGGTGCCGGCCAGAATTGAGGGTTATGATATATCGCACATGAGTGGCACAAATGTGGTTGCCAGCATGGTAGTGTTCAGCAACGGCGTTAGTGATCGGGCTAATTATCGCAAGTTTAAAACCAAGATCGAGCATAATAACGACTTTTACAATATGAACGAGACTTTGACTCGTCGTCTTAGTGAAAAGAATCTAAAGTCATGGGGCGTACCGGATTTGATCGTGATTGACGGCGGTAAGGGGCAGTTAGATGCCGCCCTGCAAGCACGTGACGAACGTTGTAATAATAACCTTCTACAAGGTCCGACCTTGCAAAGGAAGGCGGGGGCGATTCCTTTTATTGGTCTGGCCAAGCGCGAAGAGCAGATTGTTGTACATCATGCTAAATCTTTGGTTACGATCAACAAAGCTAAACTAGCGGAACTGGATGGGTACACGACCGTTACAGACGAATTTACATTGATTAATCTGCCACATTCAACACACATTATTAAATTATTACAGCGCATCCGCGACGAATCACATCGATTTGCGGTCAGTTATCATACGGTCTTGAAACGTGCTAAACAAACATCAAGTTTATTAGAGGAAATTCCTGGCGTCGGTCCAGCCACCAGGCGCAAATTACTAAAAACATTCGGTAGTTTGCGCGGCATCCAGGCCGCCTCATTAGAGGATCTAACTGTAGCTGTTGGTGCCGGTAAAGCCGAAGTTATTAGGCGCTATTTGCCAACATCATAACCCTTATGCTATGATCACAGCAAAGCTATTTGTTGTAATCATAATATGAGACGCAAAGTGAATAAAATAAATAAGAACCAATCATCACAAAGTGCCTTTACGATCATCGAACTGCTGGTCGTAATTGCTATTGTCGGCGTACTGGCTACAATTTCTATTGTTGGTTATGGCGCTTGGCGCAAGTCAGTTTTGTCGGCGCAGGTCAAAAGTGACCTGAATGCTGCCGCATCAGCTATGGAGAGCGCTAGGACGTTTAATAACAGTTATCCGTTGACATTACCTACGACCGTATCAGCAAGTGACGGCGTGTCACTGGGTAACAGTGTCAGTGCCGACGGCAAGGTTTATTGTGTAGACGGCAGCAGCACAGAGGATGTGTCAATTGCGTATTATATTGATAATTCGATCAGTGAAAAAGGTGCCCAAGTTGGCACTTGTGCTGCTAGACCAGCAACGGCACCTCCAGCCGTTCCGACCGGCCTAGCGGTAACATCGATTACTGCTACCCAAATCGGATTATCGTGGGTAGCTGCCAGCGGGGCAACTGGATACAATCTGCAATGTGCGTCAGATGCGGCATTTGTATCTGGTCTGCAACAGACATCCGTTGGCCTAGCCACAAGTGGTACAGTGACAGGACTACAGGGTGTTAATACTCACTACTGTAAAATAAAGGCTACTAATTCGTTTGGTAACAGTGCTTTTACTGCGCCTGTCACGGCCGACACTAGCACTTATCAACCGCCAACGGGACTTGCAGTGACGTCAGTTGATAACGTGTCTATTACATTTACATGGACTGGTAACGTTGACGCCACCAGTTATAACGTCCAGTGCGCCTCGAATGCCGGGTTCACGACTGATGTTCACCAAGTAAATACAACCAGTACCAACGCCACTGTAACTGGACTAACCGCATATGTTCAATATTTCTGTCACGCTAATGCCACTAATACGATCGGTGTCAGTGCTTGGACTTCGACCGTTACACAGACCACAACTGCCACGTTTGGAACGATTGCCGCGGCGACAAATCTATCAGAAGTCTCGCCTGGACCAGCGGCCGGAGATTTTTCGTGGACTGGTATAACCTGTAGTCTGGGTACGCCGTATTACCGATTCGTGTGGGTATCACCTCAGACATCTGCGACAGCGTGGAATACATTTACTGGGGCGAACGGTCTAACGTATCCGCAACAGACCAGTAACACATGGAAAGTGCAAACAAAGTGTACTTACAGTGGTCTGGATTCATCAATTACGGATTCTTCAAGTAAAAGCTTTACATCGGTTGGGGTAGCCACGCCAACTGGTGCCTGGGGGACTATAGGCTGGGATGACCGTTGGACGTTTAATGCAAATTCCAACACATTTACGTGTGTGTCACCGGCTGTCGAAGAGTATACGATCGTTAAAACGCTTAATGACGCTACATCAGGCACGTGGACTTATGCTTGGTCAACGGCAACTTCACAATCGGTAAGTTCAAATACTAACCAAGGCGCGCATATTACAACGTATTTGCAAGTCCGTTGTAGCATAGGTGCAACCACTTCGACCGTACTGAGCTCGACACCACGAACGGACAACGCTTCTGTTGATGCGCCTGGTTATGTTCCGGGTTGGTGTTACGGCACTTGCGGTAGCCCGCGCGGTGACCGTTGGAGCGCAGTTGGTTGTCCGGCTGGAACATATGCCGTCTATTGGTCGTATGCAGTAGGTGATTATAGTAACGTAATTTATGGTCCGGGTGAGTCGGCCAATTATTACGGTTACGACCGCGGTTATTATAACTACGGTAACACCATGGTGAATGATTATTTGATGGCACGCTGTACGTCGAGTTACCGAACAAGTGGCTGGGGGCCACAGGCATATGCACGCTATTAAAATAACAAGGAATTTAATATGTCTATAAAGAAAATTGCAATTATTGTCGGAGCTTTCTTGGTTGTTATGGCTATAACCATTGGTGTTCTGGTTGTCTTAAGGCCCCAAACTAAAAATCAGGGCACCGAGACATCTAGGGGCATTAAATTAACTGATAATTTCGAATTCAACAAATTATCTAATGTTACTGGCGTGCCGACATTTTCGGCCACACCAAAGGCCCAGTCAGGATGGAGTGTGACTACAACTTCGGATGAATCGGCGTTAGGTAATGTATCACTTGGTAATCAGAACAGCTGTACACTATCTATCACTTCCCAACTATCACCGTACACAGATAAGACATTGTCCGACTATGCCCTGTCTAGGGCATATGCCAGTACAATAGCCTCTAGTGAGGACGGAGTATTGGGTGACGAATACATCATCAAACTGAATTCATCTCAGGGAGAAGCTGATTTTTATTCGGGCGTATACAGCCCCAAGGTCAAGCTGACTCACCCGACTGGTACGACAGCGACTACAGCTGGTGGTACCGAGAAGCTCGACGGGGCCTACAGCACATACCTAGCTGTGCGATCAATCGCTAGCCCTATTAGTAGCGGTGTGACGTCTGCGACTCTACCAAGTGATAGTAAATACAAAGACGGCGAGATTGTGAAAATATCCGACATGATCCCGACAATAGTTGCTAAATATACCTGTAAGTCCGACGTATTTAACGCCGAAGACGCAGTCAAGTTTGTTAAACAAATCACCATTGATTTCAAGGCCACCAAGAAGACTGAAGCCGCATCAAGCGGTAAATAGTCGGCAAAGTCGCGTATACTTGTTATTAATGGATTCGAGCTTTTTTAAAAACAACCGAGACCGGATTATTCGGTCTACAAATGGCGGACTAATTGTATTGTCGGCTTATGCACTTTTGCAGCGTGCCAACGACGCGGCTCATTCGTTCGAGCAAGAATCTAATTTTTGGTATTTGACCGGAGTCGATCATCCAGATTGGTGGGTAATTATTGATGGTCAGCGTGATTACAGCTGGCTTGTGGCACCAGATGTCGAGGCTGTGCGTCATATATTTGACGGCAGTCTATCGTTTGATGAGGCTAAAAGAATCAGTGGTGTAAACGCTGTAATATCGCGTGATGACGGCCAGAAAGTACTGCGTGAACTCGGCAAAAAACATAGCATTGTCTATGCGCTAGGTGAAGATCCGAATGCGGGTCATTACGATTTTACATTAAACCCAGCACCAAAAAAGTTATGGAATATGTTGGCACGGACTTTTAGTGAAGTTCAGGATTGTCGGCTAGACATTTCTAGACTACGGGCCATCAAGCAACCGGTCGAAATTGCTGCAATTAAAAAGGCGATTGCTTTGACGCGTAAATCATTTGATGCTGTCAAAAGACAGCTGCCGGAACTTAAATATGAATATGAAGTTGAAGCTGAATTCACTTATCGTTTCCGAAAAAGCGGCGCATTGGGACATGCCTATGATCCGATCGTGGCCTCGGCCGGTAATGCGTGCACATTACATTACTGTACTAACAACGCGCGCCTCAAAAACAATTCGCTGCTACTAATCGATATTGGTGCGCGCGTCGACGGCTATCCAGCTGATATAACGCGTACTTATGCTGTTGGTTCGCCAACTAGTCGCCAAATACAGATTCATCAGGCCGTCGAACAGGCTCACGGTAAAATTATTGCCTTGTTGCGGCCGGGACTAAACATTGCCGAATATCACAAACAGGTAGATGTAATCATGAGATCCGCATTGGATAGTTTAAGCCTTTTAAAAAATGACGATGATTATCGTCGCTATTTTCCGCATGCCATTAGCCATGGTCTGGGGGTTGATGTGCACGACTCATTGGGGCGTCCAGACGAATTTCAATCAGGCATGGTGCTGACAGTCGAGCCAGGCATCTATATTCCAGATGAGGGAATTGGGGTTCGGATCGAGGACGATGTATTAATTACTGATACAGGCCATACGAACCTTAGCAAGGCTCTATCGACCTCGTTATGATATAATATAGGTAATATATGAAGAGGCAATTTATTGTATTCTTGATTCGCTGGACGCTGAACTCACTGGGGCTATGGGTGGCTGTTCGATTACTCGGAACTGGCTATGAAAACGTCGAAGTTACGGCTGGGTTTTGGGGATTTGCATTAGCTGGATTGATATTTTCAATTATTAATACGATACTTCGGCCGATCACGGTTATTTTGTCATTGCCGGCAATTCTGCTAACACTCGGGCTGTTTATGTTGGTTGTTAACGGATTGATGGTGTATATATCACTATCACTAGCCCCTGGGATTTCAATGTCATTTATCAACTCGATTCTAACTGGAATGTTGCTGAGTCTGGTAAACTATATAGTAAGTGCAGCGTTAGAGCTGCGACAAGACAACAGGACTTTGGAGAAATAATGAATATTAACGCAATCTTACAATTCATCACTATCGCATCGGCAATTCTATTGATTTTAGCGATATTGTTGCAGCAACGTGGTGCCTCACTGGGGGCTGGGTTTGGTAGTTCGGGCGAACTATATACTACTCGCCGTGGACTGGACAAAAACCTGTTCGAGGTTAGTATTGTACTGGCTGTTATATTTATTCTGTCTATATTAGCTGGGCTACTGTTGCCCGTAATTAAGTAATTAGGGGTTTAGAATTTATGGACGACGAAAAGCCAACCGCGTGGCGTCGAATCCAGAATCTGTCTATTAATAAAAAGGCTTTGTCCAGGCGTATGCGTCGTGCCGAGGGCGTAACATTACGTCATGCTCGTAAGTTTATATTTAAACGATGGAGTAATGCTCGTGAAGTGCAGCGCCATATTATATTGTGGGTTGTAGCTGTCGGTGTATTGATTGGGGCGACCGGTCTACAGCTAGCTTGGTATCAACAAAATTATCGTACGTCCGCCGTAGCCGATGGTGGTACATATGCCGAAGCGGTGTTGGGTCCTGTCGATACGCTTAATCCTATATTTGCGTCTACTAGCGCCGAAGAGTCAGCGGGTCAATTATTGTTTTCGCGATTATTTAACTATGACCGGACTGGGCACTTGTCTGGTGATCTGGCGACCAGTATGACCACTAACTCAGCCGGCACGGAATACACAGTTAAACTGCGATCAGATGCCGTGTGGCATGATGGTATCCACCTAACTGCTAAGGATGTAGTATTTACGGTTGGCCTGATCAAGAACCCTGCGGTACATGCTACTATAACCGGCTGGAGCGACATTACGGCTGTGGCGACTGATGATAATACAGTTGTCTTTACTTTACCGGCAGTTTACGCTGCCTTCCCTCATGCTCTGACGACCTTGCCAATCTTGCCAGAGCATTTGTTGGCAAAGATTGAACCTAATTCACTACGCGAAAATGAGTTTAGTCGATCGCCAATTGGTAGTGGACCGTTTAAATTGCGATTCGTCCAGGACGTTGATCTAAACGCGGGCCGCAAGATTGTCCACCTAGAACGCGGTAATTACTATAAAGGCAAAGCACGTATCGAACGCTTGCAGCTACACGTTTATAACAGTCGTGATGTAATTGTTCACGCTTTAGATACAGGTGAGGTAAGTGCTGCGGCTGATTTGTCGGCAACTAGTGTAAAACAAGTCAATGCTGATCGCTACAAGATTACAACTGAACCGATTAGTAGTGGTGTCTATGCGCTTTTTAATACGACCAAGGATATTTTAAAAGACAAACAAGTTCGTTTAGCCCTGCAGCGCGGCACAGATACATTGGCTATTCGCGAACAGTTGCCAGTTAGTGCGCCAGCACTAGACCTACCATTATTGCGCCGTCAACTAAGTGGCGATATACCAAAGATCGCACCGTATAACCGTGATGAGGCCAGGCAAATGTTGGATGCGGCTGGCTGGAAATTAGAGGGTAATACTCGCAAAAAGGCTGGGACCGAGCTAAGTTTGACAGTTGTTACTACTAAGGATTCTGATTACGAGCGCGTACTCGAGACGTTAGCGGGCCAATGGCGCGAACTGGGTGTCGCTGTAGTCACGCAGGTGGTTGACCCAACTGACGTATCACAACGGGTCACGCAGGACATTTTGCAGCCACGTAACTTTGACGTGTTACTGTACCAATTGACAATCGGATCTGACCCAGACGTGTTCGCCTATTGGCATTCGTCGCAGGCGTTCCCAAATAATCGTGGCTATAATTTCTCTAATTATGCTAGCGCGATTTCTGACGACGCTTTATCTAGTGCCCGTTCGCGCACCGAACCAAGCCTTCGAAATGCTAAATATCTAACGTTTATCAAACAGTGGATCGCAGATGCACCGGCAATTGGTCTGTATCAGTCAACTGTACATTACGTCGCCAGTAAAGGTGTTGGTGCCTATGACACGACCAATACATTCGTATCATCAATCGACAGGTATGCCGATGTGTTGTACTGGTCAGTAGATACCCAGACGGTATTCACAACGCCGTAGTAAACGAAAAAATCGATCATAGGGACCGATTTTTTCGTTGGTGCGCGCGAGAGGACTTGAACCTCCACGTCCCGAAGGACACTAGCACCTCAAGCTAGCCTGGCTACCAATTACAGCACGCGCGCATGTCTGATTATTATAGAGTTGGGTAACGAAAAACACAAGAAAACAAAAAGCCCGTCACTAGGACGGACTGTTTGTTTGGTGGGCGCTGAGGGGCTCGGTCACGTTCCATGACCCCGGGGTCGGAAGCTCAGGCTCCAGACGTCTCATCCATATAAAAAAACCATCACAAGGATGGATTCTTTATATGGTGGGCGCTGAGGGGCTCGAACCCCCGACCCCCTCGGTGTAAACGAGGTGCTCTAGCCAACTGAGCTAAGCGCCCTTACCTGCATGGCATTATACAGTAATTTTGGTACGTAGGCAACAGTGGTGGATGTTATGACGCTAGAGGTTGATTCTTGGCCGATTTCTGCTATAATTACAAGCAAGGAAACCCGAATGGTAAATATTTCGGGTATATTTTTATGAAAGACCCAAAATTTATTCGAAACATCGCTATTATTGCCCACGTGGACCACGGCAAGACTACACTGGTTGATGGGTTACTAAAACAATCTAATACATTCCGCTCTAATCAGGCCGAAATGGACCAATCATTGATTATGGACAGTGGTGACCAAGAGCACGAACGTGGTATTACGATTACGGCCAAACAGACATCGATTTATCACGATGACTACAAAATCAACATTATTGACACACCTGGTCACGCCGACTTTAGTGGTGAGGTTGAGCGTACGCTTAACATGGCCGACGGTGTATTGCTGATCGTTGACGCCCAGGAAGGTCCAATGCCTCAAACCAAGTTTGTACTGTCAAAGGCACTTGAATTGGGTCTAAAGCCAGTTGTTGTGATTAACAAAATTGACAAACCATCACGTCGCATCGACGAAGTTGTTGATGAAGTGTCTGACCTTTTCTTGGAACTTGCAGTTGACGATAGTCAGTTGCACTACCCTGTATATTACGCGATTGGTCGCGAAGGTAAGGCTTGGGAAAAGCTACCTGACAATCCGTCGGAACATGCTGATTTGACGCCAATTTTTGACGCGATTGTTAATGATATTCCAGCGCCAACCGTCGAAACAGACATGCCATTCCAGATGTTGGTTACGTCACTACAATACGATTCATTCCTGGGTAAATACGCCATTGGTCGAATTACTCGCGGTGATGTAAAAAAGGGTCAACAGGTTGTATTAATCAAACGCGATGGTGTGTTAGTGAATGGCAAAATCGACAAGGTATTTGGTTACCGTGGTTTGAACCGTGAAGAGATTGACGAGGCAAGTGCTGGTGATATCGTTGCACTTACTGGCATCGCCGAGGCGCATATTGGTGAGACTATTGCCGATCGTGAGCACCCAGACGCTTTGCCTGTCATCGATATCGAGGCCCCAACCCTTAGTATGTACCTAGGCCCTAACACCAGTCCGCTAAAGGGCAAAGAGGCAAAATATAACACCAGTCGTCAAATTGGTGACCGCCTAAAACAAGAATTAGAAACCAACGTATCGCTCCGTGTTCGCGAAGAAGGTATCGGATTTGTCGTGTCGGGTCGTGGCGAACTGCACTTGTCGGTTTTGATCGAAACACTGCGACGTGAAGATTTTGAATTTGAAGTCGGCCGTCCTCAGGCAGTCACTATCGAAGAAGATGGTGAAACCAAAGAGCCTGTCGAAGAGTTATTGATCGAAGTTGCTCCAGAATTTTTGGGTGCAGTTAGCCAAGAGCTTGGTGTTCGTAAGGCGGCTCCAATCAAGCAAGAACAAACCAGCGCTGGTACGACACGTTCGACCTATATCATTCCAACCCGTGCCATGATTGGTCTACGTAACCTGTTATTAACAGCAACCAAAGGTACTGTGATTATGAACAGTTTGCCACATGGCTATCAGCCGCTGGGCGCTAAACTACAACAGACCCGTAATGGCGCACTGGTTGCGACCGAAGCCGGTAGTACTACTGCATACGCACTTGATGCTGCGGCTGCTCGTGGCGAACTGTTCGTCGGTCCTGGAACGACCGTATATCAAGGCATGATTGTCGGTGTATATAACCGCGGTGGCGATTTGGATCTTAACGTTTGTCGCGGCAAGCAACTGACAAATATGCGTACTAGTTCGAGCGATGGTGCAATTCAGTTGACGCCATATACCGATCTAAGTCTAGAACAGTCAATCGACTTTATCGAAAACGACGAGCTACTAGAGGTAACGCCAAAGTCATTACGTCTACGCAAGCGATTTTTGGATCCAAACCAGCGCAAACGCGCTGCCAAGAACTAAGCGAATACCCCGCCGACTAACCCCGGCGGGGTATTTTAGATTTGAATGTGACCAACTAACGGCCTATACTAGCCCTAGGTCATGATCGAAAAAATAATAAACACAAATAAAATAAAATCATCCATAGTATCGACAACGGGACATCTATTGCCTATATCTAAAAGCCCCGACCGAGCGTTAGGTGAACTGTTTGATGACGTTCAAAAGCAGCGTATATTTAGCGACGGCAAGATATTCGCTGATCTGGTTCCAAAACGCGGCATGAGACAACTGCGCCAAGAATATTTATTATCACGGAATAATCCTAATTTTGATCTGCGCAAGTTTGTCGATACGCATTTTTACGATTTATCTACTACTCGGCCCAAAGATAAATCGGTAGCCTTGCCTGGACAGACGGTTACGCAGCATATTAGCAGGTTGTGGGTTGATCTGTCGCGTCAGAATCACCGCGACAAAGGCTCGTTGATCGCCTTGCCGTATCAGTATATCGTTCCGGGTGGTAGGTTTGACGAACAGTTTTATTGGGACAGTTATTTTATTATGTTGGGTCTAGAGTCGGAGGGCCGCATTGATATGATCGAGGGCATGGTCAAAAACTTCGCCTATATGATCCGCAAATTTGGATTTATTCCAACTGCCAACCGTACTTATTTCCTCAGTCGTTCGCAGCCGCCGTTTTTTTCACATATGGTTAGGTTGCTAGCAAAACATCAAGGAAAGTCAGTGCTAGTCGAGTACCTGCCGTATTTGATCCAAGAATATCGATTTTGGATGAAGGGCGGAACCAAGTTGTCCAAACATGAGCACCGGGCATTCGCGCGGCTGGTTCAGATGGATAATGGGTCACTAATGAATAGATACTACGACAATCAAACTACGCCCCGGCCGGAATCACTGGGCGAAGATACCAACACGGCTCAGGCTACGACCGACCGTGATGCCGAGCGACTATATTTGCATCTACGCGCTGGGGCCGAATCTGGTTGGGACTTTAGTTCACGTTGGTTCGAGGATGATACACACATCAAAACTATTCACACTGCCGATATTATTCCGGTTGATTTAAACTGCCTGATATATCAGTTAGAGATGACCATAGCCGAAACATATCAAATACTAAAACAGCCACTGTTATTTCGTAAATTTCAAAAACTAGCCGAACTGCGACAGTCGGCGATCAATCGTTATTGTTGGGACGAGCAGTTAGGATTTTTTACAGATTATAATTTTCATCACAGTAAATCGACGGCAAGGCCAAGTCTGGCTGGTGTATTCCCATTATTTGCAAAGATTGCAACATCTAAACAGGCAGCCTCGGTTGCTGCCATAATACAGCAGGATTTTCTGAAAGACGGTGGACTATTGACGACCTTGGTTGATAATGGTCAACAATGGGACGGGCATAATGGTTGGGCGCCATTGCACTGGATTGTGATTGTCGGACTGCGTAACTATGGATATCATGTACTTGCAAACGAGATCAAGCGTCGCTGGATCAAAACCAATCTAAAAGTCTATCAAACGGATCATAAATTAGTCGAAAAATATAATGTTACATCTGGTGATGGATTGGGTAGGGGTGGCGAATATCCATTGCAGGACGGATTTGGTTGGACTAACGGTGTCTTGCAGGCGCTGCTGAGTGAAAAAGATTTCTAGATTGAATCCAGAATGGATTTCTCAAAATCATCACGGGGCGGCTGCAATTCGGATCTATAATTAGTGGCATTGTAGTGTTTTAGGGCTAATATGGCTGCTACAGACCAAGCCTGGACTTCCTGTGGTGGTTGCTCGACACGGTTAATCCGTTGATTCCTATCATCCCAAACGTCAACAATCTGCATGTTTAGTGATGGCTCTGGTGTGTTGTCGCCGCGTACAAATTCGGGGAATTTTTTAGTTGTGTTAATAATTCTAAATAGTCGCTCGGCCAAATTATCTGCCAAATGATTGTATCCATGCCGTCGCAAACCTCTCACTATAAAGTGCGTATCCCATAACCACACACTTCCATTATGGTAAGCACCTGGCCTGAACCGAACCTCATCACTAGCCAGAGTTCGGATACCACTTGGAGTTAACATTTCTGGGGTAAAAAGCTGTTTAATAATGGCTTTGCGGTAATGGATCAATTCTGGATCGTTGCCTTCTAGTAATCTAGAATTTAGCAAGTGCCCCATGTTAGACGTTCTAATTTTTAGTTGACGTAGGTTACCAAGATTGTCACGATCTAGTCCCAAGACAAAGTATCCTGACTTTTCTTCGGTCCAGAAATTAGCTAGTATCATATCTTTTAGACTGGCTGCCCTTAGGCGCAAGTCATTTGCTTCCTCTGGTCTGCCGAGGGCTGATTCGTATAAATTAGCCGCGTCCAGCAGTGCATCATATGTAACACGTTGGACTTCGATTGATGCCACGCCGTGATCATGATTGGCAATTGTGCCATCATCATGGAAATAAGCATCCCACGAATCTTTCCAAACTTGATTTTCAATCCCGCGCGGAGAACTGCTGCGTGACTCAATCAGGCCTTCGGGATTTTCGTCTAAACGACGTTTTAACCAGTCCACGGCGAACGTTAGGGAATCTGCAACAATCCGTGGATTATTGTCTTTGTCTATATATTTTTGAAACAAGAACGGCGTACCTTCATAATCTGATTCGCAGTACATAGCTATGGTACGGATAAATTCTGGCGTTGAATCTACCGATCCATAGTATGGCCAGTCCCATCCATACTTGTCCGTTAGCTCTTGTTTGATAGGGTCATCATTTTCGCGGTACTCATGGATAATCCGACCCGGCTCTTCCTCGCGGGTACTACTGTACGACGTGCCTTGAACCTCGGCTAGTTTTAGGATTGTGGCCCTAGTTAGACGTGGAAAAAGTGGTAGCATGTCTATCGCAACGCGTAGTGAGTCGCGCCCGAACAGAGCTTCGTACAGATGTAGATTTTCGGATGTCGATTCAGACCCAGATTCAAGTGCCAAAGACGCCATTGTCGGTCCAAACTCACCAACTTCGTCACGCATCTTTGCCTGCGCTAATCTGTATAATTGCCGAAACGCCGACGGTATGTTTGCGGCGACTTTTTCGGGCTGACGTTCGACATTAACAACCGTTTCACCATCTAATATAAATGGATATGATTCTTTGTTGGGTGATATTGGTGGTCGAACATGCTCCATATGCCAAGTATAGCATCGTTAAGACGCGCTAAGTCTACATGTGCTATGATAGTCGTATCATGAAGCGAGTATGTTATTTTCATAGAGCTGCATCTTATAAAGGACGATAGTTATGTCAAAATTACGGGTTGCCATCATTGCGCCTCCTTGGATATCTATCCCACCAAAGGGCTATGGGGGAATAGAAGCTGTCCTTGACGGTTTAATAACTGGCTTAAAGAATCACGATGTTCAAGTTGAGCTGTTTTCTATTGGTAAAACCAAGATTCGGGGCGTCAAGGTCCATTCTTTATACAAAACAGAGCAATATCATCATATACACAAACCAATGTACGAGTCGTTACCGATTATCGGGGCGCATTTGCAATATGCTCTGAATGCAATCAGGGCCGACGGTAAATTCGACATCATCCATGACCATAATGGATTCTTAGGTCCCCAAGTACTGGCTTGGGCAACGCATGACATGGGTATTCCTCCTGTGATCCACACAATCCACGGTCCGCCTTTTTCTAATCAAGAGATGTTGGACCAAGATTTGCCAGACAATCGACCATTTTGGCGTAACTTGGCGAAAATGGATTCTAGGTTCTACGTTGTTGGAATATCAAATACCCTCATGAAACCCGCACCGGCCAATCTTCGCTCCCATATCGTGCCAACGGTTTATAATGCCGTGGACGTCAGTCAATTTACTTACCTGGCGAAAAAGAAAAACTTCTTTATTACCTTAGCTCGCTTTTCTAGTGATAAAGGTCAGCACATCGCTGCCAAATTATGTGATCAATTGGGGTATAAGCTGAAAATGGCTGGCGCGGTTGCCGGTATTGAATCTACCCGCCAACTAGCGCTTGAAATTGCTAATCCGCTTAGTCCTTATCGCAATGCTGTAGATTTTCGATATTATAGCGACAGAATATTGCCATTTACGATTAATAATAACGATATAACTAATATCGGTAACGTAGAAGGCTCGCGCAAGCTTGATTTACTGGCGAACGCCAAAGCATTACTATTTCCGATTGATTGGGAAGAGCCCTTTGGGATGTCTGTTATCGAAGCGCTTGCCAGTGGCACGCCTGTAATCGCAATGAATCGCGGTGCTATGTCCGAGATTATTCAACATGGTATTAATGGGTTTTTAGCTAACTCGGAGCAGGAATTTGCCGAATATATGCAGCGTATTGACGAAATTGATCCGCGCGAGTGCCGAAAGTCGGTCGAAGAAAGGTTTTCAGCAGACGTCATGGCACTTTCGTACATTGATCGTTACAAAGAAGTAATTAGATTATCTAGTTAGAATATTTTTTCGTTCCGTAGATCGTCGGGCAAGAAACCTTTGTCGGGTTTGAAATCAGTTTCCCATTTATAATCTTTGCCGTATCCAACATCTTTCATTAGCTTGGTCGGGGCATTCCGTAGGTGCAGGGGTACGGGACTGTCGGGATATTGTTTGGCGAGTGATTGGGCGCGGTGCATGGCATCAGTTGATGCGCGTGATTTTTCGCTTTTAGCGAGTGCTGTCGCGACGTGGAATAATATATAGCTGGATTCGGGCATGCCAACACGTTCAACTGCCT
>Ga0265297_10006331_pt1 | contig 17310 bp, 14 predicted proteins | sample Munlanlwell13791_FD_192502 | JGI IMG/M metagenome (GOLD analysis project Ga0265297, IMG submission 192502) | Leachate microbial communities from a municipal landfill in Southern Ontario, Canada - Leachate well 137-91 | ecosystem: Engineered > Solid waste > Landfill > Unclassified | place...
AGTGGAGCCTCCAGGTGAGCTTATAGTCGTGGTCGGATATCCTGCCCTTGCCTGAAAACCCGCAGCCTTTTGCGTATTTCACATCACGGTCGCATGCGTATTCGTACTCGTCCGCAGTGTGGGAAGTAACGCGCGTGGTCGCGTTCTTGCCGCATTTTTTGCAGGTGGGCATTATGGGCGACCACCAGGCAGGAAGGCTTTCCCGAAGCGAGCTTTTTGCAACGATTTCGCGCACTTTCGCCTCCTCCTTTAGGAACAGGAGCGCATAGCTGTCAAACGCGCCTTTCCGGTAAAGGTCGGTGGCGCGCACTATTTCCGGCTTTACCCCGAATTTTGCCATTGCAGATGTTGCGTCGGCAAGGAAGTGGTCGCCGAATGACGCGGTCTTGCCTGTCGGGTCGGGGACATCGGTGAGCGGCTTGCCCAAATGCGGCTCAAGCTGCGCCTTGTACTGCTCGAATGCGGAAGGGACGGAATCGAACGAGTCTGCAAGGTCGGCGACGAAATAGTATTTCGCCTTCTTGCCGGAATATTGGAGCGCGTCCACCACCGCCTGGGGGAAAAGGAATTCGCATACTGTGCCCAAGTGGGTCGGGCCTGAAGTGGTCAGCCCGCCGCTGATGACAAAAGGCTCGCCCTTGGTGGATATTATCTCCTGCGCAAGCTGCTCTGACCAGTGGAGTGATTTCTTCTCCTCGGTTTCGCCCCCGGTTTCCATTTTCTCCGCTGTTTTTTGCATGGATGAATGGTTGGCATAAAGGAATAAAATGGCTTCCGCATAGAAACCGGCTGTGGCAGAGCCCGTTTTTCTCAAACCCGCATACGCCCTTTCAAAACAGGCACAGGCAAAACTTGGCATGATAATTTTCTTTGTCAAGAAAGCGAACCCAGACGATAATTTTTGCAGGACTTTGAAGTCTCAGGCTGAAAGCCCGATAAGCAAGATAGTCCGTGCGCATCCAGGCATTGCCCCGCAGACAATCGAGGGCATTTATTTGAAGCGCGTGCGGCGCGACTGCCAGACTGCAACTGTTTTTTCATACCTCCCTGTTTTGGTTGAGAAGGAAATCAGGGAAAGAATACGCGCATGTGCTGAAGTTGCATGAATGCATGTCCAGGTTCATTTCATTCACCTGAACATCTGAGCTTCGCTCATCTGTTTCGCTTCGTGCTCTCAGCGAAACATCCGGCTTGCGAGCCGTCTGTTTAGGTTCGTGCGCTCACCTAAACATCCCGTCGAAAAAGCCTTTCTTGGGAGTGTCGTCGAATTCTGAAAGGAGCTTCTTCTGCTTGTCGGAAAGATTGGTGGGCGTGCGGATGGTGATGTGCACCAGCTGGTCTCCCTTCCCCCTTCCTCCAATGCGCGGCATGCCCTCGCCGCGCATGCGGAAAACCGTGCCGGTCTGCGTGCCTGCGGGAATCCTAAGTTTCGTCTTGCCGAAAAGGGTGGGGACGTCTATTTCCGCCCCAAGCGCCGCCTGCGAGAATGAGAGTGGGGTCTCGAGGTGGATGTCGCTCCCCTCGCGCTGGAAAAGCCCGTGCTCCTTCACGTTTATGAATACATATAGGTCTCCGGACGAGGACGGGCCGCGTGCGCCCAATCCCTCAAGCCGAAGCTGCGAGCCCGTGTCCACGCCTGCGGGTATGTCGACCGAGAATTTTTCCGTGGCTTCCACTGCGCCGCTGCCCGAGCATTCGCCGCATGGCTTCTCTGGCTTGCGGCCATGCCCGTTGCAGGAAGGGCATGTGGTCACGCTCACGAAGCTTCCGAACGGGCCCATGCGCCGAGTGCTTCGCACCTGGCCCTGCCCTCCGCATTTTTGGCAGGCGATGACTTTGCTTCCAGGCTCGGCGCCGCTTCCGGAGCAGCGCGGGCATGCCTTTTCCCGCCTGAATGAGATTTCCTTTGAAACCCCTTTTGCCGCCTCGTCAAGCGTTATGTGGATGTCGTAGCGGAGGTCCGCCCCCCGGCCGCGGCTTCTCCGCCCCTGCGGGGCGCCGAAAAATGCGGATGAGAACAAATCCTCGAAAGGCGAATTTCCGCCGCCGAATGAAAAGCCGAACTCGCGAAAAACGTCCTCGAAATTCGCGTTCCTGAATATGTCCTCCTGCGAGTAGCGCTGGTCAAAGCCCTGGTGGCCGTACTGGTCATAAGTCGCGCGTTTGGTGTCATCCGAAAGGACCGCGTATGCCTCGGAGATTTCCTTGAACTTGTCCTCCGCGCCAGCCTCCTTGTTCCGGTCAGGGTGGAACTTGAGCGCGAGCGTGCGGTAGGCGTCCTTGAGCTCGTCCTTGCTCGCGCTCCGCTTCACGCCAAGTATTTCGTAGTAGTCGCGTTTTGCCGGCATGGTTTTGCCCCTATAATAGTTTCAGCACCCGAATTCGCCGCCGAGCCGCGGGTCGCATGCGAGCGGGTTTATCTTTTGGTCAGCCGAGAGCTCGCCTGGCAGGGTGCCGTTCACCACATATGCGCCGTAATCGCGCTCTATTTCCAGCCAGCCCGCCGTAAGATGCTTTGCGTAAATCCCGTTGTCCGCAAGCGCTTTGCCTACTTTGCGCGAAAGCATGCAGTAGCTGCTGTAGCAGTAGCCGATTGGAACCGTTCCTTTCGGAAGCCTGGAGAATGCAGCGACAAGCTGCGGCGCATCCATTTGCCCCGCAGGTATGTTCACTGCGGTCACCATGTGCCCTGCCGCATACTCCTCAGGCGTGCGAAGGTCAACTAGAATGCCCGGCTGTCCTCCCGTCCGAAGCCAGTAGAGGTAATCAGACGGGCTGACGCCCACTTCGGTTTCGGCGGAATAGAATTCGCGGAAAACGTCCGCGCTGCTCTTTGGAAGCATGGCTGACGCTGCCGCGAATGTGATTATGCCCACGAGCGCGCCTATGATGCCGCAGGCAAGGAACAGCTTTTGGCTTGGGTTCATGGAATCATCTTATACCTTCTTGTAATCCGCGTCGTAAACGTTGCCATCGCCGCCGTTTGCTGGGCCGCCGCCCTGCGGCCCGGCTCCGCCTCCTTGCCCGAAGTCAGGCCCGCCGGCACCGCCCTGCCCGCCTGCCCCTCCAGCTCCGCCAGGGCCGCCTGCGCCCCCCTGCCCCTTGTAGATGGAGGCGCCTGCGTCCGATATCGCCTTCTTGAGCTTTTCAAGCGATGACTTTATAGCTGCGATGTCGCTTTTCGCAAGCGCATCCTTTGTTTCCTTGGCTGCTTCGCGCACCTTGTCCGAAAGGTCTTTTGGAACCTTGTCGCCAAGCTCGTTCATTGTCTTTTCGGACGAATAAACAAGCGACTCTGCCTCGTTTTTGAGCTCGGCCTCCTCGCGAAGCCGCTTGTCCTGTTCGGAAAACTGCTCCGCCTCGCGCATTTTCTTCTCTATTTCCGACTTGTCCATCTTGTGGGGCGCGACAATCTGCATCTTTTGCTCCTTGCCAGTCCCTATGTCCTTGGCGCCCACATGTATTATCCCGTTGGCGTCTATGTCGAACGTGACCTCTATCTGGGGCACCCCACGAGGGGCAGGCGGGATACCCACCAAGGCAAACTTCCCCAGCTCAACATTGTCCTTCGCCATTGCGCGCTCCCCTTGCAGCACATGGATTTCGACCGAGGGCTGGAAATCCGCCGCAGTGGAGAAAACCTGCGACTTTTTGGTCGGGATGGTGGTGTTGCGCTCGATAAGCTTGGTGAACACCCCTCCGAGCGTTTCTATGCCAAGAGAAAGCGGAGTGACATCAAGCAGGAGAACGTCCTTCACATCTCCTGCGATTACGCCAGCCTGGACCGCCGCCCCCATCGCCACGCATTCCATCGGGTCCACGCCGCGTTCCACCTTCTTGCCGAATATGCCTTCCACGAAACGCTGCACAATCGGCATGCGGGTGGGGCCGCCGACCATTATTATGCGGTCCACCGCCCCTACGGGGATTTTCGCGTCCGAAAGCGCCTGCTCGACCGGCTTCCTGCAGCGGTTCACGATGGGCTCGACTATCTCCTCCAGCTTTGCGCGCGTGAGCTTGTGCACAAAATGCCTGGGGCCGGTTTTGTCCGCTGAAAGGAAAGGCAGGTTTATCTCGCTCTCAAGCACGGTGGAAAGCTCTATCTTCGCCTTCTCCGCGGCCTCGCGCAGCCGCTGCATCGCCTGCCTGTCGGTCTGCACGTTTATCCCGCTGTCGTGGAGGAACACGCCGACAAGATGGTCGACTATCGCGCCGTCCATGTCGGTCCCGCCAAGCTGGGTGTCCCCGGATGTTGATTTTACCTCGAAAACGCCCTTGCCGAAATCCATTATGGTGACGTCCAGCGTGCCGCCCCCAAGGTCGAATACGACTATTTTCTGGTCTTTCCCGGACTTGTCAAGCCCATAAGCAAGCGCTGCCGCGGTCGGCTCGTTTATTATGCGCACTACGTCGAGCCCTGCGATTGCGCCAGCGTCCTTTGTAGCCTGGCGCTGGTTGTCGTCGAAATACGCAGGCACCGTGATTACCGCCTTTTCCACCTTGTCGCCAAGGTACATCTCTGCATCCTGCTTTATCTTCTGCAGCAGGAATGCGGAGAGCTCCTGCGGGCGGTATTCCTTGCCAAATGCGCTGTACCGAAAATCCGTGCCCATCTTGCGCTTGAACGCCGAGAATGTGCCGTTCGGATTTGCGACCGCCTGCCTGCGCGCCGGCTCGCCCACCAGCTTGCCGCCCTCCTTCGTGAATGCCACGTATGAAGGGAAAGCTTTCCCGTACTGCGACGCGCCCTCTGCCGAAGGCACGATTGCCGGCCTTCCCCCCTCCATCACGGCCGCTGCCGAGTTTGATGTTCCAAGGTCTATCCCTATTATTTTTGCCATATTTCCCACCTCTATTAGTATACCCTCTCTGTTGAAAGCCGGACGGTCCCTGCCTTCCCGTTGCTCTTGGAGAACGAAATTTCAGCCGCGGATGCGCCATTTTCAGATGGAATGCTACCCATTCCATTGACACCGTATCCGGCCGACTGCAGGAAATTCCCGAACGCGGTTATTCCCGCTGAGCTTATTCCAACACGGTCATCGTAAGAAATGCGGAAATAGCCCTCGCTTGTTCCGACAAATGATGCCGCGGCATCGTGACTCGTTGCCTGCATGTAATCGTTGAAATGCGCCACTATGTCCTCCTGCACTGCGGCTGCGTCCGCCTCGATTTTTATTATTGCGAATCCGTTCATGTTTCCACCCCGCATAGTTTTCACCAGGTTTTTCGCCGGACGTTTTCCGATTAATCCTTTTCCTCGCCCGCCTCCCCCTTTTTCTTCTCTTCAGGCTTCTTTCCGGATGAAACCGAAACAATCGCGTGCCGCAGCATTTCGCCGCGGAAAAGGTACCCTTTCTGTATCACGCGCACTATCGTGCCCTCGGGCGCATCCGAATCCTCGCGCATCGCAGTTTCATGCCTGAAGGGGTCGAATTTCTCGCCCTCAAGCCTCATTTCTGACAATCCTTCCTTCCCGAATGCCGCGCGGAGCTTGGAGAGCACCATCACCACTCCGTCTCGCACAGCGGCGTCCTTCACCTTATTCGCCTCATTTTCCGCAAGCCCAAGCTCCTCGTAAATGGGAAGCAGGCGCAGCATGAACTTCGCCTCGGACTGAGCCGAAAGCGCCTCCTTCTCCTTTGCCGTCCTCTTCTTGTAATTGTCGAATTCAGCCTGCAGGCGCAGAAGCTGCCCGGAAAGGGAGGAAATTTTCTCTTCTACGCAGGAATCGCAGCATCCGCCATCTTCATTGTGCTCAGGGTGGGATTCGGCACTCTTCTTGCCGCAGCATTCAACACCCCGCTTGCCGCATTCGCAAGCATCTTCCTGTTCAACCGCATTTTTCGAGCGTTCGAACTCCGCAATCTTCTTGTCGTCCATCAAAAGCACCTATTTCCTAAGCTGCCGCACCTTTCGCACGGATATCCCGTTCCCGAATCCCTCAAAGCGGCGGTCTATCTCACGCGCAAGCTCGTCCATCTGCAGGAAAGACTCTTCCATCTCCTTGCGGAATTCGAGAAGCATCTCCTCGGCGGACTGCACGCGCATCACATAACCGCTCTCTTTCCGCACGACAAAGCCCGCGCCTTCGAGCCGTTTGAGATGATGGAGGATGGTTATCCTGTTGAGGCCGGATATCTTCGCAAGCTCGCTTCCACCTACCGGCTCGGTGCGCGAGTGCACCAGCATTATCTTGAGCACCTGGGGAAGGGTGGCGTCGGTGTCGCGCTCGCTCATCAGGCGCATCATGCGGCAAAGCGAGATTATTTCCTCGTCCCCGCTTATCTCCCGCCTCTGCAAGAGGATTGTTTTTTTCGGTTCCATGCATATCTGTCAACATTGTATTAACAAACATTTAAAAGCGTTAATATGATATTGACACTGTTAGGAAGATATTGACACACAAAAAAAGACAGCAAGCGTTCAGAGTCCTTTTTTCCCGCGCCACTTTAAGTAGGCGAATACCCCTGCAGTCACCACTGCCACTCCGCCGAGCAGCATAACAAACGCGGCAACCGGGAGCGCTGTCTCTTTTGCCGCGCTGGCTGCCCCGATAGGGGCTTGCTGTGCGGGCGTGGTTATGTCGGCAACCGCTTTTGGCTTGCTTGACATGGCCAGCCGCAATGCTTCCTGCGAAAGCTGCGCGGCTTTTTCGTAGTTTCCCGCGTCAAATTCGCGCATCGCTGACGAAATTAGTGAAACCGCACTGTTGACTTCCTTCCCTTCCTTTATTGCTTTTTCGGCAGCGTCTTTTGCCTGTTTTATCTCCTGCTCTGCTGCTTGTTTTTTGTCTAAAGGAATGGTTTGGTTTGTTTTGTGTGGAATTGCAGGTTGAGTGATATTCGGCTCCATAGACAAGTTTCCTGGCGGCATAGGCAAGGTTGAGTTCTGCAATGGAAACAAGCAGAGGGTGAGCGTGAACGGCTCTAGATACGACTGTGAATAGCTTGATGTTTGCAAACTTTCTGCTGAGTAGCGCATGCTTTGAGATATTGTGAATGTTGCGATGCCGGATGAATCTGTTGTCGCAGATGCAAGATAGCCTGTCTGGGCAGGATCCTTAAGATGAATAGTAAGCCCACTTATTAATGCACCCTGGGCTTTTGCAAATACTTGAAGCGCACCGGATGAGCAATTGAATAAATAGGAAAGAGAAGGCATTATGCTGCCTGAGCCGCCCGGGACGGAAGTGATGGGTGCATCAGCCATTACATAAAAAGTATCGTTGAGGACATTGGTTGTGGCGTTGAACTCCCTGCGCTCGATTTCGATTCCGTTGATGAAGAGGGTGGTGTTGTAGGTTGTTTTGTTCGTGGTTGTCTCGTTGGTCAGCGTGTATTGGATTAAATATTTACTGTCGGTGTAGCCGTCAGCGCCGGTTGTAAGCTCCCACACGGTGTTGTTTCCTCCGTCTTGCACCAGAACTGTCGCATTGGCGATTGGCGTGTCCGTATTAGTATTGGTTACCCTTGCGCGGTAGTACCAGCCCATGTGGAGGGTCGCATAACTTGAAGGTATGATAGTTGAGTTGGGCTCCCCGTTAACAGACGTGTTTATCATTATAGTCTCTGTTCGAGCCCCGCTTTGACCGAAAATATTAGTGGCAAATAAACTTCCGTTTTGGATTAATGCCGTATTATACCAGATGCTCCCGTTTGCTGAACGGTTATCGGATGGATTTTGGGAGATATATAATGGGTAATTGCCACCGATACTGCCTGCAAAATAATTATCGACATATATTATATTTTGGGACGCCTTGTCATAGAAACCCAAACGGCCCCCTAACCCAGTGTTATTATAGACTGATCCGTTTTGATTTCCTTTGAAGACGTATGAATAAGCGCCATTGTAAACAAAGTTGTTTGCGATGTATGGATTGTCAGTGTAGCCTACGAACAGCCCGTGATTGGGCGACCCGCTATTGCTTGCCGAGTAAAGGCGATTCCCCGTTACTTGTGGGTTAATGATATGCCCGTGTGCGCCCCCTTCGATTCCGATGCCCAATAAGTATGATGCGGAATTGGTTTCATCTGTATTGTGGATTTCGTTATCCCGCAATTCCAGCCCGGTTGATGGCGCTGACACGTCTCCAACGACATTTATTCCGACAATTACCCCATAACCTTGCCAGATGATGTTGTTTGATATAACATGCCCCACCCCATTATTTATTGAAATTGGGGCCGAAGACATATTCGGAGATGAAATTGGCATGTTTTCAGACCCAATCCTGTTATGTGTAATAGTAAGATAATCAGATACACCGAAAGAACTTGCAGATATAGCTGACCTTGAATTTGATGTGTTGGTGAAAAAAAACGTATTGTTGTGTACTACGCTCCGGTTTGCACCATTATAAAAACGAATTCCGTTCGCCCTGATCGGGTCTGTTTCAGTACCAAACGAGTTCCCTATAATCGAAAAGTTATTTGATTTTCCGTTTAAAAAATTAGCATAGATTGATGATGTGGTCGCCCCTCCTGATTCGGCAAAAATGTTATTTTCAATAATTGCACCAGTACCTGCAATGGCACCTGAATAAAAGTAAACCGCATATGTTGGGGTCAGGTAGAATACGCTGCTGGAAATCTTACTGCTTATTGCCCCGGATTGAATGGTCGCACCATACAACGACATATTCAAAAACTTACTGCCAGTTATAGTGCCAGATGTCGATGAATCATTAAAACTTGCGCCTATTGAGCAAGATTTAATAGAGGTGTTGGTGACAGTCTCGTTTACTGATGTTGCAGTAAATGTTACGCCCGTAGTTGCCCCCCCCAGTGAACAATCAATCGATACGCCGGAAATCGTTGAGCCGGTTCCAGCCAGATTGAAGACAGCCCCACCTAATGACGAGACGTTTGCATCTGTTGCATTAAGAAACACGCCATCGGGCATTGTTATTGCTGCGCTCTCCACATATGTCCCATCCATAAGCGTAAGCGTGTCTTCAGGATATATCTGTGAAAGAGCATATGTGATTGTTTTCCACGGAGCGCCGATTGAGCCGTTACCTAAAGTGTCGTTGCCAGATGGTGAAACATAGAATGTTGAAGGGTTTCTTATTAGGATTGAATGATTCGCCCATTCTGAGAAACCTTCGCTGTTGTTCGCCCGGCATCGGATCAGCCATATGTCCCCCGCACTTGTCTCGGAACTTGATACGTTATTCATGATTTTGTAGCTTCCGTCGCTTAACGCAGTTGTTGTGCCGTTTCTTATCTGAGTTGAGCCATTGTACCATCCCCATTCGATTCCCACCGTTTCAATACCTATGGGCGATGTCGCGGCGCATTTTCCAATGAGTGCCGAGCCCCATATTGGAACCCCTCCCTGTGTTTCGATTAATGCGAAAGTGGTTGGCGCCTCTGCGTGGAATTGGGTTAATGGCGCATAATCCGTGACATTGCCCACCATTTTCCCTTCGCTCGTTGAATTATTGTATGGGTGACCTGTTCCGTTGTTTGCCACATACCAACCAGTGCCATATGATGAGTTTATCGTGGGAGAGCTTATTGCCTGCACACTCCCGTTTACCACGTTTCCATAGATGTTTCCTTCACCCACGCCGCCTATGCTGGTGTTGAGGTAGTTGACCAGGGAATCGTTGGTTTGCCTGATGTATACTCCTGTGTTGCTGAAGTTGTTCCAGTAGATGGTCCAGTTCTGACCCCCCGCAATTTTTATGGCATTAGTATAAACTCCTGAAAATGAATTGTTCGTGATTATTCGTGGGTATGCCGAAAGACCCGTAGGTTCCAGATTTATCCCATTGGGTATGTCCCCCCCAGAAACGTATGTACTTACAAACCGGTTATTGCTTATCGTGATTGTGCGGTTCACGCCCAAAGATGGTTTAAAGTATACTGCGCCAAATGTGGCTGCGGCGTTGGTAACGATTGTGTTGTTGTCAAATAACCAGGGGTCATCCGCCCCAACAGTATCAGCCCAGTCATCTAACCATATATTTATGCCATTCGCCCCAGTGTGTTAAATATAGCTGTTTCTGATGCTAAATGTGCCAGTCCCGTATAGATATATGCCATTAGATGTGGTATTCAGAGTCACGTTGTAAAGCGTTAGGTTTTTCGCAGGATATGTAACCAGCCAATAAGTATCTTGTGAAATTGATGTCTGGTTTGAATGAGATATGTACGTATTATTTGAATTCGTTATTCTTACTCCTCGTGCGGATGAAGTAATGGGCAATGTGTTTGCGCCAGTTGTTCCAGCAGAGATGTATGAAAGATTGACTTTGTTTGAGTTCGATATAAAGATTGGAGCCTGTCCAATAGAACTTATCGTGGTTCGATTGATTTTTGAATATGCCAGACTTGCCATATTTACGCGGTTAAACCAGATACCATATTGGAAACCAGTGACATTGCAGTTGGTCACCGTAGAATTTGCCGCGCTGTAAGTTTTTATGCCGTATGAGTTGTTGGCAACAGGGCCGACTATGTTGCAGTTCTTGATGGTGGTGTTTGCCTGGTCGGAGTAGATGGCTGAGGCGTAGCTGGTGTTGGTGGTGACGTTGAGAGTGATGGTGTAACCGGCACAGTCAAGGATGACGTTGGGGGCGGTGATGTTAAGGCAGGTGGTGTTATTTGTCAATGGGGCAGTAAGGATGCTGGATTCGGTGACTGCTCCGCAGGCTGAGATGTCCGCCGCGAAGGCGAAGCCTCCTACGAGAAGCGTTGTAAAACAAATTAGCCAAAAGTTATTCATAACATCTAACGTTGGGTTAAACGATATTCATAACATCTAACGTTGGGTTAAACGATATAGAATATAAAATAGTTAGTAGTGTGTCCAACGAACGGCAATAGGAATAAAAAAGGGGAGGCAGAAAGGCAATTATGAAACTTGCAATCGCCCTAGTAGCGGCGTTGTGCCTCCTCTTCGGCTGCACAGGCGTCACTCAGGAGAAATACGACTCGCTTTTGAAAAGCTGCGAGCAGGAGAAGGGCGCGCTTCTGGAATCGGCGGCGCTTGAGAAGTCCAAGGCGGCAGAGGCTGGAGCGGCGCTTTCAAGGTGCAACAGCGACAAGAGCGCGCTTCAAACAGTGGTTGCAAGCAAGGATTCCGAGCTCCTGTCGTTACAGGAAGGCGCGGATGCGATTGCTGCCGCGAGGCTGAAAACAGACAAGATAGGCCAGTATGAGCTTGCGCTTTCCTATTATTTGGAGGCGTACGGGGAAGGGAAGATACCGAACACCCCGAAGCTCAACAGGATAGACTCGCAGGTGCGCTCGCTTTCCGATTCCGCATTTTTAGCCGCATGGCTCTCGGTGAGGAACTGCGACGGGATAACAGACTGCCAGGCAGCCAAGCAGGATTTCACGGGCATGATAAGCTCGCGAATCGATGAGCTTTCAAAGGAAGTAGTTGAAATAGTGAGAGTAAAGTAGCAAAGACTGCGAGACCGATGGATAGTTATCCGGATTCCGCTGTGGGGCGGCAGGTGGCGCTTATGAGGAAATTCAAGACAACCGAGGAAATCGCAATACCCCAAAAGCTTGTGGACCAGGTCATCGGGCAGGATGACGCAGTAAAGATTGTGAAGAAGGCTGCCGCGCAAAGCAGGAATGTCATGATGATAGGCACCCCCGGCACGGGCAAGAGCATGCTTGCGCAGGCGATGGCTGAGCTGATGCCCATAACCGCCCTTGAGGATGTGCTCATTTACCCGAATCCCAATGATGAAAACCGCCCGCTTGTGAAGACGGTCAAGACATACCCGAGCGAGGAGGAGATAAAAAAGGACCCGCAGCTTGCGCAGATGTATGCCGCATTCAGGCAGATGAGGCAGGTGCTCTCGCAGTTCGCCCCGAAAACGCCCGCCAAGCCCAAGGAACGTGAAGAGGAGGAAGTCGGGCAGGGCAGGATGATGCTGCAGGCCATGAAAAACCGCGAGGCGGCCGCAAGCAGGGGGGGCGCAGGAGGCGGGATGCTGTTCCTTCTTGCCATAATCGCGGTAATCGTCTTCCTTTATGCGACAGGCTCGCTCAACAACGACAACAAGTGGTTCGTGCTTGCGGTGATTCTCGGCGCGGGGATACTTTACCTGATGTACCGCTTCACCAACACATTCGGAAGGAAGATGGGCCTTTTCGACTACAACGACCCGAAGCTCATAGTGGACAACACGGGCAAGAAGGCAGCGCCGTTCGTGGACGCGACCGGCTCGAAGGCAGGCGCGCTTTTGGGGGATGTGAAGCATGACCCGCTGCAGTCAGGAGGCTTGGGCACACCGGCGCACCTGAGGGTGGAGTCCGGGGCGATACACCGCGCGAACAAAGGCGTGCTGTTCATAGATGAGATTGCGTCGCTCAAGGCGCGGAGCCAGCAGGAGCTTCTCACCGCCATGCAGGAAAAGAGATATTCGATAACCGGGCAAAGCGAGAACTCTTCAGGCGCGATTGTGAAGACCGAGCCTGTGCCCTGCGACTTCGTGCTTGTCGCCGCAGGGAATGCGATGGACATGGGCGGGATGCACCCGGCGCTGCGCTCCAGGATAAGGGGCAACGGCTACGAAGTATATGTGCAGGACACCATGCTCGACACGCCCGAAAACGAGGACAGGTATGTGCAGTTCGTGGCGCAGGAAGTCAAGAAGGACAAGAAGATACCGCACTTTACATTTGATGCCGTTGCCGAGATAATCGAGGAGGCGCGGCGCAAGGCTGGGAGGAAAAAGCGGCTTTCGCTCAACTTGCGCGAGCTTGGCGGGCTGGTGCGCGCCGCAGGGGACATTGCAAACGAGGAGAAGGCGGAATATGTCACCGCGGACCATGTGGTGCGCGCCCGCGGGGTTGCGCAGACCATAGAGCAGCAGATGGGCAAGCGGTTTGTGGAAAGCAGGAAGGATTACCAGGTTTTCCTGTCTGATGGAAGCTCGATAGGCAAGGTGAACGGGCTTGCGGTCCTGGGCGAATCTTCCGCCGGGCTCATCATGCCGATTGTCGCGGAGGTCACCCCTGCATCATCGAAATCGGAAGGCAAGCTCATTGCGACAGGCAAGCTTGGCACGATTGCGAAAGAGGCGGTGGAGAACGTTTCTGCGATAATAAAGAAGCACATCGGCAGGGATGTTTCGCAGTATGACATGCACGTGCAGTTCCTCCAGACATATGAGGGGGTTGAAGGCGACTCTGCGTCCATTTCGATTGCGGTTGCGATAATATCCGCGATGGAGGGCATCCCGGTGCGGCAGGACGTCGCGATGACCGGCTCGCTTTCGGTGCGCGGGGAAGTGCTGCCTGTTGGCGGCGTGACCGCAAAAACGGAGGCAGCCATAGAGGCTGGAGTGAGGGAGATAGTCGTCCCTAAAAGCAATGCCGCGGACATCCACCTCCCCAATAATATGAACGGGAAGATACGGATAATCCCGGCGGAGAGTTTCGTGGACGTGCTGCAGCAGGCGCTTGTAGGCTGCCCGGCAAAGAAAAGGCTCATATCGAAGATGAAGGGGCTTTTGCACATCGGCCGGAAAATGAAGGGCAAATAGGCTGAAGCAAAAGAATGACGGGCAGGGGGAGGACAGGGGTTTGGTGGGAAGCTGGAACCTGGCAGCAGGCCCTTTGGCCCCTTAATCCATTAACTTATTGGGCGGCAGCCTTAAGCCCGCACCATCACGCGCTCGCCAACTGAAGTGATGTCCTCAAGCGATAGCGTTATCTTCTGGCCGAGGGGCGACTTGAAAATAAGCGCGCTTTCGCGCGGGTCGACGCCCATCACCTTGCCAAGGTAGGCGCCGTTCTCGCTGAAAACCTCCTTGTTCTCAAGCTTGAGGCGCGAAACCACGCTGACTTTTATCTGCTTCATCGCGAATATGCCCGCAAAGCCCATCACCATGCTCGCCATCACGGCAAAAAGGAAGTCGGCAAACGACACGTAAGGCGGGGCGAGGTTGAGCACCCAGTCGGATGCGACCGAAAGAACGAACCACACTATCACCGCGGTTATTGAATACATGCCGTAGCGCGTAAGCTCGATTTTCTTCTGCTCCTTGTCATTGAGTATGTCTATCATCTTGCCTGCGAAAAGTATGAGGAACGATATGAGCATCAGGTTGGAAAGCGTCTTCACCACAAGCGCGGCGGTCTTGACCGAATCGAATCCGCTCTCAGCAGCATCGGCATAGCGCTGGAAAGCCGCCCAGGAGGATATCAGGACCATTATCAGGAAGAATATGTAGACTATGCTGCTTATCTTGTCGACCGAAAAGCGGAAGGCGGACGCCGCGCGGAAGAAGCGCTCTTCGAGGCCGAATGCCTTTGCCCCAAGGTATATGGCAAGCACCGCGGCAATCGACTCAAGGCCCCAGCCCAGATACCTGCTTGCGGCAAATAGGAGGAGGATGAGCGCAGGCACTCCGAACACCAGGCGCGCGTAATGCGGCTCCTTGAGCTTTTCGAGGATGACGAAATAAGTCTTCTCAAGCTCCTTCGCCTGCTTCATCGTGACTATTTCCACCCCGTCAATCTTGAGGCGCGAGCGGATTACGGGCATTATCTGCTCGTCCGACGCCCCGTCGGAAACGAATATGCACGAATCGGTCGGGAAATCGGACAGCACGCGCTCCAGCTGCGCCGTTATCTCGCGGTCAGCCGCATAGCCGAGCGAGGCCGAGCCTGTGAGGGTGACCACGCGCACATCGCAGTCCTGGAGGAGCGAGTCGTGTATGCCGATTGCGCGGAACATCGTATTGGCGTCCGTTTCGGTCGGGTCGGCAAGCGCAAGCTTGGTTGCCGCCTCGAGGTTCGCCTCCCTGCCGATTATCGGGCCTGAGACGCGCGCCTTTTCGTAAAGGTCGTTGTCCCGGTCGATGCAGAGCACCAGCTTGCTCTTCTTGACTGCCATGGTTGGGTGTTTGGGAAAAGCTATTTAAATACTTACTGAAACAGAAAAAGGCATTCACGCTCGTTTTAGCGATTGTGACTTGGGGATTGGCATGGACAAGAAACTAGTTGTTCCAGGGGATTTCATCGGCATAGAGGAGGAATATCTCCCGGGAGCCGGCACATTTGCCGACAATGAAAAGGTATACGCGGCGCTCACAGGGGAGATTTCCGACAAGGACAGGACGCTTGCGGTGCAGCAGAAAAGGCCTTGGAAGGCGCTTGCCCCGGGGATGGTGATACTCGGGCGCGTTGAGAACATCTCCGAGCCGATTGCGCTTGTGAGCGTGATGGTCGGGGGGGCGGAAATACGCTTCAGCGAGACGAACGATTATGCGGTGCTCCACGCATCGATGATAAAGCGCGGCTATGTGAAGAACGTGCGCGACGAGTACAAGGTCGGCGACATCATAAGGGCGAAAATCGTGGACATGCGCAACGGCGAATTGAGGCTTGCGACCGACTCGGACGAGCTTGGCGCGATAAAGGCTTTCTGCCCGAAATGCCGCCACGGCATGAAGGTTGAAAGCGGCATACTCAAGTGCGAGGATTGCGAATGGAAGGACAACCGCAAGATTGCGAAGGATTACAGGAAAGCGAATATCGACGGCAAGGGATGGTAAAGGGAGCACATCGGCAGGAACGGCGCGCCAAGCCAGGGATTTGCGCCAACGCGAGGGGATGGAATGGAAATCGAAGTCATGAAGAACGAAAAGGATTACCTTGAGGTCACGATAAAAGGCGTGGAGATAGGGCTGGTCAACGCGCTCAAGGAGAATTTGCTCGAAGAGAAGGGCGTGGAATTTGCGGCATACCGCCTGGACCACCCGCTTACCGCGGCGCCCGTGCTCATGATAAGGACATCGGAGGGAAACCCGCTCTCGGCGCTCAAGTTCGCAGTTAAAAAGCTCAAGAAGCAGGCCGCCGAATTCAAGGATGCGCTCAAGGATGCAAAGAAGCCGAAAAAGCAGTAGTGGCTGGTCCTTGTGGAAAGCAGCAGGGCGGAAAAGATCCGCAAGCGCCTGGGCGTCCTTTCCAGCCACAAGCTGGTCTATGCACTCATTTTCTCATTCTTCATATTGTACATGGTGTCGGGCTTCTGGCTTTTCGGCCTGTTCATAGGCCTGTGCATAGTATGGGCGGTCGCGCTTGAATTCGTGCTTGGCGCAAGCGAGCACGGGATAAAAAACGAGCTTAAGGAAACAGCAATCGCGCTCATTGTCGCGCTTGCCATCTGGTTCGGCTCCGGCTTCCTGCTGCAGACGCCCTCGCCACTCAACGCGATTGTCTCCTGCTCCATGCTTCCGCACATACAGCGGGGCGACATGGTGGTTCTCTCGGGAGACCGGCTTTTGGCGCCGCAGGAAGAGGTAGCTTCGCTTGAAGGGATTGGAAGCGCGCGCGTTTTTTTGAAGGGCAGCCTGGTACTTGAGACGAACGGCTCCATGTACGCCTACTGCGCGCAGCACCAGGGCACGCCGCTTTGCAACAGCTTCATACTCAACCCGGAAAACTATATTGAAAAGCACGGCGGGCTCGCCATAGGCTATGAACGGTGCGAAATACTCTACCCGAAGACAGGCGCAAGGCAGGCTGGCCCGTGCGCGGCATGGCTTGAAGTGAATGGCAACCGCTACTTTGAAAACCTCTCAAACGACGTGGTGGTCTACCAGCCGAACAGAAACGAATATTACTCGCGCGTGGGGGACATCATCCACCGCGCGTTCATCAGGCTCAAAACCCCCAGCCAGACTTATTTTTTGACAAAAGGGGACAACAACCCGATTTTTGACATACAGGTGTATGATGAGAAAAGCGGGATGGGCAACAGGCCGGTCGAAGTCGAGCGCTCTAAGGGCAGGATCCTTTTCAGCGTGCCCTATGTCGGCTACCTCAAGCTCTTCATCTCCCCTGCGGCGATACTGACCCCCGACGGGTGCGACAGGTATTATGCGAAATATGAAAAGAAGTGATCTTCTCAGCCAAGAACCGCGTTGAAAAGGTAGCCCGTCAGCACAAAGGCTATGAAAAGAATAACGGCAAACGCAGCTAAAAGCTTCGGCTTTATGACCCGGCACAGGATTATCATCTCCGGAAGCGAAAGCCCTATCACGCTCATCATGAATGCAAGCGCGGTGCCTACTGCCATGCCCTTGCTTATAAGCACGCCCACAATGGGCACCATGCCCGCTGCGTTTGAGTAAAGCGGGATGCCAATTAAGACTGCGATTGGCACTGCAAGCGCGTTGTCCTTGCCTGCGATGCTAAGCAGGAAATCCTCGGGCGCATAGCCATGTATCAGCGCGCCTATCGCAATGCCTATGAGTATGTATGGCAGCACCCGAAGCGTTATTGTTTTCGATTCGTTTGCAGCGAATGAAAGCCGCTTGTTCCAACC
>Ga0265297_10006332_pt1 | contig 17307 bp, 18 predicted proteins | sample Munlanlwell13791_FD_192502 | JGI IMG/M metagenome (GOLD analysis project Ga0265297, IMG submission 192502) | Leachate microbial communities from a municipal landfill in Southern Ontario, Canada - Leachate well 137-91 | ecosystem: Engineered > Solid waste > Landfill > Unclassified | place...
CCCAGGCCGGGGTGCGCGGTGAGCGGAACGGCATTGGTATGCTCGGCCAGGTTCGTGGCCACGGCGCCGGCAGCGCCGGCGGAATCGAACGCGCCGGCGGAATTGGTCGCGGCCGTGCCCAGGCCGGGATGCGCGGTGAGCGGAACGGCATTGGTATGCTCGGCCAGGTTCGTGGCCACGGCGCCGGCAGCGCCGGCGGAATCGAACGCGCCGGCGGAATTGGTCGCGGCCGTGCCCAGGCCGGGGTGCGCGGTGAGCGGAACGGCATTGGTATGCTCGGCCAGGTTCGTGGCCACGGCGCCGGCAGCGCCGGCGGAATCGAACGCGCCGGCGGAATTGGTCGCGGCCGTGCCCAGGCCGGAGTGCGCCGTCATGGCCGGCGTATTGCTGTGCCCGGCGAGTTGCGCCAGGGCATTGGTATCCGCCTCGGCCTGCAAGGCGCTCGCAGCGAGAGCAACGGTTTGTGTAAGATCGACCTGGTTGCTAAGCGTCCCAACAATTTGCCCCCACGAAGCAAAGCCGCTGGTAATGGTTTGCCATACCAAGCCATCCGGATCCGTGCTTGTCGTTTTTTCAATGTACAGATCTCCGTTGCCCGTCCAATACCGATGCCCGTTGCGCTCAAAATAAATTGTGTACCACCACGCTTGTGCGGTCGTATTTGTGCCGAGTGAATTCGTGCCGATGGTGGGCCACTGAATATAAAAACTGGTATTCGTTCCGGCGGTGTTCGTTGCCACGGCGTAATATGTTCCGGTTGCGGCGGGGCCGATGATCATGCGCACGGTAGTGTTTGTATCCGCATCAACGGGCCGGCCGCGGCGCAGGGCATCCACCTGGATTAGCGGGGTCGCACCCTGTTGCCAGGTGAGGTCGGTCAATGCCTGCGCCTCCGTGACCTGCAATTCGGCGGAGAGACGAAAGGCATAGTCGAGGTCGGATGCCAGCGCGGGGAGGGCGAGGGCCAGAACGGAAAAGATTGCGATTAGTTTTTTCATCGTGTTACCAGAATTTATTTGTGCAATAATTAAACCACCACCTCACCAAATACTTAGCCACAGGAGCCGTAAACCCCTTGTCAGTCGTCGATAAAAAACCAGACGCCGATCCGGCTGGCGGGTCAGCCGCCTCGTCGGGAGGAATTGTGTCTGAAGGATAAAAAAACTGCTTAAAAACTGGCGATGAATCGTATCCGGCAAGAGACCCCGCGGTGTACCAGTTAGTCTCATATAACATGGCAACACTCTGTGCGGAAAACTCGCTCAGACCCAAACCAACTCCTCTTTGTAATCTTGTCGGATATGCCTTAAAATCAAATTTATGGTAAATATTCGTATTGGCGTATGCGTCGAATGAATATGTTGATCGCGCCCGTTCGCAAATGTAGAAGACATTAGTGCTAAAATTCGTTCCATATGCACCCCCGCCATCCCACGTTGACGTAGAACCTACCCTCCAAGCGCCCCCTCCACCTGTATAATGCTTAACCCAATTGACATGGACGTATTCGTAACTGGCGACGGGGTTGCCGGTGAAGTTGGTGGAAACAGGATAATAGGTTCCGAGCAATGTGGAGTTAGACCATACCAGTATACCCCCATGCATATAAAATAGAATAGAGGTTAACGAGGATTCATGTATAACATTCACACCTGACACCCAATCACCTCCGATTAGAATATACGTTCCATTAGGTGACGGATCACCATCCCCCGTCACCACCACATTCGTCTGCACCGTATTCGTCGCGTCCCATGTATCGTTCGTTATCCACCCATCAGGCACCCAGACATACATTTCCGATTGCTGTTCAGCATTTACCACCCAATTCGAAAACCACCAGTTTATATTATATGCGCTCAACCCCCACACAGCCTGCTCGCCGTTAGTCAACGCATGCCAATTCGCCGAAGCAGCTGTCTTCGCATCGGCCAACGTCAATCCGGTACCGCTACCCGCATAATAAAGCACCTGCGAAGCCGTGCAAGGTGGACACGTGGTTTGACAACTATAAAGGACCTTATACCGCTCCTGTAAATCCACAACGTAAATCTGCCACGGGTAGTCACCGTAGGTTGCGGCGTTCGTCGTTGCGTTCGTTGTGCCGGGAAAGTTTGTCCAGCAGGGAGTGCGCGTGAATTGGTTTGTATGATCGCCGATTTGCAGGCTGGCAAAAAGTCCGGTCACGCTCAGCATCGCAATATCCGCCGATCCATCCGCTGGCATATTTGGACCGACGAATTGCGGCACAAGTGTTTTTATCGTGCCGTCCATGGCGGTCAACATGTCTCGGTCAGGATGCCATCCTATGCAGTTGGTCATGATGTTTGCATAGACCGTCACGCCGTTGGTCGTATAAGCGTTGCTGGTCCACGTGCGCACGTAATCCACGGGCGCAACCGCATATGTGGGATTCGTCGCGGTTTGCGTGGATAGGCAGCGCTCGTGTTCTCCGAGAGCGACCTGAATAACATCTTCAGCTTTTACCTGATGCCGCGTATTCGCCGCATTGTAGATGGTCAAATTGGTCAAGCCCCCGAGGCTCGCCAACGCCGTCCAGCCGTACATAATCGCCTGTGTAGCAAAAGACATTACGCAAATGCTCCCGGAAGGAAAATATCTCCCAGATGCTTTATGTTCCCCGCCGCTACGCTTGCCGCACCATCCGCAAACGACACGAGCAACAGCGCGTGGTTATGCACTTCCTCTGTGTCAACCGGCTCGCTTGTCGAACTGGTTATCGTGGCTGTGCCGCCGTAAGTATAGGCCACAAAAACCCATGTGTTATTTGCGCTGATTGTAAAACCGCCGCCCGCAGCCGTAACTGCAGCTCGTGTCCCATACCGCACTTTGCCACTGTTCACGGTCACCACCGCCCCGCTAATCGTGTATCCGAATGCGAAGCCGGAATAGTCCATGCCGCCCGCCGCCTTCGCCAACTCCACCACAATCGTCGGCATCCCGTTTGACCAGTCCACATGCCCGTTATGCACGGCGAGTTTTTCCCAAGCTTTGCCCATGCGTTTAATGCCGCGGATAATTACGCCGCTGCGGACGGGCATCTTCGGTTTCAGCTCTGTGTCGAAAATTTTCATTCGGGATAATCTTCCAACGTCATCGTCGTAACATCGGCATACGTTATGGTTTTTATGAGTCTGTATGACCCGATGGTGCGTTGATCTTCCACCGCCTCATATGAGGCTACCGCGCCTGCCGCAATGCCTTCCTGGCTGGCCGCATCCGCGGTGGTTTGCGCCAGCGTTTTTGTCAGGGCAACATATTCGTATACCTCCTCTTTCGAGACTGTATCGTAGCGGCAGATGTGGTCAACGACCGCGCCATAGAGCCGCCACACGCGCACCGGCGAACTCGTGCGTACCAATATTGCTGTTGGCAACTCTGTTGCAAGGGCCATGGTTACTCCGAATATTCCAAAACGGCGTCGATCTTTTCCTCGATCTTTTTGAGACTTGCGGCGCTTTCGATTTGCGCTTGTTGCGCGTCCTGTTCTTTCTGCAATTTATATTCGGCGAGTTGGCCGGCCCGGTCGAGCGTGTTGTATTCGGACTTTGCTTCTTTGATTTTATTGTACGCTTCGAGCCAGTCCTTTTCTTTTTTGCCAAGCCGCGCCTGGCGCTTTACGCTATCCTCCAGTCGCGCCGCCTTCTTGTCGTCTTTTGCCTGCGATTTTTCTTCGTCTTTCGCGGCCTTGGCTTCGTCAATCACGGTTTGCACCCGCGCTGTCGCTAATTTTTCCAACTCGGCCTTGCGCTTGTTGACCCTGGCGATAAAATCCTGCGTGGTTTTGATGTCGCGCGCGGCTTCTTTTTTGCCGGCGGCGGCTTTTGTCTTTTCTATTTCGGCGGCGGCTTTTTTTTCGGCTTCTACCCTGTCTTTCGCGGCCTGCGCCTCCATCGCGGCGCGGGCCTGCGCGGCGGTTATGGCATCGTCCGTCGCCTTTTTGTTTTGATCGGCGTATTGCTCGCCTATTTTTTTGGCTTTTTCAAGGGCAATGCGCAGGCGCGTCTGCGCGGCGGTTTCGCCTTCGATGGTTTCAAGTTTATCCAAGCCCAGTTCTTTCATGAGCCGGGCTTGCATAATTTCCTTGGCGCGGTCTCTGACTAACGTTACCCATTTTGGATTTGAGGATTGACCTTCATTTTTCAACTGCTTTCTGGCTTCCGCTTTGTCGGTCATGGCTGGGCCGGTCAGCGTTTCCCAGGCCAGCCGCGCCGCGCTGCCGATCAGTTTGCCGATGACCGGCGCGGCGGTTTTTAAAAACTCGACGGCTATTTCCGCGCCTCGGGCGAACGACGCCATTAGCACCTCGCCAACCACGGCAACGGCCTGTTCGCGCCCCTTGCCGCCGCCGGCGATCGCTTTTATAATCCCCTCGACGGAAGTTGAAATTTCCTTGAATTGTTCGGAGTCCACCCACTCGCGAATCATGTCGCCAAATCTTTTTACAGCATCCCCAGCGCGTTTCAATACGCGCATTAAACCTTCGTTTGTCGCTATCCCGCGCCCGATTTCCTCCCATACATCGCCGACGCGCTCTTTAAATAATCCCCATTGGCCGGAGACCGTGTTGAGCAATGCCTTTTGCTGATCGTATCCTTTTGCAAACAACTCATTCACAATCCGCGCCTTTTCGCTGGCGCTGGTAGCTTCGCGAAGCGCGGGCACATACCGATTTAGCATCATGTAGTTGCCTTGCATCGCCATGGCAACGGCCTTCTGCGCGGCGGCTTCATCGAGTCCAACGGATTTAAGCGCGATGACGGCCTTGGCCGCTTCGCCCAATTTGCTGGTTTGCACGCCCAGCATTCGCATCTTCGCCATGCCCGCGACGGTGGCCTCAGCATCGGCGCCGGTTTCGTCCTGGATGGCCTCGGCCATTTCAACCAGGCTGGGCAGGAGTTGTTTGGCCGCTTCCCCGTGCGCGCTCAACGAGGCTGCCAGCGATTTATGCGCGCGTTCCTGCTCGGCATAGGCTTGCAGCGCCTTGGCGGTAAACCCGGCCAGCGCCGCGCCGCCGGCCAGAAAGCCAACGGAAAGCCACTTGCCGATTTTTAAAACTCCGTTTCCGAAAGAATGCAGCGCCTTGCCGGCGGAAGAGAGCCCGGCGGCCATGGCATTCTTTGCGCGGAGTACGATGGATATACTTTTTTCGCTCACGTTGCCGGCTCCGTTTCGATGTTAAGGAATTTCAATCTCAGGTAGGGCGCGCTCGCCGAGCGCGCCGGGTTCGGTCAAGAACGGCGGTTTCGGCGAAACCGCCCCTACCTTGATGCGGCTCTTCTCGATTTTTGCGATGGCCCAGCCCAGCGCGCGCTCGGCCTTGATGCGCGGATCCGCCATACACGATTTTTTCTCGGCTTGATTTTGCAGGATGATGGCGCTAAGGACCGCGAGCGCGTACCCGGAAGCGCAGCGCCGTTCCCAAAAATCCGGAGTGTCGCCGCACGCGGCCGCCAATAATGCGGAGAGATCGCCAGCCGTCATGCCGCCGGTTTCTTCGGGCGGCTGCTCGGCTTCCTCTTCTTGTTGCAGAATCTGCGCGATCGCGACGTTCAATTCGCCAAACGTGCATTTGAGCGATTTACCCCAGCGCGCAATAATTTTTTCAGCCGGGCGCCCTTCGAACGCCAGCGGTTCGCCGTCGTCGCGGCCGTGCGCCATGGCATATGCCAGCGCATATGTCTGCCCGATATTATCGCCCAGGCGCGCGCCTACGCGCGCAAACCATTCCTGCGCGTAGAGCGACAACGGCCAAAGGTACACGCCGCCGATTTCCACCGGCACGCCGCGCGCCAGCAAGCGCCTGGTTTCCGGAGTTTCCACGGCCCAGCCGAGCGCGTTCAGCTCGACAATCTCCGCGGGCGTAAGGACGATTCCTTCCGCCCGCAGTTTTTCGATTTCGCACGCGGCAAGGTCGGAGAGTTTTGCAAGGTCCTGCATGGGGCAAAATCCTTTATTTAGGTAGGGCGCGCTCGCCGAGCGCGCTATTCTTGACCGAACCCGGCGCGCTCGCCGAGCGCGCTATTCTTGACCGAACCCGGCGCGCTCGGCGAGCGCGCCCTACCTGATTACGCCGATGCCGCGCGCGTCAAAATGAACGATGCCGCGGCCGAGGTCGTATGCCAGTTTGCCTGCGGCTCATCCGCGCCCGGCTCTTGCGTCACCGCCGCCAAAAACGTCGTGCCGGTCAACGCGGCGGCCAGCGTCCAATCCGGGGCCGTCGCTTCAACCCTCACAAAATCCGCGGTCACTTCGCCGGTTCCGCCAGAAACGCCATGCGCCGCCGGCTCGCCAACGCCATCCGCCTGCTCGGCCTCTTCGCAGTTAAACGAAAGGCTCGATCCGGTGAGACGCCCGCCCGCCGCGATCGTGAAGCCGAGCAACTGCGCCTGCTTGACACCGGTGATGGTAATCGCGGGCAGCACAAACGTGTTCAGCTTGCCGGTCGGCGCGGTCATGGTTTTCAGGCCAAGAAAACCGCTGAAGACCAGCTGCGGCCACGCTCCATTTGACGTGGTAACGACAAGGCTTTTTGCGAAGATTTGGGCCTCAAGTTCGCCGATTTTCAATTCGGTCAAGGGCAGCGATCCGGATTTGAGCGCATACGTGCAACTGACTTCCTCGATTTCCTTCGCGGTGTTTCCGCTGTAGGCGCTGGCGGCAATATCCTCGTTCTCGTCCTTGGCGTCTGCGCGATTCTGCGCGCGCGGTTTGCAAGTGCTGTTCACCAGCACCAGAATATCGGCCATTGTGCCGGAGCCGTGAACTACGGTTAAAATACTAAAATGATCCGTGAGCGCGCCGAAACTTGTTGCTTTATCGATCGCCATAACACACCTCCTGTTTGTTGTTTAAAAATCCGATCGGCTATAGTGCACGACCAGCGTGATGCCGATCATGTTGATTCCATTATCATCCGCCGGCGCCAGGCCGTTTCCAAAAGTGAAGCCGCCGAAATTAAAATTGGCGTCGCCTTCCAGGGCCTCTTCGAGAGCGGCCAGAAAAAATGCGATTTCTTCGCCGGTGAATATTCCACTACGGAACTGCGAAAAGAGTTCGTCGCACACGCCCTGCACCGCCTCGTACATTTCCGAAAGAGCCGCATGGCTTTTGTCATCATCCGTTTTCGTGCCCATCAGGATTGAGCATTCCTGTTGCAACGTAGCCTGGGTTTCTTCCGTTTGCGGCGGTCCGCAACGCACATCGATCATTGGGAAAACGCGATCAGGGTTTTCCAGCCAGGATCCGTCCGCCTCCAGCGATTGCCAGGCGCGGATCGTGACATCCTCGCCCATCTCGGCAAACTCCCGAATGGTATTTGCCATCGCCAGTTCGATTGCCTTCGCCACGTTCATGCCGCCTCCATTTTTCTGACGATCCGATCTTCAATGAGTTTCGCCATCTTGCGCGCCGCGTTGGCTGCCGCCGTATTCAGCGCCGCGTATCCGCCCTTCAGCGCGAAGCGCATATAGCGGAGATCATTTTCTATTTTCACGGCGGGGTTATCCGCGCCGCCGATCCATTTTATGCTTGCGAGATTTGGCACGCGCATTAGATTCGCTATTCCGCCGGCCATGTGTTTTGCCGCCCACTGCCAACTTTTCTTCGCCAGCCCGCGGCGGCCGATGATGCGGCGCTTATCGCTCTTGATACTCATGCCGGGCTCCTGATCAACCTGTTCGGCGCGATGCACCTTCCCCGTGAGCGTGTTGATGTATTTTACTTCGGCGGTTTTTTTGTCGATGAACCGGATCCGGCCATACTCGCCGGTGCGATAGATTGGCTTAAAATATTTTTTGCCTGTCCTGTCATATCGAAACACGCCGAAAGGAGCGAAGCGCTTATCGGTTTTGTGGCGCTTATCCGGATTGCTCACGATCGGCCGCAGTTTCTGCGAAACGATTGTTTGGGCCGCCAGCGACTGCATCAATAAACTCCCGGCCCAGGCGACTGAATTTTTCAGGCCTTTCCCCAGTTCCTTCTGCGCCCGCTGCATCTGGGCAAACAGCCGGTCAACTTCGATGCGCGGAAAATCAATTAAAACAGCATCACTCATTAACCGCCTCCAGAATCAATCTTGTCAGCCCCGCCACGGAATAGCGCCCACCCACGCGCGCCTTAAGCCATCCCGTTTTTTCGTCCGCCCCATCCGGCAAAACTTCGATCGGCGTTCCGTTCTGAATTTCTCCATCCGGCTCATCCGCCGCCAGCAGTCGCACATTCCCCTCGATCCCGCCCACCTGCCCCAGGTCCGTATCTTCCCTGTGGACCGTCAGCCCCGCCGAAATCGCCCGCGCCACAACCGCCCGCCCGATCCGGAGTTTGCAGCGCGCATCGGGCATGCCGGAATAAATCGTCTCGAAAAGTATTGTTGCCGCGCTCATTGACTGGCGATCGTTTGGCAAGGCCGGAGGGCTCGCCTCCGGCCTTGCAGCGTTTTTATTTTTCGATCGTTAATACCGCGTTAGTCAACGCGTTAACGGCTTCGGTCTGCACCGCCACCGTCACGGCCGGCGCGTTGGTCGCCGCGTAATTCAGCGTTGTGTTTTGCGTGGTCACGGTCACGGCCGGATCGTTCGTCGCCGCATAATTCAGCGTGGTGTTTTGCACTGTCACGGTCACGGCCGGCGCGTTGGTCGCCGCATAATTCAGCGTCGCCGTTTGCGGTGTAAACGTTACGGTCGATATGACATTAGTCGGCAACGAGTTTGTCACCGCATTGGTGGTCGCATCCAACATTACAAAGTCGCCATATTGCACCGTGTTGGAAACAGTAACCGTTCCGTTTGTTGCCACAACGATTGAGGCCGCCGTCAATGTCGCGGACGCGCTCGCTCCAGTGGATACGCTCAATGACCCTGCCGTCAATATCGCGGCCGCGGTCGCTCCAGTGGATACGCTCAACGAGCCTGCCGTCAGTGTCGCCGTCGCCGTCGCTCCGGTCACGCTCGGCGCCGCCTGCCGGGATAGCGTGATAGTCACGTTAGTGGCTTTGAGAGCCAGAGCGGCCTGGAAAGCGGCGGAATCGGCGTTCAGCGCATCGCGGAGATCCGGAGGATCAACCACGTTGCGGAGGTTGTACGTTGTGTACGCGGAGGCCGGAATAGCCAAGGCGCAGATCAACGCCAAAAGAAAATATTTCCAAGATTTGAACATGATGTTTTTCTTTCTATTGAGATATTTTTTTGATCTTCAAAGCCGGGAGCGGCCCCCGCGGGCCGCTCCCTTCTATGGCCGGCGGGGGTTACGCCGGTGTGGTGGTCGTGGTCGTGGTCGTAGTCGTGGCGTCAACGGTCGTCTCGTCGGTCGCCAGGGCGTCCGTCACGATGATCGGAATGCCAAAGGCTTCCGTCGGGAACGGCGCCGGCGCGCCGGTCGGGTTCGTCGCCGTCCGGGACTGCTGCAATTCTTTCAGCGCAGTCCGGTTCATGCAGATCATCGTCGGAGGGCGGGAGGCGGGGAATTTGGAAAGGGCATCCCCAAGCACATCATCGGTCAGCAGATCGTCGGATGTGCCGTCGAGATTTGCAATTCGAACGGCGTCATAAGCGCTGCCAACCTGCAAACCGAAATAGCCCAGCAGCGTAACGAGATACGCGCTGAAATATCCGGCGCCCTGGGCAACCTGGATGATCGTGGGATTATCGTCGTCCCATTCCATGTTTATTCGTCCATCGTTGCCGGCGATCAGCGAGACGGCGTCTTCGCCGGACCGCAACAGCCAGACGGATTTTCCGCCCGCGCCGCCGGCATTGACAACCTGTGTATCGCCGGTGTCGCAATATTCGGCAAATTCCTGGAGGCCCTTGAATTTATTGATGTTGACGTTGCCGTTGGCGTTGAAGATCGCCGTTTCCAATGCGAAGAAAGCGGCCTTCAGGGCTGCAAACGTTTCGCGCTGAATATATGCGCTGCGCCCTTTGGCAAACCCGGCCGCCAGCGCGACATCGCGAGTGAAAGAACCATCGAGGATTTTGCAAATGCAATCCACTTCCTCAATGGCTTCGGCCGTGTTGGCAACGCCGATTCCGATATTGCGGAATTTGGCGGTGGCCGCGGTAATGCGCCGCACGTATTTGTGCAACGTGCCGCCCTGGCTGGCTTTCTGCGCGAAAAGCGCGCGGAGAACCGGCGCATCGTCCAGCACATTGGACGGATAAATCGCGGCCATGTTTTGATCGTTGAGCAGGAGCAGCCCTGCCAGTGTGTTTGCGGATTCGCTCATGTTCGTATTCCTTTTTGTCTACTGCGGTTGTTACTGAGGTCGTTTACTGCGGGTCGTTACTTTTTCTTCTGCGCCTTTTTCCAGGCGCTTTCCTTGGTCGTTTCCGCCGGCGTGCCCGAGAGCGGCGCCGCGCCTTTTTCGATTGCCGCCAGTTTGCTGTTGGCCGCATCGCGCTCAGCGATCGCGTTCTTCGTCGCCTCGTTCGCCTGACTGAGTTGCAGTTCAGCGGCATCCGCCCGCGCCGTTTGCGTCTTTACGCTTTCGAGCGCCTGCGCGTGCAACCGTTCGGCGCCGGAAAGCGCGCCGGTCAACTTCGCAATCTGATCCTTATCCGCGCTGGCTTGCGTCTCCAGCGTGGTAATCCTCGTCTGCAACTCCGCGGACTGCGCCGGGATGGTTGCGGTTTCGGATGCCGGAGCGGACTGTGCCGCGCCGGCGGGTTTCTTCGAAAGGTTTTCCTGGTAGCGGGAAAGAAACGGCTTCAGCTCGTCGGAGTAACGCTCAACCACGTTCACCAGGCCGGGCTCGGCGGTCAGCGCTTTAAAAATATCCGGGTGAGTGTCGAGCCATTCCGTCATTTGCGCGGCAAGCGATAGGCCCGCCGCTCCGCTGAACATTCCATCCGTCGCCGCCGGATCGTCAACAAGGTCCGCTGCGTGCAATTCGGCGATCCGGGCGTGAGGTAGGTTCTCGACGTTGGCAGGATCGGGAGACTTGTATCCGCTGAAGTCCAGATACGGACCATATTCATCTTCTTTTTCAACGGCCCCATTTTGCACGCTCTCTTTCCACATTGCTTCGTTATCCAACGTAAAAACGATCGAGGCCCCAAAATGTTGCGGTTCTTTTGCGGCCATTTCCTCAACGTACTTGCGGAGATCCCCCTTTGGAGACTCAGCGGCGGTCGAAGAAAGATGCAGCGCGGCGCAAACGCGCGCCGGCGCGCCTTCCGCGGAAAGGATCTTGAACCCCGTCCAGCGCCCGAGGAATGTTCCCAAAGCTTCGGAGCACATATTCGGATGACCGAAGCGCGCCTTCAGTCCTTTTTCGCCGGCGGCATTGCCCATTTCGAGCAGCACCTTGCAAAACATGTCGTCAATCCAAAGTCCATGGGTCTTCGCTTCGCCGCAACGGATGACCGTGGCATCGTTGAGAATATGTTTACCGGCGTCCACGGAAGCGACGCCGCCGGCGGTGAAGCCCGTCGAATACCATCGCCCTTTTGATTCGTTGCTGCGTCTGAATTTTTTGTCCATGGGTCATGCCTTTCTTTCTGGTGGTTTATTTTTTTCGGGCGCGGCCGCCGCGTTTGCATCCATCAATCCTTGGACGGATACCTGCCCGCCCTGGGCGTAGAGCAACGGGATGCCGCATTTTTCCAAAAATTCTTTTTGCTCCGCCGCGATTTCATAAGCATCGTCGCCATACGCGGAGCAGATCCGCGGCGTCGAAGTAACCCCGGCAGCCAGGGCGAGTATGTGCCCACTCATTTCATTCGAGCGATCGAGCCAGGGTCGCCCGGCCGGGACCCAGCGCAGAGAAGCGGAGACTTCCTCCACCGTCATTTTCGCTTCCTTCAGCGCCTTCCCAAAACCAAACAGGTCCGCTTCCTCCCAAATCGGCAACAGCCAGCCGCCGTAAATGTCATGCAACACGTCAATATTTTTTTCGCGCTTCCATTCGCATGCTTCCTCGTATTCATTTCGGTCCGCGATGCGCGCCGAAAAAGATGCCGTCAGCGAATCGTAAAAAGTGAATGGAATATCGAGTGACAGCAACACACACCGCACCAGCTCGCGCGTGAATTCGATAACCGTGCTGTTCGGCGTGCGCGATTCTATTTCCTTGACTTCATCGCCCGGATCCAAATCCAGGTTGATCAGCCCGCGGGACTTGATCGCATTGCCGATCTGCGTGGAATACGCCGATTGCTCCGAGGCCGGCGCAGTTGTCGCCGACTCGCCCTGCGTGGGCGCCATTTCGTCGGAGCCCTTGCGCGTGAACGCCAGCCCGAACAATGCCGAGGCCTTCGCCTTTAGCACAAGCCACTCCCATGTTTCGCGCACATCCGCACCCTCGTTGAGCGCGGTCAATAACGGAGACACGCCACGATCGGCGTCGAAGCGTTCTGGCCAATAGGCATCAAAAATAATTTCGTTGACCGGAATCAGTTTTTCAAACTCCATAGTCAAACCCACCCGCTTGCATATACAAAATTCTTTACGCGTGCCGTCGGCATTGAATGTCAGCCCCTCGTTGGAAACTTTTGCGGCTGCCAATTTACCGGATGTAGAATCGTCGGTAACACCGCCCGGCAACGCGATCCGGTCCCCTTCGATCCCTTGCAGCTTTCCGCCGCTGACTTTCAGCCCGGCGCAATCTCCTTCGATTACCTTGCAGGCCTCGAACATCCTCAGCCATTCGTCCCGGCCGTGCCGGCCCAGGGCATCGAACTGGTTGCGCCGCGAATGCCAATCCAACAACTTGCGCATAACCGCGTTTACATCGTCGTTCCCCGTGCGGATATGCGCGGTGAACCTTGATACGTTGTCCAGGTGCCGCCGGATCATCCAGGCCAGAATCGTGAAGTTGCGCCGATCGTCGCGGGCCGTGGCGCTGGCCGTCTGCCGCTTCGGCGCCGTGAGCTGGACAACTTCCGGAGAGGTGCGGCGGACCGGCTTCCGGCGCCGGGTGGTATCCTCGATTGAGTTATACCCGAACGAAGTTTTCCCCGTCCTGGTTAATTGCCGGGAAGTTTTTAAGAGGATTTTTTTCAAGTTACATCCTCCTGCTGATCCCCATATTCGGAATATGATAAATCAACCGGCATACCCCGGCCGCCGCGCAATAATCGTTGCAGGGATTTTTTGTTCGTGCCGCGCTGCTCGTAAAGCGTTTTTAAATTTGCCTGGCCAACAGAGATGCCGTCGAAGCCGGCATTCTGTCCGCCCGTAAGAATGCGGGTGATCGCCGCATTGATTGCGGTCTGCTCCGTTTCCAGCGCTGTAATCTGTTCCGCTATTGTTGCCATGGCACAACTCTTAGAGAGAACATGCGTTTCGTCAATGGGTCGAAGAAAGTCTAATGTGCTGTAGCACATTAAACTTTTACGAACCAAATGAAGGGATTTCCGCAATTTGGACAAATAACGCGGTGATTTCCATTCGGCCACGTGTGCGTTATCGGCAATGTCCCATGCACCGCTCCGCAATGCGGGCACTTGATCCCCGCAACCGGAACGCGGATATTCAGTGTTCGTATCTTATGCGGCTGAATCTGCTTCACTTTAACATTCCCTTTGGTCCCTTCCGTCCTTTCCGTCCCTTCCGTCCCGCGGCCGCCCGCCTGCTTCCCGTCGATTTCATCCGGCTCGCAAATAGCCTTGCGCCAGTCGCACCATTTGCGCGGCTGCTTCAACAGCGCCAGCCGAAAGCGCTCGCATTCCGGAGAGGGCTCTTGATGCTGTCCGCCCGTCCACTGCTCCAGCTCGCGCCTGGCAGTGGCGTCCGATACCACCGCGTGAATCAAAGCCATGCGATTCTGCCGCACCGCCATCCGCTCTTCTTGCGTTTGCGATTGACGCCATGGCGCCACCGCCCGGTATAAATGCGCCACGTGCCCATCGAAAACCTCCGGCGTATGCCCCGACATCCAGGCCGCAATGCTCAGCGCCTCCTCCTCGCACCCCCAGCCGGCCAGCATCGCCATCGGCTGCCCAATCTCCATGTACCAATCCCGCCGGAATGCGTAACACGCCCCCATCACCGCGCCCCGCGGCCCCGCCTTCGTATCCCGAGCCCACTTTGCGCAGAGCGCCACGCGGCGATCGCCGTCCTGATTCCGATAAACCATCCGCGCCCCCGCATAATAATTTTCTCCCGTCTTCACCGCGTCCACAAAACTGCAAGTGGAATTGTGATGACAAAACGGAACCATCAACCCGCCGTGTCCTTCGACTCCCAGCGCCAGACGCCGCAGCACATCTCCGCGAAAACGCATATGCGCATCGATCGTGACGATAACCTCTGCGTCAGTCGCCGCCTCAATCCCCCGATGCCGATTGTGCCCCGGCCCCGTGTGGTCCTTATCCTCGACCGCATAGATCACCGCCCCCGCCCCCGCCGACTCCGCCGCCGCATCCAGCGTAGCCTGCAAGTCAGTCTCCTCTTTCCGGTACGGCACCACGATCGCCAGCCACCCCTTTTTCATCCTGCATTTTTTTTGCTTGTTCATTTGCTTTCTCCCGTTCGTTCTGTTTTCCGTCATTCCGTTCTTTGCCCCCAACAAAAAAGGGCCTGCCCCGCCGAAGCGGAACAAGCCCCTATCTTTTCGATTCAGGACGATTAAAATTTAATCAGCAAGACAGTCCATGCGCCTTTTTCCATTTTATAAATATATTTTTCTCCCTGCGGTATGCACGCCGGTGTATTTCGAGTTGTTTGCGGTTCTCCCGCAGAATGTTCATTGCCGTTGTTATGCACGCGCGGCAATCTAAAATTCTTGCTGATTTTTCGCGCAACCAGGATTCTAAAATCTGAATATATTCGCGCTCGCTTACAGAAAGCTTTTTCATCTTTCCTCCGTAATTGTTTCCTCTTTCCGGATCGTTTGTACAACCCCAGCTTTGTACGATACCAGCACACTGCCCCATTCCTTGCGGGCCTCCGCCCCGTCAAGAATTTTAAGAATCGATTCAACCACAAATTTACGGGAAAGACCTTTTGGCGTTTCCATCACTCCCCCCGTTTGACCGCATCGTCAATGCAACTTTTTCCGCGAATGAGCAACCAGCACAAACGCGCCCGCTCCAAAAACGGCAGGAGACACAGCTTCCCCCACACAATGCGAATGGCATCCGGCATTACCCGCCTGATTTCTTTGCGTATTTTCTTCATCTTCATAAAAATTAACCCCTCACATTTGAATAACGCTGACCCCGCTCGCCCTCCGTCTCGGGGCGGCCGCCGCTAACTGCCCGCTCGTCCCGATCCCGCCCCAGGCCGCCCCCGCAAATGCCTGAGCCATAACATCGCCATAGTCGTGCTTCCCGGGATAAGTATGCCAATTCCAAAACATTTGCCCCGCCACTTCCCCTTTTCCCTTCAACTTTTCCCGGCAAATCTGCTCCGCAAATTCTCCATGATGCCCCTTGAACAACGATATCGATCCCGGCGATCCCACCGATCCAAGCCAAGCCCGTTGCGCAATCTCCCTCCAATAATCCGCGTGCCAATTCAGCCACTTTTTGCGCCGACCTTCCTCATCAATGAAACTTCGCATGTGACACATTTCACGAGGCTGTCCTAAAACATTCTTTCCATACGGCTTGTAATTTTTCGCCGCGCTACCCGTTGCGGCTGTCGCCTGGATGCCACACAATCTATTTGATAAAACACAAAAACGATTCACAACTGAAAAGTATTCTCCGCTGGCGTCAATGAACCATCCCTCGATTTTACATCGTAGCGAGGCTAATTCTTTACCGTGAATTACAAGCGCTTCATATACCTTGAGATTACGTTCTGGTTTTGATATATCGTTTTTCACCGGCAGAGGCGCCTTCTCAAAAAGCCCATACCACATTATCGCCGCCGTCTGATCCTTCCCAAATCCCACCGCCGCCGAAGAAAACGCATAAGAAGGATTTAAGTCCGTGGAAAAAATAAAGGATTCAACCCAATCCGGCGTGGCAAACGGTTGCCGATCCGCCACCCGAGAACAAATTATTTTTGCGTCCAGCAAATAAGGCAATTCCCCGGCGCCTTCCTCTTTTGGATCGTTCTGATACTCCGCCCAAAATTGTTCCCCCGTTTCTATCAGTAAATTTTCCGCCGTCTGCAAAGCGCTGATTTCCCCATCCCGGACGCGGCTCGCCCACGACACATCAGATCCAGCATCCATCTCGGCGCGGTGCGCCCTGTAAAATTCTGTAGCCTTGTCGAATCCCCGTCCCTCACTCGTTTCTTCGCGATAAATGGTTTCATATTCCTTCCATAAAGTTTTTTGAGCAGCCGGCCATTTATTTACCAGTTTGCATATTTCGCCTTGCCACTCCGGGTGAATCGCATGATCCAAAAACCTGTCAGCCAAATCCCCCTTTCGGATAATCGTGCACGGCATAAATGCCGCAATTCTTTTCCTCGGTCCCGCAAGACCCAGCACGTCCCCCTTGATAATTCTTTCCCGCATTGAGCACTGGCTCGCGCTCTCCGCGCTCGACCGGTCCTGCGGATCGTCCAACATCACAAAATCCGGACGCAAAACTTCCCCCGACTTATTGTCCTTCCATTTACCGCGGACCGCTCCCGTTAAACCATGCGCTTCCAATATCGCCCCGTTACTCGGATACGCTTCTCCCTTTGCCGATAAAACTTCCGGAAACACAAGCGTGTTTATGCTCCATAACATTCCGCTTGTTTTTCCATCGCCACGCAACTGATACCGCGCTTTTATTGCCTTTCCCTCCGTCGCCCGCGCATACGTTGTCACATGCGGATAGTACACGTGCAGTTTGTCGTTTTCCGTGATCTGCTGCCGGATAAATTCCGTAATCGATTGCGCCAATTCCGCCGTGGCTGCGATCACCACAACATATTTTCTCCAGCCCGTGAGCAACACAAACGCAATCACCCATTTCAAAATTGTGCTCTTTCCGTGACCACGCGGCATCGCCACGGCGAACAATCCCCCCTTCGTCAACGCCGTCCAAATTTTTTTTAGCACCCGAACATGATCCGGACTCCATGGAGATGAAAAGGCATCCCCACCAAAATATTTTATCCACCGCGTCAAATCCTTTTCCAATCTCGTTCGCACCGCCTTAATTTTCGGCTCTGGATCAGAGTGCCTGACAATTCGATCCCCCACCCGCCCCGTATAAACAAACCGTTTATGTTTTTGATACGCCGCATTGTGCCGTAAACTTCCATCCTCCGTATTTTCATACGGAGCATGAAACATTTGCGTCAATTCAAAGGTCGCCGTATCGGCTCCGTGTTTTGTTCCCGTCTTCATTTCGCCTGTCGTATTTTTTTCACAGTCACAACCTACATTTTTGCAAT
>Ga0265297_10006333_pt1 | contig 17305 bp, 19 predicted proteins | sample Munlanlwell13791_FD_192502 | JGI IMG/M metagenome (GOLD analysis project Ga0265297, IMG submission 192502) | Leachate microbial communities from a municipal landfill in Southern Ontario, Canada - Leachate well 137-91 | ecosystem: Engineered > Solid waste > Landfill > Unclassified | place...
ACACTTAGAAATCCTGGTGCAGAATCCTAAAGGGTTGGCTAGGAAAATAAAGAATGCCGGGGCAATATTTTTAGGGCCTTATAGCCCGGTTGCCGTGGGAGATTATGTTGCCGGGCCAAGCCATGTCTTGCCGACAAGCGGCACAGCCAGGTTCTTTTCCGGTTTAAGCGTGTGTGATTTCATGAAGAGCAGCCATATTATCAGCTATTCCAAGAAGTCGCTTGAGAAAATGCGCGAGCCGCTGGAGAAGATCGCCGGGATTGAAGGCCTGCAAAAGCATGTGGATTCAGTGAAGGCCAGATTTTAAGCGGGTCCTGTCGCAGGCTGTTTCTCGCCGCACACCGCGGCTTGAATCCAGCCTGCGCCACCCGCTTAATGGGGCTTCACCGTTTACGTAGAAAGAGAGTAAGAATGAAGAAGAGAAGCGCGGTAATAAAAAGAAAAACCAAAGAGACAGAGATTACTGTTAAATTATTAATTGGCGGCCAGGGTAAAGGAAAGATTGATACCGGCATAGGTATATTAGATCACATGCTGGAATTGTTTAGTTTTCATGGTTTATTTGACCTGGATATCTGCGCCAAAGGGGACCTCAAGGTAGATATTCACCACACTAATGAGGATATCGGTATTGTTTTGGGTGATGCTTTTAAGAAGGCGCTGGGGGATAAAAAAGGGATTAAAAGATTTGGTTCCATCTCTGTGCCCATGGAGGATGTGGTGGCTAATGTGGTAGTGGATATCAGCGGAAGGGGATTCTTCAACGGGATTAAATTTACGGTTTCAAAAGGCCCGGTTTCCCGGAAGGATGACAGTTATTCTTTTGAATACGCGAATCATTTTTTTGAAGCCCTGGCTAAAAGGCTGGGGATGAACCTGGGCATCAGTATTTCAAGTTTAAATCCAGATCTGCATACTAATTTGGAGCCTATCTTTAAGGGGTTGGGTATTGCCCTGGACCAAGCCACTCAAATTGACCCGCGCAGGAAAGGCATTCCTTCTACCAAAGGTGTAATTGACTAATGAAGATCGCGATTATTGACTATGGCATGGGCAATATTCATAGCGTGTCCAAGGCGATTGAGCTTTGCGGTGCCAAGCCGGTAGTAACCAATAAAAAAAGCCAAGTAGCCTCTTGCGAAAAAATCGTCCTTCCGGGAGTAGGTGCATTTGATGACGCGATGGCGGAGTTGGAGAAGTTGGGGTTAATTCCCGCCATTAAAGAGCAGATCAAAAATAAAAAACCTTTTTTGGGAATTTGTTTGGGTATGCAGCTTTTGTTTGAAACCAGCCAGGAGGCCAAGAGCAAGACAGGCCTGGGTGTTTTAAGAGGGCAGGTAATTAAATTCAGCCCTAAGCTGGGGCAAAAAGTTCCGCATATGGGCTGGAATAACCTGGAGGATGTTTCAAGCGGCTGTGTTTTATTAAGCGGGATACGCGCAAGTGAGCAGGTATATTTTTGCCACTCTTATTATCCTGAACCTGCAGATAGCGATATTGTCGCGGCAAGTTGTAACTATGGCGTAAGGTTTGCCTGTGTTTTAGCTAAAGAAAATATTTACGGTGTGCAGTTTCATCCGGAGAAAAGCCAGGCAGTAGGGCTGAAGATTATTAAGAATTTTGTGGAAAAATGTTAATTATACCGGCGATAGACTTAAGAGGCGGGAAGGTGGTCAGGCTTTTTCAGGGCAAATTTGACCGGGAGAAGGTTTATTCCAATGATCCGGTTAAGGTGGCTAAGCATTGGGCAAAACAGGGAGCGAAGTTTCTGCATATTGTGGATTTAGATGGGGCTTCCAGCGGAGCGCCTAAGAATTTAAAGGTGTTAAAGAAGATTTTGAGTGAGGTTGGCGTGCCGCTTGAATTTGGCGGCGGAGTTAGAAGTATGGAAACAATTGCTAAGCTGCTAAGCTTAGGGGTGCAAAGGGTGGTTTTGGGTACGCGGGCAGCCAATGACGCGCAGTTTTTGAAAAAGGCCTTCAAGAAATTTGGCGGCAAGGTTATTGTGAGTATTGATGCCAAGGGGGCCAAGGTATTAACACAGGGGTGGAGCAGTTCAGCTTCTAAAACGGTATTGGATTTTGCCAGAGAATTAAAGGAGGTGGGGTTTAAACAGTTAATCTATACGGATATTTCCAAGGATGGCGCTTTGGTTGGCCCGAATATTCCAGGGATTAAGGATTTAATTCGTAAAACCGGGTTAGATATTATCGCTTCCGGAGGGGTGGCGGGTTTAAAAGATTTGATTAAGCTTAAGAGCCTGCAGAAGAAAGGCGTATCAGGGGTGATTGTGGGCAAGGCTTTGTATGAGGGTAAATTTACTTTGGCAGAGGCTTTGAAGTTAAAATAAAAGGAGGGAAAAGATGGGAAAGAAACTATTGTTATTGGGTTTGGCAGTGGCATTTATTATTTCTTTAAACGGATGCGCCAGCAGCAGGAAAAAAGATTTAGAGATTCAGGGTTTGAGGAACCAGGTTACCGCGTTAGAATCACAAACACCGGTTAAAACTGAAGAGGCGGTCGTTGAGCAAGTTTCAGTGGAGACTATGGAGAGTTTAGATAAAACCGGAGAGACCAAGGAACGGCCAAGCGCAAGGCAGATTCAGGCGGCTTTAAAAAATGCGGGTTATTATGAGGGGGTTATTGACGGGAAAATCGGCAGGCAGAGCCGTCAGGCGATAAGAGATTTTCAAAAAGCAAATAACCTTTCCGTTGATGGCAAGGTAGGCAAAAAGACCTGGGCAGCTTTAAAGGAATATCTTCAGAAGAAAGTAAAGTAAACGAGGCCATAACTTTGAGCAGGCAAGCAGGAATTTTGCCTTATAAAATGAGAAAGTTAATAAATGCTTAGTAAACGTATTATTCCTTGTCTGGATATTAAAGACGGACGCGTGGTGAAGGGGGTAAAATTCTTAGGCTTACGCGATGCCGGAGACCCGGTTAGCGTGGCTAAGGCATATGATGCTCAGGGCGCGGATGAGCTGGTTTTCCTGGATATTACCGCAAGCATCGAAAACAGAAAAACTCTTCTTGCCCTGGTTGAAAAGATTGCCCGTAATATCTTCATGCCGTTTACAGTTGGCGGAGGAATAAGCGAGATTGATGATATCCGTAATATTCTAAATGCCGGAGCGGAGAAGGTTTCACTTAATACCCAGGCAGTGAAATTCCCGGAGTTAATCAGCAGCGCCGCAAAAAGATTCGGCAGCCAGTGTATCGTGGTAGCTATTGACGCAAAGAAGCATGGGGATTTTTGGGAGGTGTTTATTAACGGCGGCAGGACTCCCACGGGTATTGATGCTGTTATCTGGGCTGAGAAAGCGGCCAGGCTCGGGGCAGGCGAGATCCTTTTGACGAGTATGGATTATGACGGGACCAAAGACGGTTATGACCTGAAGTTGACCAGGGAAATTACCTCTAAAGTGAATATCCCGGTGATCGCCTCCGGAGGGGCGGGTAAATTAGAGGATTTCTATAATGTTTTTACGCAAAGCGGCGCGGATGCGGCTTTGGCCGCCTCGCTTTTTCATTATGGAAAGTTTTCCGTAAAACAGGTAAAAGAGTATTTAAATCAAAGAGGGATAAACATAAGATTATGAAAAAAGATAAATTTAAATTAGGAAGTTTGAAGTTTGATAAGAAGGGATTGATACCGGCGATAATCCAGGATTACAAGAATAATCAGGTACTGATGATCGCTTACATGAACCAGGAATCGCTGCGCAGGAGTCTGAAATCAGGCAAAACCTGTTTTTGGTCGCGTTCAAGAAAAGAGTATTGGGTAAAAGGCTTAACTAGCGGGCATTTTCAGTTTATTAAGTCCATTGCTTATGATTGTGATATGGATGCGCTTTTAATCAAGGTGCGCCAGGTTGGGGCGGCATGTCACACGGGCAATAGGAGCTGTTTTTACAGGAGAATAAAATAGGGTTAATGTACAGGCCGGATTTTAAAGAATTTATAAAATTAAGTAAAAAGGGTAATGTGATCCCGGTTTATATGGAGGTCAACGCTGACCTGGATACCCCGGTTTCCGCCTTCCTGAAGATTAAACAGGGGGATTATGCTTTTCTTTTGGAATCAGTAGAAGGGCAGGAGAAGATCGCGCGGTATTCATTTTTAGGGGCCAATCCCAGCCTGGTATTTAAAAGCAAGGGCAAACAGATTGAGATTATCGATGCCGCTACGAAGAAGAGCAGAAGCTTTGTAACTAAAGAAACTCCGCTGGATGAGATTAAAAAGATAATGCGGGATTTCCGCAGCGTAGAGTTACCGGGCCTGCCGCTTTTCTACGGAGGCCTGGTCGGGTATATCGGATATGATACGGTGAGGTTCTTTGAAAAGATTCCGGATAAAAACAAAGATGGTTTGCAAATCCCCGATACGTGCTTTATTTTAACGGATACAATTTTAATTTTTGACCGGCTTAATCACACTTTAAAAATTGTAAGTAATGTCATTCTTCCGAAGCAATCAGGAGTTTCAAGGAAAAGAGAGCTTTATCAGCAAGCGATTAAGAAGATAGAGTCAATTCATAATGATTTTAACCGTTTTGTTATTCAGCCTGATCCGGAAAAACATCCGGGCAAGTTATTGATACGCAGTAACCTTAAAAGATCAGAGTTTGTGAATATGGTAAAGAAGGGTAAGGAATATATAAAAAAGGGCGATGTTATCCAGGTAGTTTTATCGCAGAGGTTCAAGGTCAAGACGCAAAAGGATCATTTTGAGATATACCGCTCCCTGCGCAGCCTTAATCCTTCTCCCTATATGTATTATTTGAAGTTGAAGGATTTTTCTATTGTCGGTTCAAGCCCTGAAATGCTCGTGCGTTGTGAGAATGGCCTGGTGCAGACCCGGCCTATTGCCGGCACACGCAGGCGCGGTAAGGATAACCAGGAGGACAGCCGTTTAGAAAAAGAGCTTTTGAGCGATGAAAAGGAGAAGGCGGAACACCTGATGCTGGTGGATTTGGGCAGGAATGATCTAGGCCGTATAAGCAAATTAGGCAAGGTGAAGGTTGATGATTTTATGCGCGTAGAAAAATATTCCCATGTAATGCATCTGGTTAGTTCGGTCAGCGCGGCACTTGACAAAAAAAGGTTTGATATCTATGATGTGTTAAAAGCCGCTTTTCCGGCAGGCACGGTTTCCGGAAGCCCCAAGATCCGGGCGATGGAGATTATCGATGAACTGGAGAACCTGAGGCGCGCTTTGTATGCCGGCTCAATCGGCTATTTTAGTTTTTCACATAATATGGATACTTGCATTGCCATCCGCACGATAGTGCTCAAGGATGGCTTTGCTTATGTGCAGGCTGGCGCCGGGATTGTCGCTGACTCTGTGCCGGAGAAAGAATACCAGGAATCAGTGAATAAAGCTAAGGCTATGATGGAAGCAATTAAAAGGTAAAGGAGGATACAACAATGGCAGTACATATTCGCTTAAGAAGGATCGGTAAAAACCCTAAAGGCAAACCGCATTTTCGGGTCAGTGTTTTTGATGAGCGTAAAGGACGGGATAGCCGGATAATTGAAGAGCTGGGCTATTATAAGCCGACAACCGGAGTAGCGGTGCTTAAAAAAGAGCGTATTGCCGTTTGGGTAAAAAACGGCGCGCAATTATCGGTGACTGTTAAAAATCTATTAAAGAAAGATAAAGGAGCTTAATATGCCACAGCAAAGCGCAGCTAGTCCGTTAATTCAGCTTTTTCCGTTAGTTTTGATTTTTGTTATCTTCTACTTTTTGCTTATCCGGCCGCAGAAACAAAAAGAAAAAGAGCATCAGAAGATGCTTGCGGGGATCAATAAAAATGATGAGGTGGTTACTTTGGGCGGGATACATGGCACAATCGTTAGCGTAAAAGAGAAGACCCTAACTTTACGCATTGACGAAAACGTGAAAATGGAAATTGAGAAAAGCAGCGTCGCCTATATTAAAAACCCGAAGAATATTTAAAAACAGGAGTTTTAAAACGATGGAAAGAAAACTGATCTATAAGATATTGCTTATCCTTGGGGTAGTGGGGTTGTTTTCTTATTACGCCTTTCCTTTGGATAAACGTATCAATCTGGGGCTTGATTTACAAGGCGGGATGCATCTTTTACTTAAAGTTGATACCACCCACCTTGAAGGCCAGGCAAAATTTGATGCCTGTGACCGGGCCGTAGAGGTAATCCGGAACCGCATAGATGAATTTGGGGTCAGGGAGACTTCCATCCAAAAACAGGGCGAGGATGAGATTGTTGTGCAGTTACCCGGGGTTACTGACCGCGAGCGCGCCATTGATATTATCGGTAAGACCGCGATGCTTGAATTTAAGATTGTTTCCGATGATCCGGCCAAGCTTAAAGACGCGCTGGCAGGGATGGTTCCTGAAGGGTATGAATTAAAATATACACTGGATGAAAATATGCCGCTTCTGGTTGAGAAAAAAGCGGCCTTGGTAGGGGATACCCTGACAAACGCGGAGGTGCGTTTTGACCAGAGCCAGTTTAATGAACCGATTGTTTCTTTGCAATTTAATGCCGCAGGCGCTAAGAAGTTTGCCGAGGTAACCGCGGCCAATGTGGGCAGGAGCCTGGCAATAGTTTTGGATGGCAAGGTTCAATCAGCCCCGCGGATAAGAGAGGCGATTCCTTCGGGTGAGGCAGTAATTACCGGAAGGTTTGACGCGGAGGCAGCGCAAGACCTGGCATTGATCTTAAGGGTAGGCGCGCTTCCGGCACCTATGCATATTGAAGAGGAGAGGACTGTCGGGCCATTATTAGGCCAGGATTCCATTAATAAGGGAGTTAAGGCCTGCATGGTTGGCTGCGTGTTGGTTCTTATTTTTATGTTAGGTTATTATCTTCTTGCCGGTTTTATCAGCGATATCGCGCTTTTGTTAAACTTTGTAATAATTCTTGGAGGCTTAGGTTTGTTGCCGGCCTTATTTCCGGGAGTCTCAGCAACATTAACATTACCCGGTATTGCGGGTATCGCGTTATCTCTGGGCATGGCTGTAGATGCCAACGTTTTGATTAATGAGCGTATTAGGGAGGAGTTGGCCTTGGGCAGGAATCTGCGTGTTGCCATAGGCAATGGTTATTCGCGCGCCTTTACCGCTATATTTGATTCCAACCTTACTACTTTAATTGCGGCATTTATGTTATTTCAATTTGGCACAGGGCCGATACGCGGTTTTGCGGTTACCTTAACCATAGGTTTACTGGCAAGTATGTTTACGGCTATTGTGGTTACCCGGGTAATTTTTGAGATCTTGCTTAATTTGGGATGGATTAAAAGTTTGCCGATGTTAAAGCTTATCGGAGAAACCAAACTTGATTTCATTAGCAAGAGAAAAATATTTTATGCCCTGTCTGTTATTTTAATTGCGGCGGGAGCCTTTTCATATATTAAAAAAGGGCCGGCGGTATATGGCATTGATTTTGCCGGCGGGCAGCTTCAGGAGTATAGCTTTAAGAACGTTGTTTCCATTGATAAGGTTAGGGATGTGCTTAAAGATATAAATCTGGCGGATGCTGCTATACAGCAATTTAAGGATAATCCAAGGGTGATTTTAATCAGGACTTCTGAAGACAAGAATCAGATTCTCACTAATAAATTAAAAGAGGTTTTCCCCAACGAAGATATCCAGATTTTAAAGATTGAACGCGTGGGGCCGGTTGCCGGGAAGAATCTTAAGACCAAGGCTATCCTGGCCTTGTTCTGGTCTTTAATAGGTATTCTGATTTATGTAAGCTTCAGGTTTAAGCATATTAATTTCGCTATCGCAGGCGTAATCGCTTTATTGCATGATGTCCTGGTGTCTATGGGGTTCTTGGTAATTACCAACCGGCAGATTGATCTTCTAAGCGTTACTGCTTTCTTGACCATCGCAGGTTATTCTATCAATGACACCATTGTCATCTATGACCGTGTGCGCGAGAATACCCGTCTTTACCGCAAACTTTCTTTAAGGGAATTGATCAATCTAAGCGTTAACCAGACTCTTGGGCGTACTTTGCTTACTTCCGGGGTGACGCTTTTGGTAGTAGTAGCATTTTTGATTTACGGTGGAGAAGTTTTAAGTAATTTTGCCTTTGCGTTGTTTGTGGGTTTTATCGCCGGGGCGTATTCTACGGTTTTTATCGCCTCTCCTTTAGTGCTCGCCTGGAGCCGCAGGGGAGCTAAATAAACGAGTACTTAAGAAAGGGAGGACCTTTCAAAAATGGGGACGTTTCTATTTTTTGATTTAGAAAAATAGAAACGTCCCCTGATTTTTAAGATAATGTTTAAATCCTTCAAATTATATCTTAATCAGAATATCGACCTGGAATACCTGGCTAAAACCTTAGTTGATTTTGACTATAAAAGGTTCGAACAAGTTTCCGGGGAGGGTGATTTTAGCCGCCGCGGCGGTATCGTTGATATATTCCCCGTCTCTTTTGAGTTGCCCATCCGTATTGAATTGGATAATGAGAAGATAGCTTCCATTAAAACTTTTAATCCCGAAAACGGCCAACCTCTCTGGCAGCATAATATCGTTATTATTCTTCCGCATAAGTCGACAGGTACCAGGAGCGCTGTGTTCAGCGAAGAGTTTCCTTTGCAGAGTTTTGTGGATTTAAATGTCGGTGATTTTGTTGTGCATAATCAGCACGGTATTGGGAAATTCTTAGGTATGCAGAAAGCTCAGTCCGGAGGGGTAAGCAAAGACCACCTGGTGATTGAGTATGAGCGTAATGAGAAACTTTTTGTTCCTGTTGACTCCATGCATCTGGTGCAGAAATATATCGCTTTTCATACGCGTAAGCCAAAGCTATACCGGCTGGGAAATAAAGAGTGGCAGAGGGTTAAAGAGCGGACACGTAAGGGGATCGCGAAACTGGCTTGGGAATTGTTAAGTTTACAGGCAATGCGCTTGGCCGGAGAAGGGTTTAGATTTTCCAAGGATACGGATTGGCAGGCTGATTTTGAGAAAACCTTTCCTTATCAGGAAACCCCTGATCAGATTAAAGCAACAATTGAGGTTAAACAGGATATGGAATCCGCTAAACCCATGGACAGGCTGCTTTGCGGTGATGTGGGCTATGGTAAGACCGAGGTGGCTATGCGCGCCTCTTTTAAGGCAGTGATGGATAATAAACAGGTTGCTTATCTTGTGCCTACCACTATTTTAGCTGAACAACATTATAAGAATTTTATTTCTCGCCTGAAGGAATTTCCGGTAAAGGTCGAAATGCTTTCCCGCTTTAGGACTACCGCGGAACAAAATGAGATTATTAAAGGCTTAGGCAATGGAGGCGTGGATATAATCATCGGTACACACAGGTTGCTTTCGCCTGATGTGAGTTTTAAGAATCTCGGTTTGGTTATTGTTGATGAGGAGCAGCGCTTTGGTGTTAAGGCCAAGGAACAGTTAAAAAAAATCAAAACTTCCATAGATCTTCTGGTTTTAACCGCGACACCTATCCCGCGTACTTTATATATGAGCCTGATGGGGGCAAAAGATTTCTCCGTAATTAATACTCCTCCTCAAAATAGGTTGCCTATTAAGACGGTTGTGGTAGAATATGACACAGACCTGATAGTCCAGGCGATTAAGCGCGAGCTCAGGAGGGGCGGGCAGGTGTTTTTTCTACATAACCGCATCCTTGATCTGGAAAAGGTCAGGGATAAGATTGCCAGGAGCTTAGACTCTAATGCGCGTATATCGATAGCCCACGGGCAGATGCCGCCTAAACAATTAGAGCAGGTGATGTCGGATTTCATAAATGGCAATATCGATGTTTTAGTTTCTACAATGATTATCGAATCGGGGATTGATATTCCGAATGCAAATACCATTATTATCAATAATGCCCATACTTTTGGGCTGGCGGATTTGCATCAGCTGCGTGGAAGGGTGGGAAGGTTTGACCGTTCGGCATACGCTTATTTTCTGATTGGTCATAACGAACTAATAGATACGGTTGCAAAAAAGAGGCTTAAGGCAATTGAGAGCAATAGCGATTTAGGCTCAGGATTTAATATTGCCATGGAGGATCTTGAGATCCGGGGCGCGGGAAACCTCCTGGGCCAGGAGCAGCATGGTTTTATCGTGGCCGTGGGGTTTGATCTTTATTGCCGCCTATTGAAAGAGGCAATCGTTAATTTTAAGAAAGCAGGTGTTTTTAATGAGACGCTTAATTAGTTCCGCCGCGCTGATATCCTTATTGCTTTGCCCTTTTTGTGGGCTTTACGCGCAGGATAAAATGGTGGCAGTGGTAAATAATGAGATTATCACGCAAAAGGACCTTAATGATTTTTTAAATTTTATGCGTATGCAGTATGCCCGGGAGTTAGATGGAAAGGCCCTGGAGGAGAAGGTAAATTCCGTTAAACAGGACCTGTTGCAGCGTTTGATTGAAGACAGGATTATGCTTCAGCAGGCGAAAAATGAAAAGATAATTATTGAGCCGTCCAGGCTAAAAGCCAAAATTAATGAAATCAAGAGGCGATATGCGTTAGAATCTGATTTTGAGCGGGATTTGGCTAAACAGGGATTGGTTCAGGCGGATTTAGAAAATAAGATTCGTGAACAGATGCTCACTTTTAGTATTGTCGAGATGAAGGTGCGAAATAAAGTAGCGATCCGGCCTGAGGAGGTCACTGATTTCTATGACCAGAATAAGCGCAAGTTTATAAAGCCGGAGGAACGGCTGCTTACGGTTATTATTTTGCAGGATGAAAGCGCCGCAAAATCGCTGAGTTATTATTTGCGCCTGGGGGAGAAGCTTGAGAGTTTAGCTGCCAGGTATACCTTTACAGCTGACACCCTTATTGTTTCACAGGGGCAGTCTTTACGCAGCGAAATTGAAGACACGGTATTTAAATTAGGCATGGCTGAGGTATCTAATCCGGTGAAGATTGACAGGCAGTATTATATATTCAGATTAGATGAGATCCTTGGAAGCCGTCAGCTTGACCTTGCAGAGTCTCAGGAGAAGATCCAGGCTTATTTATTTGAGAAAAAACAGCAGGAAGGGTTAATCAACTGGTTAGATGAACTTAAAAAACAATCCTACATTAAAATCCTCGATAATTAGGGTAGGTCTTACCATGGGTGATCCCGCCGGGATCGGGCCAGCAATCACCTTAAGGGCGCTTAATTTACTAAAAGGTAAAGCTAATTTTACAGTTATTGGCGATAGCTTTGTATTGGCTAAGGCGGCTAAGGCCTTAAAAATCAAGCCTTTGTCCGCGGGGCGGCTAATAGATTTAAATAACGTAAAGAAAGCAAATTTTGTTTTTGGCAGGATCAGCGCTCCATCCGGCAGGGCCTCTTTGGAGTATCTTGACACAGCTGTGGATCTGCTCCGGGATAAGAAAATTGATTGTTTAGTTACCTGTCCGGTCTCAAAAGAGGCGATTAATTTGTCAGGTTCTAAATTTTCCGGGCATACAGAATACCTGGCTGATAAATTTCATCGCAGGGATCTGATAATGATGCTTGTTAACGATAAATTCAAATTCAGCCTGGTTACCAGGCATATACCGCTTAAGGATGTTTCTAAAAAAATAACCCGCAATGAACTGGAAAATAATATTATAAATACTATCAAAGGTTTAAAGTGCCTGTTTTCAATTCGCAATCCTAAAATTGTTGTTTGCGGGATTAATCCCCATGCTTCCGATAATGGAGTAATCGGGGACGAAGAGCCGAAGGTAATTAAACCGGCAATTATGGCTTTAAAAGGAAGATGCCGCGGCTCGGTTATAGCGGGCCCGCTTCCCGCGGATGTGGCAATATCAGGGGCAGCCAAGGGGAATTTTGATTGCGTGATTGCCTTGTATCATGATCAGGCGCTTATCCCCTTAAAACTGACAGATTTTGACAGTGGTATAAACCTTACTCTCGGATTGCCTTTTGTACGTACCTCGCCTTTACATGGTACTGCTTTTGATTTAGCCGCAAGACCATCTTTAGCTAATCCCAATTCTCTTGTCGCTGCAGTAAAGCTTGCTATCAAATGTACATTAAGCCAAAAAAAAGACTAGGCCAGAATTTTCTTATTGATAAGAACATCCAAAGAAAAATAATCTCTTCCTGCGGTTTATCCAAAGAGGATATTGTTTTAGAGATTGGCGCCGGGATGGGGGATTTAACACAGCTGCTGGCAATTACTGCAAAGAAGGTCTATGCTTTAGAGGTTGACCACCGTTTATTTCCTCTGCTTGAACAAAAATTAAGCAGCCATGCCAATTTCCAGTTGATAAAAGCTAGTATATTGCAGTTTGATATTAACAAATTCCTGCTCAATAATCCGCCGGGCCAGAAAATAAAAGTTATCGGTAATATACCATATTATATCTCCAGTCCGATTATTGAACATCTTATTCAATACCGCGCTAACATTGACTCAGTTTTTATGACCGTACAGAAAGAGTTTGGCCGCAGGGTAAACGCGGCTGCCGGCTCAAAAGAATATGGGTCTTTCAGCTGTTTTGTGCAGTATTACGCTTTAAGCAGGATTGTTTTTGAAATCAAGAAGGGAAGTTTCAGGCCTGTTCCAAAAGTTGATTCGTGTTTCTTAAGTTTGAAATTCAGGCAGAAGCCGCCGGTTAAGGTCAGTGATGAAGGGCGTTTTTTTGAATTAATCCGCGCCGCTTTTAACCAGAGAAGAAAGACCCTGAGGAATAGTTTGGCCGGTTTTATAACCTCAAGCTCCCTTGAGGAATTTCTTGATCAACAGGGGATTGATAGGAATGTGCGGGCGGAACGCCTTTCGCTTGAAGAGTTTGCCCGCTTAAACAGCTTCATAGGTTCCCGTAATCTTAGGGCGGGAGAGTTAAAACTTAGAGGCGCTTGAAAAAAGTCAAAAAAGCCCTTGACAAACCCACTATCTTAGTATAAACTCTTTTCTTCACGTAAACATCTAGCATAACATCACTTTTAATTAGGTAATATTATAATCTCAAAGAGAGAATTGAATAATTTCTTGGTGTGTGGTTTTTTTTTGTTTAAAAGCTTATTCGACGGAGCGAATCCATTTCTGCTGGAGTAGCTCAGTTGGCAGAGCACGTCCTTGGTAAGGACGGGGTCACGAGTTCAATTCTCGTCTCCAGCTTTCGTAGTTAACGAATACCCGCGCAATACCTTATAAGCGCGGGGTATAAAGAATAAATATAAATATGCGCGAAACAATAACTTTAGAATGTACGGTTTGCAAAAACCGCAATTATACGACGAGTAAAAATAAAAAGTTGCATCAGGATAGGCTTGAGCTTAGTAAGTTCTGCAATTCCTGTCATAAACATACCCCGCATAAGGAAATTAAATAAGGCCATAACTTATGGAGCGCACAGCGCGACATAAGTTATTGGCCGAATTTATACCGGCGAATGCTTAAAAATTTCAAATTAAATTTTTAAGCAGATTCTGAGCCGGTATTGGGAAATAGAAATTAAACTTAGGGGCGTCGGTTAATGGCAAACCAACGGTCTCCAAAACCGTGACTGCAGGTTCAAGTCCTGCCGCTCCTGTGGTTTTGAAAAGAAGAGCGGCTTGCAGGTAAAACGCAGTCCCGTTTGCGAAATGAGAAATACAGGAAAACGGGGCAACTCCTACCGCTCCCGTAGTAGCAGGTTAGGGGAAGGTCGAATAAAGTATGAATATTATAGCGAAACCGGTTAATTTCTTAAAAGAGGTCAGGGCTGAATTAAGTAAGGTTTCATGGTCAACCAGGAAAGAGCTTTTGGCCTCTACGGTTTTGGTAATCACGGTTACGGCAATAATGACAATTTTTATCGGGATAGTAGATCTGGGGTTATCCAGATTTCTAAGCGTGGTTTTCAGATGAAAAAATGGTACGTTGTACATACCCAGACCGGGATAGAAGAAAAAGTTAAGACATCCCTGGAGAAAAAGATTACATCCAGCGGCCTTAATGAGGTGATCTCTAATGTGGTTATCCCCACGGAGCAGGTTTCTGAAGTGCGCTCCGGTAAGAAAAAGATTACGCAGCGAAAATTTTTCCCGGGATATTTGCTGGTTGAGATGGATCTAAGCGAGGAGACATACCTTTTTATCAAGAATTCTCCGGGTGTTACGGGTTTTATCGGCTTAGGCCGTAAGCCCGTGCCGCTTCCCCAGGAGGAGGTAGATAGTATCCTGAAGCGTACCAAGGAGACTGCCGCAAAGCCATCGCCTAAAATAGTTTTTGAAAAAGGGGAGCAGGTAAGGGTTAATGAAGGGCCATTCCTGAATTTTAACGGAGTAATAGAGGAAGTCTATCCGGAAAAAGGCAAAGTTAAGGTAAGTGTTTCTATATTTGGACGCTCTACGCCGGTGGAGTTAGAGTACTGGCAGGTGGAGAGGGTATAACTATGGCAAAGGCAATCAAGGCACAGATTAAATTACATGTTCCGGCAGCGCAGGCAAATCCTGCTCCTCCGGTCGGCCCTGCTTTGGGCCAGCATGGCGTAAATATCATGCAGTTCTGTAAACAATTTAACGATCAGACTAAAGGAAGAGACGGGCTCATCCTTCCTGTTGTAATCAGTGTTTATGAGGATAGAACCTTTACCTTTATTATAAAGAGCCCGCCATCATCCATTTTACTAAAAAGGGCGGCTAATTTAGCTAAAGCCTCTGGCACCAGCGGAAAAGAAACTATTGGCAAGGTAACCAAGAAACAGGTTGAGGAGATCGCCAAGCTTAAGCTTCCGGATTTAAATACCGCCAGCATGGAGCAGGCGATTAAGATTATAGAGGGCACTGCCCGCAGTATGGGCATTGCAGTTGAAGGATAATTATGAAAACGTCCAGCAAAAGATATAAGGAATCAGTTAAGCAGGTTGAGCAGGACAAACTTTATCAGTTAAAGGAAGCAATTATTTTATTAAAAAAGCTGCCTAAACCAAAGTTTGACGGCTCAGTTGACCTGCATTTTAATTTGAGCGTAGATACCAAGAAGAGCGATCAGATGGTCCGCGGTACAGTTGTGCTTCCTCATGGAACCGGGAAAAAAGTACGGGTGGCGGTGTTTTGCAAAGGTGAACATGAGCGCCTGGCCAGGGAAGCAAAAGCGGATTATGTGGGGGGTACGGAGTTAATAGATAAAGTGGGGGCAGGATTTCTTGATTTTGATTGCGCTATAGCCACCCCTGAAATGATGAAAGATTTAAGTAAACTGGGAAAGGTCCTGGGGCCGCGCGGTTTGATGCCTTCCCCTAAAACCGGAACAGTTACCAATGATATATCAAAAGCCATTGAAGATGTGCGCAAGGGCAAGGTTGAATTTCGTGTTGATAAACAGGGAGGAATGCATTTGTCTGTGGGCAAGATTTCATTTAGCGAGGAGCAGCTAAATGACAATGCCTCTAAAGTTATAGAGGCGGTTAATGAATCCAGGCCTGCTTCCGTAAAAGGTAAATTTGTGAAAAGTTTAAGTATCGCCGCTTCGATGAATCCGGGATTACGGATTGCCTGCTAAGGCAGCGTGCAAAGTGAGCTTATAATATGAAAAAAATCGGATTGTTAGTAAAGGAAACATCAGAGAACCGCATAAAAAACAGCTTTAAATCTTCCAAGGGTTTGATTGTCGTCAAATACTCCGGGGTAGCCAGCCCTGATATGAGCGGGTTAAGAAAAACACTCAAGGCAAGCGGTTCAGATCTTTTTGTAGTCAAGAATAGCGTAGCCAGAAGGGCGATGAAAGAATTAGGCCTCGATCAGCTGATTAAGGCCATTGAATCTCCTTGCGGGTTGATTTTCTTCAAGGATGAACCGGTAGATATCTCTAAGATTTTATGCGCTTTCCGCAAGGACCATGAAAAACTTATATTGGAAGGCGGCCTGCTGCAAGAGAAAATATTAACTTCAAAAGATATAGAAACCATGAGCAAGCTGCCTGCTAAAGAAGTTCTCCTGGCTCAGGTGGTCTGCGCTTTGAACGGCCCGATTGTCAAGGTAGTTGTTGTATTGAATCAAACTTTAAAGAAATTTGTTTATTGTTTAGATCAAATCAAGCAGAATAAATCAAAATAACAAAAGCACCCGGCGCTAAGCGGAATTGCGCCGGTGTGTGTTTCTACACAAGGAGGAAGAGAAATGGCAACTGCAAAATTGGAAGAATTAATCAAGTCGATAGAGACGATGACTGTTCTGGAGCTTTCCGACTTAGTTAAGGCTTTGGAGGAAAAATTTGGCGTAAGCGCGAATATGCCGATGGCCGCAGCACCCGCTGCCGGTGCCGCCGCTCCAGCTGCTGCTGCAGAGGAGAAAAGTGTATTTACCGTAGTGTTAACCAGCGCTGGCGCAAATAAAATCGCGGTAATTAAAGAGGTGCGCACAATTACTAATCTAGGCTTAAAAGAAGCCAAGGATTTAGTAGATGCTGCCCCGAAACCGATTAAAGAAGGCGCGACTAAAGATGAAGCTGCTGAGATGAAAAAGAAACTGGAAGCAGCTGGTGCAACTGTAGAATTAAAGTAAGTTAAAGTAAATATAAGTAAGTATAAGTAAATCTGATTAACTTAGAATTAGGCTGATTTTAGCTATAAACCACAAGGTTATGGTTTGGCTTCCAATAGCCAAAGCCATAAGGGCTTATGAATAAACGTAAAAGTTTTGCTAAGATAAAAGAAGTTTACGATTTACCTAATCTTTTGGATGTACAGCTTGATACTTATCGTGAATTTCTGCAGATAGATGTGTCGGCAGATGAAAGAAAAAATCAGGGGTTACAGGAGGTTTTTGGGGAGATCTTTCCCATCGAGAGCCCCGACCGTTCGGTAAAATTAGATTTTATCAGCTATTCATTAGGCAAGCCTAAATATACAATGGGTGAAGCCAAGAATCGCTCATTGACTTATGCCTCACCGTTAAAGGTAAAATTCCGCCTGACTACTCCCAAGGAAACAAAAGAGCAGGATGCTTATTTTGGCGAGATACCTTTGATGACTGAAACCGGCACCTTTATTATTAATGGTGATGAACGCGTGGTAGTCAGCCAGTTACAGCGCTCTCCCGGCGTCTCTTTTGAAGAAGAATTGCATCCCACGGGAAAGAAGATTTTTTACGGCAGGGTTATCCCTTACCGTGGCGCATGGCTTGAATTTAAATATGACCTTACCGAGACAATCACCGCTTATGTTGACCGCCGCAGAAATTTTCCCGCAACACAAATCTTAAGGATCCTTGGTTTTTCTGAAGACAGCCAGATTTTCGCCGCTTTTGGGAAAGAGCATCCTGAGATCGTTAATACCTTAAAGAAAGATTACACTAAGAATAAAGAAGAGGCATACCTTGATTTTTACCGCAAGATGCGGCCCACCG
>Ga0265297_10006335_pt1 | contig 17295 bp, 17 predicted proteins | sample Munlanlwell13791_FD_192502 | JGI IMG/M metagenome (GOLD analysis project Ga0265297, IMG submission 192502) | Leachate microbial communities from a municipal landfill in Southern Ontario, Canada - Leachate well 137-91 | ecosystem: Engineered > Solid waste > Landfill > Unclassified | place...
GGATTTAAAGGCGTAGCAGCAATGGGTTCCCAGAGAGAGATTATAACTTCCGAAGAGGGTGTGAAAGATATCAAGAGAGCGATGGAATGGGCACAGGAAGCAGGTATACCTGTAGTTATAACAGGAGAAGGAGTCGTGCCTGAAGGTATGACCATAAAAACAGCTCTTGATATTATAAAGAAAAGATTTGAAGAACTTCTTGAGGTAGCAGAAAGATGTAAAGTGTATTTAGCAATAGAGGATCACGGCACTATCTCATTAACTCCCGATGGTTTACCAACGCTTATGGGTCTTGTAGATAGTAAATGGCTTGGAGTAAACTTTGACACTGCTAATATTCATAGAGGAAATTATATAGGTACGGATAGTTCAGGGTATAAGTGGAGAATTGGTAAAGTAGAAAGCTATAGTGAGGTAGAACTTATAAAGAAGATTGCAAATAAAGTAAGGCATGTTCATTTTAAGGATGTTATAGGACTTGAACCAGTGATACTGGGTCAGGGAGAAATAGATCTTATCGGCTGCATGAAAGCGCTAAAAGAAGTTGGTTCGGATGCAGTGCTTGCATATGAAACAGAAGGTTGCGAGGACAAAGAAAAAGCATATCAAATGATTGTAGAGAGCAAGAAATGGGTAGAAAACGCACTTAAGAATTTATAATTCTAAAATGACACTTCCTCTTTAACAATTAAGAATGTATGACTCTGTTTAAAAATATTATTAGGTAATGAGAGGCAGTGAAGGACCAAATAAAATTTTGATTAATTAATCACTAAAGAAAAAAGTTTAATAAAAAAGAAAGGAGAAAGAAAGATGAAAAAAGTATTATTAAGGGTACCGATAATATTAATCGCTATCTTATTGGTAATAACTTTTTCGTTCGTGGGTTGTAAAGATGAAGCTACTGAAGAAGAGGCAGTCACTGAAGAAGAAGTAGCTGAAGAAGAAACCGAAGAACCGCCTGCAGAAGAAGAGGAAGAGGCAGAGGTATCGGAAGAACCATTTGTCGTAGGATATATACCAAGAGCTTTTGTCAGTGTTTATTTTGTTACTATGGCAGAAGCCGTAGAAGCAGCTGCAGCTGAAAAAGATGGAATAGAAGTAAGGGTTGTCTCACCGGTTGACCAGAAGGACGTAGAAGGACAGATAAAGATAATCGAAGATCTTACTCAACAGGGAGTCGACCTGCTTGCAGTTTCCGTAAATGATCCTAATGCCTGCGTTCCTGCATTGCTGGAAGCACAAGCTGCAGGGATTCCGGTTATCCTTCTTGATACGGTTGATCCATTACCGGGTATTGAAGTTCTATCTTTAATAGGATCAAGTCATTACACTGGCGGTATAATGACAGCAGAATATATAGCTGAATTGCTGGATGGAGAAGGCAAGGTAGCAATAATAGAAGGAGTTGCCGGACAATATGCTAACGAAAAGAGATTAGAGGGTATACACAGCGTATGGGATACAGGTTTTCCTGGCATCGAAATAGTCTCCGCTCAACCAGGAAACTGGGATAGAGCAACAGCAATGAGTGTAATGGAAAACATAATTCAGGCTAATTTAGGCCAGCAAGTTGTAATTGGTATGAATGATGGAATGGCTTTAGGAGCCTTAAAGGCTCTGGAAGATGCCGGAGTGTTGGATCAAAATATGGTCATAGGTTACAATGCTGATGAAGAGGCAATGGTAGCTGTAAAAGATGGTAAAATGACAGCAACTATAATGCAGCAACCTGCCGTAATTGGTATGACTATAATAGAGATAGCAGAAATGATAAAAGAAGGAAGAATAGACGAAGTAGAATCTTTGATCGAGATTCCGCTTATCCTGATAACTTCGGAAAATATAGAAGAATATTTAGCTGAATAGATAAAAGAAGTATTCATATACTTTTCTTCTTCTGTTCATATTAATGGATGTGAGGAGAATATATAGGGGATGAGATTTTCAGGAAAAATCAATATATTCTCCTCACAAATTTGAATTATTTGAATTAAGGGTTTTTAACATAAATTAGCGATTTAAATATTTATAAAAAAGGTTACAATCATAAATAATTTATTCTAAATCTAAAATTGTTACTTCAGTAAATAAATTATATAAAGGAAATAGATGTTAGAAACTAATAAAAAAAGAAAATTTGATTTCAGCGCCTTAAGAAGATCAAATATTTTAACACCAATTGCTGCTTTACTCTTCATAATTACTCTATTATCTATCTTATCACCCCATTTCCTGACAGTAAGCAATATGATAAACGTCCTGCGGCAGGTCTCGATTATTGCAATTGTATCCGTAGGAATGAGTTATACTATTTTAACGGGGGGTATCGATCTTTCGGTTGGAGCGGTTGTTGCATTGTCGGGTGTGGTTACTGCAATACTTCTTAAGAATTTCAACGTTAATATATATTTAGCCATAGCGGCAGGTCTGGCTGTTGGTATTATTAGCGGTGCAACTGTTGGAACTATGGTCTCCTCGAAGATCAAAATGCCCCCGTTTATAGCCGGTCTGGCAATGATGTCAATAGTCAGGGGTATTGCTTTAATAATTACAGGCGGTCGTCCAATATACGATTTGCCATCCTATTTTAGTTTTATTGGCGGCGGAACCCTGTTTAAAATTCCATTTCCCGTAATTATCATGTTTGTAATATATATTATTGCCTTTATAAATTTAAAATTTACCAAGACCGGCATAAGTTTTTATGCAGTAGGCGGTAATGAAGAGGCGGCAAGAGTAGCCGGGATAAATGTCAAACGCATAAAGACACTCGCTTATATAATTAGTGGATTGGCTTCGGCAGTTGCAGGTATAATTCTGGCTTCAAGGGTAATGGTTGGCGAGTCAATAGCAGGATTTTATTACGAATTAGATGCTATTGCAGCTGCTGTAATAGGCGGTATAAGAATGAATGGAGGAGAAGGCAGCATATGGGGAACACTTATCGGTGCGTTAATAATGGGTTTCTTAAAAAATGGATTAAATCTCCTGAACGTTTCGACTTATTGGCAGCAGGTTGCCATTGGTGTAATAATTGCAGGAACAATAACATTTAATTTACTTAAAAAATCATAATAAATTATTTTCACCAAAGGTTTAACCGTGAATTTGAGTCGTCATCAATATGATAACTTTGGCAGAGGATACTTTGAAATGGATAGTAACAACGGTAAAAATGAAAAGAAATATATACTTGAAGCAGTAGGGATTCAAAAGAAATTTGGCGGGGTTACAGCTTTAAATAGTGTGGACCTGAGACTTAAGTATGGCGAGATCCTCGCAATAGTTGGCGATAATGGTGCCGGTAAAAGTACGCTTTTAAAGATTATTTCGGGCGCCTTGATACCTAACGAGGGCAAGATTTATCTTGAAGGTAAGGAAGTGAAAATAAAAAATCCCCAGGACGCTCTGAATTTAGGGATTCAAATGACATATCAGGATCTGGCATTAGTGGATTGTCTTAATATATCCGAAAACCTTTTTCTTGGAAGGGAGATCTGTAAAAAAGTTTTTGGTATGAATTTTTTAAAGTTGAAAAAAATGAGAATTGAAGCACGAAAGCATCTGGAAAGTCTTGGTATAAGGACGGTAAGTGATATAAATGAAAAGGTAAGGAATCTTTCAGGCGGTCAGAGACAGGTCATTGCAATAAGCAGAGCTGTTTTCTGGGGTAATAAAATCATAATACTGGATGAACCCACGGCTGCTCTTGGCGTAAGAGAGTCCGAAAGAGTAATGAACCTGGTGAAAACTTTAAAAAGTAGAAATATATCGGTAATTATAATAAGTCATAATCTGAATCACGTCTTTTCTATAGCTGATAGGGTCGTCATCTTAAGGCATGGCGAAAATGTGGGAGAAAGAGAAATAAAAGAAACAGATGGCGATGAAGTTGTTAAGCTGATTACAGGTGCCGAATTTGCCGGTAAGGAATTAAAATAGTTTAAACGACGGATAATTGCAGATTCCTGATATGCTAAATAATCTATTCAATAGATTTAATAATAAATACTATATATTATTCTCAGTATCATTTTGTAAGTTTATATACGGATTCTATATAGTTACTCTTGGAACTGTTTTAATCCATATAGGAGACCTCTTTGACATTGGTTACAGGACACAGAGTTTGGTTTTTCCATTCAATACATTTGGACAAATTATAATAATTTTTTTTATAGGTTATCTTTCAGATAAAATTCAAAAAAAAATATCCATCTGATATCCTTAATTTTAATCAGTATATCCTGTCCCTTCTTTCTATATGTCAATGAATATTATTTATTTCTTATATTATTTTTTATTGTCGGAACATTTACCAGCATAATCAATTTTGTTACCGATAATGTAATATCCGATACCTTTTTTGATAAAAAAGGTATCTACCTTAATATTACGCATATCTATTTCAGTCTGGGAGCATTGATTGCACCTGTCATATTTTTGGCTTTATATTCAAAAACTAATAATTTCAGAATAATATTTTTAATACTTACACTGGTTTCTGTTTTTACTTTATTATTGATTCTGCCTGTCAGGTATTCAGAAAGAATAGAAAAAACCAGTTTATCTACATTTAAAAATATAATAAAGCAAAAAAGTTTTGTTTATGTCTGTATTTCTCTAATTGTTGTAGCCGGTTCTCAAATAACTATCTCAAGCTGGCTGCCTGCACTGCTTCAGAATAATTTGGGCATGGATCCGAAAGTGTCGAATTACTCGTTATCTATTTTTTGGTTTACTGTAATTTTGGGCAGGATTATAACGGCTTATTTATCCAGGAAAATATCAATTGTCAGGCTTATAAAGATCCAGATAGGATTGGTCTCTGTTATACTGATTGTATCGGGCTTCGTAAAAAATTATTATTTTATTATTACTTCCTATCTTTTATTTGGCATCGTAACAGGTGGACTACAGCCATTACTTATCGCTATGACTTTGACCAGATACAGGAAAAATAACGGAATAAGATTAGGGCTGATATATTCAAATGCTTCACTGGGCATACTTCTGATTCCAACAATTGTTGGAATTTTTGGTGATAACTTTCCTTTTTATAGGGTAATATCTTTTATTTCCATTCTTTTTCTGGCGCTGCTGGTCCTTTTCCGAAGGATACCGGAATGATTTTATTATTCTTTTAAATAGGTTAAGTTATATTTATTAATTATAATTTTTAGGTTCAAATGTTTATAAAGTATTTTTATAGATAAAACTTTATTGTAAATAACAAATCATATACAATATTTAATATAATTTGATAATAAAACTTTTATAAAAGATCAACATTAAGAAACCGGCTAAGAAAGCAGGTGATCTTTATAGTTACCATAAAGGACATAGCAAAAAGAGCGGAAGTTTCAGTAGCAACAGTTTCACATGTTATAAATAAGACACGCTTCGTCAGTGATATTCTGCAGGACAGAGTAAAAAAGGCAATAGAGGATCTGGACTATCATCCTAATATAATGGCCGGCAGTTTAAGATCACGTAAAACCAGGGTCGTTGGTTTGATTGTTCCTGACAACTCGAATCAGCTTTTTGCAGCTCTTTCCAAATCTATTGAACAGGTAAGTTCTTCTTCGAATTACAATGTAATGTTATGTAATTCTTCTTATGATTTCGAAATGGAGTTAAGCTGTATTGGAGTGATCCGTTCAAAAAAAGTAGATGGACTTATTATCATTCCTACTATGACCAATCCTGATCTAATAAATCAGCTGGTTGACAACAAATTACCGGTTGTGATTCTGCATCATATCATAAATGGATGCAGGGCTGATTCAGTGATTGTAAATAATATTAAAGGAACTTATGAGGCCACTCTGCATCTTATAGGTCTTGGGCACAGGCATATAGGTTATATAGACCGACCGGTCGACCTCCCTCACAGTATAGAAAGATTAAAAGGTTACAGGAAAGCTCTGGAAGAAAAGGGGATTAAAAAAGACGATTATATAATAAGGTGCAGTGGTTTTAATTATATTAATGGTTCGGAGGCTATGGAAAGATTATTAAAACGAAAACCAAAAATAACCGCTGTTATGGCTTTTAATGATACTATCGCTATTGGAGCAATAAGAGCGATAAACGATAAAGGACTAAAAGTTCCGGATGATATTTCAGTAATAGGTTTCGATAATATAGAACTCAGTTCATTTATAACTCCAAGGTTGACCACTGTTCATTTTCCCAAACATAAGATGGCTGAAGCCGTGGTAGCTCTTTTACTGAAAAGAATAGAGAATCCCGTGATTGAAAAACCGGTAAAAAAGGTATTGCCTCTAAATCTTGTCATCAGAGAATCCACATCCAGAGTTAGAAAATAATATATAATTCAAGTCCATTTATAGGTCAAAATTAATCAAAATGAAGTTGACAACAGGTATTTTTTAATATAAAATTTAATCGATTACGTAACCAGTTAATTATAATATTAATTGGTTTAATCAAATTAATATTTTTTACTTATTATTTTGATTTTAAAAATATGGAGGTAAGAGAATGGAAAAGGTAAGGGTTGGTGTTGCCGGATATGGTGTTATAGGCCAGCGTCTTGCGGACGGAGTAGCCAGACAGGAAGATATGGAACTTGTAGGTGTTGTTGATGTAGCTCCGACTTTGTCCATAAGAGCACTTTACGATAGTAAAAATCCCTATGATTTATATGTAGTGGATGACTCAATGAAAAAAGCTTTTATCGAAGAAGGGATCCCGGTAAAGGGGAATTTCGATGATATTCTGTCGAAGGTCGATATTATGCTGGATGCCGCTCCCGGTGGTGTTGGGATTAAAAACAAAGAAAAATATAAGGCCAGAGGGGTCAAGGCCATATTTCAGGGTGGAGAAAAAAATGAAGTTGCCGATGTATTTTTTCACGGGTATGCCAATTATCAAAAAGGAGTAGGTAAGGATTATTTAAAACTAACATCCTGTAATACAACCGGCTTTATCCGGGCAGTTGACTGCATAGATAAAGCAGTAGGCGTAAAAAGAGTGGTGGTTACCATAATGAGAAGGTCCGCAGATCCCGGTGATATACACAGGGGTCTGGTGGATGTAGCCCTGGTAGAAAAAGTACCAAACCATCAGGCGTTGGATCTAATGCTTATAATGCCCCATATAGAAGCCACGGGTGTCCTGGTGCATTTACCCATAACTCATGGACATCTTATTTCTATAGTGGTTACACCGAAGGATAAAATATCTGTGGAACAGGCCTTGAGACTGTTCGATGCTCATCCAAGGATAAAAGTTGTAGAAATAGGGAAAGGATTCAATTCAAATACAGCTTTGTTCAAGTATGCGAGAGATAAAGGCAACAAGCGGGCTGATATGTATGAGATAGGACTTTTCAAAGAAACCATGGTGCTGAGCGGAGAAAACCTTTTCTTTACTATAAATATTCCCCAGGAGGCAGTTGTAATACCGGAAACAATGGATGCGATAAGAGCCGCCATTCCCATGCAAACTAACGGAGATGAGGCTGTAAAATTAACCAATAAATATCTGGATATGGAGTAACTGTTTATGAAATATGGAATAAATACTCTGGATGATTTTAATTTTAAATCAAAAGTTGTCCTGACAAGACTTGATTTAAACTCTCCTTATGATAAGGAAAACAATAAACTTAAGGATATAACCAGAATAAAAGCAGCGGTTCCAACCATTAAAGAACTATCGGAAGCCGGAGCAAAAGTGGTCCTGATGTCTCATCAGGGAGGAGATCTCGAGTATCAAAATTATATTTCTACGGAATTTCACGCAGCAGTTTTATCCGATTTACTTGGCAGGGAAGTTTTTTTTATCGATGACATTTGCGGACCTGCTGCGAGGGAAGCTATAGGGAATCTTTCCGAAAGCCAGATTTTACTGCTTGATAATGTCAGATTTATGGCTGAGGAACTGACTCTATTTGAGGAAAAGTTAAAATTGACTTTCGAGGAACAGGCCAAAACTCTGGTAGTGAGGAAATTGGCTCCATTGGCCCAGTTTTATATATGCGACGCCTTTGCCGCAGCTCACAGAAGTCAGCCTACTCTGGTCGGATTTGAGGAACTTTTATCTTCGGCTATGGGGAGACTTTTTGAAAAGGAATATGAGGCTTTGTCTTCTGTCATTACAACCTCCCAACGCCCCGCCGTTTTTATACTCGGCGGGGCAAAAATTGAAGATGCCTTCAACATGATGCCAAGAGTACTTACGGATGGAATTGCAGATAAAATTCTGACTGCCGGACTTCTTGCCCAGGTTTTTTTACTTGCCGAAGGGATTGATATCGGTGAACCATCAAAAAAAATCATATACTCAAAAAAGCTTGACCGTTACATAGATAATAGCAGAGAAATCCTGGAAAGATTCAGAGAAAAAATAGTAATACCTGTTGATTTTGCATACACCGACAACGGCAGGAAAGAAATAAGTTTGAATGAGTTGCCATCCGGAAGCGCAATAACGGACATAGGAAGTAAGACAATAGACATATATAAAAAAGAAATTAATAATTCTAAAACTATATTTACAAATGGACCCGCAGGAGTGTTCGAGATGCCGGATTCGGAGATGGGAACCAGAGAGCTTCTTCAGCAGATTGCCCGGTCGAATAATTTTTCTGTAATTGGCGGGGGAGATTCGATATCGGCAGTTAATAAGTATGATTTGTGGGATGGATTTTCCTATATCTGTACCGGCGGCGGAGCCATGGTGAGATTCCTATCGGGAGAAGAACTACCGGTTGTGACATCACTGAAAAATGCTGCGGAAAAATTTAAAAAATAAAAGTTAATATCAAGATTAAAAAATTCATTATTATAAAGAGACATAAAAAATAAATTATTAAAGTTGGAAAAAGGTGGAACTAAGTTGAATATTTATGAAGAAGCTTTGGAAATGCATAAGAAAAATGTGGGTAAGATTGATGTAATAAGTAAGGTAAAAGTGGGGAATGAACATGATCTTTCTCTTGCTTATTCCCCCGGTGTTGCCGAGCCCTGCCGCGTAATCGCAAAAAATCCCGAAGAACTTAATACCTATACATCCAGAGGTAATATGATTGCAGTGGTATCCGACGGATCTGCGGTCCTGGGGCTTGGAAATATAGGGGCCAGGGCGGCGCTTCCGGTTATGGAAGGGAAATGTGTCCTGTTTAAGCAATTCGGCGGCGTATCGGCATTCCCTCTGTGCATAGATAGTCAGGACAACGGGGTGATAGTCGATACTGTAAAAATGCTCGAGCCTTCATTTTCCGGAATAAACCTGGAAGATATTGCAGCGCCGAGATGTTTTGAAATAGAAAACAGATTAAAAAAAGAAACAGGAATGCTGATATTCCATGATGACCAGCATGGGACGGCGGTGGTTACTCTTGCCGGATTGTTAAATGCACTGAAATTATATAAAAAAGATTTAAAAAATGTGAAGATAGTTATAAATGGAGCAGGAGCAGCCGGTACCTCTGTCACAGATTTATTGAATTTTATGGGTGCATCAAATATTATCGTATGCGATAAGAAAGGGATAATATTCAGAGGAAGAGAAGATTTAAATCCTGCCAAACAGAGTATTACGGAGTCTACGAATTTAAATAATATTAAAGGCGATCTTTCCCGTGCGCTCGAAGATGCCGATGTATTTATCGGAGTATCGGCGGCAGATGTACTGACCGGGGAAATGATAAAAAAAATGAAGAAAAATCCCATTATATTTGCTCTTGCCAATCCCGAACCTGAAATCAAACCTGAAATTGCCAGAGAGTATGGAGCAAAAATTATTGCAACAGGGCGCAGTGATTATCCCAACCAGGTTAATAATGTACTGGCATTTCCAGGAATATTCAGAGGTGCTCTTGATGCGAAAGCAATAGAAATAAACAGAGAAATGAAAGCTGCGGCCGCAATGGCTATATCGGAAATTATAAGCGATGAGTTAAGTGAAAATTACATCATTCCGAAGCCTTTCGACAGCAGGGTCCTGCCTGCTGTTGCTGTAAGTGTTGCCAAAGCCGCAATGAAGACCAGCAACATACACGGTAAATTTGATCTTGGATACATCGAAAAAAAAGCAAGAGAGATTGCAAACGGAAAGCAATGAATATAAATATTTCTTACGGCAAGGGAAAAATAAGTTTAAATATACCCGGAGAGAATATTCTTGATATAATTTCCGGCGATACAGACAGATTCGAATCAAACGAAGACAAAGTTATCGAAGAGGCTTTGAATAAACCGATAGAATCCGGGAAGTTATCGGAAATAGCAAAAGGTAAAGAAAGCGTCTGTATAATTGTAAGCGATATTACAAGGCCCTGTCCCTCATATAAATTTTTACCTTTGCTTATACGGGAGCTTAATAAAGGCGGTATAAAAAATAGTGATATTAAAATCGTATTAGGTCTGGGAATTCACCGGGGGCACACAGAAGATGAAAAAAAGAAACTCGTGGGTGACTTTGTTTATAACGAAGTTAAAGTCATTGATTCAGATATAGAAAAGTCAAGATTGATAGGTCATACTTCGAGAGGCACACCGGTTGAAACCTTTGAAGAAATTTTAGATAACGATATATTGATTATAACCGGAAATATAGAGTATCACTATTTTGCGGGTTACAGCGGGGGAGCAAAGGCAGTTTTGCCAGGGGTTTGTACAAGAAATTCGATTCAATCCAATCATTCACTGATGCTGGAGGAAGGAGCTTCCGCGGGTAATTTTTTTGATAATCCCGTAAGGCAGGATATAGAAGAAGCCGGGAAGATGGCTAGCATTGATTTTGTTTTTAATGTAATTCTTGATGACAATAAGAAAATAATCGCAGCTGTAGCCGGAAAGAATAATGAAGCTTATATAGAAGGAGTAAAAAAATATGATTCTATATATAAAAAGGAAGTAAATAAGGCTGCAGATATAGTCATAACTTCTCAGGGGGGCTATCCAAAAGATTTAAATCTTTATCAATCACAGAAAGCTCTTGAAAACGTTAAGGAGATAGTGGCAGAGAACGGTACTATTATTCTTGCTGCTTCCTGCTGCGAAGGATACGGCGATGATATATTCCGGAAATGGATGGCGGATTGCGGAGATTTTAAATGTTTGAGCGAGAGGATTAAAAAAAAGTTTGTACTTGGCGGTCATAAAGCGGTTGCCATAGCCAGACTACTCGAAAGGGCAGAGGTCCTGCTTTACTCGGATTTCGATAATAGAGAAACTGCAAAGATGGGCTTTAAGAAGGTAGAGGATATACAGGGTTATATCGACAACAGGATTTCAAAAAATAAAAAAATAAAGATAACCGTAGTACCTTCCGGAAGATATGCGAGATTAAAAAAACAATAAAATTTTATAAATTATAAGTAAAAGCTTTTGGAGGATAAATTGGAAAATTTCTATAAGCCGGATAAAAATGAAATAAAAAAATTTGAAGATATTGCGCAGGAAATAAGATGCAGCGTTTTGACTATGGTCAAAGAGGCCGGAGTTGGTCATATAGGGGGTTCTCTTTCCATAACAGACATTCTGGTAGCGCTATATTTTAAAGTATTAAATATAGATCCCGGAAATCCGGAATGGCCGGACAGGGATAGATTGGTCATATCAAAAGGCCATAGTGCGGCCGCTATATATTCGATACTGGCAGAAAGAGGTTTTTTCGATAAAGAGGAATTAAAAAGCTTTGGGTTGATTAATAGTAATCTTCAGGTTCATCCTGATAAGAATAAAGTATCCGGGATAGAAGCGTCAACCGGGGCTCTTGGACAGGGCTTATCTATTGGTTTGGGAATGGCTCTCGCTGCAAGGCTTAATAAAAAGACATACTATACCTTTGTAATATTAGGCGACGGCGAAATACAGGAGGGACAGATATGGGAAGCAGCAATGTTTGCTTCTCATCATAAGATAGATAACCTTACTGCCATCCTGGATTATAATAATGTTCAGTTAATGGGCAAAGTATCGGAAATAATGGAAGTTGCTCCGGTTGCAGAGAAATGGTCAGCTTTCGGATGGGAAGTATCGGAAATCGATGGCCATGATTTTACACAGATCACGGAAAGCCTTTACAGGGCAAAAAAAGTAAAAGGAAAACCAACCCTTATAATTGCAAACACGATTAAAGGTAAAGGTGTTTCATTTATGCAGAATACCTGTAAGTGGCACGGGAGTGTTCCTACCCGGGAAGAATATATAAAAGCAATAGCTGAAGTAAGAAAATAGTTTTAATTTTTTTAAGGAGGTAATCCATTAATGGTAGCAATGAGAGAAGCTTTTGGGAAGTCACTGGTAGAATTAGGGAAAAGAAATAAAGACGTGGTGGTTCTGGATGCGGATCTGGCCAGTTCAACAAAAACCAGCTATTTTGCGCAGGAATTTCCGGACAGGTTTTTTCAATGCGGAATCGCCGAACAAAATATGATGGGGGTTGCAGCAGGGCTGGCGAGTTGCGGTAAAATACCTTTCGTTACTTCGTTTGCTGTTTTTGTTACTAAAAGGACAGCGGATCAAGTCGCAATTTCAGTGGCATATCCAGGATTGAATGTAAAGATCGTGGGAGCCTATACGGGAATTTTAAATGGAAGAACAGGTGCGACTCATATGGCAGGAGAAGATATTGCTCTGATGAGATCGATACCGGGCATTGTAGTTATCGATCCTGCGGATGCCAATGAATTGAGTCAGGTTGTCGAGGCAGTTGCCAGGTATTGCGGACCTGTTTATATAAGAGAAACAAGAGATGAATGGCCGGATCTTTTTGATAAAGATTATAATTTTAAGATTGGCAAGGCCGCCACAATAAAAGATGGAAAAGATGCTGCAATAATTTCCTGCGGAGTAATGACCTCACAGGCACTGGCAGCGGCCAACGATCTTGAAAAGGACGGAATAAGCGCAAGGGTCGTAAATATGTCCACTATAAAACCGGTAGACAGGGAAGCGATAATAAAGAGTGCTATCGATACAGGGGCAATAGTAACCTGCGAGAACCATAATATTTATGGTGGTCTCGGGAGTGCAGTTGCAGAGGTTCTGGTTGAAGAAGCTCCTGTGCCTATGCTAAGAATTGGCATTAAAGATGTATTCAATGAGTGCGGAACCAATTCTGAACTTTTAGAGAAATTCGAAATGGATCCTGCAAGTATAGTAAAGACGGTAAAAAGAGTACTGGGAAAAAAGAAGGAAAAGAAGTTTTAAAAATAAAAAATGTGCTATGATGTTTTTTTAGTGATGTAAGGGAGGGTGATTAAAAATAGTCAATATTAAAGATATCGCTCAAAAGGCCGGTGTTTCTGTGGCTACGGTTTCTCACGTGATTAACGACACCCGTTTTGTTAGTGATGAGTTAATAGAACGTGTAGAAAAAGTAATGGAAGATATGGACTATCAACCGAACTTACTTGCCGGAAGCTTAAGAAAGAAAAAAACAGGTACCATTGGTCTGATTATTCCTGATAGTTCCAATACTCTTTTTGCTAAAATATCAAAGAAAATCGAAGATGTGTTTTTTTTGCAAAACTATAATGTTATTGTTTGTAATTCTGCTTATGATATTAAAAGAGAACTTGAATATTTGAGAACTTTGAGAGCTAAAATGGTAGATGGAATTTTAATAGTTCCTGTGACTCTTGAAAGTGACCATCTGAAAAAATTTAAAAGATTCGGTATACCAATCGTAATTCTGGATAGAAGTATACCGGGTATTAATATAGATACTATAATAGTCGATAATTTTAACAGCGGATATAATGCTGCAAAATATCTCATAAGCCTTGGCCATGAAATAATTGGTTATATAGACAGAATATATGATCATTCACATAGTCTGGAAAGAAAAAATGGATTTATCAAAGCAATGCAGGAAAACGGACTTTTACTTGATAAAAAGAACATCGTCCGCGGCGGTTTTACATTTGAAGATGGAGCCAGAGCTGCAAAAGAACTTATCGGGAGGAACTCAGGGATAACTGCAATTTTTTCTTTTAATGATATCAACGCACTTGGTGCAATGAGGGGCCTGGCTGATTTAGGTTTGAAAATACCGGAAGACATTTCAGTTATGGGTAATGATGATATGCCATTTAGTTCCGTTTACGTGCCCAGTCTGACTACAATTCACTATCCTACGGAAGAGATAGCCGGGAAAGCAAGCAGTCTGCTTTTAAAAAAAATATCTGATTCAAATATTAAAAGGCCCAAAAAGATAACTATCCCAACGGAATTAATAATAAGAGAATCGACAGCTGCTATAAATAAAACTGCAGTTTAACTTTTACTCTTAAGATAAAGCCTTTATAATTTCTTCTGCAAACTTTTTTATATTTTCAGTATTAATCTTCGATATGGGTTCTGTAGTTTCTGATGCCTTTTGTCCCATACTTCTTATAATCGAATTCATCTTATCCCATAGCATTTCATAACCAAAGTAACCTTTAGCCACTGCTTTATCAAGGAGTTCCTCGGGAAAACCTTTTTTTATTTCTTTTTCCCAGTCCTCATCCCCACCGCACATAAAGATACCTGTTTTCTTGGTTAGGAGAGTTCTTAAATGCCTTCTTATAAACTTTACTACAACAGCATTCATTTTAAACATAAAAAAAGATCCTCCCACCACTACCAGATCGAAATCTTCCGGTTTTACTCTTTTGTTCTTTTTAAGATCTGCCAGTTCAATTTCGAGATTCTTTTCTCTTAATATTTCTGCAAGCATATTAACACATTTTTCTGTGGTGCCGAATCTTGTGGCATAAGCAATCAATATCTTCATTTTAAATAACCCCTCTTTCTTAAAATATAAGGATAATTTTAAAACAAAATCTTTAATAATCAATATAAATATATCAGTATAAAAACTTTACTGACTGAGTATTACACTCATGACTATTTATAATAGATAAATAATCGGGGAGATGCTATATATACAGCAAAATCTTTTATATTGAAAAATGTCCGATGGATTGCGATAATTCTATAAATGATTCAAGGAATTGAGTATTGCAGACTAATCAATTGGTACATAAATCTCTGTCAATATTTCTTCCGGTCCCACTTCTCTTGGATCGTTTAAATAAGATTCTCTTATTGGTCCAATAATCTTCTTATTGTTTTTCTTTATCCACTCAAAGAGTTCATTATAAGTTGCTTCACAAGCCTCATAGGGACCTTTATGGATTGCTTTTGCCATTTTCCCACCAGGCAGGGTATAGCAGTGCATCTCATCGTTTTCTTCTATTCTGTTTTTAATTGGAGCAACAACTTCAATATCTGCATTACCGGTCTTATTTGCTTCTTCCGCCTCTTCTGCAGATTCGCGGCAGATAAAAGAGGGCATTCCCGAGAATTCAGCACCTTTCTTTGAGGCATATTCGTAAAGTTTTGGTAACAATTCTGCTATGTCTTTATAATATCCCTTTTTCCTGATGCCGATTACCAGTTGTGGTTTTAGATTAATGATTTCTATTTCTCCCATGTCATTCCTTTCTGTAGAATTTGCATAATGGTAACTACTATGTTATATCGAACAAATGTTCGTGTCAATAAAATATAAATTTTTTAGATTCTTTAACTTGTAATTCATTTAAATTTAGCTTCAATGCTTATCTAAACATTGAAGCACAGATCGAATGGAGTTATTGATAGTATGCTGAGATGGGAATATTTTAGCATGATTGAAATAACGATTTTTTTATTCTTTATGCTTATTGCTACATATAAATTTATGGATGACTGGAGATTCTTATTTTCAGGAATATTTATAACACTTTTTTTAATCTGCTGTATAATAACCGGTATCTTTTCCATTAAAAATTTAAACAATATTCAATTGTTTTCGCAAAGTATAGTGGATATTAAACAAAGGATACTTATGCATAAAAAACTGGTTAATCGATCCATTAGAGTATTAATGTTTTTAATTCCTCCGGTGATTATCACTTTTATTCCACTGGGAATAAAATTTGTTAGAAATATCAATCTTTACGATTATCCACTTTTTTTTCTTATCTTATCTCTTGTCGTAATAGTATTCTCATACATCATTGCCTTTATTTCACATCTGACTATTTATTCAAGAAAATACAGAACTATCGAAAGCAGCTTGAAGGAATTGGAAAAATTTAAGGAAAAATGATTTAATCTAATTCATTCAAAAAACGTCTATAGCTTACAATAAATGGAAATAAATTAAGGAGACTTCAAATAGAAGATATGAAAAATAAAGTTTATACCTCAACCCTTGTAATTTTCTGGATAATAGCTACAGCATTTATTCCGATAATTGTTGTAATAAGCCTGCAAAGCCTGCAAGGTCAGGCTTTCAATGAATCGCTGTGGAATTTTATTGCTCTTCCTTTGATATTTATAATATTTATCCTCGGAATAATACTTATCGTATTGGCTGCAAAAGCTCATATTAAAAGAATATCAAAAGCGTTATTTATTCTTGCAGGGTCTTCAGCCGTGATTATGGCTTTAAGCGCTATACAACCTGTACCTGGAGAAGGCTACTATCAAGGTAGGATAGGCGCGGCAGCTGAATGGCTTTTCTTTATACTTGCACAATATTTATGCCCTGTATTATTACTTGCCAGTGCAATCGGTATTATTGTTTTAATTGGAAAGAAAAGAATTTAATAAAAATATTTTTAATAAGATTCCTTTACAGATACCATGGAGTGTCATTGCAGCTGTCAGCATCATGAATATTTTAAAAACTGAAAAATTAATATTAAGAGCATTTTCGTGTGATGACTGGAAGGATTTATATGAATATCTTTCTCAAGAATCTGTGGTTAAGTATGAACCATATGACATCTACACTAAAGACGCCTGCAAACAAGAGGCTGAAAAACGTTCAAAGCAAGATTTTTTTTGGGCTGTTTGCTTGAAAGGGAGTAATAAATTAATAGGCAATGTATATTTCAAGCAGCAAGAACCCAAAGAATTTCTTACATGGGAAATAGGCTATGTCTTCAATCCTTTGTATTATGGGAAAGGCTATGCTACAGAAAGCTGCAGAGAACTTTTAAGATATGGATTTCAACAATTAAAGGCACGCAGAATAGTTGCAATGTGTAATCCTAAAAACGTACCCTCCTGGAAATTATTGGAACGGTTAAATATGAGAAGAGAAGGACATTTAAAAAAGAATATTTTCTTCAAGTCTGACAAAAACGGAAACCCTATCTGGAATAACACATATGAGTACGCAATATTAGCAGATGAATGGTTCAATTCTGTTGAATAGCAAATATATTATCACCTACAAGTTTTAATTAATTTATTTTCAATCCCGTCAAAC
>Ga0265297_10006336_pt1 | contig 17293 bp, 14 predicted proteins | sample Munlanlwell13791_FD_192502 | JGI IMG/M metagenome (GOLD analysis project Ga0265297, IMG submission 192502) | Leachate microbial communities from a municipal landfill in Southern Ontario, Canada - Leachate well 137-91 | ecosystem: Engineered > Solid waste > Landfill > Unclassified | place...
GGGCCTAATTCATCTTAAGGTCTATATAAAAGGCAAGAAAGCCCATGGGGCCTATCCATGGTTAGGAGTTAATGCGATAGACATCGCAGCTAAAATAATTGTAGAGCTGAAGAAGCAGGAAATTAAATATAAGAAGAATAGATATTTACATCAACCCACAATTAACATAGGCACTGTAAACGGCGGAGATAAAGTAAATGTAGTCAGTGATTGGTGCGAGATTGGGATGGATTTCAGGTTTCTCCCGGGGATGTCGGAGAAAAAGATTTTAGATTATTTAAGAACAACTATCTCTAAATATACTAGTAATTTTAGAATTGAGATTCAGGGAATCCAGGCTCCTTACAGCATTAATCCCGGGCATCCTTTGGTTAAAGGGCTAGCCTGCGCAATGAAAAATTTAAAGATTAACCCGCGTATCAGCGGTTCAGAGGGGGCAACAGTAATAACTTTTTTCAAGTTGAAGAATATTCCGGCTGTGGCTACAGGTTTTGGTACAGAAGGTTGCGCACATGTAGCAGATGAATATGCACGCTTAAGTAACCTATATAAAGGCGCCCGGGTTTTGGTATCTTTTTTAAGGAATTATAAATTTAACTGATGATTAAAATATAAGGAGACAGCAGAATGCTAAAAATATCCAAGAAACCACGGCTCAAGAAGCCATATCTTATTGTTGCCTGGCCAGGGATGGGCGAAGTGGCGTTTAAAGCTGCCTCGTATCTAATCGAGGAGTTAAAGGCCCAGGAGTTTGCACAGATCCAGCCGGAGGAATTCTTTTATTTAACCGGCAGTGTAGTCCAGTCTGGAATATTAGAAACTCCTCTTTTGCCCCAGGGAAAATTTTATTACTGGAAAAATCCTGCTTCAAAACGCCCGGGATCAGGAAAAAATGACCTGGTTATTTTCTTGAGCAATGCCCAGCCGGACTTGGCTAAGGCGGATAGTTATGCAAAGGTAATTATTGATTTAGCTAAGAGTTTAGGCGTAGAGATGATCGTAAGTTTTGCTTCTATGCCCCAGGCAACCGATCATACACAGGATTCACGGCTTTGGTTTGTAGCAACAGATCGGGAGACAAAAGAAAGTCTGAGTAAACATAATTTTGGCGTTTTAGAAGACGGTCAGATTAGCGGAATGAATGGTTTGTTTTTGGGTATGGCTAAAAAGGCCGGTCTAAAGGGATTTTGCCTACTTGGAGATATACCTCTTTATACTATTCAGATTGAAAATCCTAAAGCTTCAGCCGCAGTGCTTCTTGGTTTAGGGAAAATATTAAATATGCAGATAAATGTGCAGCCGCTGAAAGAACAGGCTCAGGCGATGGAAAATGAAATCAATAAGTTGTTGGATTATTTGAAGCTTGGCAATTCTGGCCAGTCTTTGCCTATCGGCGAAGAAGAGGTTGAGTTGATCAAGAAAACTTTAAGCCAACTTACTAAATTGCCGGTTTCAGTGAAAGAAAAAATAGAAAAGCTTTTTGAGGAAAGCCGCCTCGATATTTCTAAAGCCAGCGAGCTAAAGGTGGAACTGGATAAGTGGAATGTTTATAAAGAGCACGAGGACCGGTTCCTGGATTTATTCAAAAAGAACACAGATAAAGGTAATTAGCAAATGCCCGAGGCAGGAATAAAAGTTATTCTTTTCGACTTGGGCAATGTCTTGGTGGATCTGGACTTTAGGCCGGCAACAGAAAGAATCTCGGCCTTTTGCGGTAAAAACCCCGATGAAATTCTTAAGGTGTTCTTTGATTCAGAGATAACTAATTCTTTTGAAAAAGGAGGGCTTTCATCTGGAGAGTTTTATAAACAGGCAAAAGAGATGTTGGGTCTAAGGCTAGGATATGAGTCTTTTGTTTCCATCTGGAATGAAGTCTTCTTTTTTAGTCAAAAAAACCGAGCCGTCTATCACATTGCCAATCGTCTTAAGAAAAAATACCGTATCGGCCTGCTTTCTAATACCAATATTCTACATTATAGGTATATTAAAAATAACTTCCCGATTTTCAATCTTTTCGAAAGGTTATTTTTATCCTTTGAAGTTGGCGCGGCTAAACCGGATAAGATAATTTACCAGAAGGCGATTAAGGAATTAGGGGTTTTGCCGGAAAATATATTTTATATCGATGACCGCCCCGAACTGGTAAACAGTGCTGCTTGCCTTGGAATAAATAGCTTCATTTTTACTAATATCGAGCAATTAATTAAAGATTTATCCAGTATGAATGTTATCCTGGCAGATTGTCAAGAATCTTACCCGCCAGAAGCTTTTTTGCTATAATTTTTATTAATATGCATGCCAGTTTTTATTACAAGGTTTAAGGTTGTTAATTAGTAAGATGAACTCCATAACTCCTTAATAAACTTGCGGTTTTATTCCAAAAGTAATATAATAATCAAATGGGTTCCTGCCGGAAAATCAATCTGCTTTATGTAATTACAAAGTTGGAGCTAGGAGGGGCCCAAAAGCAGCTTTTAAGTCTTGTCCGCCAGCTAGATAAGGAAAGATTTAATCCGTATATTATCACTGCTTATGATGGTTTATTGATTGAGGCGGCAAAAAATATCCCCGGATTGAGATTAATACGCTGCAAGTTTCTTGAGCGAGAAATCCGTCCTGCCAAAGACATATTGGCATTATTTTTTATATATCGTTTTATAAGAAATAACAGCATAGATATAGTCCATACGCATAGTTCTAAGGCCGGCATTTTAGGGAGATTAGCGGCCAAGGCATCCGGGGTAAAGACAATTATCCACACTGTCCATGGATGGAGTTTCCATGGTTATCAATCATGCCTGGCCTATTATTTTTATCTATTTCTGGAGAATATCTGTGCATGTTTCTCTAGCGCGATAATCGTTGTTTCTCAGTGGGATAAAAAACGTGCTGCTCAGCAGTTAATTTGCAGGCAGGATAAATGCGAGTTAATAAGATATGCCATAGATTATAAGGAGTTTAAAAATAACACAGAGGCGGCTTATCGGGTAAGAAAAGAGTTTGCTTTATCTGGAGAAGATTTAATTATTGGCATGGTCGCTTGTTTTAAGCCTCAGAAAGCCCCTTTGGATTTTATAAGGTTGGCCAATGCCGTTAAAGGAAGGTTTCCTAATACTAAATTCATTTTAGTCGGTGATGGAGTCATGCGTAAAGAGATTTGTACGCTGATAAGCAAGCTTAATCTAAAAGAGCAAGTTATTTTAACAGGCTGGCGCAATGACGTTGCTTCAATCCTATCTTGTTTGGATATTTTTGTTTTGACTTCGTTATGGGAGGGATTGCCGATTGCTGTTTTGGAGGCCATGGCTATGGGGGTGCCGGTAGTAGCTACTGATACCGGAGGGGTTAGTGAAGTTGTCTTGCAGGGGAAAACAGGGTATTTAGCCAAGCCCCACGATATAAATACTTTGCAGAAAAGATTAGAAGAGTTATTAATGAAGCCTTATCTGAGAAAAAAGTTTGCTCAATTTTCCAGTTCAACATTGGAATCTAGAGAGTATTCGTTAGATACTATGCTCAGAAATACCACTCAACTTTATTTGGAGCTGTTCTTTAAGGGAAAAAATGCTTAAATACCTGATTGTCTTATCCGGTGCTTTGATATCCAGCATGCTGTGCATATTTTTACTGGCAAAGGTTTCTTTAAAATATAGAATACTGCAAACAAAAGGTATTTCTTCGGTTGGGGGGATAGGGATAGGGGTTGCTTTTGTGTTTTCTTCTTGTTTAGGCGTGTATGTGTTTGGTGCTGCGGGGGCTAAAATACTTGCAGTACTAGGAGTATCGCTTTTGATGTTATTCTTTGGCATATTGGATGATTTAAAGGAATTGTCTATCCTGCAAAAATTCTTAGTTCAGTCTCTATGCGCAGTTTTGCTGATCTCCTTTGGAATAATGACTGATATTATGTATTTGGGTTTTTGGGGCAATGCCGTAGTTACATTTTTCTGGATTTTAGGGATTACCAATGCTTTTAACCTGCTGGATATTATGGACGGCTTAGCTGCTGGCACCGCTTTCATTGTAAGCAGTTCCTTATTAGCTATAGCTTTTCTTAATCCGGATTTAAATATGCAGATCCTCTCTCTTATTTTATGTGCGGTAACTTTTGGGTTCCTGGTTTTTAACTTACCTCCGGCAAGTGTATATCTAGGAAATTCCGGAAGCCACTTTTTAGGGTTTATGATTTGCGCCATTACCTTGGTTTTGCGTTATGCCTCCAAAGATAACGCCCTTGCCTTATTAAGCCCGATAGTAATCTTATGGCTCCCCATCATAGACACGCTGCTACTTATTATTTTTAGGGTAATAAAAAGAAAGATGCCTTTTAAAAAAAGCAATGATCATATCGCATTTAGGATAAGGCTTTCCGCTGCCAGCCCCATAAAGACTATTTTGCTCATGTTTTTGTTTTGTTTCCTTTTCTCCCTGGCGGGAGTGGTTTTAATAAAAGTGAGCAATTTTTGGGCAACTGGTATTGTTATAGCCATGTTCTTCTTCAGTATTATTTTATTTTGGAAGCTGATTAAAATAGATACAGATGAGCAATAAGAAAATCGTTATTTTAGGGGCAGGGCTTGCGGGATTAAGCGCAGCCTGGCATCTTCAGAAGAAGAAAATAGAATGCTCTGTGTTTGAAAAAGAGCCTGCCGTAGGTGGACTGTGCCGCTCTAAAAAGATCAAAGGTTTTATTTTTGATTGTGACGGCCATCTCCTGCATTTCAGAAATAAATATACCCTGCAGTTGGTAAGGATGTTGTTAAAGGGTAATTTGGCCTCCCATAAAAGGAGTGCCTGGGTTAATAGCTTTGGCATATTCAGCCGGTATCCTTTTCAGGCGAATCTTTGCGCATTGCCCAGGCCAATAGCCAAAGAATGCCTATTTGAATTCTTAAAGGCCAGCCAGACTTATCAAGATAATACCCCGGATAATTTATTAAAATGGATAAATATTACATTTGGCAAAGGTATAGCCAGGCATTTTATGATACCTTACAATGAGAAATTCTGGACAGTCCCTTTAGATAAAATGATTTCTGCTTGGACGGATAATTTTATACCTGTGCCCAGGCCTTCTGAAGTTATTGAGGGGTTTTTTGCGGAAAACAAACATCACTTTGGTTACAATGCTACTTTTTGGTATCCCCGGCAGGCAGGCATAGGACAGCTTCCCCTGGCATTTGAGCAGCAGCTTTGCAATGTACACAAAGGGTTTGGAATTAGCGCAATTGATATTCAGAAAAAGGAATTAAATGTCGCGGGTAAGGAAAAAATTAAGTTTGATACTTTGATTTCAACAATACCATTGCCTGAACTGGCAAAAATAATCCGGCCTCTACCCGGGAATATTATGGATATGTTTAAGAAATTACGCTGGAATTCGATATTTAATCTTAATCTTGGGGTAGAAGGGGGCTGCCAAGAAGGCAGGCATTGGATATATTTTCCGCATAAGGATACTGTTTTCTTCAGGGTTGGTTTTTTCCACAGTTTTTCTAATAATACCGTTCCTCGTGGAAAGAGTGCCATATATACCGAGGTCGCATATTCTAAAAACAGGCCGGTTAATAAAAATAAAATTATTCCGAAAATAATTAACGGCCTTAAGACCCGTGGAATCCTGGGCAAGAAGAACAGGGTGTCCGTTTTAGATATAAATGATATAAAATACGGTTATCCTATTTACGACAAATATTATCTCCAGGCTACGGCGGCAATAGGAGAGTTTTTATCGCACAATAATATAATTGCTTGTGGCCGCTATGGAAGCTGGAAATATATGTCCATGGAAGAGGCGATACTTGATGGCAGGCGGGTAGCAGATAAAATTATAAGATGAAAAAAATAATTGAATATTTGTTGCTTCTGGTAGTTTTAGTTATCTTTTTATATCTGGCCCGGGGAAAACTTGAGGCTTTTTTTTATAATCAGGGCAATGATTATTCAGGGAGAGCTCTATACAAAGAAGCAATAGAATCCTATGGGAATGCCCTTAAAATAAATCCGCAATCCTGGTTGGCTCATATGGGATTAGCGGAGGCATATAGAGATATCCAGGATTATGATAAAGCGGCGGATGAATACAATAAAGTCTTAAGCATAGACCCTCTCTGTGTAAAAGCTTATAAATCCTTGGCAGAAATGTATTCTCAAAAAGGCAACCATGCTGAAGCCTTGAGTGTCATTAGCCGGGCACGGAATAATACCCCGAATAATCCAGATGTCATCCAATCTTCGCAGGAATGCTGTTATGCCTTTGTAGTCTCTACCCTGAACAAGAGCACGGAGTTGCTTTTGGCGGACAAGAGCACAGAAGCAATATCTCTTTTAAAAGAGGCGCTTAAATCATGTCCTGATTTTGCCGTAGCCCAGTATACCCTGGGTTATTATTACTTTTGCGTTAAAGATTATGATAATGCCGAAGCCAGCCTGAAAAAAACCCTCTTAATAGACCCGCAGTTTCATTATGCGCATAAATTACTCAGTCAGGTGTATTTTAAAAAAGGAGACTTTAAAAAAGAATTATCTTTTGCCAAGGATGCACTCGCCTTAAATAATAATGACGCCGCTATCTATAATGATTTGGGCCTGGCGTTAATGCACCTGGAGCGATATGCAGAAGCAATTGCTTATTTAAAAAAAGCAGTAAGCCTGGAGCCGGATAACGCGGATTATATTTATAGCTTAGGCAGCCTCTATCGCGATAATAAGATGTTTAATCAAGCAATCTCGGAATACAGCAAGCTGATCGTATTAAAGAATGACTATCCTAACTTGCATAATGATTTGGCAGATATTTATTATGCTTTAGATAATCGTGCCCAGGCTGTCTTAGAGTATCAGAAAGAAGCACGTTATTGCCAGCAGGAACTTAGAAATAATCCTGATAATCCAGTTTTGCTTAATAATTATGCCCACGCTTTAAATGGGATTGGCGAATCTGAAAAAGCCAGGGAGATTATAAATGGCGTGATAGATTCCTACCCCCGTTATCGGCAGGCTTATCTAACCTTGTCTAAAATAAATGAAAAAATGCAAAATACGGATTTAGCTTTAAAGGCATTGGAAAAAGCAAAGCAACTTTCTACGGGTGAAGACTTTATAGATAATGAAATATCCAGGCTAGATAAACAATCTTTGCCTAAAGTAAAAACGTACTCGGAGCAGAAAGACGTGATTTATTTGAAGAATGGACGGCACTTACAGGCAAAGATAATAAAAGAATATCCAGATAAAGTAGTCCTGGAGGTGTGGCTGGGTTCTTCCCGGGGGGAGGTAATTTTCTATCGGGATGCAATTGAGCGCATAGAAAAGAACCATGGAGAACAATACTGATATATTGGTTAGTATCATCATTGTAACCGTCGGCTCAAAGGATTATTTAAGCCGATGCCTTGAGTCTGTAAAGGCGCAGAATTATCCCAACCTGGAAGTTATTGTTATTGATAATTCGCTTAGATCAAACTTTTCTGCTAAGATTAAAGAGGTATTCCCTTCCGCAAGATTATACTCAAGCCCGCAGAATCTATGCTATGGTATATCGTTAAACAAAGGAATAAAATTAAGCCATGGCGAATTCGTCCTTTGTCTTAATGACGACGTAGTTTTAGGGCAGAATTTCATTTACCAGGCGCTTAATGGTTTTTTGATAAGCGATAACGTGGGGATGGTTGGAGGTAAGATCTTGCGCATGGATGGCGCGACTTTGGATAGTACCGGGTTATTTTTAAGCCTTTGGTATTCAGCCAAAGAAAGAGGGTATGGCCGGAAAGATACAGGTAAATTTGAAAAGTCCGGCTTCATCTTTGGAGTAAGCGGCGCGGTAGCTTTTTATCGCAGGAAAATGCTGGAAGATATCAGACAGGGGCAGGATTATTTTGATCATGATTTTCGCATGTTTTATGAAGATCTGGATATTTCTTGGAGGGCTAATAATTGCGGATGGAAGGCTTATTATATCCCCGCGGCAAAGGCGTTTCATGCACGCGGAGGGTCATTCCGCCCTGATTGCGGGTTAGGCGCACCCATTGCGCGTAGATATCTGAATGATGAATTGCACGGCGATTTGATTAAAAACCGCTATTTTACCATATTTAAAAATGCAAATCTTTTGAATCTTCTTATACACTTTATCCCAATGATATTGTATGATTTTTTCGCCTGGGGATATGTCTTATTTTTCCGGCCTAAGGTAGCAAAGATATTTTTACGTAAATTAAGGTGCTTTTCTAAGATTTAGGCTTGGAAAGCAGGCCTAGGATTGCCCACCAAATTAAACTTACCTCTGGGAGGAAGAAGCTAAAATCCCATAAATTGTGGAAGATAAATGCTGCCAGGCAAGTAGCAAGAATAAGGGTTTCTTTATCGCCAGCAAGGTTTTTAAGTTTGCCAACGCTGTTTACCAGGATCGCATAAATTAGCCAAAATAACGACACTATCCCGATTAAACCAGTCTCCGCCCATAATTGCAGGAAGGAGTTATGCGCGTAACGTGAATAGGCCAGATTAAAATTACCCATCCCCACCCCGAGGAACGGGTGCATTTTGATTATTCCAATGGTGTCTTGCCAGTAGTTAATACGCATAAATACAGAGAATAGCGGGCTAAGGTGTTCCTTCCCGGATGAAATCCTCATAAAGAATATTAGAGGGATAAATAGAACTAGAAATCCTAGCATAAAAATTCCCCTTATTTTTTTAAAATCATTTTTTAACAATACATAGACCATAGCAGTTAGAAACAAGCTGATGAAAGCACCCAGGGATTGAGTAAGGAATAAAGCGCATAGTAGGGGGATAAAAAGCCAAGCTCTTCTTTTATATAAGAGTATGAGCGGGGCGACCATGACCAGATAACCCGCAAGTGTTCCCGGAGTAACAAAAGGAAAAAAGACCCTTTTTTGCCGCAGGTAATCTAAGATAAAAGGAGCGGTTATGTTTTGTGTATTTATGAAATTACGTAAATGCGAGAAACCAATAAAATACTGATATATTGCCAGTATGCTGATAACCATGCAGCAGGTTAATATCCCTGCGATGTAGCGTTTCCTGAATTTTTCTGTTAAGCTTGGCAGGGTCAGGATAAGCAATATCCCGCTCAAGTATTTATATGATTCTGCGGCATTTTTAATCTTATTTACTGAAAAATAAGAGGATAAGGATATGGCAAGAACGAAAACAATAATCGGCAGGGACAGCTTTTTTAGCCTTTCAAGTGAGACGCTGCTTCTTATAAGCCAGAATAAAAGTATGGCTATGAGCGCAAGAGAATATACTGAATTCTCCCAGGGGTAAGCCAGGGAGGAGATAAACGGCCGGATAAATATCAGGACTAAAACTAGATACTGCATTATGAGTAATTCTATTTTAAAATAATAAACAAGTCAAACAAATAATTAAACATTAGTAGCTTAAAAGCTGTTTTAGGAACAGTCTAAAGGGCCCAGGGCTAGTAGTTGTGAGAAAATGAAAACTAAAATTACAAATATGCTATAAATATTATTTTATCGTCGGGAAACAAGCACAAAAAATACTTGACAATAACAGGATATTATGATAAAAAATAATATAAATATAATGTTTAAATGTTTATTTAGGAGGTTGGATAAACTAAGTTGGGAAAAATTAGATAGATGTCTAAAGGGCTCATTATTGCAAGCGAATCGGGCCCTTATTTTTTTGATAGTCGTATCTTGTGATACGGGATAGGATGAAGTAAATATTATGAAAACCGTAGGTTTAACCTATGACTTGAAAACAGATTATAAGTTTAAAAAAGGAGATCCGCTGGATGCCAATGCGGAGTTTGATCATCCTACTACTATTGATATTATCGGTAAGGCTATTGCGGCAAACGGCTTTAAGGTGAAAAAAATAGGTAATGCCACTAACCTGCTGGAGAAAATGGATAATCTGGGAGTGGATATTGTTTTTAATATTTCCGAAGGGCTTACCGGCAGGAACCGTGAATCTCAGGTTCCTGTTTTACTTGAAATGGCGCAAATCCCCTTCGTGGGGGCAGATGCTTTAACCTTGGGGCTTACACTGGATAAAGTTATGGCTAAGAAGATTTTTATCGCAGAAGGAATACCTACTCCAAATTTTTTTGAAGTTAACTCTGCGGATGCCTTGGTTGATCATGCCCGCTGTAAGTTCCCGTTAATTGTAAAGCCGCGTTTTGAAGGTTCATCAAAAGGATTGAGTGAAAGTTCTCGCGTAGAAAATATGGAAGAACTTAAAAAACAGGTTGATTTTATTACTAAGACATATAAGCAGCCGGCTTTGGTTGAAGAATTTATCTCTGGGCAGGAATTCACCGTTGCTATTGTTGGCAATGAAAATCCTGAAATTATGCCTGTAGTTCAGATTAAAATAGACGGAAAATTAAAATTAAACGATAAGTTCTATACATTTGCGCGGATTACTTCCGACAGGTTGGAGTATATATGTCCGGCTAAAATTAATCATGAACTAAAAAAGAAATTAAATGATTTAGCTTTACGGGTTTATAACGGTGTAGAATGCCGGGATTTTGGCAGGGTGGATTTCAGGGTTGATAATAACGGTAACCCTTATGTTTTAGAGATTAACCCATTGCCTTCTCTGTCTACCGAGGATGTTTTTATGCTTGTTGCCCAGAATATCGGCATCACCTATGAACAGATGGTCGGTAAGATTTTAAATAGCGCCATTATCCGCAATGGTTTAAATTAAATGAAAGTTGCCTTGACCTATAACCTGAAAAAAAAGGATCCTTTGAAACCGGTTGATTATTTTTCTGAATATGACTCCGAAGAGACAATTAATTCTGTGATCAGCGCGCTTAAGAATAAGGGGCATTCTGTTGAGGGGATTGATGTTGAGTATCCGGCGCTGTTTTCCTATTTTAAGAAAAATAGCGTGGACATGGTTTTTAATATAGCTGAAGGCAAGCATGGGCGTTTCCGCGAATCCGAGGTTCCTGCAGTGCTCGATTATTTAAATATACCTTATACTGGATCCAATACATTTTCGTTAGCGTTGGCCTTAAATAAAGCTTTAACTAAAAAGATATTAAAGGCAGAGGGGATCCCTACTCCTAATTTTCAGCTTTTTGTAAAAGGTGATGAAGAATTGTCCGCAGACCTGGTTTTTCCGCTAATCGTCAAGCCTAATTGCGAAGGATCGGCCAAGGGTATAAATAAGACAAATGTGGTCAATGGCAAAGACGATCTTTTTAAAAAAGTCAAAGAGTGTATAAATATATACCGGCAAGAGGCCCTGGTTGAGGAATTTATTGAAGGCAAAGAATTGACGGTGGGAATTTTGGAGAATGGAAAAACACGCGTACTGCCTATCCTGGAGATTGACTTTTCTAATTGCAAAGAAAGCGGAGAATATTTTTATTCCTGGAAAATGAAAGAATTTCAGGGCAATACTGAACTAGGATTAGTCCCTGAATTTCATTGCCCTGCGCGCTTGGATAAAGATGTTGAGGAGAAGGTCAAAGATGTAGCTTTGCGCACGCATCGCGCTGTAGGCTGCTTGGATATTTCGCGCACTGATATCCGTTTGGATAAAACTAATACGCCTTACGTGTTAGAGATTAATCCCTTGCCGGGGTTAGATCCCAAGGAATCTAACTTTCCGATAATGGCTTATGCTGCAGGGATGGCATATGATGATCTTATTGAGGCAATACTCATAAGCGCCTCAGAAAGGAAAAGGCTAAATTGAGCAATCCTTCAAGTTTAGAAAGCCAAAAAGTACAGATTGAGACACCGGTTATTCCGCGGCCGCCAAAGCGTTCACGGGATTATCAGCAAATTTCTCTTTATAAAGATGTCAATCCTTTAGATTGGGAAGATTGGCATTGGCAGCTCAAGCACAGGATTTGCACCAAAGAAGAATTAACTCAAATTATAAAGCTTACTCCTCAGGAAGAAAAGGGGATTGATAAGGCCAGAGGGAGATTGGCTATGGCTATTACTCCTTATTGGGCAAGCTTGATAGATGTTGATGATCCGAATTGCCCTATAAGGAGGCAATCTGTGCCGGTTAGCGATGAATTCGCCGTTTCCCCGCATGAGATGGCTGATCCTTGCGCTGAAGACCGGGATTCTCCTGTACCTCATTTGGTGCATCGGTATCCAGACAGGGTTTTATTATTGGCTACAGATCATTGCGCTATGTATTGCCGGCATTGTACCCGAAGACGTTTGGTCGGAGACCATGAAATAAAAGAGCTAAACCCTGAAACTAAATTTGACGCGGCAATAGAATATATAAAAACTAATCGCAAGATAAGAGATGTGTTAATTTCAGGAGGCGATCCGCTTATTTTAGAGGATGAAGTTTTGGAGTCTCTGATTTCAAGAATTCGCGATATATCTCACGTTGAATTATTAAGGATAGGCACGCGTATACCGGTTACTCTTCCACAGCGCATTACGGATAAACTAGTGAATATGCTCAAGAAATATTCATCTATCTGGATGAGTATACATTTTAATCATCCGAAAGAGATTACCAAGCGCTGTAAAAATGCCTGTGATATGCTCTCGGAATCCGGTGTACCTTTAGGCAGCCAGTCAGTACTTCTCAAGGGGATTAATGACCGGCCGTATATTATGAGGCGCCTGGTACATGATCTTTTGCAGATAAGGGTAAGGCCGTATTATATTTACCAGTGCGATCCGGTCAGGGGTACACAGCATTTCCGCACTCCTGTAGCCACCGGGATCAATATTATTGAGAAATTACGCGGTCATACTTCAGGTTATGCCGTTCCGACTTATGTGATTGATGGACCGGGTGGAGGCGGAAAGATTCCTATAGGTCCGAATTATATTCTTTCTCAAGCCAAGGGTAAATATGTGCTGCGTAATTATAAAGGCAAGATTTATACCTACCTGGAATAGTTATTAGGCTAGCTGTACCTGCTTCCTAAAAAGGGGCGCGATATGGATGCTAAGAATAAAAGAAATTTTATCCTCTTAGGGCATGCCCAGTCAGGCAAGACCACGCTCGCCGAAAGCCTGCTTTATTTTACAAAAACTGTTAATCGCAAGGGAAAGGTGGAAGATGGTTCTACGGTAAGCGATTACAGTTTTGATGAGATTGAAAGAAAAAATTCCATAAATTTAAGCTTGCTCTTTTGTGATTATGAAGGTTGTCGTATCCAGGTTATTGATACTCCCGGCTACGCAGATTTCTTTGGTGAGACCATCGCGGGGTTGCGCGCAGTAGACAGTGCAGTTATTGTTATGGATGCTGCAAGCGGCATACAGGTAGGTACGGAGCGTGCTTGGCAGATGGTTGAAGCAGCAGGCCTCCCCTGTTTGATATTCATTAATAAAATTGACAAAGAAGGCGCTGATGCCAATAAGGCGCTGGCAGAGTTAAAATCAAGTTTTTCTAAAAACTGCGTAATTATTGAGTCTTTGGAAGATCCGCTTTTGATGGAAGCCATCGCTGAAAGTGATGATAGTCTTCTGGAGAAATATCTTTCAGTGTTAAGGTTATCGATAGACGAAATTAAGGGCGGGTTGGCCGCAGCAGTCTATAAGCGTAAACTTTTTCCGGTAGTTGTTGGTTCTGCGCTTACGGATAAAGGAATCAAAGATTTGCTGGATGATATATTGCAGTATTTCCCCAGCCCTTTAGACAGGGTTCCTGTAATTGCCATCAACCCCTTAAAAGCAGATGAAATAAAGGAGCTGGTTTTAAAGGAAGAAGCTCCTTTTTCAGCCTTTGTTTTTAAGAATATTTCCGATCCTTACGTAGGGCAGCTTTCGCTGTTGCGTGTTTTTTCCGGAACGCTTGGTTCCAACTCCAGTTTTTATAACGTGAACAAAAAGACTAAAGAAAGGATCGGCCAGATTAATATTTTGCAGGGTAGGGAACAAAGGGGTTTAGATGGGGCTTCCTGTGGGGACCTTATAGCTATCCCCAAACTTAAAGAAACCGGCGTTTCTGATTCCTTGGCTCAAGAGAAGGAACAATTTTTGTTCGAACGTTTATCTTTTCCGGAACCGTCGATCTCGGCATCGGTAAAACTTAAATCCCGTGAGGATGAAGAAAAGATTGCCGTGGCCTTGCATAAATTGACTACGGATGATCCGACATTTAAGGTTTCTCATGATATACAGACCAAGGAACTGATTATTTCCGGGTTAGGAGATTTACACCTTGATGTTATGGTTGCCAGGATGAAAAAAAGATTCAATGTTACTGTTGAATTGGGAACTCCCAAGGTTTCATACAAAGAAACGATTACTAAAAGCGCAAGGGTCCAGGGGAAATTTAAAAGGCAATCCGGAGGTCGGGGTCAGTATGGTGATTGTACTATTGAAATACAGCCTTTAGAAAGAGGCAAGGGGTTAGAGTTTGTGGATAAAATATTCGGGGGCGCAATCCCTCGTAATTTTATCCCATCTGTTGAAAAAGGCGTGCGCCAGGCAGCCAGCGAAGGGGCGGTTGCGGGGTATCCGTTAGAAGATGTGCGGGTTACCTTGGTAGACGGTTCATACCATGAAGTCGATTCTTCAGACATGGCCTTTCAGATCGCAGGGGCGATGGCCTTAAGAAAAGCGGTAAGCGAGGCCGGCCCGGCCTTATTAGAACCAATCATGGAAATAGAGGTTACTATCCCCGAAGAATGTTTAGGCGCCATTACCGGTGATATTAATTCCCGGCGCGGACGGATTATAGGAATGGAGATTAAGGGTAAAACGCAACTCGTAAAGGCCCAGGTGCCTTTATCGGAAATGTTTAAGTATACCAACGACCTGCGTTCAATCACCGCTGGGCGCGGTTCATACTTGATGCACCTGTCTCACTACGAAAACCTGCCGCAAAAATTAGCCTTGCCAATTATCAACCAGTATCAGTCCACCAAAAAACACGAGGAAGTTAGCCACTAACTTAATAATTATGAAAATAAGCGCATTTGCAATAACGGAGATTACTTTAGGTAAGCACAACATAAAAGATGACAAGCTCGACCAGGCGGACAAGTTGGTCAAGGCCAAGAAGAAGACTTATGCACAGGTAGAGGTAGCTGGCGAGGACGCAGCTTTAGAGTCGGATGTGATCATTGCCCCGAAGGATGCCAAAACGGATTTGATTTTGAGGGATTTAGATTTTGTGGAAACCCGTTTAAGCAGGCAACCGGAGGAGAAAGAAAAAGAAGTATTAAATAAAATGAAAGGGGCCCTGGAAAAAGAAGAATTTGTTTCTACCGTCGGGTTATCCAATGAAGATAAAGAGCTTATTTCCGGTTACGGCCTGTTTACTATTAAACCAGTGGTATTGATAGATAAAGAAGAGCCAGGGAATATAGGCGACCTGTTGGTTAAGACTTTAGCGCAAAGCGGATTTATCTGTTTTCTTACCGTGGGAGATAAAGAAAACAGGGCATGGTTAATCAAGAAAGGAACTACTGCCTGGGAAGCTGCAGGGGCAATTCATTCTGATATTCAGCAGGGGTTTATCCGGGCTGAAATTATAAGTTTTTCTGATTTCATCCAATCTGGCGGAGAGACCCAGGCAAAGCAGGCAGGAAAGATGCGCCTTGAGCAAAAGGAATATATTATGCAGGACGGAGATTTAGTTAATTTCCGTTTTAATAAGTAATTTATGCGGGGAAAATAATTTTTATCAAGAGGGGGAATGATAATGGTCAAGATCAAGCGGGCGCTTATCAGTTTGTCGGATAAGACTGGTATCCTGGATTTGGCTGAAACATTGAAGAAATTTGGCGTGGAGATTATCTCTACGGGGGGTACGGCAAAGCTGCTGCGTGAAAATAATATCCCGGTCAAGGATGTTTCTGTTTATACCGGATTTTCCGAGATGCTCGATGGAAGGGTTAAAACATTGCATCCTAAGATTCATGGAGGCCTGCTTGCCTTACGTAATAACCGTGAGCATATGCGGGTATTGGAAGAACAAGGTATCGGGCTTATTGATTTGGTTGTGGTCAATCTTTATCCTTTTGAGAAAACTGTCCGAAAGCCAGGGGTAAGCATTAATGAGGTTATTGAAAATATAGATATTGGTGGACCGTCTATGTTGCGTTCAGCGGCAAAAAATCATCGGTCTGTAGCGGTAATTTGCGAACCTGAGCGTTATGCCCAGGTAATTGCTGAATTGGAAAAGAATAATGGTTCTCTCTCTGAAGATTTGATGCGCGAATTAGGTATTGAGGCTTATGCCCGTACTAGTAAATATGATGCTGCCATATATAATTATTTGAGCAGTTATTTTAAAATCCATAAAACCAAAGATAGTTTTCCTGCTGAATTAGATTTATCTTTTGAAAAGGTCCAGGGTCTGCGTTATGGCGAGAATCCCCATCAGCAGGCTGCCTTTTACAAAGAAAAAGGCAAAACAAAAGGCCTGGTTAATGCCCGTCAGTTGCAAGGGAAAGAACTTTCATTCAATAATATTTTAGATTTAAATTCTGCTTTTGAATTGCTGAAAGAATTCAAAAACCCGGCCGCGGTTATCGTTAAACATAACAACCCTTGCGGAGCTGCCGAAGACAAATTTTTGCATAAGGCTTACTTAAATGCCTGGAAGTGCGACCAGCTTTCTGCCTTTGGCGGGATTGTGGCATTAAACAGGAAAATGGATTTATCCACTGCCAAGGTTGTGGCTAAGAGCGGTTTTCTTGAATGCATTATTGCTCCTGCTTATGATAAAGAGACTTTAAAATTATTCCAAAACAAGAAAAACCTGCGCCTATTGGAGTTGGATGACTTAAGTGTTATTGCTGAACTGGAATTTAAACGTGTCAGTGGCGGAATGCTTTTACAGGAAAAGGATCTGCTTGCTCTTGATTTAAGTAACCTTAAGGTGGTTACTAAGAAAAGGCCAACAAAGGCTCAAATGGAAAGCTTGATCTTTGGTTGGAAGGTAGCTAAGCATGTTAAATCCAATGCCATTGTTTTTACCAAAGGGACAAGGACTGTAGGTATTGGCGCCGGCCAAATGTCCCGTGTAGATTCAGTGATGATTGCCAAAAAGAAATCCGCTAATTTGAGTAAAGGTTGCTGCATGGCTTCGGATGCGTTTTTTCCGAAGGAGGACGCGATCTCTTGGGCGCATAAGGCAGGTGCTCAGGCGATAATCCAGCCAGGTGGTTCTATCGCTGACCAGAAGATTATTGATGCCTGCGATAAATATAAAATTGCCATGGTCGTAACCGGCATAAGGCACTTCAGGCATTAATGGATGGATATCACTCAGCGGTTAAATATCTGGAATCTCTTGTTGATTACGAAAGAATAAACCGTTATTCCTATAAAAA
>Ga0265297_10006337_pt1 | contig 17291 bp, 14 predicted proteins | sample Munlanlwell13791_FD_192502 | JGI IMG/M metagenome (GOLD analysis project Ga0265297, IMG submission 192502) | Leachate microbial communities from a municipal landfill in Southern Ontario, Canada - Leachate well 137-91 | ecosystem: Engineered > Solid waste > Landfill > Unclassified | place...
GTCTGGTGCTGACCCTGGCCGGAGAGGCGCGGGGCGGAGAAGCGGCGGCCGCCCCGCCGCCGCCCGCCCTGGCCCAGCTTGAAGACGCGTTCACGGCAGTGGCGGAGAAGGCGTTTCCGGCGGTGGTGGTGATCACCAACCAGCAGGCCGTCCCCCACGGCCGCGCCCTGCCGCCGGAATTGCGGCGGTTCTTCGGCATTCCCGACGAGGCCGTTCCCGATGAGGACGAGGGCACGGTGCCCGGCCGTGGTCTGGGGCATGACGTCCTGCGGCCGGCGGGCAAGGGCTCCGGGGTGCTGTTCCGGGGAGACGGCTACATCGTGACCAACTGCCATGTGATCGAGGACGCTGATGCGTTGGAGGTGAAGCTGCACGACGGCCGGGTGTTCACCACCGCCGACAGTCAGCACAAGGTGGAGGTGGTGGGGCTGGACAAGGAAACCGACCTAGCCGTGCTGCGCATCGGCGGGGGCAAGCTCAAGGGGTTGCCGACCCTGCCGCTGGCGGACTCCGCAACGGTGAAGGTGGGGCAGTTCGCCATCGCCATCGGCGCCCCGTTCAATCTCGACTACAGCTTTTCGGTCGGGCATGTCAGTCAGAAGGGGCGCTATGACATGAACATCAACCGGTACGAGAATTACATCCAGACGGACGCCTCGATCAATCCCGGCAACAGCGGCGGGCCGCTGCTCAACATCCGGGGCGAGGTGATCGGCCTCAACGAGTTCATCGTCAACGGCGGCCTGGGGGGCGGCAATGTCGGCCTCGGCTTCGCCATCGCCTCCAATCTGGTCCGGCAGGTGGCCGACGGTCTGATCGCGAACCACGGCCAGGTGCCGCGGCCGTGGCTGGGGATTGCCATGCAGCCGCTGACGCCGGAGTTGAAGCGCCAGTTCAAGACCCCGGCGGGCGTGGTGGTGAGCAATGTCTTCCGCGGCGAGCCGGCCGCCCGCGGCGGCCTGCGTCCCGGTGACGTGATCCTCAAGGTCGGCGACACCGCGGTGCGGACCCCGCACGACGTGCAGTTCGGGGTCATGAACTACCAGCCGGGCACGCGCATTCCGCTGCTGGTGAGCCGGCAGGGCAAGACGATGCGGCTGGAGGTGGTGGCGGCACGCAAGGGACGCGAGCCGGCGGCGGAGGTTGCCGCCGCGAAACCGGCGGCGGCCGGCGATGACGAACCCGCTGCGGCGGGGGCGGCCCGTTTGGCGGCGGCCGGCATCCGTTTGGCGGACAGCGGGGACGGTGTTATGGTGTCCGCGGTCCGTCCCGGCAGTCTGGCGGCCCAGGCCCAGTTGCGGCGCGGCGACCGGATTTTGGAGGTGAACCAAAAGCCGGTGCGTTCCATGGCCGAGGTGGCCGCCGCCCTGGCCGGGACGGGGGGCGAGACCGTGCTTTACATCGGCCGCCGCGAGGGTAGATTCTTCGTCCCGCTGACGTGGGGCGAAGACACGGGCCAATAAACGCATGACCGACACTCCAGAGACAATTCCGGACAAATTGCCGCGCGTGGTCATCCAGGCCGACGAGTGCAAGGGGTGCGGACGTTGCGTGGCGGCGTGTCCGAAGGGGTGTCTGGCCCTGGGGCGTGAACTGAATCCGCGCGGGTTTTTCTATGCGCGGGTCGAGCATGATGGCTGTGTCGGCTGCGGCGCCTGCTTCTATTCGTGCCCCGAGCCGTACGCCCTCTCCGTGCTGCTGCCGCCGGCCAAGGCCAAGGGAAACGCCAAAACGTAATCGAATCAGGGAGCGCGGCCTCGTGGGAGTACGGTTGGTCAAAGGCAATGATGCGGCGGTGATTGGCGCGCTGCATGCCGGCTGCGATGCCTATTTCGGGTATCCGATCACCCCCGCCAGCGAGGTTGCCCACACGGCGGCCAAGCTGTTTCCGCGGCTGGGGCGGGTGTTTGTGCAGGCCGAGTGCGAGACGGCGTCGATCAACATGGTCTACGGGGCCGCCGCCGCCGGCAAGCTGGCGATGACCGGTTCCTCCGGCCCGGGCGTCAGCCTGATGCAGGAGGGCATGTCGTTTCTGGCGGCGTCCGAACTGCCGTGTGTGCTGGTGGACGTGGTGCGCGCCGGCCCGGGGCTGGGCAACATCGGCCCCGAGCAGAGCGATTACAATCAGATCGTCAAGGGGGGCGGCCACGGCAATTACCACAACTTGGTGCTGGCGCCGGCCTCCGTCCAGGAAATGTGCGATTTTACCGTTTGGGGATTTGACCTGGCCTTCCGTTACCGCAATCCCGTGGTGGTGCTGGCGGATGCGGTGATCGGCCAGATGGTGGAGCCGCTGACCCTGCCGGAACGGGTCGTTCCGGCGCCGGACGTGCAACGCTGGGCGGTCCGCGGCACCGCCGCCACCCGGAACAACGTGGTGACCTCGATTTTCCTCGACTTCGAAGTGTTGGAGGATTTGAACCGGCGGCTGGTGGAGAAATACCGCCGGGCGCGGAGCGAAGCCGTGGCGGAGAGCTGGCAGACGGCGGACGCGGAGGTGGTGTTTGTGGCCTATGGGGTGGCCAGCCGCATTGCCCGCTCGGCGGTCGAGGAACTGCGGCGCGCCGGCCTGCGCGCCGGTTTGTTCCGCCCCAAAACGCTGTATCCGTTGCCGGAGGATGAACTGGCCGCCCTGGCCCGGCGCCCCGGCATGCGTCTGGTGGTGGCTGAACTGAGCGACGGCCAGTTCCGCGACGACGTGCTGATGGCCACCCGGTTCGCCTGTCCGGTCAGCCTGCTGTCACGCATGGGGGGCAATTTGTTCAGCATTGAAGACGCCATGGCCGCGGCGCGCACGGCGGCGGGAGGCCCGGCATGACCACGTCCACCGTTCCGGAACCGCGGCAGCTCTGCGCCCGCGGGATCTATGCCGAATTCCCGCGCAAGGGCGGCGGGGCGCCGCGCGCCACCCATTATTGCGCCGGCTGCGGGCATGGCATTCTCCATAAGCTGATTGGGGAAGCCCTGCATGATTACGGATTGCAGGACCGTGCCATCCTGATCAGTCCGGTCGGCTGCGCCGTGTTTGCTTATTATTATTTTGACTGCGGCAACGTGCAGGCCGCCCATGGCCGGGCGCCGGCCTTGGCCACCGCGCTGGCGCGCTGCCTGCCGGAATCGGTGGTTCTCTCGTACCAGGGGGACGGCGACCTGGCGTCGATCGGCCTCAACCACACCCTGCAGGCGGCCAACCGCGGCGAACGCATGGCCGTCTTCTTCGTCAACAACGCGGTATACGGCATGACTGGCGGCCAGATGGCTCCCACCACGCTGCCCGGCCAGAAGACCGTCACCACCCCGCTGGGACGCGATGTGGCGGAGACCGGGTATCCGCTGCACATGTGTGAGATGATCAACACCCTGCCGGCCCCGGTCTACATCGAACGCTGCCTGCTGAGCACGCCCGCCCATCTCCAAAAGGCCCGGCGCGCCGTGCGCAAGGCCATGGAGATCCAGCGGGACCGGCGCGGCTATGCCTTTGTCGAGTTTCTCAGCCCCTGTCCGACCAACCTGCGGATGAGCTCGGTCGAAGCGTCCCGGTTTGTCGACGAACAGATGGCCCGCGAGTTTCCCCCCGGCTGTTTCCGCGACCGGGTGGCCGAAGTTCCTGCCGTTCCCGTGCCGCCGCCGTTGGCGCCGCTGACCTGTGGCGCCATTGAGGCGGCGTTGGGCGAGGGCGGGGGCGTTCCCGTGCCGCCGCGCCTGGACCCGGACTTTGGCACCATCCGCATCAAGGTGGCCGGCTTTGGCGGGCAGGGGGTGCTCAGTTACGGGCAGGTGGTGGCCGGGGCCGGGCTGGCCGATGGCCGGCACGTGTCCTGGTTCCCCAGCTATGGCCCGGAGCAGCGTGGCGGCACCGCCAATTGCTCGGTGGTGATCAGCGGCGGCGCCATCGGTTCGCCGGTGCTCTCGCACCTGCAGGTGCTGGTGGCCTTCAACCAGCCGGCCCTGAGCCGGTTCGCCCGCGACGTCGAGCCGGGCGGCGTGATCCTTTACGACTCCAGCCAGGCCGACACGCTGCCGGAGGGGACGGCCGCCCGTGCCATCGGCATCCCCGCCTCCCGCATGGCCATTGAGGCGGAATTGCCCAAAGCCGCCAACACCGCCATGCTGGCGGCCCTGGCGTGCAGCGGCGCCTGCCGCGTGCCCCCGGAGCGGTTTGCCGAACAGCTGGCCCACAGCTTTGCCGGCAAACCCGCCTTGGTGGAGGCCAATCTGCGCGTCTTCAAGACGGCCCTGGCGTGGTGCCAGACCCACGGCATCGGCGACCAAGCTTCGTTAGGCTGAAGCTTGTGAAGCTGTAGGCTGAACGGTCAAAAAAGTTGCACTCGCCGGCTTCGCTACCAGCGGTTCAAAACGAGAAAAGCGGCACCGCGTCATTGGGCCGGCAACAGGGGACTGTTTTTTCTCGGCGCCCGGTGATATATTCACGCCGTTTGCGCGAGCGATGCGCGATGGTGTCAATTGATATTTGGCCTAAGAACTTAGGAGGGTCAGCCATGATCAACAGTGATCCCAAAACCGGTCAGGTGACCTTTGTCTGCACGGTTGCCCCCAAGGCGAAGAAGGTGTTCCTGGTGGGCGACTTCAACGACTGGGACGCCACCGCCCGCAAAATGGTCAAGGTCAAGGACGGTTCGTTCCGGGCCAAGATGGACCTGGCGCCGGGCCGTTATGAATACAAGTTTGTGGTGGACGGCGAATGGATCGGCGATCCGGATTCCGACCACCAGGTGTGCAATCCGTTCGGGTCCTGCAACAGCGTGGTGATTGTCGGTGGCGACGCCTGCGGTTGCGCCTGCGGTGGTTGCGGTTGTGACTGACGGATCGTGCCGTTTGGGACGTTCTTTTCTGCCCCGCCGCCGCTTCGGTGCGCGGCGGGCCGGCCGTTTGGCCATGGAGTTTCATGACTCAGGCATCCCCCAGCATTGAAGCGGTTTTTGACGCCTGCCGCCGCGACAAGCGCAAGGCGCTGGTCGTCTATGTCACCGGCGGCGATCCCTCCCTGGCCTTCACCGAGCGGCTGCTGCCGCGCCTGGCCGCGGCGGGTGCCGACATCATCGAGCTGGGCGTGCCGTTCTCGGATCCCATGGCCGACGGGCCGGTGATCCAGGCCGCCAGCCAGCGGGCGCTGGCGGGCGGCGCCTCGCTCGACGGGCTGCTGGCGATGCTGAAACGCCTCAAGGGGGCGCTGACGGCGCCGCTGGTGCTGTTCAGCTATTACAACGTGCTGCTGCAGTACGGCGTCGACCGGCTGGCCCGCGACTCGGCCGCCGCCGGCGTCGCCGGCTGGCTGGTGGTGGATCTGCCGGCCGAAGAGGCCGCCGAAGTGGCGCCGGAGCTGGAGCGGGCCGGCCTTTGCCGGATTCCCCTGGTCGCCCCGACCACGCCCCCGGACCGGCTGCCCAAGGTGCTGGCCGGCGCCGCGGCCGGCGGTTTTGTCTATTACATCACGGTCACCGGCGTCACCGGGGCCCGGCGCGAACTGCCGCCCGACCTGGCGGACAATTTGCAGTCGCTACGCCGCCAAACCGCCCTGCCGGTGGTGGCCGGCTTTGGCGTCGCCTCCCCGGAAACGGCGCGCCAGGTGGCGGCCCATGCCGACGGCGTGGTGGTCGGTAGTGCCCTGGTCAAGCTGATGGCCGACCAGCCGGATGACGAGGCCCGTATCGCGGCGGGTGCCCGTTTTGTCGGCAGCCTTGCCGCCGCCCTGCGCTGAGGCCGACTCCCCGATGAACGCTTCCGCTCCCGAAGAATCCGGCCGCCCGTTTGCCTGCCGGCGTTGCGGCGCCTGCTGCCGCTGGCCGGGGTATGTGCGGATTGACGCTGCCGAGGCGGACGCCATCGCCGGTTTTCTGGGGCTGCCGGTGCCGCGGTTTCTGGAGCGCTACACGTTGCTGACGGCCGACCGGCGCGGCCTGTCGCTGGTCGAGGCGCCGGGCAGTTCCGCCTGCATCTTTCTGGAGGCGGACAACCACTGCCGCATCCAGGCCGTCAAGCCGCGCCAGTGCCGCGAGTTTCCCCACGGCTGGCGCAACCCTGACGCCGCCTGTCCCGCCTGGCCGGAGAAGTAATGGCCGTCACAGCAGGTTGGCGGCGGCTTCGGCGAGTTCGGAGCGTTCGCCCTTTTGCAGGCCGATGTGGGCGGCCAGCGGGCTGGTGCGGAAGCGGTTGATCAGGTAGACCAGGCCGTTGGACATGGCATCGACATAGGGGTTGTCGATCTGGTGCGGGTCGCCGGTCATGATGATCTTGGTGCCGTTGCCGACGCGGGTGATGACGGTCTTGACCTCCAGCGGGGTCAGGTTCTGGGCCTCGTCGATGATGATGTACTGGTGCGGGATGCTGCGGCCGCGGATGAAGGTGAGCGGTTCGATGCTGATCTCCTCGCACTCGAGGATGTCGGGCGGCAGCATGCGGTTGGGGCTGCGCTTGTCCTGTTCCCGGATCAGCTCGAGGGCATCGTAGATGGGCTGCATCCAGGGGCGCATTTTTTCGTTGATGTCGCCGGGCAGGAACCCGATGTCGCGGCCGACCGGCATGGTGGGGCGGAAAATGAGCAGCCGGTTGAACTGGTCCTCGCCGAACACCTTGCGCAAGCCGGCGGCGACCGCCAGCAGGGTCTTGCCGGTGCCGGCTTTGCCGGCGATGGTGAGCAGCTTGATCCGGTCGTCGAGCAGCGCGTCAAGGGCAAAGGTCTGCTCAAGGTTGAGCGGCTTGATGCCGGCGGCACCCTCGCCGGAATCCTTTAGCGGGGTGATCCGGCCGGGGGTCTTGCCGATCCTGCCGAGGGCGGCCGGACCGTCCGCGCCGACGCGCACCTGGACGTATTCGTTGGGCAGTCCCGTCAGCCCCGGGACGTCTGCCGGCAGCCCCTTGCGCAGGGCGGCCACCTGGGCCTCAGTGCCGGTGACCGTCTGCCAGCCGGTGTAGACGTCGGCGTCGGGGAAGCGGTCGACCTCATAATCCTGGGCGGGAATGCCGAGGGCGTCGGCTTTGAGGCGCATGTTGACGTTCTTGGTGATGACGATGGTTTCCCGCTCGGGGGTGGCGTGCTGCCATTCGGCGGCCAGCGACAGCAGGTGGTTTTCCGTGCGGCCGCCGCCGTGGAAGCCGCGCTCGGCGAGCCGGTGGCTGTCGCCGCCGCAGGTGACGCGCAGCAGGGTGTCGTTGTCCAGGCGCACGCCTTCGCCGAGCTTGCCGTGGGAGCGCAGGCCGTCCAGGGTCTGGGTAATGTGGCGTGAGTTGCGGCCGAGTTCGCTGACATCGCGCTTGAAGCTGTCGAGTTCCTCAATCACCTCGATCGGGATGATGACCTGGTCGCCGGGAAAGTTGAGGATGGCCTTGGGATCGTGGAGCAGGACGTTGGTGTCGAGGATGATGTTGCGTTGCATGTCGCTGCCAACCCTCCGTTGGGGGTGCGGCGGACGGCGCGGGGCGGCACCGATGCGCCGCAATCCCGGCAACCGCGAAATCCGCGAACCCGCGGCCAATATGGCGGGGGCGGGGCGCGGTTGCAACCCCGGCGCGAAAAAACCGGGTAACCGGTCTCCCGTTGGGGGGCCTTCAATGAAGACCGCCCTCCGAAGACAGCCTGAAGGCTGGACTCAAACACGGGGCACCGGTCGTTTGAGTTCACGCTTTAGCGTGTGGCAAATCAGCCACAGGCCGCCTTTCTCAATCGTTCCGCCCGGTCCCCCACGCCGTGACCGGGTATTTTCTTTTGGCGGCTTCTCTTTTCTTCGGCGGCTCCCGGCATTAAGTTATCTACTTTGTCCTGGCAACGGTCAACGAAAACACTCGGGGAGACAGCCGGTATGCGACGGATGTTCGTTTGGCGGCAATGGATGACGGTGGCGTTGGTAGTGGCGGCCGGCTGGACGGCCGCGGCCACGGCCGCCACGGTTGGCCAGGTGCAGGTGGAGAACAAGAATCCCCAGTGCGGCCCCGTGTCGACGGAACTGGTCAGCGGCTGCGTCAGCCTGCATCCGGGCGGGCCGTTCGACGCCAAGGTGCTGGCGGAGGACATCCGGCGGCTGTACGCCACCGGTTATTTCTCCGACGTTGAGGCGCAGGTGGATCCGGCGGCAAACGACACGGTGACGGTCATCTTCAAGGTCGCCTCGAAGCCGCGGGTGCACCTGGTGCTGGTCGAGGGCAACCAGAACATCAAGTCCAGCAAGATCACCGACAAGCTGACGGTGCAGACGGAGACGGTGCTCGACGACAAGAAGGTGGCCGACGATGTGGCCACCATCCGCAAGCTGTACGAGGACAAGGGGTATTTCCAAAGCTCAGTCAAGAGCGAAGTGCGGCCGCTCGCGAACGGGCGCGAGGCGGACGTCGCGTATGTGATTCATGAGGAAACGCGGCAAAAGGTGCGCGAAATCCAGGTGGTGGGCAACACCGTTTTCACCCGTTCCCGCCTCCTGGATGTCATGCAGATCAAGACCTCCTGGTGGCGCAGTCTGTTCGGCATGAACTACCTGGACAATGAGAAGCTGCGCCAGGACACCGACGCCATCACCGACCTCTACACCGGCAAGGGCTATCTGGATTTCCGGGTGGTCAAGATCGAGCAGGTGCCCAGCGCCGACCAAAAAAAGGTCACGCTCGTCTACCACCTTTCCGAGGGGCAGCCCTACACGGTCGCCGCGGTGGACATCACCGGCTGCCGGCGCTTTGGCCGGGACGAGCTGATGAAGGAGGTCAAACTGGCCAAGGGGCAGGTCTACGACTCCGAGGTGGAACGCGCCGACGGCGACCGGATCGAGGCCCGCTATGACATTCTCGGCTACCTCGACCTGCGCATCATCCCCCGCCACCGGCAGGACGCCGCCGCCCACACCGTGGAGGTGGTGTACGAAATCGGCGAGGGGCAGCCGTCCAAGCTGCGCGACATTTTCATCAACGGCAACCAGGTCACCCAGGACAAGGTGATCCGGCGCGAGCTCGCGGTGCAGCCCGGCGACCTGGCCGACAACAGCAAGCTCAAGGCCAGCAAGAACCGGCTGATGGCGTTGAACTACTTTGAGAGCGTGGACATCACGCCGCAGGCCACCGAGAGCGAGGATGAGAAGGACTTGCAGGTCAAGGTCAAGGAGAAGCGCACCGGCCAGTTGATGCTGGGCGTTGGCTACTCCAGCGACGACAGCATCGTCGGCATGGCCGAGGTCACCCAAGCCAACTTCGACCTGTTCAACTGGCCGAAGTTCACCGGCGGCGGCCAGCGCCTGCGCCTGCGGGTGCAGGGCGGCACGGAGCGGCAGGATGCGGTGCTGTCGTTCACCGAGCCGTGGTTCCTCGACCGGCCGCTGCGGCTGGACTGGGACCTCTACTACCGCGAGCGTGACCAGGACTACTACACCCAGCAGAACGTCGGCACGGCCCTGACCCTGACCAAGCCGATCACCACCTTCTGGCGGCACTCGGTCGGCTATCGCATCGAGGAGGTGCGCCTGAGCGACTTTGACAAGGATGTCAGCAAGTCGATCAAGGACGAGGAAGGCAACTACACGGTCAGCGCCGTGCTGTACCGCATCCAGCGCGACACCCGCGACAACGCGCTCAACCCCACCCAGGGCTCGCGCGTCGCCCTCACCGCCGAGGCCGAACCCAGCTTCCTCGGTTCCTATGCCGACATCTACCACCTCGACCTGGAAGCCGCCAAGTACTTCCCGGTCTACAACAAGTGCGTGATCAAGCTGGAAGGCCAGTTGGGCGTGGTGGACAACTGGGGCGACGAGGAGCCGGCGCTGTTCGACCGGCTGTACGCCGGCGGCGACAACTCCATCCGCGGCTTCAAGCGCCGCGCCGTCGGCCCTTACGACGACTATGACAACCCCATCGGCGGCCAGTCGTTGGCCCGCGGCACGGTCGAGTTCCTCTATCCGATCTACGACATGGTGCGCGGTTCGGTCTTCTCCGACTTCGGCAATGTCTGGGCGGATTCGTACGACTACCAGGGCGACTTCAACGTCACGGTCGGCCCCGGCCTGTTGCTGGATCTGCCGATCGGCCCGATCCGGCTGTACTACGGCTTCCCCATCGTCAAGCAGCAGGACAACCTGGGTGACGGCCGCTTCAGCTTCAGCATGGGTTATTTCTTCTGAGGTGAAAACCCTCAACCTGTACATCGCCCGCAAGCTGGTGGCGGCCACCCTGGCCGCCATCGGCGTGCTGACCTTTGTGCTGCTGTCGGGCAACCTGATCAAGGTGTTCGACCTGCTGGCCCGTGGCGTGTCGGCGCCGGCCCTTGGGCGGTTCATCCTGTACCTGCTGCCGGTGGCGCTGAACTACACCCTGCCGTTCTCGCTGCTGATCTCGGCGGTGCTGGTGTTCAGCCGGCTGTCGGCCGACAACGAAATCATCGCCATGCGCGCCAGCGGGGTCAGCCTGTGGCAGGTCATCTCGCCGGCCCTGTTGCTGGGCATCCTCCTCAGCGTGCTGGCGTTCTGGTTGCAGATGGACCTCGGCCCCCGCTGCCGTTTCCGCATGGACCTGCTGCTGGAGACGGAGGGCACCCGCAATCCGCTGGTGCTGCTGGAGCCGGGGCGCTTCATCGAGCTGCCGGGCAACGTGATTTATGTCGGCCGCCGCGAAGGAAACAGGCTCTACGACCTGCACGTCTATGGCTTGTCCGGTTCCGGCAAGGTGGTGCGCGACATCACCGCCCACGAGGGCATGGTCACCCTGGACGAAGCGGCGGAGACCATTCGGCTTGAACTCCGCGACGCGGTGGTGGTGGCCGCCGACCCCAATGCCCCCGGTGATGCGTCGCGGCTGCAGCGGGTCGCCGGCCAAAGCCTGGAGTTCCCGATCGAATACGGCCGCCAGCTCAACCGCAATCCGATCGCCAGCAAGTTCCGCCAGATGGACGCCGCCGCCATGCTCGGCCTGATCCATGCCTATGCCGAGCGCGGCATCGATACCACGCCGCTGCGGCTGGAGTTGCACCGCCGGCTGTCCCTGGCACTCTCACCGTTTGCCTTCCTGCTGCTGGGCATTCCCATCGCCATCCGCGCCCGCCGCGCCGAGCCGGCCATCGGGCTGGTGATGGCCATGGCGCTGGCCGCGGTGTTCTATGCCTTTCTGACGCTGGCCCAGCAGTTCAGCGGCGCCGGCGGCCATCCTGAACTGCTGGTTTGGCTGCCCAACATTGTCTACCAGGCCGGCGGCCTGTATGCCCTGGCCCGTCTGGCCCGGCGGTAGGGGAAGGCGCCGGCCGGCCGGCCAAGGAATGCGGCGTTCATGACGTTCCCGGTCATCATCCTGTTGTTCGCCAAGGGCCTGACGGTGGGCGGCATCTACGCGCTCATCTCGCTTGGGTTTAACATGATCCAGCGAACCACCGGCATCCTCAACTTTGCCCAGGGCGAATTTGTGATGGTGGGCGGGCTGGGGGCGGCCTGGCTGTGGCATGGCCTGGGGCTGCCGCTGGCGGCGGCCATGCCCGGCGGCGCGTTGCTGGCCGGGCTGGCCGGCTGGCTGTCCTACCAGGCCGCCCTGCGGCCGGCGGCCGGCGCCTCGGTCACCATCCGGATCATCATCACCATCGGCCTGGCCATTGTGCTGCGGGCCGTGGCGGCGCTGGCCTGGGGGACCGAGCCGCTGCACCTGCCGCCCCTGGCCGAGGGCGGGGTGACGCTGCCCGGTGGCGTGGTGCTGGACTGGCAGAGCGTGGCGGTGCTGGCCGCGGTGGCCGCCGGCATGCCGGCGCTGGCGTGGTTCTTCCGCTGCACGGCGGCCGGTCGGGCCATGCAGGCCTGTGCCGGCAATCCCGACGCGGCGCGCCTGTGCGGCATCAGCCCCGACCGCGTGGCGGCCCAGGCGTTTGCCATCAGCGCCTTTTTGGCCGGAGGGGCGGGGGTGCTGCTGACCCCCATGCTGTCGATGAGTTTTGACGGCGGCACCATGCTGGGGCTCAAGGGCTTTGCGGCGGCCGTGCTGGGCGGCGTCGGTCATCCGGCGGCCGGCGTGGCGGGCGGGTTGGCCCTGGGCATCCTGGAGCAGCACGCCTGCTGGTGGTCGTCGGTGTACAAGGACACCCTGGCGCTGGCCGCCGTGCTGGCGCTGCTGCTGATCCGGCCGAAAGGGTTGCTGGTCCGATGATGCCGCCGCGCGCCCCATCCCCGTGGACGATCTACCGCGGCCCGCTGGCCGTGCTGGTGCTGGCGTTGCTGGCGCCGTGGTTGCCGGTGGGCCGTTTCAGCTACCTGATTCCGCTGCTGCAGCTGGCCGGGCTTTATACCCTGCTGGCCGCCTCGCTGACGCTGCTGCTGGGGCTGGCCGGGCAGATCTCCCTCGGCCATGCCGGGTTCTTTGCCGTCGGGGCGTACGTGGCCGGCGTGGCGGCCACCGTCTGGGGCTGGCCGTCCGGCGTGGCGGCCCTGGCCGCCGTGCTGGCGGCCGGACTGCTGGCGCTGCTGTGCGGCGGCATGATCCTGCGCCTGCGCGGCCACCTGCTGGCGCTGGCCACGCTGTGCTTGGGCATCATTCTTCATGAATTCATCCTCAAGTCCGAACTGACCGGCGGCGCCGCCGGCCTCTATGACCTGCCGGAGTGGCGGCTGCCGGGGCTGCTCGGCGCCAGTCCCGCGGGTTCGTTCTACCTGGTTTGGGGCCCCGCCGTGCTGGCGCTGGCCTGGCTGGCCCATCTTGCCGCCTCCCCGGCCGGCCGGGTGTTGCGGGCGGTGCGCGATGACGAGGTCGCCGCCGCCGCCTTGGGGGTGGAGGTGTTCCGGGTCAAACTCAAGGCGTTTGTCGCGTCAGCCATGATGGCCGGGGTGGCGGGGGTGCTCTACGCCTTTGTGCAGAGCCCGTCCTATCTGGGCCCCGAGGAGTTCGGACTCAACACCTCGGTGCTGCTGCTGTTGATGGCCGTGCTGGGGGGGCTGGACTGCTTTTGGGGCGGCCTGGCCGGCGCCCTGGCCGTCCTGGCGTTGCGGGAGGGGCTCACCTTGGCCGCCGGCTGGTGTGGCTTCTCCGGGGCGGTCCGCCTGGAACAGCTCGTTTACGGCATGATTCTCATTCTGTTGCTGATCCGCGCCCCCAAGGGGCTGGCACCGCTGCTGGCCCGCCTGGCCGGGCGCGGCGGCTCTCCGGGAACGGAAGTTCCCTCCGGCCTGGACAATAACGGCGTTTCAAACCACCGGCCACCCCCCGCCTGACATGGAAGAACTCCTGCAATTTGAGGCGGTGAACCGGCGCTTCGGCGGTGTGCTGGCGGTGGATGGCGTCAGCCTGGCGGTGGCGCCGGGCGAGTTGACCGCCCTGATCGGCCCCAACGGCGCCGGCAAGACGACCCTGTTCAACCTGGCCGCCGGCGCCCTGCCGCCGACCGCCGGCCAGGTGCGTTTTCTCGGCCGTCCGGTGACCGGTGCGGCGGCGGTCTGCCGTCAGGGGCTGGCCCGCACCTTTCAAAACATCCGTTTGTTCAGCGGCATGACCGTGCTGGAAAACCTGCTCGTCGGCATGGGCGGCCACGGTTTTCGGGCCGGCTCGCTGCCCTGGCCGGCGTGCCGGCGGGCCGAAACCCGCCGCCGTCGCCAAGCCTGGTTCCTGCTGGAACGCTTCGGGCTCGGCGATTACGCGGAGCGGCCGGCGGCCGGGCTGCCCTTCGGTGTGCAGCGGGTGGTGGAGATCGCCCGGGCCCTGGCGGCCGGCCCCAAACTGCTGCTGCTTGACGAGCCGGCGGCCGGGCTGAACCGGACCGAGACGCGCCAGCTGGAGCTGCTGCTGCGGCAGATCCACGCCGACGGCGTGACGCTGCTGCTGGTCGAGCACGACATGGCCCTGGTCATGAGCCTGGCCCGACGTGTGGTGGTGCTCGACTGCGGCCGGGTCATCGCCGACGGCGCCCCGGCCGTGGTCCGCCGCGATCCCCGGGTCCGCACCGCCTATCTGGGAGGCGAGGCCCAATGAGTGAGCAACTGCTGAAGGCGGTGAACCTGCAGGCGGGCTATGGCAGGCTGCGGGTGCTCAACGGCGCCTCGCTGCATGTCGATGCCGGCGAGGTGGTGGCGCTGCTGGGCGTCAACGGGGCCGGCAAGAGCACGTTGTTGCGCGCCGTCGCCGGCCTGCTGCCGGTGACGGGGGGGCGGCTGTTTCTGGCGGGCGCCGAGGTGACCGGGCAGCCGGCCGAACGGCTGGCCGGGCGGGGGCTGCTGCTGGTGCCGGAAGGGCGGGGGCTTTTTCCCGACATGACGGTGCTCGACAATCTCCGTCTTGGCGGCCATGCCCGCCGGCTGCCGCCCCGCGACCTGGCGGCGGCCGTGGCGGCGGCCGCCGCCCGCTATCCCGTGCTGCAGGGGCGGTTGCGGGAGCGCGCCGGCAACCTCAGCGGCGGCCAGCAGCAGATGCTGGCCCTGGCCCGGGCCCAGGTGGCCGAGCCGCGGCTGCTGCTGCTCGACGAACCGTCCACCGGCCTGGCCCCGCAGTGGGTCAGCGACGTGTTTGCCGCGGTTCGCGACTGGCGCGCGCGCGGCGCCGCCGTGCTGCTGGCCGAGCAGAACATGGCCCAGGCCCTGGCGGTGGCCGACCGCGGTTACGTGCTCGAAAACGGCCAGATTGTGCTCGAGGGCACGGCGGCCGAACTGCTGGCCTCGCCCGCCGTGCGGAAGGCCTATCTGGGCGGCGAATAACCCCGGCGTTTTTGGGAGGGGCTCTCGATTGCAATCGGTTGCAGTCGATTGCAACCGACTGCGGTCGACTCCCGTTCTTCCGTCTTTCCGTTCCGCCCCGTTACCACGGTTCTGGGGGCAGGGGGGTGCCGGCGGCGCGGGCTTCCGCAAGACGCCTGGCGCGTTCGGGGTCAGCCCAGCCAAAGTCACGGACGGTGGTCTCAAAATAACTTTGGGTGCAGAGCCGTTCCGGCAGCCCAAACTTGTTCCACAGCAGGGTGCGGTCGAAATTGACATGCCAGTTGGGGACGAGCTGGACGCTGCAGGTGAGCAAGCGGTCCAGGGCATGGATCTGGAAGGCGAGCTCGGCACGCGAGCGGGCTTGGACGATGCGGTTGAGCAGCTCGTCCACCGCCGGATTGCGCAAGCCGGTGGCGTTTTGGCCGCCCGGGGTGGCGGCCGCCGCCGAGCCGAAATAGCCCTGCAGTTCATTGCCCGGCGAGCGGCTGTGCGGATAAACCATGACCACCATGTCATATTCGTAGGCGCGCTCGCGTTTCTCGTACTCGGCCGGCTGCAGGACGGAAATGGTCATTTCGGCGCCCAGTTCGCGCAACCGCTGGCGGTACGGTTCGACAATGCGCTGGAACTGGTCGCTGGCCAGCAACATCTCGAAGGTCAGGCGCCGGCCATCCCGGGTGCGGATGCCGTCGGCGCCGCGGAGCCAACCGGCGGCCTCGAGCAGCTGTTCGGCCTGGCGCAGGTTCTCGGCGGCGTCCTGCCCGTCGCCGGGCGCGCGCAGTGGGCCGGTCAGAGCCATTTTGGGAACCGCCTCCGCCCCATGGCGTTGCCGCAGGTCATTCAGGTATTCTTTGAGTTTGCCGGCCGGCGGCGCGGTGTCGGTGAGGTCGGGACTGTTCTCAAAATAGCAGCGGGTGCGGGTGTATTGGTTGTAGAACAGGTTGGCGTTGCTCCAGGGGAAGTCGAAGACCATGGCCAGCGCGTAGCGGGTCTTGAGCGACTGGAACAGCGGGCGGCGCAGGTTGAAGGCAAACCCCTGCATGCCGACCGGCCGGCGGTGGTGGAGTTCCCGGCGCAGAATGTAATTCTTCTGGATGAACGGTCCGTGGAAGTCCAGAGCCCAGTCTTTGGAGCTGTTGGGCATGAAAACGTCGAATTCGCCCCCTTTGAACGCCTCCTTCAGCGCTACATCGTCCAGGTAGACGCGGGCGGTGATGGTGTCGAAGTTGTGGGTGCCGCGGCAGCGCGGCAGGTCGCGGGCCCACCATTCCGGGTTGCGGCGGACGGTGATGTATTTGCCGAACTCAAAGGACTGGATCACATAGGGGCCGGAGCCGACCGCCAGGGTGTCAAAGTCACGCCCGAACTGCTTTCCCGGAACGCCGTACACGTGTTTGGGCAACACCGGCAGTTCGCCGGCAATCAGCGGCAGTTCCTGGTTGCGGCGGGCAAACTGAAAACGCACGGTGCGCGCATCCACTTCCGTCACCGCCTGGATGTCGGCAAAATACTGGCGGTACATGGGGTGGAACTCGGGGTCCTTCATCAGCTGGTGGGAGAAGACGAAATCCCCGGCCGTGACCGGCCGGCCGTCGGAGAAGCGGGCCTGCTCGCGGATCCGGCAGGTCATGCTGAGCCGGTCGGCGGCCAGGTCCATCGATTCCCACAGGTGCCCGTAGACGGTAAAGGGTTCGTCATCCGCCGCCGAGGCCTTGGTTCCCGACTCGAAGACCAGGTCCACCAGCGGTGCCGGCAAACCCTTGAGTGAATAAGGGTTCAGTTTGGTGAACGGCCCCGCACGCATGACCAGCGCGCCGCCCTTGGGCGCCGCTGGGTTGACATACGGGAAGGCCGCGTCCGGGCCGCGTTTCACATCCTCCGGGCCGTACAGGCCGAGGGCATACTGCGGTTCGGCCCCGGCGGCCGTGGCCAGGGCCAGCAGACCGGCCACGGCGGGCCATTGGCGGAAAGAAAATGGCATGGGGTAGGCCTTGGCTGAGGGCTGGGGGGTGCAGGCCCGTCCGACGTGTCCGGCCGGTCCGATCAAGCAAAAACAAGGTCATCAAGCGCAACGCAAGATAATCCGCACGTGCCGGAGCGCAACACGGAACGGTTCCGCATTCGACATTCATTGGAGTTTTGAAACGGCCTTCATAAATAACTCAGGCTAGATTATGCGCGCTGATTTTGGATGTGTGGCGGTGTTGCACGGAGTGGTGGTTGTCCATGGTTGCTTGTCTGACAGGTTCATTGGGGGGGGGCGACGGTGTCGCCGGAACCGGCCCCGTACATTTCATCGGGGTTGGCGGGGTGGGGATGTCGGGGCTGGCCACGATCCTGCTGCAGCGCGGGGTGGCGGTGTCCGGTTCGGACGAGGCGGTATCGCCGGTGCTGGAGCGGTTGGAACGGCTCGGGGCGGTGATTGCCACCGGACATGCGGCGGCCAACGTGCCGCCCGGCACGGCGCAGGTGGTTTATTCGAGCGCGGTGCAGCCGGCCAACCCGGAAATGCAGGAGGCGGCGCGGCGCGGCCTGCCCTGTTGCCGGCGCGGCGAATTTCTGGCGCAGCTGGCGGCGCAGTACCCCGTCGTGGCGGCCGTCGGCGGCTCGCACGGCAAGACCAGCACCACCGCGATGATCGCGCACATC